>Ga0209477_1000063_pt1 | contig 51108 bp, 27 predicted proteins | sample KloWWTupernatant_FD_187180 | JGI IMG/M metagenome (GOLD analysis project Ga0209477, IMG submission 187180) | Active sludge microbial communities from Klosterneuburg, Austria, studying microevolution and ecology of nitrifiers - Klosterneuburg... | ecosystem: Engineered > WWTP > Aerobic digester >...
TAGTTTTGACGGCCTGCTCGGCTTCGATGCGATTATCCAGTTGGCCCCCTTGGCCTTTGAGGTGGAGGTCGGCGCCGCGCTGGCCCTGCGCTATCACGGCCGCCTATTGATGGGCATCACGTTTCAGGGACGGCTGGCCGGTCCGACGCCCTGGCAGGTGGAGGGCAAGGCCAAGATCAAGTTCCTGTTCTTCTCGGTCTCAGTGTCCTTCTCGCGGACGTTCGGCAGCAAGACGGCGCCTCCGCTGCCGGCGGCGGTGGATGTGGTGGACCTAATCGCCGCCGCCCTGGCCGACCAGCGCAATTGGAGCGGAGCCGTCCCACGCAGCAGCGCCCCGGTGGTGACACTCCGCGAGACGGCCCCCCCGACCAGTGGTCTCCGCGTGCATCCCTGGGCGGAACTGACGCTGCGGGAGCGGATCGCGCCGCTCAACCGGCACATCACGAAGCTCGGGACGGCGCCACTCGTGGGCGGGCCGACGACGGTGACGGTCTCGGTGACCGATCGCGCCGGGGCCTCACCCTGGCGGACCACGCCGGTCCACGAGCCCTTCGCGCGGGCGCAGTTCGAAGACCTGCGCGAGGACGAGCAGTTGGCGCAACCGGCGTTTGTGCCGTTACAGGGCGGCCTCACGGTGGCGGCCGACGATTTGGCGGTGGATGACGAAGCCGGTCTGGCGGCGCCGATTGCCTATGAGACGTTGGTGCTGGATCCCACGCGACCGCCGGAGCGACCGAAACCGGGATATGTACTCTCAGCGGCGGTGTTGGTCCGCGTCGCGCCCTTCGGCGCCGCCGGCCAGGCCCCGGCGCGGAAACGGCGGCGAGGGAACACCGTTGTCACGATGTAATTCAACCGGAATGACACACCATGCCTGAACAAACCGCAGCCATCTATCGATTTTACTCTTGGCTCAGACAAGGACTCCTCGCGGGTCTCTCCGGCCCCGGCGCGTCCAGCCAGCCCACGGCGGGGCGCCTCTCCCTACCCGTCCGCCTCAGGGTGAACGACCGTGCGCCCATCGACGTCAACGTGCAACTCTACGGTCCCGGCGACATCACCGGCCTGGACGCGCGCGAGATCATTCGCACCGAACCCCACGCGCACATGACCGACTTCGAGCCGAATTATTTTCCGGCTATCGAATTCGATCACCCCGACTTTCCGTGGCTCTTCACCCCGGCAGCGGCGGATAACGCACGACGCTTGCGCCCGTGGGTCTGCTTGATCGTCGTGCCCAAGGAACGAGCCACGCTCAAAACGAACCCACATCGGCCCTTGCCGACGATCACCTGCGCCCTTGAAGACTTGCCCGACCTCGACCAGTCATGGGCCTGGGCCCATGCCCAGATCGTGGCCGGCCAACACTCGACGCCCGATCCCACGCCTCGCGCCACGCTGCAGCAGATACTCAAGGACCATCCCGATCGCACACTCTCGCGGCTGCTGGCTCCACGCCGACTCGATCCCAATACCGCCTACTACGCCTGTCTCGTGCCCACCTACGACGTGGGGAGAAAGGCCGGTCTGGGCGAGCCGATCAAACCCGAAGAGGAGCAAGCCTTAAAACCAGCTTGGGCGAAAACCGACTCGTCCGGGCCGATCACATTGCCGGTTTTTTTCCAGTGGGAATTTCGGACCGGCCTCGCGGGAGACTTCGAATCACTCGCACGCCGCTTGAAAGCCCAACCCCTGCCGTCCACCGTGGGCTTACGGCCCGTGGACATCCGAACTCCCGGATGGGGCATGCCGACGTTGCCGCACGGCGCACCAGGCAGCCTGTTGGATCTGGGTGGAGCTCTTCTCACTCCCGAGACTCAGCCGCGTGTCTGGCCCGATCCACCGCGTAAGACGTTCCAGCTGGCTCTGGGCGCCATCCTCAACGCACCGGCAGCCATGACCGGCACGAGTGGATCTCCAGCGCTCCTCGGCCCGCCGCTCTACGGACAATGGCACGTCGATCGGGACAACCTGCCGTCCGCCGACCAACCGCCGCACTGGTTCCGCGATCTGAATCTGGATCCACGTCACCGCATCGCCGCCGGCATCGGCACCATGGTGATCCGCAACGAGCAGGAGCCGTTGATGGCCTCGGCCTGGGACCAACTGGAACAACAACGGCGGGATCGGCAGCGGCTCAAGCGCGCACAGTTGGCCGAAGCGGTCGGTGACAGCCTCTCCAAGAAACACTTCGCGGCGCTCGACCCGGCCGGGCTGCTGCAACTCACGGGACCGGCGCTGCGGGCGTTGACCGGCATCGCCACGTCCCTCACGACGCCGCCGACTGCCACGGACAGCCTGTTATCCGGCCATCCGGCCGTGACCGGCGCCTTTCGCCGCCTAACCCGCGCCAATGGTCCGATCGCGTCTCATGCCGCCACATTCGACGCCCTTCGACTCCCGATCACGTCGCCTGCTTCGACGGCTGGCCGGCCGTTTCTCCCGCTCATGGAATTCGCCGTCGCCACCAAACAGCGACAAGTGCCGGCACTGCGCGAATGGTCGGATCTGAAGGTCGAAGTACTGCGACGCCTGGCCTCGAAGGAAACAGTCTTGGCCGCGGTGAAACAGACGATGCCCACCGTCGAGAATACGGAGCTGACGACTTTCGAGCCGAGTTTTCCTCAACCGATGTATGAACCCTTGCGCGACTACGCACCGGATCTGTTGTTGCCCGGCATGGAGCAGGTGCCGTCAAACACCATTGCACTCTTAAAGACCAATCCGGCATTGATCGAAGCCTACCTGGTCGGGCTCAACCACGAGATGAGTCGCGAGTTGCTCTGGCGAGGATTTCCGACCGATCAACGCGGCACCTACTTCCGGCAATTCTGGGATGCCGGCGGCGATGAACTGCCCGCCACCGACGCGCAGCGCGAATCTCGCTTCGACATCACGCGGATCACCTCCTGGGCAGCGGAGAGCCCTCTCGGATCCCACAGTGCGCGCGGCTCAGCGGTGGGCCAGATAGTGCTGCTCATTCGCGGCGACCTCCTGCGACGTTATCCAAGAGCCATGGTCTATGCCCTCGAAAGTGTCTGGTCTGCGGACGGCACCAGGCGTGAGCTGGGCACGACGGAACGTTATCCGATTTTCCGCGCCACGCAGGCACCTGACATCACCATGCTCGGCTTTCCCCTCACCGAGGATCAGGTGCGTGGAGCGGACAACAAAGCCGGAGGACACCCGGGCTGGTTCTTCGTGCTGCAGGAGCAGCCGACAGAACCGCGATTCGGCCTGGACATCGCCACGACCTATGGCGGCACGCCCACCCATTGGCCCGACCTGACATGGGGACACCTGGCACCGGACGAAGCCGCGCTCAAACGGATTGTCTATGTGCCGATAGACGGCCTGTTGAACAATACCGTGGTCGATCAGATTCCCTGGGGGAAAAATTCGGCACATATGGCGACCATCACCAGACAACCGCCGTTCCGCGTGGCGGTCCATGCCAGAACCTGGCTGCCGGGCCGGCAGTAGCGACGGAAAGAGACGAGATCATGCCCTACTTAGAACAAGAGACCACGCGACTCCAGACGGCCCTGCAGGCCTTGGCTGCGCAACAGACGACGTTGACGACCCAACTCTCCACCCAACAGCAGGCGGCGACGGCGGCACAGGCCCAGCGCACCAACGCACAAAATGGGACGACCCAGGCCCAGGCGCGCATTCTGCCGCTGCTGGCCGCCGCCGCCGCCGCAGACGAACAGGTCGCCGAGGCGCAACAGAACCTGCTCGATGCATCCGAACCGCCCGCCGGCATTCCCCCGGCGACCTGGAGAGCGCGTCTGGCTGCGCTGCAAAGAAAACTTGCTCAGGCCAAAACCGCCGCGACCGCAGCCCATGCCAAGGTGACCGACGCGCAGCAGGGGGCAGCACAAGCGCAGGCGCAGGTGCGTGCTGCAGATGCTCAGATTGCGGCGGCAACCGCCGCGGTGCAAGCCACCCAAGCAGCGATCGCCGCCCTGCACCTCCGCCGGCAGGAACTCCACGCCAAGCTCACCGAGATCGAGCGCATGAATGTAGAGATCACGCGCGACCCGATGGCGAGGGAGGCCCTGCAACAGGTGGCGGCGGAACTTTCGGCCCGCACAGCGACGTTGGAAGATTCCCTTCTGACGACGCGGTTCGAGCTGGAGGATGCCGAGACCCTACTCGCCGGCTTACTCACCAGGCGCAACGAACTGACGACGCTTCTCGCCGGCCTGGCGACGCAAATTCCAGAGGCGGAGGCGCAAATGGCGGCGGCCCAACGGGCGCTGGCGGAAGCCGAAGCTGAAGTCACGACACTCTTGCAGGACGGCCCCTAAGTTCATGAAAGGATCAGCTGCGTGAGACCGATCGCTGAAGGACCAGAGATTCCCGAACGATTACCCCCGGCACTTCTTCGGGCATGGACGACCAAACTCCGGCAATTGCAGGCGGCGCACGACCGGGCCGTCGCGAGGGCCCAGGCTGCGCAACGGCGAGTCGCCCTGCTCATCAGGCAACGAGCGCTCCACCAGGCCGAGTTGGCTCGGGTCAATGCCCAAATCACGGCCACGCAGGAGACGGTGGCTCGCAAGAAAGCCGACGTTGCGGCGCTGTCGGCGCAGGTCGCCGAACATCGAACCGCCCGCGATGCCGCAACCGCCCGACTGCTTGGCACGGATCGCCTCAGCGGCACGGTCGCCACGACCCATCCGCTGCTGCTGTTTCCTGTCCGTGTGGAAACCAGGTTTGCCTCGAGACGGCCAGGACCAGGCACCGACCTTCTGCTTCGCGTCTATCCCGACGACATCCATCTCGATAGCCACGAGCCGGCATTGACGGAGGAAGAGGAACGCCGCGGCAAGGAATTTTGGACCCATGCCGCCACTGCCCCAGCAGGCGCAAACCGACAGGAGCATATCAGGCAAGGCTGGCAACGACTCACCGAACAGTTCGGCACCACCCGCGCCGCCTGGATCGCCCATGTGCTTGATCCCGCCCAGGCTGGAACGGTCACCCGTCGCGACGACAGCTGGACGCGCGCGCCACGCACGCAGGTCCTCCCGGACCGCTGGGTCGCCATCGGTTATCGTGGCGATGCGGCGCGCGTCACTGCCTGGGGCAAGTCAATCCCCGAGACCGTGGCGGTCGGGCCGAACCCCGGCAGCACAGGCCCGTTCGGCAACAATGGACTACCGCCCGTCGATGAAGGCATGAAGTGGATCACCGATTTCGAGACGGCGGAGTCCATCGGAATGGGTCTACGTATTCCAATCACGGCGGAAGACGCGCAGGCAGGATTCGATCGGATTGTGGTGTTGGGCCTCAAGGCCTCATGGGATGCCCCGACCACGGCCGGCCGATTGGGCGAACTGTTCGACGCCCACCATTACACCGGCGGCCTCGCCCTCATCGAGCAACACGTGCCGACGAACAACACCGCGGACACCTCCGCAGGCTATCGTTCGACCATGGGCGACGCAGCCGACAGCATGGGCGTCGAGCTGGACGCCTCGCTGATCCGTCCCGGATCCGATGGCGACCTACTGGCGCAAGCCCTGGGCCTGCCGGCGACCGTCTTTGCCCATGTCCGCGGAGCAGGCGGAACGGAACAACATCGGACGTCGCTCATGCAGGCGGCCCTGCTCACGCTGTGCGACAGTCCGCTCTTGCGGCAACTGCTCGGCGCAGCCGGGGCGGAGGTGTTGCGCGACCATTTCACGAAGTACGTCCGTGCTCGCGGACCACTGCCGGTCTTGCGCGTCGACAGCCAACCCTACGGCCTATTGCCGGTGGCGGCGCTCGACCGCTGGACCTCGACGACCGATCAGGACCAGGACAGGGCATTGGCCGCCTGGTGGCATGCTCAACGATTGACGCGTCGCCGCCAGGTTCCCCAAGCCCTCCAGACCACAGTGGAATCCAACCCCGTCGTGCTGTTGGCGCAGGAAGCGAACGCCTGCCGTTACACGTCGCGCGAATTTCCTGAGGTCTCCACCCAACAACCGCCTGTGCCAAATCGGTTGCTTACCTCGAAGTTTCGAACGCTGCTGCTGACACGCGCGCTCTCGACCGCACACGATCCGGCGTGGGAGGAATTGACGACCTTGCCCGAACCGGTCCGACAACAGCTGCTGGCAGAGGCGATGGATCTTCTCACCTATCGCCTCGATGCCTGGGGCACATCCCTCGCTACCCGACGGCTGATCATGATGCGGCAGGCAGCACCCACCGGCCTCAGGCTTGGCGCCTATGGCTGGGTAGAACAAGTCCGGCGTGCGGCCCCGCTGCAACCGGTCCCGACACCGGCCGTCGATGTTGCCGCACCGGTCTCGCGCCAGGCACACAACAAAGGATTCGTCCATGCCCCGTCGCTGGGACATGCGGCGGCAGCAGCCGTGCTGCGGAGCGGCTACCTTTCCCAGGAGTCGAATCGCGCATCCGGCGCTTCACCCTTTGCCGTCGACCTATCGTCTGAACGGGTTCATCGCGCCAAGTGGCTGCTCGATGGTGTGCGCCGAGGGCAATCCCTGAGTGCGCTGCTCGGATATCGATTCGAACGCAGTCTCCACGAACGCGGCTTGGACCGCTACATTCAACGTTTTCGCGCCCTCACGAGCTTCACCGGCACCGACCGGTTTGCCGACATCCGGGAGACACTCACGCGCACCGAACGGTTGGCGCAAGAAGTGACGCTGCTGACGGCGCAGCGCGACCAGGCCTCGCGCAGGGCAGAAGATGCACGCGGATTACAGGCCGAACGACAGCGTCGCGAGCAAACCTACCGCCTCGCACTCGGAACGATCGGCACACTTGCGCAACGGGCACTGGCCGCGCAAGCACACGTGACGCAGACGGCCCAGGTGTTGGCGCAACAACAGGCGGCAAAACCACAGGGCAAGGTGTCCCAATCCACCGTGCGGCGGTATGCCGTGCAATTGTTGGAAGCGCGGGATTTGGATGAGTGGGATACCCGCGTAGAACAGCTGACCCAGGCGCATACCACCGCCATGGCCCAGGCCGCCGCCGCACAGCAGACCGTCAGCGCACTGGATGGCTCGCGCCTGCTCGCGGAACGGGCCCAGGCCACGCTACTCAATGCCGCCGACCCGGATTCGATTCCGGCGGCGCAACAGATGGCGGGACGACAAGAGACTCTGGCGGCCGAGCTCGACCGCCAGGCTCTCGCCAAGGAAGGCGGGCAGCGCGGCAAGGCCATGGCCGACCTTGTCGCCGCGAGAGCCACACTCACAACTCGTCTCGCCGCGCATTGGAATGAAGCACTGAAGTCGCTGCCGGCTGCCGCCGTCGTCGACGGGCTGGCTCTGCATCGACGATGGACCGCGAGCCAACAACGCCAGGCGCCGCAAACTCCGTGGGATGTCACCACCGTTCCGTTCGGCAACGCGACCTTGGGATTTCCACCGCCCGGCAGCCCGGACTTCACGGCGCTGGTGGAAACACTCAAGGCGCTCGACGACCTGGTCGACTCCGTGGGCGACAGTGTCGTGGCCGAAAGCGTCTACCAGCTCGTGCAAGGCAATCCCCTCCGCTCCGGCGCCACACTGGATGCCATCGCCGCAGGTGAAACTCCGCCACCTGACTTGGACGTGATCCGCACACCGAGGAGCGGCATCGGTTTGACGCATCGCCTCTGCACACTCTTCCCAGCGACGGACGGGACGGCGCCCGGCGCCTGGCCGATGACCACGTCGTCGGCTCGTGCCCAGGCCGAACCGGTCCTCAATGCCTGGGTGGCAACGCTCCTGCCAACCCCAGCCCAGGTCCGTTGCAAGGCGGACTACGTCAACCAGCAGGACGGGCAGATCTATCAGACAGTCCAGAGCGCGCTGACTTCGCTCGGACTCGCCCCGCTGGATGCCATCTATCTGGCCGAAGGCAACACTCGGGCACAGCAGGCCGAGTTGGAGCAACGATGGCGGTTCGTGTTGCAGCAGACGCGGCCTGCGACGGTGCCGCCGGATGCGATCATTCGATTGGAATTCGGCCGCGACAGTAGCTGGGGTGCGGATATCGTCAGCGTGACGGAATGGTGCGAAGTCGCGACCACAGTGCGCCGTCTGCTCAGCAACGCCCGATCGCTCGACGGCCGTGACCTGTCACTGCCCGAATCACCTGTCGACTCTGGGCTGGACCATGAAGAGTTTGCCGGCCGCGCGACACGTTCGGTGCAAGCGCTGACCGACGCACACCGTATTCTGAACGGCCTCCTGCCGCCGCCCTCGTCACAGGACCTCACTTCCAATCTTGACGAGGTTCGCCGCGCGCTGTTCGGTTTGGCCAACTTCGGCATACCGAGCGCAGTCCCGATGGACCTCGGCGGCACAGGACCGGAAGCACAATCCGTGCTTCTGACTCAGGCACAGTCGGTGCGGCTCGAAGCCCAACGGCGGCTGAATCGCGCGGCCGAATCCGAGCAGAGTTTTGTGCGCGCGAACGCCACACCGGAAGAACGGCGCGATCACGACCTGGCCCGATTCCGGATCATCTTCGGCCAGGACTTCCTGGTACTGCCGCGCGTGACTGCGGCCAACGCTGCGCAATTGAACGAGACGTTCGCCGCCGGCCTCGCGCTCCAGGGGCAGGATCCGCTGGCTGCCGTCACCTGGTTCCAACGTGCCGCCTACGTCAGACCCGGCGCGACGCGCCTGAACGAAGTCCTGCTGTATGCCGAAACCGTGGGGAGCGCCGCACTTCGTTTCCATGTCGGACAACTCCCCTATCAGTCGCAGGATCGCTGGGTGGCCCTGCCGCCGGCCCCGGACAAACCCTTTCCGCGCGGGCGCGTCTCGTTGGTCGCGCAACTGTCGTCCGCGCAACCGCTCCGTTTCGATCAGCCCTTCGCCGGGCTCCTGCTCGACGAATGGGTGGAGACGGTGCCGAGCCCCAGCGAAACGACAGGCGTGGCATTCCATTACGATCAACCCAACAGCGCACCCCCACAAGCGCTGCTGCTCGCCGTGCCGTCCGACCGACGCACCACTTGGGACCTCAACAGCCTGGAAGCCGTCCTGCAGGAGACGATGGACTTGGCTCGACTCCGCGCCGTGGTGCCCGACAGCGGTGATGAAGTGATCTGGGTGGAGGATCAACTGCCGGAGGGCGCTATTCCCTTCGACGACGGCGAGACCTGGACCTGGATCCGTATGAAACCGGAACCGCTGTCCGGCACGCGCGCCCACCAATCGGCGGCCGCCGCCGGAATGCACCAACATTTTTTTCGAGGTGTCAAGGCGCCGCTGTTCGTTAGTGTCGGAGATCGCCTGTTCGCCCACATCTATCTCGATCCGGCGCGTATGCCGCGACAGGTCATGTTGCAGTGGCATGACGACAGTTGGGAACATCGCGCCTATTGGGGCGAGAACCTCATTCCGTGGGGCCTCGACAATACCGTCAGCCGGCAGTACATGGGGCCGTTGCCGCCATCCGGCAGGTGGGTGCGTCTCGAAGTGCCTGCCGCAGCCGTGGGGGTCGAAGGACGAATCGTGGACGGCATGGCCTTCACCCTGTTCGACGGCACGGCCACGTGGGATTGCGCGGGCAAACGCGCGTTGCAACCGGTGGGTACCGGAGAGCAGGACCCATCGGCACCGGCGCTGTTCTTCACCGGCGGCACCATCGACTTCAACAGCGTCATCGATCCGGCAATAGGAGCATAGGCATGGCCTCCCGAATCAGACTTGACCTCAGCATCAACAACCCCGACTTGCAGGATGGCTTGCAGGCCCGCCTCCACGACCCGCTTTGGATGCTGGGCCGCCAATGGCAGTTCGGCGAATTCAATGGGGCTGACGCCGGTTCGCCTGCCGCCGCGCAGGTGATCGTGGACACAGCCGCGGTGACCCGCTACCAACCGGGGCCACGCTCCGGCCCACATCCGGCCAGGCCCTATGCAGCCGACAACCTGGCGCTGGAAACACTGGTGGAAGCAGAACCAGTGACGGACGACTCGCGCCCCAATTGGCGCCTCGCGGCCGAATCCGGCCGGCATCTGCTTCGTTTGCTGGAGGCCGCCAGACTTGGCCCCACCCGCGCCCAGTGGTTGGCCAGCACTTACGTGCTGGTCGCTCCCGCGGCGGAACAAGCCAAGCAGATAGACGCGGCAAGCCTGTCTTTTATCCACGTACTGAGCGGCCGCACCATCGATGGCCTTCGGGTCGCCGCGCGCCTGAGAGTGCTGCAGGCCGGCAACACCTTGAATGACTTGTTTCGCGAGTCACCATTCGATCAGATTGCCGCAGGAGATCAACCGAAAGTCATCGGCATCCTCACGACCTGGCTGACGTGGCTCGACAGACTGTTCCAACAAGGCGCCGCTCCCTCTGCCTGGATTCCAGAACGAATGGAGTACGCCCTGAGCATCTCGGGCAAGACAGCCGCAGGCGAAGTGGTATTGACTGCGCCGGAATATCTCGATGGACGACTGGATTGGTTTTCGTTCACCACGAGTTCAGGAACCGGGCTCGGGGCCACCGAAAGCCGCGCGTCCCTGTCGGAAGCGTTTCTTCCTGCCCCGGTCTCGTTTCGCGGCATGCCCTCCGCGCGCTTCTGGGAATTTGAAGACGGGGCCGTGAATTTCGCGAGTATCCAGGCCGCCCCGCAGGACCTGGCCCGCCTGCTGCTCGTGAAGTTCGCGCTGGAATACAGCAACGATTGGTTCCTGCTGCCACTCGAGCTGGCTGTGGGCACGCTTTCTCGGATCCGCGCGCTCGTCGTCACCAACACGTTCGGCGAACGTTTCCTCATTCCCCACGCGAACGTGGTGGATGGACCTTCCACACCCTGGCGTATGTTCAGTCTCACGAACGATAACCAGCAACTGTTCTTCCTGCCGCCGATATTGGGGCCGATGTTGGAGAGCCAGCCGGTGGAAGACCTGTCGTTGTTGAGGGACGAAATGGCCAACGTGGCCTGGGCCGTCGAGCAGGTCGTCGAAAGCGCCTCCGGTCGGCCGTTGGACCGCCATGAAGCCTATCAAGAGACATTGGCGGCACAACCGTCTCCACCCGCCGCCGGCAGTGATGGCGCACCGTTGATCTACCGGCTCGGCACCACGGTGCCGGACTACTGGATTCCGTTGCTGCCGGTGAAAGACGGCACCACCCTGCGACTCAAGCGCGGAGCACTCCCGGCATTCGGCGAGGGCGGCATTCAGGGACTGCACCATCCGAAGGGTCGATTGCTTGAACCGAATCGCGAACTCTTGCTGTTCGAAGAGGAAGTCCCTCGCGAAGGCGCGCGAGTCACACGGACGTATCAGTATGCGCGCTGGATCGACGGCTCAACCCATCTCTGGATCGGCCGGCGCAAAGAACCGGGTCGTGGCGAAGGCTCAAGCGGATTGCAGTTCGATGTGGCGGAGAAGGGGACGGAGGGAAATTCGTGAGCGCCCGCTGAATTTTGATCGGCGGGCCGTAGGTTTGCGCCCCACACGGCCAACCAAAATCAACCGCTTACAATCCACAATTTTTATCCAAATCACCGATGCAGACACTGTGTAGCCGAAGAATAGGAAAATATTTTTTCCTACCGCGATCACTCGCCCCCTCTCTCTTACCTTGAGACTCAACCAATCTGTAAGTGTTCTTGCAAAGCCCTTCTCTCTTTGAAAGTTATTGCTGAAATATTTTCAAAGAAAGACCGCGTCGAACACCCTGTATTGAGCAGAAGTCTACAGGATTTGAGCAACGAAAACCTATCCGACTCACAGGATTAGGCTTGAGGTGACCTTCCCCCGTTTGTTACACCACGGCCAACGAAGTTAACTCCTGTGCTGCCTGGGGCCGGTTGTGATGATTGAGAATGAATTCCATGGGTGTCAGATTCCCGATGGCACTGTGCGTCCGCTCTTCATTGTACTCTCGTCGCCAGGCTTCAATCACGAGTTGTGCTTCCTGCAACGTCAGAAACCAATGCTCGTTGAGACATTCGTCTCGAAACTTGCCATTGAAGCTTTCAATAAACGCATTCTGGGTCGGCTTCCCCGGTTGAATGAAGTGGAGATGGACGCCGTGCTGAGCCGCCCAGGCATCCAGTGCGGTCCCTGCGAATTCGGGGCCATTGTCCAGAATCAGCGTCTCGGGCAGCGGGCGAGTCAGAAACACCCGATCGAGAATTCGGCACACCCGCGCCCCACCAATCGACACATCTACTTCAATCACCGGGACTTCTTTCGAGTAGAGATCCGTCATCGTCAAACACTTAAACTGCCGGCCCCTGACGAGCCGATCATGGACAAAGTCCATCGCATAACAGCGCCCTGGTTGCGTGGGTGTTGGCAAAACGACCCGTGGCACCGCCACGGTCTTCTTCCGTCGTCGCCGCCGTAGTGACAGCCCTTCGTCGCGATAATAGATCCGTTCCACTCTCTTATGGTTCACGCGCCAACCTTCCCGCCGTAACCGGACATAGATTCGGGGGCACCCATAGCGCCGCTTGCTCTCGGCGATTTCTCGGATGCGCGTCCGCAGGGCCGCATCCTCCTGGCGTCGGCTGCGATACCGCAGCGTGTTCCGGTCGAGCGTGAGTAACCAGCACACTCGTCGCTGACTGAGCCCAAAGCGCTCGGCCATCCACTGCGCCGCCATTCGCTTCGCCTTGGGCGCTACCAGTTTTTTGCGGTGACGGCCTTCAGCGCCTGAATGTCCAGCGCTTGCTCTGCGACCATCTGTTTCAGCCGACGGTTTTCATCTTCCAGCTGGCGCAGCTTCTTTACATCACTGACTTCGAGCCCGGCATATTTCGTCCGCCACTTATAAAAGGTGGCATCCGAGATGCCGTGCTTGCGGCAGAGCTCGTGGACCCCAATGCCCGCCTGGGCATCCTTGAGCACTGCGATGATCTGTTCCTCCGTGTGCCGTTTTCGAGTCATGGGCCCCTCCTGTGGGCCCCATCTCAGCACAGGTGCACTTCCAAGCCAATGGTCTAGTTTTCGGGGGGAAGGTCAGAGGCAGGGATTAATCAGCTCACTGGCCATGATTTGCATACGCCAGACGACCCGTTACCTTATATTGAAGAGGCCGTATTTATGGGGGTCTCAGAAAAGAAAAGCAAAAGATCACTTCAAGATGGCAAAGTGACTTATAGAGAATCCGCCATTGCTTCCTTCCTGATTTCAGTTCGCTGCCGCAGCTACTGATTCGGCGCGAGAAGTCACAGCCGAACTGATGGGCAATACTTTCCCAACCTCAACAAGATGCTCGTAAAAATTCTTTGTCGCTTCACCGCACGGTAGGGTATTCGCTACCCGATCAAGGTGATCACTTGTCCAAGCGACCCATTCTCCCTCATTCTCGAATGCTGCGCTAGCGAACAATATGATTTGGAGGAGCGCCACCGCCGCTTCACCAGTTAGAGCCGAGGGCGCTCTCCTGATCGCTATCGTTGCAATTGAGTTTGCCAATTCTTTGCTTCGGTGGGATGCAGCAATAAGACACACGTCGAAGAGTCGGCCCAGGTGTTCTCTCCCTTTCACTAATTCATGGTCGAAGTTCGCTGTTACACATGCTTGGCAGGCTTGCGCTAAGACCTTCCCTCCTAATACAAAGCACTGAGAAAAATACGCCAGCTTCGACCAGATGGATCCAGAAGGATCTTCAGAAAGCTGTCGCAGAACGTACTCCGTGTCGGCATCTGACAGGCTTCGGTTCGATCGCTCAGATGGCCGAATATGTCCATCAAGTGGACCTGGCATTGCCCAGCCAAGTGGCGATCCCTCTTTCGCAAGTTTGGCCATCGCTGCGTCGATTACGTCAGAGTTTGGCACAAGGCGTCCGGCAGCCTGATGTCTGGTCCTAAGCACAGCTAACCTGCCTATGACTTCTTCTCTCAGGCACGACTGACTGAATTCTCCAGCCCGATACATCGGTTCTCGACGCAGGTCCACCATCTGGGCATATATCCCAGCCACATCACGGTTGTTGTTAACCCACTCGCGCAAGGCATCCAGCTTGATGGATATATTCAAGATTGACTGCACCAACAAACCGGAATGCATCCAAGCAGAAAGGCGTTTCCAGAAAGGTTGACGTAGCGTACCGCCTTCCAGAACATTGATACGGTCAAGTGTGAGTTGAGCAAATAGGGACAGAATCTCGTAATAATCTACGCCATCTGGGCGTAGCAACTTGTCCTTCCCAAGCTCGACTATTATCTCACTCGCCAATGACTCATACCGACTGTCGTGCTGGCGGGTAATCGCAATATCCAGTACGCCAAGAGCAACAAAGGGGTTAGCACGGGTATCAATTGACTGAAGAGCTTGCCACATATCGTCATCGGAAACATGGCTAGTCCATGCAGCAGGCATGAGATCGTCTCGAAGTGCACCAAGTAGGCAGATTTCTAGTCCCTTGATAAGATTTCGTTGTAGCAGCTGTTGCCTGTATGTGGGCAATACCACCGAAAGGTATTCTTCTGGAGGGAGCAAGCGCGGATCAGGCCCGCAATATAGCTCATAGTAACGAAGAGAATCGGGCAGAATATCATCGACCTCGACACGATCCGCTCTGTGCGCCATTTCCATTCTTACCTTGTAAGCGGCAAACCCGGTGCTGCGCTCCTCCAGTAGATCTACAACTTCTTCATCCGTAAGTTCGCGGTTTTCAGCGGCAGTCTCCAGAGCCGAAAAGTCCGGTGCTGCTGGACCAAAACTGTCGACTATGCGTTTAAGGGCTTGTACCCTCTGTTCGAGGCTTGGGGAAAGAACGCTGAGATCAGTAAGAGCTATTAGCTGTTCTTGGTCTTTCTGCCCTACCACTTTCAAAACCACGGTACTATGGTCCAACATAACAGTGAGTTGGTTACCTGATATATCTTTTAACTTCTGGTCGCCATGGCCAGCTAACAATCGACGAGCAGCTGCAACCAACACGTGCTGATCTATGGAAACTCTTCCACCAATGGTCAAGGCTGTTCTAGAGAGTCGACCATACTGAGAGACGAAAGCATGGTCTCCAAGGACGCGAGCTTGGATCTGCATAGGCAGAAGCTCGCACAAGTGTCTAGCGATCAGGATTGGGGGTATTCCCATCACTTATCCGTTTTACTAGCGAATTTATTTCGAGCTTGGTTCTTTCTGCCAAATCATCAATCAATCGATCATTCGCAGGCAGAAGCGGTGCTATAACACTTCGCTCAATCCATTGCCGAAAAGCATCGTATCTGATTGGATCTTTGAGCCCCAAAGGGCTCAGTAGGGGGATCAGATAGTTGACATGCCTCTGACGTAAAACAGTACCATCGTCCAAACGAGCCAAATGCTCCCAATCCAGAGGCGAAGGTGACACATTATCCCAAACCCAATCCGTCAGAGCCAATACCCGCGCAACAGGTAGATCGTCATCTTGCCAGAGTCGGCGGATTATAAGCACACAGGTTAGCCGAAGCTGTGCAAGAAAAGGCTCCTCCAGCGGAGACTGAACCATATTCAAACTACGAATTCGCATGAGGTATTGTCGAATCACCCGAAGCTCTACATTTTCGATCAAATTATTGTCTGAGTCGAAATTCGCTTTGTGTAAGAGTCGTTCCAGTTCATCGAGAGTTACAGGGATCAGCCCAAAACCCGCCTCACGAAGTCTGTGTAAGACGACATGTCTAGCCTCGGTGTCGATTGCCACAAGATTTTCTAAGTGACCGATCAAATCCAGAGTGCAAATGATTGGGACATTGCGTCCCTTCTTATCGGTGAGAAACCCGTGGCGATTCATGAAACGATCATCGATGCAGAGGATGTCGCATGGACCGGTGTCCGAAAGGAAATGTGAAATCGATCCGATCTTCTCATCGGCAACATCTTGTCGAGGAAGAAACGCGGCCTTACCGCTCTCTATGGCCACGCGCAGTGCTGATACGATCTCACCGATTTGCTCATTAAGTCGTTCTCCTTCTCTGCTCGCTGCAACTAGTGCTGACTGTTCTTCGTTCATCGAGGGATGAACTCTAACATCTATCCCAATCCGACAAATTGAAGATAGAAATTGTGCCTGCTGGAGATAGGTAATAGCGAGGTCATCGATGTAAATGGGTGCATCGAAAATGGGGCCAGACAGAGAAAGGCCCGCTGCTCCATCCTTGTCTCGTGCTAGCAAATATCTCCTGGCCTGTTCGTGAAGGTCGTGACTGACTTTTCCAGCTTCAAGGAGAAGATTTGCTAGGTCTGTAGTGGACAATATCAGGTGCTCGTACTCTCTCAATTCAGCATGTTTGTCGAGGAAGGTACGCAATTGGTAGATGGGGCGGGGGTGAATGACCCGTCCATTGTCCATCCTGGCCTGCTCAAGCATTTCAGCAAGATCCTGACCTACTTCTGCTACAAGCCATTCCGGTGGTTTTGCAGTTATTTTCGTTATCTTGAGTTGTCCTTTTTCAATAAGCTCACGGAGGTTCTCTGCATCTTTAATGCGCGAGGGTTGATGAAAACGCACTCGGCGGCGCTCGTTGAGCAAAACCACCATCGTTTCGGCTGAAAGAACCACCCGAGTGAATGACCGCAACACCTTCGGCAACAATCCTAAGAATGCGAGAACCATAATGCAGGTGATATCGAGACCGACTGTCCAAGACGGATTGAGTTCAACAATTCGCCGTGCTCCGGAAACGATTGGAATAACGGCACGTCGGCGACCGTCACTCTGTTCGGTATTCCGTTTTGGTAGGTCCAAGAGCATTCGCGACAATGGCATGTGGAGCACATCGGCTGCCATGTGCAACGGCACCTCGCCCTGGAGCAGACTTCGCTCGATCAGCCGTTTCCGTTCGCGGTTAGCGGGAACCATCTTCTCAACCAGAGTCCGCATATCCACTTGGTGAACGGGTCCACTATCGGTTGAAAGCTCTGACGCCCGAGCAACCCACGTTGGATCTGCATCGTGGTCTCGACCAAGCTGAAAGGCGAGGGAATAGGCATTCATGAGTATGCTCGGATTGTCCGGAGCCTTGGATGCTGCGAGCCTGGCCAATTCGAATGCTCGACCAGCACTTGCATCTGTTTCTGCAGCTAGGGAAGCAAGACGTAACAATAGGTTGGCGTCATACGAATCTCGTCTTTCCCACTCACGATCAACGATGGCTGGAAATCTCTCCCAATCACCGGTCTGGATCGCAAGATTTGTATCGAGCAAGAGATCCGCAGGATGGTTTCTAGCTTTAAGAAGTTGATCGTTCAAGCCTCGGGCTTCCTTCAGATTCCCCAGATAAAAGCACGCCCAGGCTTTCGCCGATTTGAGGTCATCACTAGCTTTGGTTAGATCCGCATTGTCATTCAAGAAGCTAACAATAGAGGCATCCCCACATTTTCTATCTTGATGCAGGCACTCGACTAAACGACGAGCATTATCCGATGTCCGCTCTCGACGGAATAGCTCTTCCAAGAGTGGTCGCAAGGCACCCCAATCCCTCGACTTACCAACCTCTCGGGCAAGATTTTGCAAATCAAGCAATCCTCCAGTTTGTCTATAGATTTCTTCGAGCTTTGTTCTAGCGTCACCACCCTCCTTCTGAATGATCATGGCGTTCAAACGATCGTAGTCATGGTCGATACATTCATTCTTGCGCTCTTCCAAGACATGACGCGCCCGCGCAATCTGACCATCCGCGACAAGGGCTTCCACACGTTTCCCTGACAGCAAGGATTTGGGAACCTGTGCTGCCAGTCTCGCCTCTTCACTCTCTAAGAATTCAGCAAATTCTCTTGCTGTCATCGTTACCTCAGCCATGTTCACTTCAGCGAACACTTCTTGACCTTCCAGGCCACCCATCTCTTTCCGATTCGCCAGATATCGCTGAAGAGGCTCCTTATCGAAATCAATTTCGAACCTAAGGGCGACCGGGAGGTAATCAACTGCGCGCTTGCCATTGCCCATTGCGGCTCGGACTTCATCCTGGGCATTCTTCCTAATCTCTAGGTTGTCGTTTGTTAGCCGAAGCCACAGAATCCAATCTTTTGCCACCTGCGCTCGTTTGTTCTCGCCAATCCCTGTCAGGAGGCTCACTGCCCGCTCGAATGAATGACAGGCACGAGTTCGGTGCTGATCTGCATCAGGACCTTGGATTACCTGTATATGGGGATGAAAGATGTTCATACTTAATGCTTGTGGCCGTGATTCAGCCGGGAGTAGTAAGGCCGCGTTAACCACTCCCTCGACGAACGCAAGATCCGGCCAGTCGTCCGCAAGAACCTGGGCGGCAGATAAGATAGTCGCCGCTCTTTCCCACATTCCCATTTCACATAGTGTGACAGCGACATTTTGCCATCCAATCCCGGTGAAGAAATCCGTTTCACCATGATCGGGTTGTCCTTCCATCCAAGCCAGTGCGGTGGGCTTGCCCTGAGTTCGACTGAGGACTAACCACAGTGTCGAATGGCCGTCAGCGGTATTGATGTCCCGCAGTATTCTCAATGCGCCAGCAGCATCGTCTTTATGCTCTAGAATGAATGCGTCAACAATCCTCGCATCGTATTTGGGATCCAGATCTCGCAATTGGTGGAGATACCTACTGGCTTGGGGAACGTGTTGAGCTTCGAAAACGTGGAGCCTGGCCGCCCAGTAAAGCGCTTCAACCTTTACTCCTTGATCAGCCTGGCGCAGTTCACCAGAGAAGAGTTTCTCAACAAGGACCCGCATCTGGTCGCGTGCTTCATCTGTTCGAAAACTCCGTTTCTTGAGAATCCCCCGAAGCTCATTTGAAGCTTGCTCCGTATGAACTCTGACGACGAGTGCGTCTGGCCCAATGCTATTCAGCTTTTCCGCAACGCTGGATACTTGCTGAGCAACTGTTTCAATGGCCCCCCTGTGTTCCGATGTTGCAGCCTGAACTAGGGCTGCAACAGGAGCAGGCTTCGTCTCCAAACTGGCTTTATACCCTGCAACAAGGATGGCAACTATTCCGTTGGTTGCTTCAATAGCAGTTGAGGGTGGGTTGGTGGAAACTGTTGAATAGGCCTCAACGAGCCGTTTCTGAGTTGCGGTATCAGGCGTCGTGTTTCCAAGAAGTTGTCGGATTGCCAAGGTTTTTAGGTCGCGACGGACTTGCTCGTCTACGAGCCAATCCTTTACTTCTTGCTCACGAAGAAATTGAGGAGTAACAAAGGGATGCGCGATGGTTGTTAGAATTGGGCTGATCCAACCATCTTCAAGTTCCTCTCCCCGCAGGCGAGCAATGGTCTTGTCGAACTCAACATCAATCAGTTCTACTTTGCCATCTGGAAACACGTTACGCCCGGCTTGTCGCTCATCCCAAAGGCGAATACCATAATTATTCCATGCTGATCGGAACAATGAAACAAGCGACTGGATCAATCTGGCTAGGGTAGCGTAAGGCATCTCACTCCTACGACCTTGGTACTAGGCACCAATCTCGTCAATTCTTCAATTAAGGTTTTCAGTATCAGCCTTATATTCAGACTACCGTTGAGGAGCAGACCCATTGACTGTCACGCATGTGATAGATTTACTGCGTCCGGAATTGAATCCGCATGGCGAGTTCGCCGTCGACGGGACCGCCACCTTTGAGTTGCGGAGCAAAGGTCCACTTATTGAGCACAATGATGCCAACGACGGTCAGCTCCCGGTGTTTCCCCGGGCTCCAACACGACCACGGTCACTTGCGCCGCTTGTGACACGAGCATGCGCAGCCGCCCCATAGCGAGGCGGAAGATACGTATAGAAAGGGAATGATTGTCATATCCCATATGTCAGGTTTGAAGCAGAGGAAACGGACTTGTCTGTGGCCGATCTTTTGGACTTAGAGCCGCGTGCTGCCGAAAAAGGAGAGTGGAAATACAACAACCACGTAGTCTCCCCCCAACGAATCGGAACAATACTAAACTGATATCTTCTCCACCCTTGCTCTCACTGTCCCGCGTCTTCTCCCACGAGGGGCCTGGCGGACCGTCACGACGACATCCTGACCCAAAAGGGACAGAAAATGCACGAGGCGTTCAATGGAAAATCCTGCCATCTGTCCGGCTAGGAGCTTTGATACTTTGGCTTGATCAATCCTCAACTGACCCGCCGCTTCTACTTGCTTCCATCCCCGGCTGTTGATGGTATCCTGAACGGCCTGCAGCAGGTTGCTTTTCAGAATCAACTGCGCAGACTTCTCCTCGGAGAACCCCAAGTCTCGAAATATATTTCCGCTAGCTTTGGTAACTGTCACGCGTGCCATGGTCTAGTGCGCTCTGAAGTGAATCCAACCGGAGAGTTCGCCGTCAATGGGATCGTCGGGCTGAGTTGTGAAATGACCGACGGTCGTTGAGGCCATTGGACATCCTCTACCCCTGCAATCGACTCCAGAGCTTCTCGAGCGTATTCACAAACGCTTTACACTCCTGGTCGCTGAGATCGGAGAATAGTTCCGCCACTTGCTCTTTGTATTCCGTGCAGCGCGGGGAGAGCTCGGTCATGACCTTATCCGAGAGTTCGATCACGGTGGCCCGGCGGTCCGTCGGGTGACTGGTTCGCACGACCAGTCCGTCTTTCTCGAGCGAATCGACGAGCGCCGTCACGTTCGTCGCCGTCACGCCGAGTTCCTTTTTGAGGTCGCTCATGATCCTCGGGCCACGCTCATGGATTGAGCTGAGAATGCGCAACCGCTGAGGCGACAACCCTTTCTCCACCAACAGCGACTCCGACCACCGCTGATAGGCCGGAGCAAAGCTCCACAAGAGTTCAACCAACCGATGCCGTGGCAATGTGGAGATGCAGGGAGAGACCGCTGACTTCTTCCTGTCCTTGGAGGGCGGGACTGTTTTCGTACGTTTCATCGTGACCTATACGGTACTTCAAACAAAGACAACATTCAACGCTAACTTATTCATACTTTGATCATTCATATATTGACTATATTTCACGTCATGGCGGATACTACGCGACTGAGAGTCATGAGGAAACACTTTCGGCCACAGGCTCTGTGAGACTGACACTGTCGGCTCAAAACATCGAGATCTCGTTCATCAAGAAGATTCCCAGTAGGTACACCATGATCATGTTTCGATATAGCCCATGGCTCCTCGCGGTACTGCTGACTGTGACGAGCTGCAACAACGAACAAGCCAGCAGCGGCGGCCAACCGCCGCCCCCTGAAGTCGGCGTTGCGCAGGTACTCTCGAAGTCGGTGCAACAATGGGACGAATACACCGGCCGCATCACCGCGATCGATACGGTTGAATTGCGACCGCGCGCCAGCGGCTACGTACAACGAGTGGCCTACAAGGAAGGGCAGGATGTGAAACGGGGCGATTTGATGTTTCTGATCGACCCTCGCCCCTACCGCGCGGCCCTGGAGAATGCTCAAGCCCAACTGGCACGCGCGCGCGTGGCGCAACGGCTGGAGACAATCCGTAACAAACGCGCCCAGTCACTCATCGAGGATAACGCCATCTCGCACGAGGAACTCGACTTGCGTCGCGCCGCGCAGGCGCAGAGCGCGGCAGATGTCCAGGCTGCCGAGGCTGCTGTGGCCACCGCCAAGCTCAACTTGTCCTTCACTGAAGTGCGTGCACCGGTCTCCGGACGGGCAAGCCGGGCCCTCCTGACGGTCGGCAATCTGGCGACAGCCGACGAAACCCTGCTGACGACGCTGGTGTCGCAAGATCCGATGTACGTCTATTTCGATGCCGACGAAAACAGTTATTTGCGCTACAGAGAACAGGAGCGCAACCGTGAGCGCACGACACAGGACAACGCCGTGCACGTCGGCCTCGCCAACGAGATCGGTTATCCGCATACAGGGACGGTCGACTTTCTCGACACTCAGGTGAATCCAACCCTCGGAACGGTACGTGCTCGCGCCGTACTTCCCAATCGCGACCGTATCTTTACCCCCGGCCTCTATGCTCGCGTGCAGTTCGTCAGCGGCCAGAAGGCACAGGCGCTCCTGATCGACGAGAAGGCTATTCTCACGGATCAGGATCGCAAATACGTGTATGCGGTCGACACAGACGGGAAAGCGCAACGCAAGGACATCGTGCCGGGCGGCATGGTCGATGGATTACGCGTGGTCCGGTCCGGCCTCTCACCGGACGACAGAATTGTCGTGGTCGGCCTGCAGAAGATATTTTATCCCGGTATGCCGGTCATACCCGCCGAGGTTCCGATGGGCAAGCCGTCGGCAACGGCCGCGCCGGCAGCCATGGCTGAGAAATAAGGAGCCACGGCTGTGGACTTTTCAAAATTCTTCATCGATCGGCCGATCTTTGCCGCGGTGCTGTCCATCGTCATCTTCGCCGCCGGGTTGATCGCCATCCCCATTTTGCCGATCAGCGAGTACCCTGAAGTGGTCCCCCCCGCGGTCATCGTGCGCGCGATCTATCCGGGTGCGAACCCCAAGGTGATTGCCGAAACCGTCTCAACGCCGCTGGAAGAACAGATCAACGGCGTCGAGAACATGATGTACATGAAGTCGGTCGCCGGTTCCGACGGCGTGTTGCAAATGACGGTCACGTTCCGGCCCGGCACCGATCCCGACGCCGCCCAGGTGCAAGTACAGAACCGCGTCAGCCAGGCGCTGTCCCGGCTGCCGGCGGAAGTGGTGAGCCTCGGCGTCACGACGCAGAAGCAGTCGCCGACCTTCCTGGTGATGGTCCAGCTGCTTTCGCCGGATGGGAAATACGACGCGCTCTACCTGCGCAACTATGCGAACATCAAAATCAAAGATGAACTGGCTCGCTTGCCCGGCGTCGGCCAGGTGCAGATCTTCGGCAGCGGCGACTACGCCATGCGCATCTGGCTCAACCCGGACAAGATCGCGTCACGCGGGATGACCGCCGGCGACGTCGTCGCCTCTGTTCGAGAGCAAAACATCCAGGTCTCGGCCGGGCAGCTTGGCGCGGAACCGATCACACAAGGCACCGACTTCCTCATCTCCATCAATGCCCAAGGCCGCCTGCGTACGGCCCAAGAGTTCGGCAACGTCGTGCTGAAGATCGGAGCCGGCGGCGAAGTCGTACGCCTGTCCGACGTGGCACGGATCGAACTCGGGGCCAACGACTATACCCTGCGCGGACAACTCGACAATCAGGATGCGCCGCCGATCGCCATCTTCCAGGCCCCCGGTGCAAACGCGCTGACCGTCCGCGATGCGGTGATCGCCAAAATGGACGAGCTGAAGACGCGTTTTCCGCCCGGCATCACCTATCGCTCGGACTACGACACCACGGTGTTCGTGCGCGATTCCATTCAGGCGGTCGTCCAAACATTGCTGGAAGCGATCCTGCTCGTCGTGCTCGTCGTGATTCTCTTTCTACAGACCTGGCGTGCGTCGATCATTCCGCTGATTGCCGTCCCGATTTCCGTGGTCGGCACCTTCGCCGCGCTGTACCTGTTCGGGTTCTCGATCAATACCCTGACGCTCTTCGGCCTCGTCCTTGCGATCGGAATCGTGGTGGATGACGCGATCGTGGTGGTGGAAAACGTCGAGCGCAACATCGAAGAAGGCCGTACTCCGCTCCAGGCGGCCCACCAGGCGATGCAAGAAGTGTCGGGTCCGATCGTTGCCATCGCGCTGGTGCTGTGCGCCGTCTTCGTACCGATGGCATTCCTGAGCGGCGTCACCGGCCAGTTCTACAAACAGTTCGCCGTGACCATCGCCATTTCGACGGTCATCTCGGCAATCAATTCACTGACCCTTTCACCGGCACTGGCGGCAAAACTGCTCAAGAGCCACGGCGCACCAAAGGATGCCCTGTCCCGGTTGATCGAGCGTCTGTTCGGCTGGGTGTTCAGGCCGTTCAATCGCTTTTTCAAAGCCAGTTCCGACCGATATCAGGGCACCGTCTCGCGTACGTTGAAACATCGCGGTTCTGTCTTTGCCGTGTATGCATTGCTGCTGCTCGCCACCGGCTTGATGTTCCAAGCGGTGCCCCGCGGCTTCATTCCCACGCAAGACAAGTTGTATCTGATGGCGGGCGTGAAACTGCCGGAGGGCGCCTCACTCGAGCGCACGGATGCGGTCCTGCGTCAGGTCGTCGCGATCAGCAAGACCGTCGACGGTGTCGCCCATGTCGTGGCCATGACCGGACTGAATCCGTTGCAGTTTACGAATACGCCCAACTACGGCCTCGCCTTCCTCATCCTGACGCCGTTCGAGGAGCGTCATCGCAGCGCGAAGGACATCAGCGAAGAAGTGAATCAAAAGATTTCCGCCATCAAGGAAGGCATCACCTTTGTGTTGATGCCGCCGCCGATTCTCGGACTCGGCAACGGCGCGGGATATGGGCTCTTTGTGGAAGACCGGGCCGGACTCGGCTTCGGAGCACTGCAGAATGCCGTCAGCGGCCTGCAGGGCGCGGTCATGCAGACGCCAGGTATGGGGTATCCGATTTCCGGCTACCAAGCCAATGTGCCGCAACTCGATGCCGAGGTTGATCGTGTGAAGGCCAAGACGCAGGGCATTGCGTTGACGGATCTGTTCGCCACGATGCAGATCTATCTCGGCTCAGCGTATGTGAATGACTTCAACCTATTCGGTCGCACCTGGCGCGTCTACGCACAGGCCGACGGCGACTTCCGCGGCAAGGTGGAAGACATCGCAAACCTCAAAACACGCAACAACCGCGGCGAGATGGTCCCGATCGGCTCAATGGTGAAATTCAGCCAGACATATGGGCCCGATCCGGTGCTGCGCTACAACGGCTATCCCGCCGCCGATTTCATGGGAGAGGCCGATCCCGCCACGTTCTCGTCGGCACAGGCAATGGACAATATTCGCGAGATCGCCGGGAAGGTACTGCCAAACGGCATGACCATCGAATGGACCGATTTAAGTTTTCAGGAAGCGTCGCAAGGAAAAGCGGCCTTGCTGGTGTTCCCGGTGGCTATCCTGTTGGCGTTTCTCGTGCTCGCCGCCCTGTACGAGTCCTGGACCTTGCCGCTGGCGGTGATTCTGATCGTGCCGATGTGCATGCTCTGCGCGCTCGCCGGCGTGAAGCTCACCGGGGGCGATAACAACACGTTCGTACAGGTCGGCCTGGTCGTACTGATGGGCCTGGCTTGCAAGAACGCGATCCTGATCGTCGAGTTTGCGCGCGAGTTGGAACTGCAGGGGAAGGGCATCGTCGAGGCGGCACTCGAATCCTGCCGCCTGCGACTGCGCCCGATCGTGATGACGTCGGTCGCCTTCATTGCCGGGACGGTTCCGCTCGTGCTCTCCCACGGCGCCGGTGCGGAGGTGCGTTCCGCCACAGGCATCACCGTGTTCGCCGGGATGATCGGCGTGACCCTGTTCGGCTTGTTTCTCACACCGGTATTTTACGTCGGCCTCCGCCTGCTGTCGGGACGCACGCTGATCCGGCACGATGAGCCGATGAGACACGAAGCGCCGGACAGCGCGCAGACCCAAGTTAATCCTATTCATTAAGTACGTCCATGGTCTCGTACTTACGGTCTGCCAGCTTGATCCCCTCCTCTCCCCCCATCGCTGACATCGACTCGAACCCATACTTGAGCAGCAGCTTCTGGATGCGGGGGCTCGTCATGAAATCAAGAAACTCCTCCGCCACGGCACGCGACTCCGTCCGACAGGTCGAGACCACCGCCTGACCGAAATACACCGGCCTATGCACACCAAACGGGTTTTCGTCGATGATGCGCACCTGCCCGTTGCTGATGGCATCCACGCGATAGAGGATGCCCGCATCGGCCGCGCCGTGCTGAATGAGATCAACCATCTCCTCACTATGCCGGGCGTAAATCGGATGAAAGCGACTCTTGTACGTCGGCTCGACCTGCGTGAGCAGCCGAGCCGTGAGGTCCCCAAGCCCCGACGTCTTCGGGTCACCGAGCGCGATACGAAATGCCCGATTGAGCCCGACATCACGGAAGGAGACCGGCGTGGCTCTGGACGTTGCCGACATGACGAGCACGAGCGAGGTTTGCCCATAGATCCGAGGGCTCTCGCCGACCGTCAACCCTTTCTTCTGCAATTTTTCTATTTCCTCGGCCGCCGCGGGTAGAAACACATCGATCGCCGCTCCCTGTTCAATGTCCCGACGCAGTGTCTGCGAGGGGCCATAGACGACCCGCACCGTCGCACCATATTCCCCCTCGAACAATGGCACGAGTTCCTGGAAGGCCGGTTTGAGACTATAGGCTGCTCCAATCGTCAGAGATTCGGCCCGTGCAGGCTCGACGGCCGTCATGGCGCCCGCAACAAGACCCGCAAGACAGAGCGCCACACCGACTTTCCGCATATTCGTCATTCCACGCATCTCGCTCGCCCTCCCGGTTGTAACAGCTTGGATCGAATCGACGCGGCCCCCGCCGCCTACGGATGATCGTTCGTGCGGAGTGGGTACAGAGAACCGGCTAGATACGCAGCAATATCGATGCCCCTACGTAAATCCATGCGGCCATCTCGAGCAAACCAATCAACAGTCATACTTATCGCGATCCCTCTTTGAGACCCCGCTTCCTCACAGTCGTGCCGATCCTGCAAGAACAGTGAACTGCCGCACTATTCGCTCAGAGCGAATCTGCACTCTTCGTGGCACCCTGCCGTGGAGACACTAAATAACGGAGCTACGGGCGAGAAGCCTGCCCCATATATGGCCCTAGTGCGCCAAGCCCCTTCGCAACGCCATCGAATTTCCATGGCAAGTCCCTTGCTCTCCCTCACCCCTATCACCGAGGACGGATCAGCCTGATCCACCATCAGGTGGGATCATTGATCTCAGGAAAACGATGTCTCGCCGCATCAAAATTGGCCGATGCACCGGCCCCTTTTAGCAACCGAACCCGATGATGTTCATGGGGGATCGAGTGGCTCGAATGACACGGCATCAGAAGACTCCTAGCAGGGGGCGAGCATGAACGAGATCGTCCTCATCGCGCTGCGCAGGCCATACACCTTCGTGGTCATGTCCATCCTGATCGTACTGTTGGGCACCAAGACGGTGCTCCATATGCCGACCGACATCTTTCCGAATATCACGATTCCTGTCACCTCCGTAGTCTGGATCTACAGCGGCCTGCTGCCGCAGCAGGTGGAAGGGCGCATCACCTATCTGTTCGAACGTTTTTTGACCTCGACGGTGGAAGGCATCAAGTACATCCACAGCCACTCCTACTTCGGCAGCAGCATCACCAATATTTTTCTGCAGGACGGAGTCGACGTGGGCAGGGCCGAAGCGGATATCGTGGGGATCGCGCAGAACGTCGTCAAGGCGCTGCCACCCGACATCTCGCCGCCCATGGTCATGCGCCTCGCCCCCTCGTCCATCCCGGTGGCCATGCTCCAAATCAGCTCCGACCGCATGACGCCCGCGGAGCTCTATAACCTCGTCTACATGCGCATCCGTCCCCTGCTGGTGACCGTACCGGGAATCGTGCTGCCGCACCCCTACGGCGGCCAGGACATGCAGGTCATGGTCAACCTCGACCAGCAAAAATTGCTCGCCCGGCAACTCACTCCGGCGGACATTCACGATGCCCTCATGAAGCAATACCTCGTGCTGCCGGCCGGCGACATCAAAATCAAGTCGACGGACTGGATCGTCATGACCAACGCGTCGCCGCTGAAGATCGATCATTTCAACGATATCCCGATCAAACGGGAAGGCAACGCCTTCGTCTATCTGCGCGACGTCGCCACGGTGCAGCTCATGGGCCGGGTGCAACAAAACGCAGTGCTGGTGAAGGGCAAACAGACCGTCATCCTCGTCGCGATGAAAAGCACCGAGGCCTCGACCCTCGACGTGGTCGATGGGATCAAAAAGATGATCCCGCGCGCCGAGCAAATTTCTCCGGAAGGTGTCGAAATCACGCTGCTCGACGATGCCTCGACCTTTGTGAAGGATTCGATCTCCGACGTGCTGCACGAAATGCTGATGGCCGGTGCCCTGGTCGGTCTCATCGTGCTCCTGCTGCTCGGCTCCTGGCGGGCCACGGTCATCGTCTGGACCTCGATCCCGCTGTCCATCCTGACCGCCATCATCGGCCTGCATCTCCTCGAAGAGACCGTCAATGTGATGACCTTGGGCGGGCTCGCGCTGGCCGTCGGTATTCTGGTCGACGATGCGACCGTGATGATCGAAAATATCGATCGCCATATCGAAATGGGGAAGCCGCTCGAACAGGCCATCATCGATGCCGCCAATCAGATCGTCGTTCCGACGCTCGTCGCGACTCTCTGTATTGCGATCGTCTGGCTTCCGCTCTTCGAACTCGGCGGCGTCGCAGGCTACCTGTTTAAACCCATGGCGGAGGCGATCATCATCGCGATGCTCGCCTCCTTCATCCTCTCGCGCACACTGGTGCCGACCATGGCGAAATATATGATGAAGAGTCACCATGTCGCGACCGCATGATCCGACGAGTCAGACGGATGTGGCGCCATCACGGAACCCGTTCGTTCGCTTCCAGCAGGGATTCGAACGCGGCTTCAACCGGTTCCGCGAGCGTTATGGCCTGCTGCTCGAGCAGGCCATCGCCCATCGCCGTAGCTTCGTGACCATCTCCCTGGCCATCGCACTGGCCTCGCTGTCGCTCTTCTTCTTTCTCGGGCGCGATTATTTTCCCGAGATCAGGTCGGGGATCATTACGATGCATATGCGGGCGCCGCTCGGCACGCGCATCGAAGTCTCAGGACGCATTGCCACGCTTGTCTCCGACAGCATTCATGAGTTACTGCCGGGCCAGGTCGAAAATGTCGTCAGCAATTGCGGTTTGCCGGTCGGGCCGCACAACCTTGCGTTCATTCCGACGCCGACGATCGGTTCTCAGGATTGTGACCTGACGATCCTCTTGAAGAATGAAAAGTCGCCGGTATGGGATTACCGCCGCACCCTTCGCAAGGGATTACGGGAACGTTATCCGGGAACCGAATTCACGTTTCAGCCGTCTGATCTGACCGCCAAAATTCTCAACTTCGGCGCACCGGCACCGATCGATGTACAAATCAACGGGCCGGACGTCTACCCCAACTACGAATACGCCCGCAAATTAGTGGGCAAGTTTCGCGAGATCCCCGGCGCCACCGACGTGGTGATCCAGCAAACGATGCGCACACCGACCCTCATGGTCGAAGGCAACCGCACGTTCGGACTGGGCGTCAACAGAACCCTGAAGACGATGGCCGACAATCTGCTCATGACCACCGCCGGGAGCCAACAGGTCGACCAGATCTATTGGCTCGATCCCAGTACCGGCATGTCGTATCTGATCAACGTCTATACGCCGCAGGCACAGATCAACAGCGTCAATAGTCTCAAAACCATCCCGGTCGAGTCCTCCGGCGACTCTTCGAGCGGCCAGTCAGTCCAGCTCCTCGGTAATTTAGCCAACCTTTCAGCGGAGGGCACGCCGGGGGTCGTCACGCACGGGAACATCATGCCGCTCTTCAACATCTATGTCTCCGCCGAAGGGCGCGATCTCGGCGGAGTGCTGGCAGATGTCGAACAGGTAGCCAAACGCATGGAAGACGAGTTACCCCGCGGCGCGGCGCTCGAAATCCATGGCCAGGCCTCACTCATGCACGACGCCTACTTCGAGTTGATCTTCGGACTCCTTGTCGCAATCGCGCTGGTCTATCTGCTGATCGTCGTCAACTTCCAATCCTGGCTGGATCCCTTCATCATCATTACGGCATTGCCCGGCGCACTGGCAGGCATCGCGTGGGCTTTGTTCCTCACCCATACGCGACTATCGGAACCCGCGCTGACGGGCGCCATCATGACCATGGGCACGGCGACCGCCAACTCGATTCTTGTCGTCTCCTACGCCCGTGAACGGCTCGAAGAGCACGGCGACGCGTTGCGAGCCGCGATCGAAGCCGGCACCACGCGCTTCCGTCCTGTGCTCATGACCGCTTCAGCTATGATCATCGGAATGGTCCCCATGGCGACGGGGTATTCTGCGAATGCGCCACTGGGTCGCGCCGTCATCGGCGGCCTGCTCGTTGCCACCCTCTTCACCCTACTGTTCGTGCCCTGCATCTACGCGATGATCTATAGCCGGCGCATGCCCCGGCAAGAGGAGCACACTGCATGAGCCACTTATTCGCTGGGAAAAGCCTGGCACTCTCAACTGCGCTGTTGTGCGCGTGTTATCTCGGCTATCGAATATACGAATCCAAAAGCAACGCCGTAGTCTTGGCCGAGCAAACGCTCGAAGACGCGGTCCCCACGGTGGCCGTCGTGAATCCCAAGCCGGGGGCCTCAAGCGAGTCGATTACACTCCCCGGCAATATTGTCGGTTGGTACGAAGCACCGATGTACGCACGCGTCACCGGCTACGTAAAGATGTGGTACAAGGACTACGGCGATCGGGTCAAGAAAGGCGACATCCTCGCTGAAATCAATGCGCCGGATCTGGACGCCGAATATGCGCAGGCCAAAGCGGATCTGGACACCGAGCGCGCCAGGTACCGACTCGCCGAAGTCACCGCCCAACGGTGGGTGGCACTACGCCCCAATCACGCCGTCTCCGAGCAGTCGATCACGGTGCAGGAACAAAACCTGAAAGCCGAAGCGGCGAAGGTCAGGGCCGCGGAGCAAAAGGTTCGGAACATCGATGCGTTCATTCGCTTCAAAAACATCATCGCCCCGTTTGACGGCGTGGTCACTCAGCGCAACATCAATGTCGGGGACCTGGTCAGCAAGGAAGGCAACCTCAATACTCCAAAAGCCATCACCAATCTTTTTACGGTGGCCGACGTCCATATGCTGCGCCTCTTCGTCAGCGTACCGGAATCGTTCGGGCCGTTTCTCCAGCCCGGCCTCACGGCCACTGTGACCGTTCCGCAACTGCCGAATCGTCATTTCACCGCCAAGTTTCTGACCGTCGCCCGCGGATTCGATGTGGGCACACGTACGGCCGTGACCGTCTTCACCATTGAAAATGAGGACCGCGCGCTCTGGCCGGGCTCGTATGCTCAGGTGCATCTCACGGCACCGGTCGACAGACAAGTCTTCACGATTCCCTCCACCGCGTTGGTGTTCCAAGAGCACGGCACGCAAGTGGCCGTGGTGACGGAGGACAACCGCGTGCGCTTACACCCCATCACGGTGAGCCGACTCCTCGACAGCTCCGTCGAAGTGGCAGAAGGGATTTCGGCGAGTGACCGTATCGTGAATAATCCGAGCGCCGCATTGCTCGACAACGATAAGGTGCGCGTCGTGACACCGGCGTCCGGTTATGATCTCCTCAGCGCAGAAGGCCCTGACTCAATAACAACTCCCGAGGCACAAGCTCCTACGGCCACAGCAGATCCCGGCTCACAAGTAGCCCCGACCCCAACTGCACACTCACCCCAATAGGGGGCTGTTACACGTGATGGGCGAACGCATACGAACAAGACCCGATCTTCTCCACCTCGTTCGCACCTGCGCGCGGTGCAGCTTGATACTGCTGGCGCTCGGCCTGCCGGCTTGTAAGGGATTCCCGGCCTTCGATTTAGCGCCGCGCTATGAACTGCCTGAGTACGTCGTCCCCGCCTCATGGAAGGGCGCCAGTCCTTTCGTCGAGGCGACGCCGTCGGATGACGAATTGCGCACGGATTGGTGGAAGCTATTTAACGATCCCGTCCTGAACAAGCTTGAAGAACAGGCCATGGCGGCCAATCCCGATCTGCAGGCCGCCGCCGAGCGGTTCGTCCAAGCTCGCGATGTGATGATGAAGGCCCGCGCACAATACCTGCCTCACCTCGGCCTAGGGTTTGGCGCCTCGGACAATAGGGAATCCATTAATCGACTGTTTCGTCCTCCGGACATTTCGCAATTCGGGACGACCGTTCTCGGCGGAGGGCTCGCATCCTGGGAACCGGATTTCTGGTCGGCGCTTCGGAATGCGACGCGTGCCGAGCTCTATCGCGCCGAAGAGCGCGCCGCCGACTACGGGCTCGCGCGCCTCAGTTTGCAGGCGGAACTGGCCGCCGATTACTTCGTCCTACGAGGATACGACGCGCAACGCGCCATCTATAAACAATCGATCGACCTGTACCAACAGTCGCTGGACCTCGTGAAGGCGCAATTCGCCGGCGCGATCGCATCGGCGCTGGACGTCGCTCGAGTCGAATCGCTGCTGTTCAGCACCGAGACGAAATACGCGCAGATTCAGGGGCAACGTCAAGTGACCGAACAAGCGATCGCCATCCTGCTCAATCTCGCGCCGGCCGGTTTTCAGGTCGAACCGGTCGATGATCTGCGTGTGGCGAAGTTTACGATTCCGCGAACCATCCCCTCCACCTTGCTTGAGCGTCGACCCGACATCGCGGGGATGGAACGTCGAATGGCGCAGGCGAACCGCGTGATCGGTATTGCCCGCGCCGCCTTTTATCCCAATGTGTTGTTCCGAGCCGGAGGCGGGTTTGAAGATACCGCCTTTAATCTGATCTCGCTCGCCAATAGTTTCTGGTCGTACGGCTCAAGTGTGTCGCTTCCGATTTTTCAGGGAGGGTATCGCCGTGCTCAATTGCAGCAGGCCTGGTCGGCCTATCGCGAGACAGAAGACCTCTACCGCTCAACGGTGCTCAACGCCTTCCGCGAAGTCGAAAATAATTTGAGCCTGACGGACCGACTGACCCTTGCAGCCAATCGGCAGGACGCCGCTGTCGGTGCCACCCTCAAGACGCAAAATCTGACCACGGAACTCTATCAGGGCGGGCTGGCGTCCAGCCTTGAACTTATTTATGCACAGGTCGCCACGCTCACCGCGCGCATCGACTCAGTACAAATCAAGGCTGAACTACTGAAATCCTCGGTGGGTCTCATCCGTGCACTCGGCGGAGGGTGGAACCGCCAGCAACTGCCGACCGACGACCAGATTCAACCCTTCGGAACCTTCCAGTACACGAATCTCGATAAACCTGCACCCGCGGGCGGCATCGACGTCAATGCGGAAAACAATCGGGTGCACAACGATCTCACCAAGCCCGCCGTTCGATAGCCGGCGCCCCCATAAATGACGTTATCGGTTGGAGGCAGGCGTTGTTCGTGCGATCCTTGGGAATGTGCCCTTCTCCCCTCCCTACGAGGTTCGTAGCACCCTTCATGATGATGCGGAACGCTCTCGCACTTCCCCTTACTCTTGTGCTGACCGCGCACCTGGGCGTCTACGCTGTACACCATGCCCATGCCGCAGACCAGCGACAGGCCGCTCAGCACTATGAGTTATCCAGAGGGGCGGGAGAGAAACGATCCGAGTGCGTCGGGCTGATACGAGTCGGCCCCACTATCGCCCTCGAGGATCTGGAGGCAACTCGGACACATTCCTACGGCGCGAAGATTTCTCTCCGAGGGACCAAAGACTCCGTGATCTGCGAAAATATTCTGCACCCAGCCATGCAGAGCTTTCTTAAGGACAGTGCGGTGAGGTTCCACAATGGCATGACTGTGCCTCTTGCGCAGGTGTTTGGCCAGATTCTTGAAGCGGGCAAGCAGCCGCGCATACCGCAAACGTTTACCTCCACAGCACTCGACAGGATACCTGTTCACGCCCTTCATGCGGTGGTGGTGTATGAGGGGACGGCAATTCGTCCCGATCCCCACCCTATCGACACTCCGCAGGGAATCATCCACATCAAGGTGGAGCACACGCACGGACCTATCACACTCTTTCTGATGTCCTATGACCCGGTCGATTGGAGGGTCTCCGCCACCGATGATGCCCACATAGAGTCAGTTATTCTCCGCGGGTACTCTCGTCAAACGATTCAAGGCCTGAGCAAGACCGTTCCCATCAATATTGTCTCTCTCGAGGATGACGGACCGGAACAGATGATGCCTCCATTTTCTCGAACGCTCGTGACCTCCCGAGATGGGCTGATTGAGTTTAAATCCTACGTGCGCGCGATGGTCGGAGTCGAGCCCGTGACCGTCCAGAGCATGTATACAGGCCATTCGATTGTGATCGACGGAAAGACAACCCTCGCCTATCCTGCCCCCATCGAAAGGCCGATCACGCAACCAGTCGTCTTCACATCGGACAACGAATCATCTGCACGATTCCACGGACGCAAGATGATTTCGCCGGATCGACTGACGGTCGGCTACGGGATGAGCGGCGCTTCGACGGAGAGCATCGCCAGTGTGCCGCACAGCAGAGGGAAATGGTACGCCGAATTCATGGTTCATGTCGGAAGCGACAACGCGGTCTCAGACACATGGACCAATGTCGGGATCCGGTCTACAGCCAATGAGCAAGGGGGACTTGTCCCACATGAGGGGCAATTGTCCTACGGAGTTAAGCGGTATCTTACGAACTCGGGCGGGCTGCGTGACAAAGATGTGATAGGACTGGCCATGGACCTGACGCAAGGCCATCTGTATGTTCGGCACAATGGCGCATGGGTGGGTGGCTCACCGGAAGGCGGGAATCCAATCATTCACATCACGAACGACCGCGAGTACGTCGTGGCAGTAGATGTCGGCTCCCCCGGGCAGGATTATAGTAAAACGGACACATGGACCGGCAATTTTGGTTCGACACCTTTCCACCATCCTCTTCCAGAAGGGTTCGAACCGTACGGAGGCCGCCGACCGACGCAGTGAGGAGTCGTACCGAAAAGACCGTCGGCTTCGCTTGTTCGAGACGCCCCTACTGCGACCGAAAGTGAATCCGCACGGTGAGTTCTCCCTCGACGGGGTCGTCGCCCTTGAGTTGCGGTAGGAACGTCCATTTGTTCAACGCGATGATGCCCGCCACAGTCAGTTCGCGGTGTTTTGCCGGTTCCAACACCACGACCGTCACCTGTGATTCTTTCGACACGAGCAAGCGCGCCTTCATCCAATCATCGAGCGGCTTGCCGTCCAGCGAGGAGGGAATCGCGGGCCAGGGCGTGGATTTCGGCACCGGCCCTACCTGCTGATCTTTATTCAGCGACAGCCCGTGCACATGCACTTCCGGCAATTCGATGATGTCCGCATCCAACGCATGATCCGCTTCATGCGTCGCCTCATCACCTGTCGTGCCCCTCGCCGCAAGCGGCGACAGGCACAGACACAAGACACAGATCCAGACTATCCGTCCCGTCACACACCCTACTGCATCAATGATGTTCGTCATATCGTCATCCCAATCATTCCAAGGCGATGATGCTCAAACAGGCCATCCAGCAAGACCGCATTTTCTCACAGTCAGGAGCAGATGCCCAACAAGGTCGTCCAGCAAGGCCGCAGGGGACTCGGCGAGTGAGGCGTACCCTTGCGGTACGTCGCAGGGAGACGAGTGACCGAGAACGCCGCTGGCGACCTTGTTCGGCATCTGCCCTAGAAGAACCACTGGCCGCGAAAAAAGAACGACCTCGGCATCCCCGCATGGGCGACCCCCAACCCGATGCTGCCCTCTCCCTGATTGATATAATACTGCTGATCGAACAGGTTGATGATGTCGAAGCCGAGCAGGAACTTCTGTCCCTCCCAAGGCAACGGAAACACATGGGCGATCGAGACATTGTAGATGGTGTACGAAGGGCTGTGCGTGGAGTTGGTTTTGGCCTCTTCGTTTTCCGCCGTCCGTAATCCTGACGCGAACAACATCTGCCCCGTCACCGTGGTCCGCTCCAGGAACCGATACGTCATAATCGCCGAACTCGTCAGGGTCTGCATGTGATCGCAGAACACGCCGCCCCGTGAATTGATGTCCGCAATTTCCTTCGCCTCCAGGAGGAAATGCCCGGACTGCAACCCATACCCCTTACATTGCCCCCAGGCCACATTGCCGCGCGCCGTGAGATTCTCGGTCAATTGCAGTTTCAACGCCGCGTCCATGCCCCGCTGCCACCCCCGCTCGAAGGCAAAGTAGTTCAACAACGGCGTCGTGCCAAACTGTCCCGCATCGGATAGGAAATTGCTGAGCTTGTACCAGCCGGTGAATTGCAACGTGGCATACCGGTTCAGCGCATGGTAACTGCCGACCTCGAAGTAGTGTGCCCGCTCGGCCCGCACGGTATTGTTCGTCGTGTCATCCGGCTGGGCCCGCGTGCCGGCGGTGTTCAGCTTCGCAAAGGAAATGGCTTCCAGATTCGGCGGCGTGAACATGCGACCATAAAAGACGTGAAACACGTTCGAGGGGTCGTACTTGTAGCTCACACCAACGCGCGGGCTGACCTGCCCTTCGTTCCGCAAGTATTGGACGGCGTCACCGCGGAGCCCGAGGTTGAACGTCCACCGTTCATTGGGTGTCCATTGGTCTTGAATCCAAAACTCCTGGCGATACCCGATCTGGCGGTTGTCGGCATTCAGGCTGAGTAGGTCTCCCGTTGGATTCCCCGCCCCATCGTCGGCAAAGGTGAACAGCCGCGTCTTGTTCACTGATTGGGTCCGGTCGATTTGGAACCCGGCTTTGATGAGGTGTTGAGGACTATGCACGTAGGTATAATCGAGACGCAGGCCCGTCGAATAGGCGTTCCGATCCTGATCGGACGCCGAAAAAGGCCCCGTAGGGTCGGCCGTGTAGGCCAGCACGTTCAGCGGGTCGGTCTTAAACGTGGCGCGCGTATGACGCATGTATCCCGCGAGACTGAAAAAATTGTTCGCGTTCACATCATGCCGCCACACCATGTGGCCGTACTGGTTATTTTCCTTTTGGAATTCATTGAGCGCCTGTGAGGCGACCGGAGTGAAGCCGGGCCGCCCGGCCTGCAGCAGCGGCAACATCTGCCCGCTCGGATCCAGGTCCAGGCCCGGTTGCGTCGGAATCTGATACTTGGCCACAGAGTTCAAGAACAGCCAGGTGAAATTGTTTCTATTGTCGTGCTGATAGTCGCCACGGATGAACGTCTGATTGCGTTCGCTCTGTCCGTGGAAAATCGAATGACCGAGCGTCGGCGGCTCAATGCCACGGTTGGTGGCCGTGTGGCTGTTCAAGATATAGAACCGAAACTTTTCGCCGATGGTGCCGCCGTATTCCATCGATGGATTAATCGTCTGATTCGACCCGCCCATGACCTGCATCGACCCGAACGACGGCTTGGTCCCGCTTTTTGTCGTAATGTCCAGGACGGCCGCCGCCTTGTTCCCATATTGGGCTTCCATACCGCCCAGGATGATGTCCGCCCGCTCCCAGGCCCGGGGGCTGATCACATCCGAGAAGGTGGACGAGACGGTGTCTGGAATCGGCACACCGTCGACCCGCAATTGAAGATTGGCATGGTCTTGACGGATATGCACCTGCTTGAGCGATCCGTAGACCGCACTCGGAATCGTGAGGAGTACATCCTGCAGCTCGTTGTTATTTCCTCGCGGCAACGCCTCGATCTCCTTGCGACTCAGCGCATAGGTTTCGCTGGAGGCCTTGTACTGAATGGGCGCGAGCGGTGAGACCACCTCGAGTGCAATCTCCTTCGTCTGCGACAGGGTGAGCACGATGGGCGCGAGAGACGCAGCCCCCGCCTTCACGATGGCATACTCGCTACGATAGGTCTCCTGCACGGCGCTGACGGAATAGGTGCCCGCCGCCGGAATGTCCACGGCAAACTCTCCCGCCTCATTGGCTACCGCTGTCCCGACCAGGCTCCCTTCCTGATCCTTTACCTCAACGGTGGCTTGACCGACACGGCGCAGATCCTGATGTTGAACCACTCCGACGATGGTCTGTGATGGCCGACCCGCTGGTTCCTGCGCGTAGCCAGACACGGCCCCGAACGCAACGACACTCAAGATGAGTCCGAGACACAGCTGACACAGGGCACGACACGACACCATCATACAAACCTCCCCCAACAATCATCCCGCGCACGTCACGACCCAGGGCAAAGCCCGGTCCGTCGACGATACGGAGACAGCCGAATTAAATACGCGCGGCGTGAAGATTAGGGTAGAGGCGGTGCGCGCGACGTTCTGGTGGTCGCGAGAGACTGAGAACTGAGGATGGATTGATCAACGGGCGGTGGCGGAGCTTCCGCCAGGAACGAGCAGGTCGCCGGTGCATCACCAACCAGCGAATGGCCGGTATGATATTGCACCCACTGACAGAGGTCGGTATCGGAATGCTCATGCCCGTCATGGTCGGCCGCCGCCAGCTCGTGATGAATCTCCAACGCCGCGGCAAACGGCGCCATCGCGAGCAACATGCACGCGAGCAGCAGCGCGACGACCGAGCTGGGCTTTTTGTCGGCGAGACGACGAAACATGACCATCCTGGTGAACAGGTCTACGAGGCCTGAGTTGTAACAAACGCCCCGGTTGAAAGCAAGAATGCGGTGCACGCCCCCGTCCCTCTGGACTTTATCCTCTAACATTCGCTATCTTGGTGCACCTTCTTAACGTGACGGGTGAACCAGACAGACCTTTTCAAAGGGACACATATGACCAGGCCGATCGATAACCAGCACGTCATTGAGATTAAACCGCTCCCCTCGCCGCGCGATGTCAAAACCAACCTGCCGATCAGCGACGAGGTGTCCGAGTTGGTCTTCCAGACGCGGCAGGCGATCCGGAACATCCTGCACGGCCGTGACATGGACCGGCTCATCGTGATCGTCGGCCCTTGCTCCATTCATGATGCCGATGCCGCCTACGAGTATGCCGACCGCCTCAAACCGGTGGCCGACGCCGTCCGCGACAAACTCCTGATCGTCATGCGCACCTACTTTGAAAAGCCCCGCACCACGGTGGGCTGGAAGGGCCTGATCAACGATCCTCAGCTGGATGGCACCTGCGACATTACTCAAGGTATTCAACTGGCCCGGACCATTCTCTTGAACATCAACGGCAAAGGCCTCCCCTGTGCCACGGAATTGCTCGACCCGGTCACGCCACAATACATCGCCGACCTGTTGAGCTGGACCGCGATCGGCGCACGGACGACTGAAAGCCAAATCCATCGCGAGATGGCCAGCGGCCTCTCGATGCCCGTCGGATTCAAGAACGGAACGGAAGGCAGCCTGCAAGTCGCCATCAACGCCATGATCACCAGCCGGAGCCCGCACCATTTTGTCGGCGTCAATGCCGACGGCATCACCTCCATCATCAAAACCACCGGCAACCCCGATCATCATATCGTGCTGCGCGGCGGCGGCGGACGCACGAACTATAGCGTCGAGGATATCGCCCGCGCAGAAACGGCGGTGGCCAGCGAAGGCCTGGCCCGCGGCGTGATGGTGGACTGCTCGCACGACAATTCCGGCAAGAACCACCAACGCCAGGTGGAAGTCGCCGGCGAAGTCCTCAAGCAATTCCAGCAAGGCCGTCGTTCCATCATGGGCCTCATGTTGGAAAGTCACCTGCAAGGTGGCCGGCAAAGCTGGGATCCCAACAAGGCCCTCACCTACGGCATGTCGATCACCGACTCCTGCCTGGCCTGGAGCGACACCGAAGCCTTGCTCTATGGCATGGCCGAATCGCTCGCCACGCGCTCCGTGTAGTTTTGCGGCAGATTCGTGTCGACGACTCGGTCCTCCGCTGAGGAACACCCGCCAGCTCTGCCTTACGAACAGTGCGACGGACCGAGCGCCGACGGCTCACCCTACGCCTCTGTTCCTCGCGTATCTCAATCACTCCCCTCGACGCTCCAGGTCGGATACCCTGCGGAGATTTGTCTGTCTTTCCCCACCTAAAGGGACTAGAGTGACACAGCATCTAGCACGCCTCCTATCGCTGCGTTCGATCCGCATCACAGCTCGCATCGAAGTGTCCGAATTGTCGATTGTCCCATAGCCGGTTGCTCGCAGACTCCGCGGCCCGCATTCTTCATGACGGTTCGCCGGGAAATCCCTGAGCCGCGTCGTGAGACCGGTATGCGGAGCCCTGAAAACCCATCGCGTGCTCGTACCGCGCGGTGCGGGCGTGAGGGGCGAGCCCGCCGGCCGAATACCTGCCGTCGCCACAAACCGGCGAGTGCAACAGCAGTCGTCATGCATCATGCGGTCCAGGCATGACCGCCTCCTTGTGCCCGCTTCCGTGCTTATACTCGCAGGAGCCTTCCGGCTCGTACCGACCTCGTACCTCTGCCCCGCAGACCATGTGCGCGACCTCAACCGAAGGGAATCTCGAATTTGAAGATGAGCAGCCTAGGTCTCTTGGCAAATTGGCGTCGGGTGACCGGACGCCTGAGTGGACAACCGGCGACGCGGCCCTATGCAGATGATGAGCCGCCGTTGCGATCGGAGCTGTTCAGCGCTGAACAAATGCACCAGCATGGCAAGACCCTCGCGGGGTTGCATGCCGTCAGTGCCGAGCACAAGCCCGACCCGTTGCTCGCTCGACTGGCTGAGAATGAGGCCGTCCTGCTGGATGTGCGGAATCTGGTGGCCGAGGCCGTAAAGGGAAGTCGACGCATCACACCGGCCGGAGAATGGCTGCTCGATAACTTCTACCTGATCGAAGAACAGATTCGCCTGGCCAGGCGACACCTACCCAAAGGCTATAGCCGCGAACTGCCCCGGCTGGGCAACGGTCCATCGGCCGGCTTGCCCAGGGTCTATGACATCGCGCTCGAAATCATCTCGCATGGCGACGGACGGGTGGACCCGGAAAGTCTTAGCGGTTTCGTCGTCGCCTATCAGACGGTCACGGCTCTGAAGCTTGGTGAGTTGTGGGCCATCCCCATCATGATTCGTCTGGCGTTGATTGAAAACCTGCGACGCGCCGGCACCCGCATCGCGAGCGACAGGGTGGATCGCAATCGTGCCCACGAATGGGCGGGCCAGATGATGGAGACGGCTGAAAAAGATCCCAAGAGCCTCATCCTGGTGATCGCAGACATGGCACGATCGAACCCGCCCATGGTGAGCGCCTTCGTGGCGGAACTCGCCCGCCGTCTCCAGGGACAGAGCGCGGCGTTGGCCTTGCCCCTGACCTGGATCGAACAGCGACTGTCCGAGTCAGGACTCACCATTGAGCAGTTGGTGCAGTCGGAGACACAACAGCAGGCGATCGATCAAGTCTCCATGAGCAACAGCATCGGCAGCCTCCGCTTCCTCGCGGCGATGGACTGGCGCGAGTTTGTCGAAGAGCACAGCCTGGTGGAGCAGACGCTTCATGAAGATCCGGCACATGTCTATGGGCAAATGGACTTTGCCACGCGTGACCGGTATCGCCATGCCGTGGAGCAATTCGCAAAGAGGAGCCCCCTGTCGGAAATTGAAGTCGCGCGCCAGGCGGTCCTGCTGGCGCAGGCAGGGGCGACTGCAGAGAGGCATGACCATCGCACAGCCCATGTCGGCTTCTATCTCATCGACAACGGACGGACGCAGTTGGAACAGGCCGTGAGCGTACGCCATTCCGCTGTGGAAACGATTCGACGATGGGGTGGCTCCAGTGCCGTACCGGTCTATCTCGGTTCCATCGCTTTCCTCACGGCTACATTCACTGGATGTTTCCTGGCCCTCGCCCTTGCAGGAGGTTGGAACGGGTGGCCGTTGATCCTGCTGGGATTCCTGGCGGCATTGGCTGTCAGTCAGCTGGCGGTGACACTGGTGAACCGGATCGCCACAGCGCTGGTGACACCACATCCCCTCCCGCGAATGGATTTCTCGGACGGCCTTCCTCCGTCCCTACGAACATTGGTTGTCGTTCCAACGCTCCTCCAACATGCCCAGGGCATCGACGCCCTTCTTGAGTCGCTCGAAGTCCGATTCCTCGCCAACCGGGACAGCCACCTGCACTTTGCCCTGTTGACGGACTTCCAGGATGCCGACCAGGAAACAGTCCCGGGTGATGAGCAGCTGGTGATGGCGGCGGGAGCAGGCATCGACGCACTGAATGCCAAATACGCAGGCGAGCGTGGCCAGACGTTTTTTCTTTTCCATCGCCCACGTCGCTGGAATGCGCATGAACGGCTCTGGATGGGATACGAGCGCAAGCGAGGCAAACTGGCGGACTTGAACGGGCTCCTGCGTGACCGGTCGAGGGATCGGTTTGCCACGATTGTCGGACAACCGGACATCCTGTCCACGGTGAAATATGTGATTACGCTCGATACGGATACCCAGTTGCCTCGCGATGCCGCGCGGCAATTCGTGGCGGCCATGGCCCATCCGCTCAATCGCCCACAGTACGATCCTGCGGCACAACGCGTGACGGCGGGATACGGGATTCTGCAACCTCGGGTCGCCGTCAGCCTCCCCGGCACCAACCGCTCTCGATACGCGCGGCTCAACGCCAGCGAACCCGGTATCGATCCCTACACACGCGCCGTCTCAGACGTGTATCAGGACCTGTTTGGAGAAGGGTCCTTCATCGGTAAGGGGATCTATGAAGTCGACGCCTTCGAGCAGGCGCTCGGCGATCGCTTCCCGGAGAATCGTATCCTGAGCCACGACCTGCTGGAAGGGTCCTACGCCAGAGCCGGACTCTTGAGCGATGTGCAGCTCTACGAAGAATATCCTGCCCGCTACAACACGGACGTGACCCGACGGTATCGCTGGATCCGCGGAGATTGGCAGATTGCGCGCTGGGCGTTTCCGCGTGTGCCGGGACCGAATGGACACAACCGCAACAATCCGCTATCGACGTTGTCGCGTTGGAAGATTTTCGACAACCTGCGACGCAGTCTCGTCCCTGCTGCGCTGACAGCCTTGTTCGTGTTGGGATGGACCCTGCTTTCCCCCGTCTGGCTCTGGACTCTCGCCACGTGTGGCCTATTCCTGATCGCGCCACTACTGACCGCCATCGTGGCTCTGTGCCGCAAGCCGGAAGACATGCGAATCAGCCAGCACCTCACCGCCACTGCGCAGGCCATGACGCAAGAGCTGACCCACGTACTCCTGACACTCATGTGCATGCCTTACGAAAGCTTCTACAGCCTGGGCGCCATCCTTCGGACGGCCGGACGGATATGGCTCACCCGGACAGGCTTGCTGGAATGGAGCCCGTCGGGCGCTGTGGACAGGAGCGGGACAGACGTGATCACGTCCTATCGATCGATGTGGATTGGTCCCGTCGGCGCCCTGATCATCGCGATCGTGCTGATACAGATACGAGCCGAGGCACTGCTGGTTGCGGCACCGATACTCGGCCTCTGGGCGCTCTCTCCCCTGTTCACCTGGTGGATCAGCAGACCGCTCGCCCGACGCGAAGCCAGACTCACGGCCGACCAGACGATGTTTCTCAGGAAGATGGCCCGCAAGACCTGGGCCTTTTTCGAGACCTACGTCAGTCAGGAGGATCATTGGCTCCCGCCCGACAACGTTCAGGAACAGCCGGTCGCGAAGGTGGCGCATCGAACGTCGCCGACGAATATAGGATTGGCACTACTGGCCAATCTCTCTGCCTACGACTTCGGCTACCTGTCGGCCGGACAGCTCATCGAACGCACGGCTCATACGTTCGACAGCATGGCACGTTTGGAACGATTTCGAGGTCATTTTTACAATTGGTACGACACCCAGACATTGAAACCCCTGCTGCCCATGTACATTTCCTCGGTAGACAGCGGAAATCTGGCAGGGCATGTCATGACCCTGCGAGCGGGCCTCCTCAGTCTGCCGGAACAGAGCATCCTCTCTGAGCGCACCTTGGAGGGGCTCTGCGATACCCTCGCGCTGGCGAGTGATGCGCTCGGAACTCCAACAACGCCTCAGACTGACGCGCTGCAGAAAAGCCTGGCCGCTGCCTGTCACAACAGGCCGACCACGCTAACGCAAGCGCACCATAGCTTCACGCAACTCACGACACAGGTGGATGAGGTCATCGCACATCTCGATCCCGCCTCCAATGCCGAGGCACACCGATGGGCCCATGCCGTCGCGAGACAATGTCATCACGCGCTCGCGGAGCTGATCCTGCTGGCGCCCTGGATCGATCGTCCCGCCACCACGGAGATACTTCGCCTGTTTCCAGAATTGGATCGCATCCCCACACTCCGAGCACTGACCGGACTGGAAAGCGAATGGCTTCCGGCGATCGACGCGCGACTTGGACCAGACACATCCGACACGGAGCGGGCCCGGCTGCTTGAACTTCGACGGCATGTGGGCACGGCCACCCGACTGGCCGAACAACGCATCGCCTCGCTCGACCACCTAGCCCAACAAGCGAATCAGTTTGCCCAGATGGAGTACGACTTTCTATTCGATGAAACACGTTTCCTGCTCTCCATCGGATACAACGTCGCGGAACGACGACGGGACGCCAGCTACTACGACCTTCTGGCTTCGGAAGCACGATTGTGCAGCTTCGTGGCCATTGCACAAGGCCAACTGCCGCAGGAAAGCTGGTTTGCCCTCGGACGTCTGCTCACGACGACAGGGGGTGAGCCGATTCTCCTGTCCTGGAGCGGGTCGATGTTCGAATACCTCATGCCCCTGCTCGTCATGCCGACATATCAACACACGTTGCTGGACCAAACCTACCGCGCGGCAGTGGCGCGACAGATCGAATATGGGCGAGAGCGGGACATTCCCTGGGGCGTCTCGGAATCCGGCTACAACATGGTCGACGTGCAGTTGAATTATCAGTATCGAGCGTTCGGTGTGCCGGGCCTTGGACTGAAACGCGGCCTGGGCGAAGAATTGGTCATTGCCCCCTACGCCACCTCTCTCGCCCTCATGGTTGCGCCGGAAGAGGCGTGCCTGAATCTCCAGCGACTCACGGCTGAAGGAGCCGATGGACCGTTCGGGCTGTACGAAGCCATCGATTACACCCCCTCGCGTCTTCCCCGCGGACAATCGCGAGTCATCATTCGCTCCTACATGGCTCACCATGTGGGAATGAGCTTCCTTTCCTTCGCCTATTTGGTCCTCGACCGCCCGATGCAGAAACGGTTCGAATCCGATCCGCTCTTCCAGGCGACCACCCTGGTGTTACAAGAGCGAATCCCCAAAGCCACGGCGTTTTATGCCCACAGTACTGAGCTCTCGGATTTGCGCACGACGTCCGGCACGGCAGACACACCGGTGCGCGTACTCACGACTGCGAACAGCCCGGTACCGGATGTGCAGCTCCTGTCGAACGGCCGCTACCACGTGATGGTCACGAACGCGGGAGGCGGATCCAGCCGATGGAAAGACCTGGCCGTGACGCGCTGGCGTGAAGACAGTACCTGCGACAACTGGGGGACATTCTGCTATCTCCGCGACGCGGAGAGCGGCGAGGTCTGGTCCACGGCCTATCAGCCGACCTTAAAACCATCCAAAACGTATGAAGTCATCTTTTCCGAAGGGCGAGCCGAATTTCGCCGCTGCGACCACGAGATCGAGACCCATGCTGAAATCGTCGTGTCGCCGGAAGATGATATCGAATTGCGGCGGATCCGGCTCACCAACTGTTCCGACACGACACGCACCATCGACCTCACCAGTTATGCGGAAGTGGTGTTGGCGTTGCCGGCAGCCGATGCCCTCCATCCGGCGTTCAGCAATCTGTTCGTGCAGACCGAAATCCTCCGCGAACGTCAGGCCATTCTCTCCACGCGCCGCGGCCGTTCGCAGAATGAGCAGTCTCCCTGGGCGTTTCACCTCATGGCGGTACGCGGCCCCCACAACGGAGAACTCTCCTACGAAACGGATCGCCTGCAGTTCATCGGCCGAGGACGCACCCTCGCCTCTCCACAGGCCATGGACCATTCCGCGCCCCTTTCAGGAAGTCAGGGCTCGGTACTGGACCCCATCGTGTCCATCCGCAGCCAGATCGTCCTCGCCCCGGAGGAGTCCGTCACGGTGGATCTGGTGTCGGGCATCGGAGAGACCCGCGATCTGTGCCTGCGCCTGGTCGACAAGTATCAAGACCGGCGTCTCGCCGATCGCGTTTTTGAACTCGCCTGGACCCACAGCCAAGTCGTGCTGCGTCAGCTCAACACCACCGAAGCGGATGCCCAACTATATGGCCGACTGGCCGGCTCGATTCTCTACGCAAATGCCTCCCTCAGGGCAGACGCGTCCGTCTTGAGTAAAAACCGCCGAGGGCAATCAGGCCTGTGGGGCTATGCGATTTCGGGGGACCTGCCGATCGTGCTGCTCCGGATCGAGGACCCATCCAACATCGATCTGGCGCGCCAGTTGGTCCAAGCCCATGCCTATTGGAGACTGAAAGGGCTCGTCGTGGACCTCGTGATTTGGAACGAAGATCATGCCGGCTATCGCCAGGTCCTCCACGATCAAATCATGGGCCTGATCTCGGCAGGGGTCGAGGCCAACGTCATGGATCGGCCGGGCGGGATCTTCGTACGAACGGCGGAACAGATGTCGGTCGAGGACCGCCTGCTGCAACAATCGGTCGCGCGCGTGATCCTGACGGATCGACGCGGCACGCTGGCGGAGCAGATTGCGCGTGTCGCCTCCCCTGCGGTGCCCGCCTACCGGTTCAAACCGACCCGCACGCACCGCGCCGATCCACCGGCTACCATCGAGGCTCGAACGGATCTGCTCTTTTACAACGGGCTCGGCGGATTTTCCTCCGATGGCCGCGAATACGTCATCACGACGACGGCGGACCAGGTGACACCGGCCCCCTGGGTCAACGTGCTGGCCAACCCACAGTTCGGCACCGTCGTTTCAGAAAACGGCCTCGCGTATACCTGGAGCGAGAATGCGCACGAATTTCGCCTCACGCCCTGGCACAACGATCCGGTGACCGATTCGAGCGGAGAAGCGTTCTACCTCCGTGATGAAGAGAGCGGCCACGTCTGGTCGCCGATGCCGATGCCCTGCAGGGGCACGAGCCCTTATGTCAGCCGGCATGGATTCGGCTACAGCGTATTCGAGCATACGGAAAACGGGATTCGATCAGAGGTCTGGGTCTATGTGGCCTTGGATGCCCCGGTGAAATTTACGGTCCTGAAGCTGCGCAACGAATCGGGTCGGCCACGACGGCTATCGGCGACCGGCTATGTGGAATGGGTGCTGGGCGACCTGCGACCCAAATCGGTGATGCATGTGATCAGTGAGGTGGACCCAACCACCGGTGCGTTGTTCGCACGGAATCCCTACAACACGGATTTCCCAGGACGGATTGCGTACTTCGACGTGGATGAGGGAACCCGGAGCATCACCGGCGATCGAACTGAGTTTCTTGGACGGAACGGCACCCTGCGCAATCCGGCGTCGATGGGTCGTTCACGGCTGTCCGGAAAAGTTGGCGCCGGCCTGGATCCTTGCGGCGCCATTCAAATACCGTTCGAATTCGCCGTGGGACAAGAGCGCGACTATACCTTCCGTTTGGGAGTTGGAAAAGACGTCGACGAGGCCCGCCAGTTGGTTCGCCGCTTCAGAGGGGCGCCGGCAGGCCGCGCGACATTGGAAACAGTCTGGCACCACTGGACGCATACGCTGGGAGCGGTCCATGTGGAAACACCCGATCAGTCGCTCAATGTGCTCGCCAACGGCTGGCTGCTGTATCAAACGCTGGCCTGCCGCCTCTGGGCGCGAAGCGGGTACTATCAATCGGGAGGCGCCTTTGGGTTTCGCGATCAGCTGCAGGACGTGATGGCATTGGTGCATGCGAGGCCTGACCTTGCGCGGGAGCAGCTGCTGCTGTGCGCCGGACGTCAGTTCAAAGAAGGAGACGTGCAACATTGGTGGCATCCTCCCTCGAACCGGGGCGTGCGCACACGCTGCTCCGATGATTTCCTCTGGCTGCCCTTTGTCACCAGTCGCTACGTAATGACGACCGGGGACACCGGAGTGCTGGAGGCCCCGATCCAGTACATTGAAGGCCGCCCGATCAATACGGACGAAGACTCCTACTACGACCTTCCCACCCGTTCGGAGCAATCAGACAGTTTATACAACCACTGTGTGCGCGCCATTCTGAGAGGGCTTACGAAAGGTGCGCATGGCCTGCCGCTCATCGGTTCCGGTGATTGGAACGACGGGATGAACATGGTCGGCGATCGAGGCCAGGGCGAAAGTGTCTGGCTGGCCTTCTTCCTCTACGACGTCCTCATGCGGTTTGCCGAGGTGGCGAAAGGCAAAGGTGATGTGCCCTTCGCAGAACGTTGCCACTTAGAAGCGGCTCAGTTGCAGACAACCATTGAGGAACAGGCCTGGGATGGAGAATGGTACCGTCGCGCCTATTTCGACGACGGCACCCCGCTCGGGTCGGCTACCAACGACGAATGCCAAATCGATTCCATTCCGCAAAGCTGGTCTGTGCTGTCGGGAGCGGGAGAGGCCATTCGTTCGCACCAGGGAATGGAGGCCGTTGCTCGACGCTTGGTTCGGCGCGACGATGCCCTCATCCAACTATTGGATCCACCCTTCGATAAGTCCGCGTTGAATCCCGGCTATATCAAAGGCTACGTGCCGGGAGTGAGGGAAAACGGCGGACAATATACCCATGGCGCACTCTGGGCCACGATGGCCTTCGCCGCACTGGGCGACCGGGAACGGGCCTGGGAACTATTTCGCATGATCAACCCGGTGAACCATGCCCGGTCACCCGAGGACCTCAATCGATACAAAGTCGAGCCCTATGTCGTGGCGGCGGATGTCTATGCGGTATCACCGCACATCGGCCGCGGCGGGTGGACCTGGTACACCGGCTCGGCCGGATGGATGTATCGGTTGATCGTCGAGTCACTGCTCGGCCTGAGACTGGAACACAACCAGTTACGGTTCGTTCCCTGCCTTCCCCAGGATTGGAAGGCGTTCACGTTGCACTACCGATTCAGGGAGACGCTGTATCACATCACGGTGCGGCAATCAGTTGCTGAACAGAAGGCCATGTCGGTGGCAATCGATGGCGTTCAACAAGCCGACCTCACGATTCGACTTGTGGATGACCGTCGCGAACATTTCGTTGAGGTGAATGTGGCAACCTCTTAAATGCACAGCAAGCGTCTTTCGAGCGCAGGCGTCACCATGTTAGGATGCGCCTCATGCTGATCGACACCCATACCCATCTCGACGATGCGCGTTACGAATCGGACCGTGAGGCGATGATCGCCCGTGCGCGCGAGGCCGGTGTGGAATCGATGATCACCATCGGCTGCGACCTTGCGACCAGCCGGTCGGCTGTGGCCCTCGCCGGCCAGTATCCCTTCGTGTATGCCTCGATCGGCGTGCACCCCCATGAAGTCAAACACATCACTGACGAGTGGTACGATGAGTTCCGGAAACTGGCCCTCGACAGGAAGGTGGTGGCCTATGGCGAGATCGGTCTCGATTACCATTACAACCACTCCGATCCGGAATTACAGCGCCGGCGCTTTCGCGAGCAGATTCAATTGGCGCGTGAACTGACGCTCCCGGTCATCATCCACACCAGAGAAGCGCAGGACGATACCGTTCGAATTTTGAAGGAAGAACGGGCCTCAGAAATCGGCGGGGTGTTTCACTGTTTTTCGGGAGATGCCTGGCTGGCAAAGGATGCGATTGAACTGGGGTTCTATCTCTCGTTCTCCGGCATCCTGACCTTTCAGAATGCGACCATGCTGCGCGAGATCGCCAAGACGGTCCCGGCGGACCGGCTGCTCATTGAAACCGATTGCCCCTATCTCACGCCGGTCCCCCACCGCGGCAAACGCAACGAACCGGCTTATGTGAAGCACGTGGCCGAATTGCTGGCGACGATCACCGCCGACAACGCCCGCGTGACCATTGAAGACGTAGGCCGCCGCACCAGTGAGAATGCCCGCCGCCTGTTCAAAATTCCCTAAGCTGATGCTTTCGTTTACGTTGGGACTTCGGCAGCTTGCGGGGATTCCCCCCCTTGTCCTTGGATCGTTTCACCACATCATCCGGCCCTCGATCCAGCTCTTTAAAGGCCACAGGCGACGGGGTGAACGACCGATCGTGTAACTTGGCGCGAAACTCCGCCGCGCCGATGACGAACGCGCCGGCCGCCCTGGCCGAATTGACCACTTCATGGTCCGAAGACACCACCGCGCAGTCCCGGCCGTATAACCGGGCGAGACGTTGAATCACCTGGTCGGCCCGTTCACCTCGCTTGGAATAGACGACTTCGACACCGGATTGAAATTCGCGATGTTCCGCGCCCAGCCCGCCCTGCCAGCCGTCGAAGACGACGGTGATGGCATGGCCTTTTCGTTGACGGTACCCGGCCAGGCTCTTGAGGAGCGTCTCACGCGCCGCCTCCAGGCGTCCGGAACCGGCGGGGAGGGCCATTCCGGCGCTTCCGACAAGGTTATACCCATCGACAAGAAGATGTGTTGCCATCTACAATTACGAGGTTTAAGGCCTTTTGTTGACAATACCACAAACATCTGAGAAAAGGCCTAGAGGGTACTCTGTCGAGAGGAGTTCCGGTTCGTGGCTCATGTTGTCTCTTTGGTCCAGCACCTTCTCACGCTCGCGTTCGCCTGTGTCCTGCTGAGTGTAGGCCCTTCATTCGGCGCCGATACCACGACCGACCCGTCCTGGCCGCAGTTTCCTCAGGTCTCCACGGGGGAGCCGTCCCCTCGGTTCCTGCTGGTCAAACAAGACCACACCGCCCCCTCACGATATCCGATCATCGTCCGCGACCTTCGCACGTGGTCTACCGCCGAGGGCACACGCCTCGTACTCGACCTGAATCACAAGACCTCCTTCTCCGAAACGCATCTGCGCAACCCCGACCGAGTGCTCATCGAGGTGAATAACGCGATCCTGGGAAAGTCCTCCAAGCAGCGCGTGTCGGGCGGGACGATCCCGCAAACGTTTCAAATTGCGCAAAGCCGGCCGCGAGTCGTCAGCATCACGCTGACACGCAACCAGAATTCCCGCTACAAAGTGTTCTCGCTCGACAATCCGGACCGCCTCGTCATCGATATCACACAGCGTCCAAAAGATAAGATCCGTCAGATCGGGGAGACCTCGGCGACGTCGCCACAGGCTCCGGCCGTCTCCTTGCCGACCCCGCCGGCGATTCCGAGTCCCACCGTCACGGAACCGGCTCGCCCGGTGGCGCCCAAACCGGCGAGCCCGATCCAGACCATCGTCATCGACCCCGGACATGGAGGGAAAGACCCCGGCACGGTAGGACAGCACGGCACGACGGAAAAAGATGTGACGTTGAAGGTCAGCCTGCTGCTCAAATCGTTGCTCAGCTCCTTGCCGAACACACGTGTCCTGATGACGCGTGAGCGCGATGCATTTATCGAGCTGGAAGACCGGGCCAAGTTCGCGAACGGGAAGGACGCAGACCTGTTCATCTCCATCCACGTCAACTCCCACCCACACAAGGGCGTCCGTGGGCTGGAGATCTACCATTTCGGTGAAGCCAAGGATCAGCGCGCCCTGGAAGTGGCCGCGCGAGAAAACGGTACCCCGTTGAATAATACCGGGGTGGGCTGGGAATAC
>Ga0209477_1000064_pt1 | contig 50794 bp, 48 predicted proteins | sample KloWWTupernatant_FD_187180 | JGI IMG/M metagenome (GOLD analysis project Ga0209477, IMG submission 187180) | Active sludge microbial communities from Klosterneuburg, Austria, studying microevolution and ecology of nitrifiers - Klosterneuburg... | ecosystem: Engineered > WWTP > Aerobic digester >...
CCGTGAGCCACCGGCATCCGCTCGGTGAACACCTCGCACGCCACGGGATAGAATGGCGGTTCGCCCACACTCAGGCACGCTCACACAGTGCCGCCCATATCGCAGGAGACTCGCATGGCCGACGCGCACATTCCCGACAAGCCCGCCCTCGAAGGTCTCGAAGCGAAGTGGGATGCCGCATGGCAGACCAAGGGCACCTATCTCTTTGACCGTCTCCGCGCCGCCTCCGTCGGCCGCGAGGGTGTCTACTCGGTCGACACGCCCCCGCCGACAGCCTCCGGTTCGCTGCACATCGGTCACGTGTTCTCGTACACGCACACCGACGTCAAGGTGCGTTTCGAGCGCATGCGCGGCAAGACCGTCTTCTACCCCATGGGATGGGACGACAACGGCCTCCCGACCGAGCGTCGCGTGCAGAACTACTACGGCGTGCGCTGCGACCCGTCGCTGCCGTACGACGCCGACTTCACCCCGCCCTTCGAGGGCGGCAGCAACAAGAGCTCGCGCGCGGCCGACCAGATTCCGATCAGCCGCCGCAACTTCACCGAGCTGTGCGAGCGGCTCACCGTCGAAGACGAGAAGCACTTCGAAGATCTCTGGCGCTCGCTTGGCCTGAGCGTCGACTGGACCCAGACCTACCGCACGATCTCTGACGACACCGTGCGCACCTCGCAGCTCGCATTCCTGCGCGGCCTCGAGCGCGGCGAGGCCTACCAGGCTCTCGCACCCACACTGTGGGACGTCGACTTCCGTTCGGCAATCGCGCAGGCCGAGCTCGAGGATCGCGACCAGCCGGCCGCCTACCACCGCCTCGGCTTCGCCAAGACTGACGGCACCGGCGACGTGTTCATCGAGACCACCCGCCCCGAGCTGCTCGCCGCGTGCGTCGCCCTCGTTGCTCACCCCGACGACGAGCGCTACCAGCCACTCTTCGGCACCAACGTGCGCACCCCGCTCTTCGACGTCGAGGTGCCGGTGCTCGCCCACACGCTCGCACAGCCCGACAAGGGTTCGGGTATCGCGATGATCTGTACATTCGGCGACGTCACCGACATCATCTGGTGGCGCGAGCTCGACCTGCCCAACCGCACCATCGTGGGCAAAGACGGCCGCCTGCTTACCGAGACCCCCGAGGCGATCACGTCTGAGGCAGGCATCGCCGCCTACGACGAGCTCGGTGGCAAGACCATCTTCTCGGCGAAGAAGCGCATCGTCGAGATGCTTCAGGAGTCCGGCGCCATGACGGACGACCCGAAGCCGTTCACCCACGCGGTGAAGTTCTTCGAGAAGGGCGACCGCCCGCTCGAGATCGTTTCGACGCGGCAGTGGTACATCCGCAACGGCGCCCGCGATGAGTCGTTGCGTTCGAAGCTCATCGAACTCGGTCAACAGTTGTCGTGGCATCCCGATTTCATGCGCGTGCGCTACGAGAACTGGGTCGGCGGCCTCACGGGCGACTGGCTCGTCTCGCGCCAGCGCTTCTTCGGCGTGCCCATCCCCGTTTGGTACGGCCTCGACGAGCAGGGTGAGCGCGACTACGACCGCGTTATTGTTCCCGAAACCGCGGCGCTGCCCATCGACCCGACGACCGACGTGCCGGCAGGCTACACCGAGGCTCAGCGCGGTGTGGCGGGCGGCTTCGAGGCCGAGGCCGACATCTTCGACACCTGGGCGACCTCGTCGCTGACCCCGCAGCTCGCCGGCGGCTGGCAGCGTGACCCCGAACTCTGGAACCTGGTCGCACCGTTCGACCTCCGCCCTCAGGGCCAAGACATCATTCGCACGTGGCTCTTCTCGACAATGCTTCGCAGCGCCCTCGAAGACAACCGCGCGCCGTGGTCTGACGCCGCAATCTCTGGATTCATCGTCGACCCCGACCGCAAGAAGATGTCGAAGTCGAAGGGCAACGTGGTCACCCCGGCCGACGTGCTCGCGCAGCACGGTTCCGACGCGGTGCGCTACTGGGCCGCGTCCTCGCGCCTCGGCACCGACGCCGCGTTCGACCCGCAGAACCCGACGCAGATCAAGATCGGCCGCCGCCTGGCGATCAAGGTCTTGAACGCCGCAAAGTTTGTGCTCTCGTTCCCGGTAACCGAGGGCGCCGAAGTGACGAACGCGGTGGATGCCTCGATGCTCGCCACGCTCGACGGCGTCATCGCCGATGCGACCAAGGCCCTCGAAGCGTTCGATCACGCCCGCGCACTCGAAATCACCGAGCAGTTCTTCTGGACCTTCTGCGATGACTACCTCGAGCTCGTGAAGGAACGCGCATACGACCAAGACAACGAGGGTCAGGCATCCGCAGCCCTCGCGCTGCGTCTGGCGCTCTCGTCGCTGCTTCGCCTCCTCGCCCCCGTTCTCGTGTTCGCCGCCGAAGAGTCGTGGTCATGGTTCAACGATGGTTCGGTGCACACCGCACCATGGCCGGCGCCGTCAGACAGCTGGGGCGACCCGGCAGTGCTCGCCACCGCCAGCGCCGCGCTGATCCGCATCCGCGGCGCGAAGACCAACGCGAAGGCATCGCAGAAGACCGCGGTCTCGCTCGCGGTGATCAGCGCCGACGAGACGACCGTCTCGCTCCTGCGCCTCGCCGAGGGCGATCTCCGCGCGGTCGGGCGCATCGCCGAGCTGCAGCTCGTGACCGATGTCGAGCACTCGAGCGGCATGACGGTCGAGTCAATCGAGCTCGCGCCGGTCGAGGCATAGTGCAGCTCGGGACGCGGTGGACGGCGGGCGAACAGCCGCCCGCCTCAGTGCCGGCCGAGCTGCACGCGGCAATTGCCGAGGTGGATGCCGCAGCCCTCGCCGAGATCGCAGCGCTTCCGGACTCCGACCGGGGCTACGCCCCACGTTGGACGCTCACTTGGCTTGAGCGGCGTCCCATCGCCGAGCTCGATACCGGCGTGTGGGTGCGTCTGCTTGCATCGGGTGCGGTCGACGTCGAGCACGAAGGTGACAACGACGACGAATAGTCACGTCTCGGGCAGATCAGGCGTCGCGTTCAGCGACGGCGCCCGCGGCGCCTGATCTGGCGTCGCCGTCGCGGCGCGGCGGGCCCACAGCCCGTCGATCGCCGTGACCACGACCGCCGCCACGATGTAGACGATCAGGTCACGCGCGTCGAACGCCGTACCAAGCAGCAGCACCGCGGGCGGAAACACCGCACCGACCTGCTGCGGCACACCGGTCAACTGCAGCAACTCCACACCCGCCGCCCAAGCCAGAGCGATCGAGCCCACGATCCACGGTCGCAGTCGCGGGAGCACAACCACGAGCGCCAGGTAGGCCGCACCAACATAGAGTGCATCGCCGGCGATATCGGCGAACGCCGACTCCGGGAGCACCCCGTGCACGACCAGGCCCACAATCACCACGATCACCAGCAGCACACCGGCACGGACGCGACGTCGCATCACCGCGGACCGGACCGTTGAAATTCAAAGTTCACGCACCAACCCTGCCACACCGATTCTGCTTGCTCGCTCAGCGGTATCGCAGGAACAGGGCCGAGCGCCATCGTGAACTGGATGCACGCGGGAAGCGTGACGCCCCTAGTCGTCGAGCGGCCCGCTGAACTCGGATGCACGAAAGAGCAGCCGCGTCGCGATCAGGGTCGCGATCACCGTGGCGATCGCGCCGATGATGAATGGCAGCCGGAGGTCGAAGCGCGCCACCCAGCCGCCCAACACTGTGGCGATCGGGAACACACCCCAGGTAAACGCACGGATGATGCCGAGCACGCGCCCGAAGATGTTGTTCGGCACGACGGTCTGCCGCAGCGCTCCCCACGGAACGTTCCACACCGAGATGGCCCCGGCCATGAGTCCGTACGCGATGATCGCCGTGATGAGCTCGGGCGCGATGCCGACGGCGAGCAAGCCCACCGCCGCGACAATGTTCGACCAGAACATCACCGCGCCGCGCCCAAGCCGTGCTACCAGGGGCGCCGCGATCAGCGATCCACCGAGTGCGCCGAGCCCGATACCCGCGGTCACGAATCCGATCGCGATGGGCTCGACCCGCATGACGTCAAGAAAATAGAGCAGTGTCGGCGCCTGTGCGAATCCAGATGCTGACCCCACGATCGCCGTGAAGATGACGAGCGCGCGAAGGTAGTGGTGGCGCCACAGGTAGGCCGCAGCTTCGCGGGTGGTTGGCGGCGCAGGCGCAGCGGGCTCCGGCGGTGCATCCAGGGCGGGCATCGCCCCCGTCGCCGCTGCACCTGCCCGCAATGGACGCGCAGCGATCAGTGGCAACAGCAGGGCGAGTGCGATCGGAATCACGTACCCGCCGGCGCCCACCCACAGCGGGAGCGCGAGCGACACGGCAAAGAGCACGCCCGCGATCGGCGTCGCAATGAAGTTGTCGATCGTCACCTGCGCGGCCTGCATGAAGCCGTTCGCGCGGTCGAGCGAGCGCGGCTCGACCACCACCGGCACAATCGCGTTCGTCGCGTTGTCGAACAGCGTTTCGCCAAGCCCGAATATGAGCGTGGCGATCAGGAGGCTCCACACGTCGAGCGTGCCCGTCACGGTCATGATCGCGAGCACGAGGGCGGTGCCGCCGCGGATCGTATTCGCGATCGCCATCATCCAGCGCCGGTCGAAGCGGTCGACCAGCATCCCGGCCGGTAGCCCGAAGATCAGCCAAGGCAAGAATGACAGGGCGCCGAGCGCCCCGATGATCAGCGGGTCTCGGGTCAGCGTCGTCGCGATCAACGGGACCGCGGTGCGGCCAATGCCGTCGGCAAGGTTGCTGAAGGCGGCGGCGGTCCACAGGTTGCCGAACGCAGATCCAAGCGGTGCGCGTCGCAAGCGGCGCGACGACGCCGGAACGGGCTCGGTGGTCGCACTCACAGGAGACGGATGCCGGAGTGCAAGGCCCCGGCGGCGGTCCCGCGAAGTTCGTCGTGCGCGACGAGCTCGTGTGCCACGAGCGCGCGTGCACGGCGAACCGCGCGGCGGTCCATCCGGTGTTCGACCAGAGATGTGAGCGCCTGCGCACTCGACAACAGGAATCGCTCGAGGCGAGTCGCGCAGGTGGCGGCACGCACCGAGGTTCGCGACGAGCGCGACGCGGTGATGGTGCTCATGATGCTTCTCCTTCAGTGGGGAGCGGGAAGATGTCGGCGCGGAGCGTGACCGGCCTGACGCCTTCGCCCTGTTGGTCTCGGTACTGTTCGACCGCCCCGTCGATGAGTGCCTGAATCTTTTCGCCGAGCGCGGCGGCCTGCGCCTCAGTGAGCCGAGCGGTAGCCGTCGACAACAACGACCCCTCTACCCATTCGCTCGAGCCTTCGGCAAAGCTCTCGTCGATGTAGTGCATGAGTTGCTCGTGGCGGCGACGAAAGTATTCGGTCATCACGATTTGGCTGGCAGCGCGTCCGGACGGAGTCTGCAGGACCTCGGGGTTCGCGAACGTCACGCTGCCAGGAGGACGCTCCCACCAACGCTCCCGGCCCGAACCCCGCCCCTCGGCCTCGCGGATGAGGTCGTGCTTGGCGAGGGCGCGTAGGTGGTAGCTCGTCGATCCCGATGACTCCCCCAGCCGCGCCGCGAGCGAGCTCGCCGTCTGCGGCCCGTACTGACTCAGGATGTCGTAGATCTCGACACGAAGCGGGTGTGCCAGTGCGCGAAGCGCACCCGCATCGAGCACGCGCATCTCGCGTGCCACTTCCGCGTTGCCCAGCATGCTGTCATCGTCCATATCGAAAGAATACCTATGCAAAGGTTTCTTTGCAATGGTTTCTTTGCAATTCTTACACTTCGTCCGCTGAGTTCGATCGCCTTACTAGGCTGACGGTATGGCTGAGACCAAGAATCCCTTCGATACCCCGAGCGCACTCCCCTACGAGTTGCCCCCGTTCGCCGAGATCCGGCCCGAGCACTACCTGCCCGCATTCGAGCGTGCGTTCGACGAACAACTCCGCGAGATCAGCGCGATCACGCGCGTGCGCTCGATGCCGACGTTCGAGAACACCATGGTCGCCCTCGAAGAGAGCGGGCTGCGGCTCGACGCCGTGGCGCACGCGTTCTACACCGTCGCCTCGGCAGATGCGACCCCCGAATACCAGCAGCTTGACGAGACGCTTGCCCCGCTCATGTCGGCACACAGCGACGCAATCCGCCTCGACTCGGCGCTGTACTGGCGCGTCAAGACGCTGCACGACCGGATCGACGACCTCGAACTCAACCCCGAGCAGCGATACCTGCTCGAGCGCCACTTCCGCGAGATGACCCACGCCGGCGCCGCGCTCGACGACGAAACCAAGGAACAGCTCAAGGCGCTCAACCTGCGCCTGTCGACCCTCACCAACGCGTTCGAGAAGCAACTCCTTGCCGATACCAACGAGTTCGCGTTGATCATCGACGACCCCGATGAGCTTGATGGGCTCACCAGCGGCGAGCGTTCGGCAGCCGCGCAGGCCGCCGCCGACAGCGGGCATGAGGGTGCGTTCGCCCTGACCCTCACGCTGTACACCGGGCATCCATATCTGTCGTCGCTCACCAACCGCGACACGCGAAAGCGATTGATGGATGCATCACGCGCCCGCGCCCAACGCGGCAACGCGAACGACAACAGTGCCGTCCTCCTCGAAATTGTCAGGCTTCGCGCCGAGCGTGCCGCACTGCTCGGCTACGACACCCACGCCGCGTACATCACGGCAGACGAAACTGCTGGCTCCCCCGAGGCCGTGCACACCCTGCTTCGCAACCTCGCGGTTCCCGCGGCTGCAAACGCCCGCCGCGAACAGGCAGCGCTCCAAGAGATTATCGACGCCGAACCCACGCCGTTCGCCCTCGAGGCGCACGACTGGGCGTTCTACACGGAGAAGGTACGCAAGGCCAAGTACGACATCGACACCACGGCGCTGCGCCCCTGGTTCGAGGCCGAGCGCGTGTTGCAGGATGGCGTGTTCTTCGCGGCGAACAAGCTCTATGGGGTGACATTCACCGAGCGTCACGACCTCACCGCGTACCACCCCGATGCGCGGGTCTTCGAACTGCACAACGAAGACGGCACAGCGCTCGGGCTGTTCGTGCTCGACCTGTATACCCGTGACACGAAGCGCGGCGGCGCATGGATGAACCCCATCGTCAGCCAGTCGCACCTCCGCGGCACGAAGCCGGTTGTGGTCAACAACCTCAACGTGCCAAAGCCCGCGCCCGGCGAGCCGACGCTGCTCACGCTCGACGAGGTCAGCACGCTGTTCCATGAGTTCGGCCACGCGCTCCACGGTCTTTTCGCCGTCGTGACGTACCCGCACTTCGCGGGCACCAACGTCTTCCGCGACTTCGTTGAGTTTCCGAGCCAGGTCAATGAAATGTGGATGCTGTGGCCCGAAGTGCTCGACAACTACGCGCGCCACGTCGAAACCGATGAGCCCCTGCCCGCCGATATCGTCGCGCGCATGCTCGCCTCCGAGACGTTCGATCAGGGGCACGCGACCAGCGAATATCTGGCTGCGGCATGGCTCGACCAAGCCTGGCACTCGCTCGATGCCGAAGCCGCGGCTGCGGTCACCGACGTCGCGGCATTCGAGGCCGCAGCGCTTGCCGACATCGGTCTCGACAACCCCGTCGTTCCGACCCGCTACTCGTCGACGTACTTCGCGCACGTCTTCTCGGGCGGCTACAGCGCCGGGTACTACTCCTACATCTGGAGCGAGGTGCTCGATGCCGATACCGTCGAGTGGTTCCGCGCCAACGGCGGGCTCACCCGTGAGAACGGCGACCGCTTCCGCGCGCGGTTGCTCGGCGTCGGCGGCTCGAAAGATCCGCTCGAAGCATTCCGTGACTTCCTCGGTCGCGACGCGGTGATCGACCCACTACTGAAGCGCCGAGGGCTCGCCGGCTCGTTGTAATCGCCGGAGCGCCTACGGGCTCGGTGTGATCACGGGCGGACTCACGTTCGTCCGTGATCACACCTCGCAGGGTGCCTGGGTGGCCTTCGCCGCTCAGGCGCTCTTCTCTGCACGGCGCGGTGCGCGCTCAAGCACGATGGTCGGCGGCGTGCCGTCGGTAACCGATGCCTTCGTGATGATCACCTTTGCGACGTCGTCGGCCGAGGGCACATCAAACATGACGGGGCCAAGCACGTCTTCGAGGATCGCGCGCAGTCCGCGCGCACCGGTCTTGCGCTCGACGGCGAGGTCGGCGATGGCAAGCAGCGCGTCATGTTCGAATTCGAGGGCGACCCCGTCGAGCTCGAACATGCGTTGGTACTGCTTGACGAGTGCGTTGCGCGGCTCGGTCAGAATCTCCATCAGCGCGTTCTGGTCGAGCGGGAGCACCGTGGCCACCACGGGCAGACGCCCGATGAACTCGGGGATCAACCCAAACTTGTGCAGGTCTTCGGGCAGCACTTCACCGAAGATCGACAGGTCGTCGCCCTGCGACTGCAGCGGTGCGCCGAAACCGATGCCGTGTTTGCCGACTCGGTTCGAAATGATGTCTTCGAGGCCCGCGAAGGCGCCCGCGACAATGAAGAGCACGTTGGTCGTGTCGATCTGCAAGAACTCCTGATGCGGATGCTTGCGCCCACCCTGCGGCGGAACCGAGGCGACCGTGCCCTCAAGGATCTTGAGCAGCGCCTGCTGCACGCCTTCGCCCGACACATCGCGGGTGATCGACGGATTCTCCGCCTTGCGGGCAATCTTGTCGACCTCGTCGATGTAGATGATTCCGGTCTCGGCGCGCTTCGTGTCGAAGTCGGCGGCCTGAATGAGCTTGAGGAGAATGTTCTCGACATCTTCGCCCACGTAGCCGGCCTCGGTCAGCGCAGTGGCGTCGGCCACCGCGAACGGTACGTTCAACCGCTTCGCAAGCGTCTGCGCGAGGTAGGTCTTGCCACAGCCCGTGGGACCAATCAGCAGGATATTGCTCTTCGCCAGCTCGACCTCGTCGGCACGCGCCTCGGCGGTGGTGAGCGTCGAGAGTGCGCGCACGCGCTTGTAGTGGTTGTAGACCGCGACGGAGAGCACGCGCTTGGCCTTCTCTTGGCCCACCACATACTCTTCGAGGAAGTCGTAAATCTCGCGCGGCTTCGGCAGATCGAACTCAGAGACCTCCGTCTCGCTCGACTCGGCCATGCGCTCTTCGATGATCTCGTTGCACAGCTCGACGCACTCATCGCAGATGTAGACGCCGGGACCGGCGATCAGCTGCTGCACCTGCTTCTGGCTTTTGCCACAAAAGGAGCATTTGAACAGGTCAGCACTCTCACCGATGCGTGCCATGTTGCCCCCTACATAGTTGCGTCGCTGGGCGACGGGTGTCGTTCCGTGATCTTCGGATGCCTCTCCCGAGGCCTCGTATCAGATACCAAAAGCCTAACCGCTACCGCCGACATCGCCGCGTATTGCACAGCGCCGGGCGTAATACCGCGCACCCCGCCACACAAATGTGACGGGGTGCGCGGTTGTGACACGGTGCGGGCAGCAGATCAGCGACCGATTGCCGCCGGGACCCGCTTGCGCGAGGTGAGAATCTGGTCGACGAGACCGTACTCGAGCGCCTCGACGCCGGTGAGGATCTTGTCACGGTCGATGTCGGTGTGCACCTGCTCGATCGAACGCTTCGAGTGATCGGAGAGCGTCTTCTCCAGCCACGTGCGCATGCGCAGGATCTCGGCGGCCTGAATCTCGATGTCTGAGGCCTGGCCGTGGCCTGCCTCACCCATCGCCGGCTGGTGGATCAGCACGCGTGCGTTCGGGAGCGCGAGGCGCTTGCCCGGTGCGCCGGCGGCAAGCAGCACGGCCGCGGCCGAAGCCGCCTGACCCAGCACAACGGTCTGGATCTGGGGGCTGATGTACTGCATCGTGTCGTAGATCGCCGTCATCGCGGTGAAGGAGCCACCGGGTGAGTTGATGTACATGATGATGTCGCGGTCGGGGTCCTGGCTCTCGAGCACGAGGAGCTGCGCCATGACGTCGTCAGCCGAGGCGTCGTCGACCTGCACGCCGAGGAAGATCACGCGGTCTTCGAACAGCTTGTTGTACGGGTCTTGACGCTTGAAGCCGTAGGCCGTGCGCTCTTCGAACTGCGGAAGGATGTAGCGGCTGCCGGGAGCCTGCAGACCGCCGTGGGCGATGCCGCCCGGGGCTGCGAGGGACTGTGCGCCGCCGAAGGTGGGGATGCTCATGTCTGTGGTTCCTGTTCCTATGCCTTGTCAGGCGTGCGGTCGTTCGTGCCGCCGCCGCCGATCACGTCTGCAGCGTGCTCACGGATGTGGTCAACAAATCCGTATTCAAGCGCCTCGTCGGCGGTGAACCAGCGGTCACGGTCTCCGTCTGCGTTGATCTGCGCAAGGCTCTTGCCGGTCTGTGCGGCGGTGATCTCGGCAAGGCGGTTCTTCATCGAGACGATGAGCTGTGCCTGCGTCTGGATATCGCTTGCCGTGCCGCCGAAGCCACCGTGGGGCTGGTGCAGCAGCACGCGCGCGTTCGGCGTGATGTAGCGCTTGCCCTTGGTGCCGCTCGTGAGCAGCAGCTGGCCCATCGACGCGGCCATGCCGATGCCGACGGTGACGATGTCATTCGGCACGAACTGCATCGTGTCGTAGATCGCCATACCGGCTGTAATCGACCCGCCGGGCGAGTTGATGTACAGGTAGATGTCTTTCTCCTGGTCTTCGGCGGCGAGGAGGAGAATCTTCGCGCAAATCTCGTTTGCGTTGTCGTCCCGTACCTCCGAGCCCAGCCAGATGATGCGATCTCGCAGAAGTCTGTCAAAGACACTCGTAGCGACCAGTGGTTCGGCCATAGTTGCTCCCATTCGGTAGTGCGTCCTCAAGAAATCTACCGGGCGGGGCCTCGCTCACCGGCCGTGTTCGCCCTGGGCATAGAGTCCTGCACGAAAGACAGACGGGGGCGTGGATGCCGCAGCATCCACGCCCCCGTAAAAGAACCGGTCTTCAGACCGTTCTTCTGACTGTTAAGAAGCGACTATTCGGCTGACTTCTCTGCCGCGTCGGCTGCTTCGGCCTCTTCGACGATTTCTTCTGCCTCGTCGACAACCTCTTCTTCGGCCTCCTGCTGGTCTGCGAACGCAGTAAACGCAGCGAGGTCGATGGTTGCACCCTTGGTGTCGACGACGGTCACCTTGCCGAGGGCAAGCGCGAGCGCCTTGTTGCGGGCGATCTCACCGACGAGTGCGGGGATCTGGTTGCCCTGGTCGAGCGCCTGGATGAACTCCTGGGGAGCCATGCCGTACTGCTGTGCCGACTGCACGATGTACTGCGTGAGCTCTTCCTGCGAAACCTGCACGGCGAGGTCTTCGGCGTAGGAGTCGAGGAGGATCTGCGTGCGGAACTGCTTCTCGCTCGCTTCGGAAACCTCGGCGCGGTGCTCGTCGTCCTCGAGGCGGTTCTCGCCCTCGAGGTGGCGGTGCACCTCGTCTTCGATGAGCGATGCGGGAACCGGCAGCTCGACGAGTTCGAGGAGCTTGTCGATCAGCAAGTCGCGTGCCTGCGTGCCCTGCGTGAACGTGAACTGCTCTGCAACGCGGGCCTTGAGGCTGTCGCGCAGCTCATCGATCGTGTCGAACTCGCTCGAGATCTGGGCAAAGTCGTCGTCGGCGTCGGGAAGCTCGCGCTCCTTGACGGCGGTCACCTTGACCGAGACCTCGGCGTTCTCGCCGGCGTGGTCGCCGCCGAGAAGGTCGCTTGCGAAGGTGGTCTCTTCACCAGCGGTGAGCGACTCGATGGCCTCGTCGATGCCCTGGAGGAGCTCGCCCGAACCAACTTCGTACGAGATGCCCACTGCACGGTCGACCTCGTTGCCAGCGATCGTTGCGACCAAGTCGAGCTCGACGAAGTCACCCTTGGCGGCGGGACGGTCAACCGTCACCAGCGTGCCGAAGCGCGTGCGCATGCGGTCGAGCTCTTCGGTCACGGCCGCATCATCGATCTCGGCTGCCTCAACCTCGATGGTCACGCCTTCGAGAGCGGGAAGATCGAATTCGGGGCGAACATCGACCTCGATGTCAACCACCAGGTCGCCCGAGAAGTCCTTCTCGTCGGGCCACTGCGTGATGTCGGCGCTGGGACGGCCCAAGACCTTGAGGCCGTGCTCGGCCACTGCCGCCCGGAAGAAGCCGTCGAGGCCCTCGTTGGCGGCGTGCTCGATGACCGCACCGCGACCAACACGCTGATCGATGATCGGCGCGGGCACCTTGCCCTTGCGGAAACCGGGAACCTGCACGTCTTCGGCAATGTGCTCGTACGCGTGAGCGATGCTCGGCTTGAGTTCCTCAGGGGTCACGGCAATCGTGAGCTTCACGCGCGTAGGGCTGAGCTTCTCGATGGTGCTCTTCACCATGTGTTGTGTTCTCCTTGTGGGTGTCCCCGCCCGGATGCTCCTGGCCTGGATACTTCTGGTGACGAGGGGGAAAGGCTGCAAAGTTATTCCGCGCAGCAGCACGCGGTCGTTCAGTCGGGGCGACAGGAATTGAACCTGCGACTTCCCGCTCCCAAAGCGGGCGCTCTACCAAGCTGAGCTACGCCCCGGTGATGTTGCACACTGTGATCGCTTCTCGGCACAACGCCATGAAACGACCTCGTGCAGTCTAGCCGAGTTTGTCTTGGGGCAAAGTCCGGTGCGCGAGCTCCACCGACGAGAGGGGCCTCGCGAATGCACTAGCATGGTGAAGTCGCATCCTTCCAAGAGGAAAGACGCGCAACCAAAACCCGAATTACCCGCGATTTCTCGCGGTTTTCGGGGCTGTAGCTTAGTGGTAAAGCCTCTGTCTTCCAAACAGATGATGCGAGTTCGATTCTCGTCAGCCCCTCCATAGCCTCGTCAATTCTTGCCTCGCCTTCGTGCGCCTGGTGCGAGAAGATGGGCTCCTCACTGTGCCATGGACTCCCCTTCACATGGCCCATCCCAAAGGGGAAACCCCATGTCGACTCTTTCGACGCCTGACCGTCCGCTCGAAGCCCAAACTCCGAAGCGCGCATCCTCGCGCACCAAAGCCATCGTCGCAATCGCGGCTGGCACCGCCCTGCTGCTTGGCGGTGCTGGAACGCTCGCGTACTGGTCAACGTCGCAGTCGCTCACTGCCGGGACCGTCACCTCAGGTGACCTCGACCTCACACTCGGTACCGGCGTCTGGACTCTCGACGGCGTGCTCACTAGCCCGACCGTGGTCGCCGATCCATCCACTGTCCGCATCGTGCCGGGCGACATGCTCACGCTCGAGCAGCCAGTCACTGTCACGCTCGTCGGCGACAACCTCGAAGCCGATCTCACGGTCGATGTCACGGCCGCGATACCTTCTGCAAACGCCAATGACTTCACCGTGGCACTCACCGTCACGGGCGCCACGGCAAACGGAGTGAACACCTACCGGCTCAAGCCCGCCGACGTCACGGCACCGCTCCAGGCGACACTGACGATCACCTTCAATTCAGCAACGGCAGACCGCGTAGCCGTCAACACCGCGATTGACCTCAGCAAGGTGACGTTCAACCTCACGCAGGCATCGAGCTGATTCCGTCGTGGTCCGTGGCGGAATCGTCGCGGACCACGCACCGTGAGAGGTGTCCCAGATGAGACGCATCCATCTTGGAATCGTCGCCGGTATCGTCGCCATCGCGGTTGCCCTCACCGGCGCGGCCGGTGCACAGGCGCTGTGGGGCGTTGAGCGCGCACTGCAGGCAGGCGTCACGACGACCGGTAATTTCAGCGTGACCGCCAGTTGGCTGGGCGGCACGCCAGCCTGGCCGAGCCTCTTTCCGGGCGCGCGCACGCCCGACACGAAGATTCGGGTCACGCAGGCCGGCAACGGTACCACGCTGGGCTGGCGCGTCCGTGTCTCATCGACAGTGAACCCCGCGTTCGCGTCTGATGTGACCTTCCAAGCGTGGGCTGGTGACTGCGGCACAGGTGTGCTCATTCCCGCCGGCGGGTACCCGAGCACGGGCCACTTGACGCAGAACACGAGCGTCGATGTCTGTGTGCGCTACACCCTTGCCGCGCTGGCCCCCGGGACACTCCAGGGCAAGGGCCTCACCCCAAACATCACGATCACCGGCGAACAAGTTGGAGGTTAGAGCGATGCAGGAACGCCAAGAAGCGCCCGGGCGACGCCCGCAAAAGCGCGCTCAGGCCGCTTCCTTGCGGGCGCGCGCCTCCCGGAAGCTCGCACTCGTGGTCGCCGCGACGCTCGTGGTTTGTGGGGGCGGGACCACTGCCGCGTGGTCGTACTGGAGCCAGAACGTCGCACTCAGCGCGACAGTATCTGCCGGCACCGTCGCGGCACCCGCGTCACTCACCTGCGAGTCGAAGATGCGGGTCCCCATCCTGGGACCCGCGTACGTGCTCCTGAGCTGGCCCGCCGCGGCCGACGCGGCCGGTTATGCGATCTCGGTTCGGACCGCCGATGGCACCGCGGTCGCGCAGATTGCTACCACGAACAGTGCGACACGAAGCCTTGAAATCACCGCTGCCCTCCTCAACGGCCTTGTCGGGAGCCTTCTCACCCTCCTGCTCGGGGGCGAGACGGTCTACGCCTACGTCGAAACGATCCATGCCTCCGGCTGGCGCTCCGCACCGACTCCTATCAAGGGCATCAAGTCCTCCGGCCTCCTGAGCGGGCTGCTCGGCGGCGTTGCCTGTGCTTAACGCCCGGGCCGCGGCATCCGCTCGACTCCCCCGCTGGGTGGGCCGCGCGGTGTCGATCACGACGACGGTCCTGCTGATCGCCGTCAGCTTGCTCGCGCTCTTCACTGTGGTGATCCCGCTCGTCATGGGCGCACAGAGCTACACCGTGCTGACCGGAAGCATGCGGCCGGGCCTCGAACCGGGAACGCTCATCGCCGTGCGCCAGATAGATCCAGCCGAGATCCGCGCCGGCGACGTCATCACTTACCAGCTCGAGCCCGGGCGCCCGGAGGTCGTGACGCACCGCGTCGTCGGACTCAACGTGTCCGCCGGGGGCGAGACCACATTCATCACACGCGGCGACGCGAATAACGTCGACGATGCGCTGCCAGTCCTCCCCGTGCAGGTGCGCGGTGTGGTCGTGTACGCCGTGCCGTGGCTCGGGCACCTCAACCTTCTCCTGCAGGGCACACAGAAATCGATCCTCGTCATCGTGGCCGGTATCGCCGCGATTGGGTACGGGGTCGTGGTGCTGACTCGGGATGCCGCCACCTCGCGCCGCAAGAAACGCCAACGCGTCACGGCCGCGCCCACGTCCGCCCGCACGTCCGTGTCGACCGCCGTCGCACTCGTCGGCGCGGCGTGCCTGGCACTCACGCTCGGGCCGGCCCCAACAGCCGCCGCGGCGGAACCCCCCAGCCCCGGTGCGCCGGAGGCGCTCCAGCTCAGCACCGACGGGATCACGTGGATCAGCGACGGGACGCTCGACCTTTTCGACGTCACGGGCTCAGGAATCGTGCCGGGACCGGGCGTGACGTCGCGGCTTTGGGTACGCAACACGACATCGGATCCGGCGACGTTCGCGCTCACAGCCTCGTGGGCGTCCGCGTCCACCACGCAGCCGTCGGATGCCGCCGTCGCACGCGACCTCACCGTCTCCTTCGATGCCGGGCCCGCCCTGAACGGGGTCGAGTGGGTAGGCGGCCGGCTCACCGCCGGTGGCGTGCGAACGGTCGATGTGCGCGTCGCGTTGGCAGCGGCATCCGCAAATGACAGCAGGCTCGGCCAGGCGACGCTGCACGGCTCCGTGCGCCTCACCGAGCTCGTCGATGACGGCCCGGTCACACCACCCTCAGCGCTCCCGACGCCATCAGCGCCACCTCCGGTCTCCCCCGCCCCCGAACATCCGCTCGCGATGACGGGCGGCCAGTTCCGGGCCGGCGCATTTGGACTCGCGGGCGTCACGCTACTCGCGGGCGTTGCCCTTCTCGTGCGTGCACGGCGCCGCCGGGCGCAACGCGAACGCTAGACCTCGATTTCGAGCGCCGGGTTTGCGTCAGCAGGGGCGCGACGCTTTCGGTCCTGAGCCGGAAACACGACTTTCTGAATAATGATGATCGCCGATGCCGCGATCGGGATTGCGACCAGTGCGCCCAGAATCCCACCGACCGCGCCACCGGCGACGGCGGCGATCACGACGATGGCACCAGGCACGGCGACCGCTTTGCTCATGATTCGCGGGCTGATCACATATGCCTCGATCTGCATGTACACCAGGTAGTAGATCGCCGAGATCAGCGCGGTCAGCGGCGAGACGAGCAGGCACAGGAGCGAAATGATGATCGCCCCCGACAGGGTGCCCACCAGCGGAATCAGCGAACCGACGAAGGCGATCAGCGCCAGCAGAATAGGCAGCGGGGCGCCAATGATGCTGAGAAAAATTGCGCTCAGGATGCCGTTGACGAGCGCCAGGCTCACTTGACCGATCACATACCGGCCCACGGCACCAGATACCTCCTCGGTCAGTGCGAGGAACCGCTGACGGCGATACTCGGCAACGAAGCGTGCCGCGATCTTCTTCATCTTTGGCAGCGCTGCCATGAAATACAGCGTCAGGATGAGCACAATCGTGACGCCCGTGAGGGCACCCGCGATGCCGGTGCCCACCGCGAGCACGCCGCCACCGATCGAGAGCAGGTTTGCGGGGTCCTGCACAAACTTCAGCGCGCTGTTCACGAGGTCGTCGAAGTTGCCACCGAGCAGCGACGAAAGATTCGCGAACCACTCGCTGTCTTGCGCGTCCTTGATCATGCCCGGGAGGTTTTTCACCAGGTTGTTCACCTGTTCGATGACCACCGGAATGATCGCGAACAGCACGCCAGCGAAGATCAAAAGGACGGCACCGACCACCACGCTGATCGCACCGGCTCGCGGAATCTTGCGCTCAAGCAGCGAAACGATCGGATCGAGACCGAGCGCAAGAAACAGCGCGAGACCGATGTAGACGAGCACCGTCGAGAGCTGCCCGACCACCCCGCCGATGAGCAGGGCGAGCAAGACGCCGAGTCCGCCCGCCAGGCCCCATTGGAAGGGCCGAACGCGCTCTGCGGAGAACCGCGGGCCAGGTGCGACGCCGGCAGGATTCGCGATCACGGTGGGAGCTGGGCGTTTCATGTCATCTCCATTTCTGCCCGCGCAAACCAAGTTGCGCGTTCGCGGGAACGTGGAAAAGCAACACTAATCGCGCCGAACTGTTTTCGGAACAGGGCCCCGCGGCGCGTCACAACGCGGTGTGGTCGGGTGCGTTGCGACGCGGTGTGAGTGGGTACATTACGACGCGCAGCGTGTGGCGCGTGTGGTCCGTTACGACGCGGTGCCTTCGATCGCCGCACGGTGACGCTCGGTGTGCGCGCGATAGCCAGCGGCGTTGCGCAGGATCCCCTCGCGCTCTTCCGGACTGAGCGCACGGCGCACCTTTGCCGGCACACCGGCCACGAGCGAGCCATCGGGCACGATCATGCCCTCAAGCACAACGGCACCGCCAGCGACGAGGCATCCCGCACCAATCACTGCTCCCGACAGGACGACACTGCCCATGCCGATGAGCGAGCCGTCGCCGATCGTACAGCCATGCACGACAGCGTTGTGGCCGACCGAAACATCGCGGCCGATCACGACCGGGGCCTTCGGGTCGACGTGCACCGACACGTTGTCCTGGATGTTGCTGCCAGCGCCGAGCGTGATTGAGGCCGAGTCGGCCCGGAGCACGGCGTTGTACCAAACGCTTGCGCCCTCTTCGAGCACCACCTGCCCGATCACGCGCGCACCCGGCGCGATGAACGAGGTCGGGTCGAGCGCGGGCACGGCGTCGGGCAGGGCAAGGACGGTGGCATCATCGGCGATGGTCATGGATCGACCATATCGATGGATGCGGCCACGCGGGGCGTGAACTCGCGCTACGGCACGGGTATTTCGCTCCGCGTGGCGACGCCCTCGCGCATTGCCGTTTCCAAAGCCATCACGTACTGGGGCATCAGCGAGTTCACGAACGAGACCGTGAGGTGATCCTGGTCGCGGTACACATTCGCACCCCCCACGACGGGGAAGCAGCTCTCGTCATCGCAAAAGACGTTGGTGAAATCGAGCAGGGTCACACCGTCGAGGCCGGCGGCGGCATCCCGAATCGGATCGTTCTCGACAAGCACGTCTGCGCGCGGGCCATCACACTCGCCAAAACCCTTGCTGCGCAGACACTTGTTCGGGTCGGTCTCCCACACAGGATTATCGACGACCGTGACGACGGGGATCCCACGGTCGAGCACCGTCGACCAGGCCGCCTGGTACCCAGCAACGGCCGCGTCATGCGACGAGTCGAAACCGGCAGACGCATATGGCGTGGTGGCAATTGCCGAGGTGAACACCGCGTCGAAATCGGAAGCGGCAATTTCTTCGGCGACCCCGTCACGCCACTGCGTGCAGGCGTCACCGAATGCGCCGGGTGTCGACAGCGGCGTGGCATTCCACGGGCAGGCGCCCTTGAAGAACGTGGTCAGATGCCAGCCCTTCGCGTCGGCCATCGCCTGGAATGTGCTGAGCAGCTGGTACGCGTGGCTGTCACCGATGAGCGCGATGCGGGGGGCGGATGCCTCGTCCGAACCGAATTCGCAGGAGACAACCTCGGCGTTGTTGAGCTGCACAAAACACTGCTCGTCGCCCGGGCTGTCGACACCGGCAAACCCGGGATCAGGCAAAATCGTGGTGCCGAAGTCGGTGCCGGCGCACTCGGCCTCGAGCACCGCCGCGCCGCCGAAGCACGGCGGGGGGCTCTCGCGCAGCGATGCAAGATCGCGCTGCGCCTGCTCGTAGGCCGGCGCGTTGACCGCCCACGCAGCACCCGCAACACCGGCAACCACAACCATCGCACCGAGCGATGACCAGAGCGTCACGCGAGCCGGCCGAGACGTGAGCACCTTCCACGAGCGGGCCGGGGCCTCGACGAAACGCTGCGTGAGCCATGCCAGCACGAAGCAGATACCGAGGAGCGCGACGCGGTGATAAATCGTGAGGCCCCAGAACGGTACGAACGGCGCGATGACAATCAGCGGCCAGTGCCAAAGGTAAAGGCTGTATGAGATGTTGCCAACGAATTGCATCGGCCGAATTGCCAGCAGGCGCGTCGGGTACCACCAGCGGGAGGTGTTGCCGGCAGCGATGATCGCTGCCGCGCCGAGGGTCGGCAGCAGCGCCGCGTAGCCCGGGAACATGGTCGCGCCGTCGAACGTGAAGGCCGTGTAGAGCAGGGCGATGATGCCGCCCCAGCCCAGCACGAAGCTCATGAGCGGGCCCTGGAAGCGGAGCATCGGGATCAGCGCGATCAGCGCACCGACACCGAACTGCCACATCCGACCGAAGGTAACGAAGTAGGAGGGGGCGGGGTTCGTCATGGTGAACCACACGCAGAACACGAACGAGAGGGCACTAACGATTGCGATCGCGACGATCACACCGCGCAGGCGTGCATCGCTCGGTGTGCGCCCGAGGAACGCCTTCATGCCAAGCCAAGCCGCGAGGAGCATGATCAGCGGCCACAGCACGTAGAACTGCTCTTCGAGCGAGAGCGACCAGTAGTGCTGGACCGTGGTCGGATCGCCGCCATGCCCGAGGTAGTCAGCCGAGCTGAATGCGAGGTACCAGTTCTCGACGTAGAACGTCGACGCGAGGATCTCGTTGACCTCGTTCTGGAGCGCGCTCAGTGGCATGATCAGCGGCGACATCACCGCGAGCGAGCAGAAGAGCAGCACCATGAGCGAGGCAGGCAGGAGGCGCCGCGCGCGACGCGCCCAGAACTCGGCGAGGCGCACACGCCCCGTCGCGCTCATCTCACGCATGAGGTGGCCCGTGATGAGGAATCCAGAAATCACGAAGAAAATGTCGACACCGACAAAGCCGCCGGAGAGCCGGCCGGGCCAGAAGTGGTAAATCACCACGAAGAGCACGGCGATCGCACGCAGGCCCTGAATATGCGGAATGAAATGCGCCGGCTGGGCATGTTCAGGCGAAGCCTCGCGCCGGCCGCGGCGACCGCTCGCGTCGCGCCGCAGGGGCGCGGAGGGTTCCTCGAGGTTCTGGGGACCGAACTTATGATCTGCGGATGGCACGACTTGACGTTACCGGTTCACCCGCCCCTCCCCGGGTCACGCAACACGCTTCGGCGCGATCACCCCACCATGAACCGCGTATTTAGCCGAGCCTCAGCTTGCTTGCGCAATTTTCTGGGCTGAGTAGCGTTGATATCAGACATCGCCTCCGGTCGACCCCGGAGCGAAGACGAAGGGGAGAAACATGCCAAAGACACAGACCACCCGCACGACCGCCTCGAACCCCGATGTGGCCGCTGCCGCGGCCCAGTTCCTCTCGCCCATCGTGCTTGACCTGATGGCGCTGACCGTCAACGGCAAGCAGGCGCACTGGCATGTCCGTGGCGCAAACTTCATCGGCGTGCACGAGCTGCTTGACCAGATCGTCGCAAACGCGCAGGCATCGGCCGACCTCGCCGCAGAGCGCATCGTCGCCCTGGGCTTGCCTGTCGACGCACGCCTCGCGACCGTCGCGGCAAAGACCAAGGCGACCGCCGTGCCCGCCGGATTCACCAAGAGCGACGCCATGATCGCCGACGTCATCGCCGACATGGATGCCGCCATTGCCAACGTGCAGGCCGCGATCGACGGCCTCGGCGAGATCGACCAGACGAGTCAGGACGTCGCGGTCGAGGTCATGCGTGGCCTCGAGAAGGACCGCTGGTTCCTCTTCGCGCACATCGCCGAGTAGCGAACACACAGCAAAGCGGCGCCCGGGCACATGTGCCTGGGCGCCGCTTTCGTTCGTCCGCCCTACGCGCCCCGCCCGCCGCACGCCGCCCGCCCTTGCCCTTGCCCTTCCCCTTCCCATCCCTGCTCAGCAGTCGCAATTTGTCGCTTTTGCACCGCAAAGCGACAAATTGCGACTGCTGAGCGATCGGGTATGAGCGCGCGGCGCCCGCGGCGGCTCAGTCTGCGAGGTGTGTCACTCGCCCGGCAACGAGGGTCGCGAACACCGGCATGGCGCGAAGCTGCTCCGCGCTCGCCGCGAGCGGATCAGCGCCCACGATCACGAGGTCGGCCACAGCGCCCGGCCGCACGATGCCCGCGCCGCCGTGCGTCGAGGCGGCGAGCGCCTGCTCGTGCGACAGAGCCTGTTCGGGATGCCACGCCCCAGCGCCCGCGCCCCCTTCACCGCCGCGCTCCCGCACCACGGCCTCGGCGATCGTCGTCCACGGATCGATGGGCGACACCGGGGCGTCCGACCCAAACAGCAGCGTTGCTCCGGCATCGGCGAATGCTCGCATCGGATACGCAAGCGCGGTCTGGGTCGCCCAGTACGCCTCGACGAGCTCTCGGTCATCGAGCGCGTGCATCGGTTGCACGCTGGCGGCAACGCCAAGCCGCGCGAATCGGGGAATGTCGGCGTGCGCCACCAACTGCGCGTGCTCGATCGAGCCCCACGCTCCGGTGGTGCCGAATGCATCGAGGGCCTGCGAGCAGGCCAGGTCGCCGATTGCGTGGATCGCACACCGGAGCCCGCCGGCGGTGGCGCGGGTCATCAGGTCGAGCAGTTGTTCCTGCCCGACGTTGAGGGCCCCGTTCCCTGCGCCGCCCGGGTACGGGTGGGTGCACGCGGCGGTGCGGGTGCCGAGCGAGCCGTCCGAGATCACCTTGAGCGGGCCGACGCGGGCGAGCTCGGCAAATGCGGCACGCTCCCCCGAGACTCCGCGCACGACGTCGTCGTTTCGGAGTCCCTCGGCGAGCGCGCGGTCAAGCATGTCGGGGTAGATGCCGAACTCGACGCGGAGCGCATCGAATCCTCCCGAGATGCGGCGTGCCCACGCGTCTTCGTTCCATTCCATGTCGAGATCGACCACGCCGACGATCCCGCGTGCGGCCGCGTCGGCCGCGGCATCCGCCACACAGGCGTCGAGCGCTGCGGCGTCGCCATGCTCAAGCGAACGCATGACGGCGAAGGCCTCGTCTTCACGCAGGATACCGTCGGCGGGTGCGCTGCGGCCTGTTCGGGCGAACGCGGCAGAGTTGAGCCAGATGCTGTGCAGATCGGCGCTGAGCAAAAAGGTGGGGATGCCCCCGGTTGCCGCATCGAGCACCGTCAGGGTCGGGGCATCCGCCCAGAGACCGTCGCGAAACCCAATGCCCACCCGAGTACCATCGGCGCCCGGCTCGGTCGCGCCGATACGGGCGGCGGCTTCGGCGGCAGAGCGGGCGTCGGAGAGAGACACGCGGCGCGACGTGCGCGCCCACTGGTTCATGTGCACGTGGTGGTCCCACAGCCCGGGCGCGAGCCAGCCACCGCCCCCGTCGAGTATTTCGCCCGTGGGGCGTAGCGCTCCGCGGGGAGCGATGTCGACGATCTCGCCGCCGTGCAGCACCACGTCGCTCGGCTCCGCGTCGGAGATACCGCCTCGGCCTGGCCCAGAGACCCGGACGTTGGTGAGCATCGAGACCGTGGCGTCCTTCATCTCGCGAGCCGACGCGCTCACTTGCCCGCCACCCCATCGCCCGTGCCACCAGCCGCTGCGGCAAGAACCGCCGCAGCGCGTGCCGCACGTCCTGCCGCCAACGCGTCGTGGGCGCGGCGCATCTCGGTAGCGAGCTCGGCGTTTGCGTAGGGACCGTCGCCATCCAGCGCGGTGAGGATCGTCTCGATGACCTCTTCGCTCTTGTTCTGGCTGAGCTTGCGCTTCGCAACAACCTTGGTCGGCGTCAGGCGGAACCCCACCGTGCCGCTGGCCAACCGTGCAAGAAATGCGGGGTCGTTGGGTTCGGCCTCCATGAGCCGTGGGTTCGGCATGACCGACTCGAAGCGCTCGACCATCTCGGCGAGCACGCGGTAGTTCTCCTCCGCACTGAGGATCTCGGGCACACCGCTCAGGTGCACTGTGGTGAAGTTCCACGTCGGGACGGCCTGCACATCGCCGTACCATCCCGGAGAAATGTAGCCGTGCGGCCCCTGGAACACGATGATGATCTCGTGTTCGCCGAGCTCATGCACCAGGTCGTCGGGGCGCCCGACATGCCCGACCACGGTCAGGTCGTCGCGCGTGGGATCAAGCAGCACCACGTACTGCGAGGCGACGAGCCCGCCCTCGGGGCTGCTCGCGATCGTCGCCCACGGGTGGGCGTCAAGCAGTCGCCGCAGTTCGCCGACATCGGTCATCGCAAAGCTCGGGTTCTGGCGCATGCGTCCAGCCTATGAGCACCGCGGTCAAGTGGATGCCGGAGCCCCCACTCTCACTCCTGACAGGCGGGACACCAGTAGAGCTTGCGGGCTGCCATCTCTTCGAGCACGATCTCGGTACCGCAGACTCGGCACGGCAGCCCGGCGCGGTGGTAGACCCAGTGCCGGTCGGCGCGGTTGGCCATCGCAAGGCGGTATTCCTCGCCTTCGAGGTCGTCCATGGTCATCATCTGCCCGGTCTCGACGCCCACGCGCAACAGTCGCGACCAGTCGCGCCACATCTCGCGCACGAGGTCTTCGGGCACCTTTTTGCCCGGCGTGTGCGGGTTGAGGCGTGCGCGAAAGAGCATCTCTGCGCGGTACACGTTGCCGATCCCGGCGATCACGCTCTGATCCATCAGCAGGCGCCCGATCGAGGTCTGCTTGCTGCGGATCGTGTCGACCACGCGCTGTTCGGCCACGGGACCGTCGTCGAGCAGCGGGTCTGGCCCGAGCTTCGCGATCGTCGCCTCGACCTCGTCGGGCGTCTGCACCTGACACGCGGTCGGGCCACGCAGATCGGCAACGGTCACATCGGTGAGCAGCCGCAGCCGCACCGCGCCCACCGGCTCGGGCGGAAAGTCTCGCTCGTCGGGGGCATCCGGCAGGCCGCTCGTCTCCTCCGACATGCGCACGTGCACGCGCGCCTTCCGCGGTGCACCAATCGACGCCAGCGAGTTCTCGCCAGCGCTGTCAAACACCGCAGTGTCGACCCCAGCAGCACTGGCAACGCCCGCATCCACCACGGTCCCGCGCTGGTTGGTGTGCCCCATCCGCCCGTTTGCCGAGGCGATCGTCGGGTCGATCATGATCTCCCCGGCAAAGTCCCACGCGCCGTAGATCCCGAGGTGCACGCGCAACCACACGCCGCCGTCGAACTCCATGAACATCTGTTTGCCCACGGCCTGCACGGCGGTCACGGTGCGACCATCAAGGATCGATGCGCCCTCGACGAATCGTCCCTGAGGGCTGGATGCCGATACCCGGCGACCCACAAAGTTGCGGTCGAACTGCCTGGCGATGCGGTGGACCGAGTGACCCTCGGGCACGGTTAGCCCGCTTCGGGGTCGAACGAATCGTTGTCTGCGGCGAGCGCCGCACTACCGTCGAGGACAGTCCCCGCGATGGTGTGCGTCTGCTCGTACTCGGCGAGCTGAGCGATGCGGCGGGCGTGGCGCTCTTCACCCGTGAAGGGCGTGGCGATGAACAGGTCGATGAACGCGACGGCTTCTTCGAACGTGTGCTGGCGGGCGCCGATCGCAATCACATTCGCGTCGTTGTGCTCGCGTGCGAGCTCCGCGGTCGCGAGGCTCCACACGAGCGCGGCACGGATGCCAGCAACCTTGTTCGCCGCAATCTGCTCGCCATTGCCTGAGCCGCCAAACACGACACCGAGCGATGTGACGCCGGTTGCGGCATCCGCCATCACTGCCTCTGCAGCCTTGATGCAGAAAGCGGGGTAGTCGTCGACGGGGTCGTAGCTGACGGGGCCATGGTCGAAGACGTCGTGCCCGGCGGCGGCCAGGTGCTGCTGCAGCTGCGTGCTGAAGTCGAGGCCTGCATGGTCGGTCGCGATATGGATGCGCATGGAGCAAAGTCTAGGCCGGGGCATAGGGTTGGAACGTTGCCTGTGACGCCCCAACCCGCGGAAGCACGGCATCTACCACCCCTACGACCAATGGGAGTCACACAGTGCCCGGAGAAAACCTGACCCGTCTCGAAGCCGAAGCCCGCAGGGCGATCGTCGAATCGCACAGCTATGAGGTCACGCTCGATCTCACCCGCGGTGCTGAGATCTTCGGTTCGCGCACCGTCGCACGCTTCTCGGCAACGCCCGGATCGAGCACATTCATCGACCTGATTGCCCGCGATGTGCGCGAGATCACGCTCAATGGCAAGACTGTGGATGCCGCGGCCTTCGCAGATTCACGTATTCAGCTCGACGGGCTCGCGGCAGAGAACGAGCTCGTGGTCGACGCCGATGCGCTGTATACCAACACGGGCGAGGGCCTGCACCGCTTCGTCGACCCGGTCGACGGTGAGGTCTATCTCTACTCGCAGTTCGAGGTGCCCGATTCACGGCGCGTGTTCGCCGTCTTCGAGCAGCCTGACCTGAAGGCGACCTTTGCCTTCACCCTCACGGCACCGGAGCCGTGGAAGGTTGTCTCCAACTCCCCCACACCCGAGCCCAAGCGCCACGGCGACGGCACCGCGACCTGGGCATTCGAGCCCACACCCCGCATCTCGTCGTACATCACGGCGATCGTGGCCGGCCCCTACGAAGAGGTCCGCTCCGAACTGACAAGCGCCTCCGGCCGCGTGATTCCGCTCGGTGTGTTCGCCCGCAAGAGCCTCTGGGCAGATGTTGACGCCGACTACATTTTCGACAAGACGCGCCAGGGCTTCGCGTACTTCGAGGAGAAGTTCGACTACCCCTACCCGTTCGCGAAGTACGACCAGCTGTTCGTGCCCGAGTTCAACGCGGGTGCGATGGAGAATGCCGGTGCGGTCACCCTGACCGAGACCTACGTGTTCCGCGGCAAGGTCACCGATGCGATCAAGGAACGCCGCGTCGTCACGATCCTGCATGAGCTCGCGCACATGTGGTTTGGCGACCTCGTGACGATGACCTGGTGGAACGACCTGTGGCTGAACGAGTCGTTCGCCGAATGGGCTTCGACCATCGCGACCGCCGAAGCCACCGAGTGGACCGCCGCATGGACCACCTTCAACGCGATGGAGAAGACCTGGGCCTACCGCCAAGACCAGCTGCCCTCCACCCACCCGGTGATGGCCGAGATCAATGACCTCGACGACGTGCAGGTCAACTTCGACGGGATCACCTACGCGAAGGGTGGCTCGGTGCTGAAGCAGCTTGTTGCCTGGGTCGGCATCGATCCGTTCTACGCCGGTGTCGCGGCCTACTTCAAGAAGCACGAGTGGAGCAACACCCGCCTGAGCGACCTGTTCGCGGAGCTCGAGCGCACGAGCGGTCGCGAGCTCGGCGAGTGGGCACGCCTCTGGCTCGAGACGGCGGGCGTCAACACGCTGTCACCGGTGTTTGAGACGGATGCCGCAGGCACGTTCACGCGCTTCGCCGTGAGCCAGACCGCGGCCGCCGACTACCCCACCATCCGGCCCCACCGTCTCGGCGTTGGGCTCTACAACCTGCAGGACGGCGTGCTCGCGCGCGTGCACTACGTCGAGGCGGACGTCGACGGTGAGCTCACCGAAATCTCGGAGCTCATCGGCCACGCACAGCCCGACCTCGTGCTACTGAACGACGAAGACCTCGCCTATGCGAAGATCCGTCTCGACGATCGTTCACTCGCGACCGCGATCGCGCACCTCGGCAAGATCAGCGACCCGCTTGCGCGCTCGCTGGTGTGGGGTGCGACGTGGGATCAGGTGCGCGATGCTGAGGCATCCGCAAGCGACTACATCGACCTGGTCATCGGCAACATTGCCGCCGAGACCGAGTCGACGACCGTGCGCACCACGCTCGGCCAGCTGCAGACCGCGGCGAACGCGTATGTTGCCCCGGAGCGCCGCGAGGCCGCCCGCGCAAAGGTTGCCGACGCGCTGTGGGCCCTCGCGCAGGGCGCCGAGGCGGGCAGCGACAGCCAGTTCCAGTTCGTGCAGAACTTTGCCGCCGCGGCCGCGACGCCGGCCCACTGGGAGACGGTTCGCGCGCTGCGCGACGGTGAGGCCACCCTTGACGGGCTCGACATCGACACCGACCTCTCGTGGCAGCTGCTCGTGTCGCTCGCCTCCGGCGGCGCCGTCACCGCAGAAGACATCGACGCCGCGCTCGCCGCAGACAACACGGCAAAGGGCGGCGAGCTTGCCGCGCAGGCGAAAGCGGCTCTGCCGAACGCCGAGGCCAAGCGTTCCGCGTGGGCATCGCTCATCGACACCGACGAGCAGCCGAACACGATTGTGCGCGCAACGGCCGCCGGGTTCACGCATCCCGCCACCGTCGCGCAGCAGCGCGAGTTTGTCGACGCGTACTTCGAGATGCTGTTGCCGGTTTGGGAAGCGCGAACGTACCAAATCGCGAACTACCTGATCGTTGGGCTCTACCCCGCGGGCATGGCCGACGCCGTGCTCCGTGACGCAACGCACGCGTGGCTTGGTGCGAACGCGGATGCCCCGGCAGCTCTGCGCCGCCTGGTCAACGAAAACGTTGCCACGGTCGAGCGCGCGCTGCAGGTGCAGCAGCAAGACAAGCGATAGGACCGGACGCCATGCCTGCCAGCAATCTCACCCGACACGAGGCCGCACAGCGCGCAGACATCGTCTCGTCGCTGTCGTACTCGGTGCACCTCAACCTCACGACAGACGACGGTTTTCGCGCCGAATCGGTGGTGCGGTTCGCCGCAGCACCGGGCGCCTCGACGTTTCTCGAACTTGTGAGCGATCAGGTTCATGCGGTGACGCTGAACGGCATGGCGCTCGACCCCGCTGCCGTCAGCGACGGCACACGGCTCCACCTGACTGGGCTCGAGGCGACGAACGAGCTCGTCGTCGCCTCGACCATGCGCTACACCAATTCGGGCGAGGGGCTCGATCGGTTCGTCGACCCGGTCGATCACAAGGCGTACCTCTACACACAGTTCGCGGTCGCAGACGCGGGGCGGGTGTATCCGGTGTTCGATCAGCCCGATCTGAAGGCCTCGGTCACGCTCACCGTGCTCGCCCCGAACGACTGGGAGGTGCTCAGCAATGCGGCGACCCCGGTGCCCGTGCCGATCACCGAAGCCAACTCCGAGTGGCGATTCTTGCCGGGGCCACCCATTTCGAGCTACATCGTCGCCCTCATCGCGGGCCCCTATGCCTCGTGGCGGTCCGAGACGGTCAGCGCCGACGGACGCACGATTCCCATGGGCGTCTTCACGCGTGCATCGCTTGCCGAGCACGCGGAGCCGGACGTGATGTTCGAGCTCGTGCAGACAGGCATGGCCTACTTTGAAGACGCCTTCGGGATTGCCTACCCCTACGAAAAGTACGACCAGATCTTCGTGCCCGACTTCAACTGGGGTGCGATGGAGAACGTCGGCGCCGTTACCTTCAACGAGGCCTACATCTTCCGTTCGAAGGTGCCCGAGGCCCGCATCCACGCCCGCACGCTCGTCACCCTGCACGAGCTCTCGCACATGTGGTTCGGCAATCTCGTGACGATGCGCTGGTGGAATGACCTGTGGCTCAACGAATCGTTTGCCACCTGGGCGGCGACGACCGCCGCGGTCGACACCGGATTGTTCCCTGACGGGTGGACCACCTTCGCTGTCGACGACAAGACCAGCGGCGCACGACAAGACCAACTCCCGACCACGCACCCGATCGTCGCCGAGATCAATGACCTCGAAGACGTCGAGGTCAACTTCGACGCGATCACCTACGACAAGGGCGCGGGCGTGCTCAAACAGCTCGTCGCCTGGGTCGGGCGCGAACCGTTCCTGGCCGGGGTCGCGAAGTACCTGCGCGTGCACGCACACGGCAACGCAACCCTGCACGATTTGCTCTCACAGCTCGAGACCGCAAGCGGCCGCTCACTCACGCAGTGGTCGACGCAGTGGCTCGAAACCGCCGGCATCAACACCCTTCACGTCGAGATCGAGAGCGAAGCGGATGCCGCGGCCCCGTCCGGCCCCGAACGCATCACCCGCGCGACCGTCGTGCAGAGCGCGGCCGAGGCGCATCCTCTCCTCCGGCCGCACCGCATCGCGATCGGCGCGTACACGCTCGAAGGAGACGGCTCGCTTTCGCGCACGACTCGAATCGAGCTCGACATCGTCGGCGCGCGCACCGATGTGCGCGAACTCGTCGGGCTCCCCCGTCCCGCCCTCGTGTTGCCAAACGATGACGACCTCACGTTCGCGAGCGTGCGCCTCGACGCACACTCACTGCACACCGTCATCGGCCATCTGCGTGACCTGGGCGACCCGCTTGCGCGTGCGATCGTGTGGGGTTCGGTGTGGGATGCGGTCCGTCAGGGCGATCTCCCCGCCCGCGACTTCGTTCAGCTCGCGCTCGGCCACCTCGAGGGCGAGACCGAGTCGGGCACCCGGCGCATGATGCTCGCATACCTCGCGTCCGCTGTCGCCCGCTACACGGCCACGACACACCTTGACGAGACCCGGAGCCGGGTCGGCGATACACTCTGGCGATTCACCGCAGGCGCCGATGCAGGCTCTGACGCCCAGCTGCAGTTCCTGATCGCCTTCACAGACCTCGCCTCAACCGACGCGCACGCCGATGCGCTGCTGGGCCTACTCGACGGCTCCGCCCCGCTCGAGGGCATCACCGTCGACACCGAGCTTCGATGGGCGATCGTCCGAGCCCTCGCCGCGCTGGGCCTCGCCGACGGCGACACCATCGCGCAGACGCTCTTACTCGACGACACCTCTCGCGGCCAGCTTGAGGCCGATACTGCGCTTGCGAGTCGAGCGGATGCCGCGGCCAAACGTGCCGCGTTCGCCGCGGTGACCGCCGACCCTGCGCCCTCCAACGAGCGCGCAGGCGCCATTGCCCGCGGCTGGGGACGCGTGCTCGACGCCACACTCCTGCAGGACGATCTCGAGCCGTATCTCGCGTTCCTCGACGACGCATGGGAGACCCGCAGCTTTGCGATCGCTCGCATCATCGTCAACGGGCTCTTCCCCGCGGCACTTGTCTCAGACGAAACGGCCGCCCGCGTGCGCGAGTGGCTCGAGGCCGAACACGCCCCGGCGCTGCGCCGTCTCGTCGTCGAACAGCTCGACGAGCTCGACCGGGCACTCGCAGCACGCGAGCGCGACGAGCGATGATGTTCCCGCGCGGCTTCAAGGAAGCCCACCGGCTCGCTGGCTAGACTGACCCGCAAATGGACGACGTGACCCCCGCACCCCAACCAGAACTGTTTAGCGAGCAGTGGTGGAACAATTTCTGGCCAGCTATCGGTCAGTTCTTCGCGTCCGCCGGCAGCCTGCTCCTGAACATTGCCATCATCATCGTGGTGTGCTTCCTCATCAGCTGGATCCTGCGACTCGTCATCCGGCGTCTCGTGCACACCATCGTCAGCGGCGCGAAAAAGAACGCAAAGGTCGACGACACGCAGGCCCTTGACCGCTCCCCGCTCGCCGCGGTGCGGCTGGTGCAGCGCACACGCACACTCGGGAGCATCCTGGGCAACGTCGTGAATATCACCCTTGTGATCGTCGCCCTTGTGCTGATTGTGAGCACGGCAGCGCCGGGTGCGCTCGGCTCGCTCGCCCTGCTCACCGCGGCCCTCGGCGCCGGCCTCGGCTTTGGTGCCCAGAACATCGTGAAAGACGTCCTCAACGGCATCTTCCTCGTCGCCGAAGACCAGATCGGCATCGGCGATGTGGTCGACCTCGGGCTTGCGACTGGCATCGTGGAGTACGTCAGCGTGCGCGTCACACACGTTCGCGACGTCAACGGCACGCTCTGGTACGTGCGAAACGGTGAGGTCACCCGCATCGGCAACATGTCGCAGGGATGGTCACGAGTGATCATCGACCTCGGCGTACCGGTCGACACCGACATCGACGAAGTCGAAACGGCGATCCTTGAGACCGCGCTCGCGATGTCGAAAGACGGCAAGTGGCGCAGCCGAATTCTCGAACGCCCCGAGATCTGGGGCCTCGAATCAATCTCGGGCGAGGCGATGATCATCCGTCTCGTCATGCGCACACGGGCAAACGCGAAGGACGATGTCGCGCAAGATCTCCGCGTGCGGCTGAAGGCGGCGCTCGACGAGCTCGGTATCAAGCTCCCCCAGCTCAACTCGATCGTGCTCACGGGCAACGATGGCGCGCAGCGCGTACGGGGCGCACGGCCACCGCGCACGCGGCCGGTCACCACCGCCCCCGCCGCCCCAGCGCCCCCCGAGCGCGTGCTCTGGCGGCCCAAGCGCACGAACAAGTCCGGCCCAGAAGACAAGCCCGGCACGACCCCTGGAGAGCCGACACCATGACCGACACCCCGATCAGCTTCTACGACGAGGTTGGTGGCCACGACACGTTTGTGCGCCTCGTCGACGCGTTCTACCGCGGCGTCGCAGATGACCCGGCCTTGCGTCCGATGTATCCCGAAGCAGATCTCGGGCCGGCGGCCGAGCGCTTGACGATGTTCCTTGAGCAGTACTGGGGCGGCCCTGGCACCTACAGCGAGCGTCGCGGGCACCCTCGTCTTCGGATGCGCCATCACGCGTTCCACGTCGACCCGCCCGCGCGCGACCGTTGGCTCTTCCACATGCGCAATGCGCTCGACGAGGTCGCGCTTTCGCCCATGCATGAGGCGACGCTTTGGGACTACCTCAACCGGGCCGCGGTCTCACTCGTGAACACGTTCGAACCCGACCCCTCGCTCCAACCAAAGCCCGAGTAGGAGGCGGCAGCGCGACCCGCACCGCCATCAGCACCCGACAAAGGAGTCAGGATGCCCAGCGAAACAAGTGTCTCTCAAACCGATGTGCTCGTGATCGGGTGGGGCCTCGCCGGCCTTGTCGCGGCGAGCGAAGCCGTCTTGGCCGGCAAACACGTCACCATCGTCGACCAGGAATCCCGCGAGAACCTTGGCGGCCAGGCGTTCTGGTCGTTTGGAGGCCTGTTCTTCATCGATTCCCCCGAACAGCGACGGATGGGCATTCGCGACTCGCTCGAACTCGCCCGGCAGGACTGGTTTGGCACCGCAGGGTTCGACCGCGACGAAGATGCGTGGCCGCGCCGCTGGGCAGAGGCTTACCTGCAGTTCGCTGCGGGTGAGAAGCGTGCGTGGCTGAAAGCACGCGGCGTTGGCTTCTTCCCCATCGTCGGCTGGGCCGAACGCGGTGGTTACACCGCTCTCGGGCCGGGCAACTCGGTGCCGCGCTTTCACATCACCTGGGGCACCGGTCCCGGGGTGATCGCCCCGTTCGTCGACCTCGTCGAGAAGGCGCAGCTCGACGGCCGGCTCACGATCCTGCCGCGCCACAAGGTCGCGGCGCTGCTGCGCGACGGCACCCGAGTGGTCGGCGCGACCGGCGATATCCTCGCGCCCGATGCGGCGGCGCGAGGCATCCCGACCACACGCGAGATCACTGGTGACTTCGAGCTCCGCGCGAGCGCCACCATCGTCGCCTCGGGCGGCATCGGCGGCAACCACGACATGGTGCGCTCCCAGTGGCCCGAGCGGCTTGGCACTCCGCCAACGACGATGATCACGGGCGTGCCCGCATATGTCGACGGCAGCATGTATTCGGTGGCCAATGCCGCCGGGGCGCACCTCATCAACGGCGACCGCATGTGGCACTACGTCGAGGGCATCCAGAATCACAGCCCGATCTGGCCGTTGCACGGGATCCGGATCCTCCCCGGTCCGTCGTCATTGTGGCTGGATGCCGCTGGCACCCGTCTCCCCGTCCCGCTGTTTCCCGGCTTCGACACCCTCGGCACGCTTGCGCATCTTCGCAAGAGCGGCGCCGATCATTCATGGTTTATCACGACCCGGCAGATCGTCGAGAAGGAGTTCGCGCTCTCGGGTAGCGAGCAGAACCCCGACCTCACGGGCAAAGACTTGAAGATGCTCGTGTCGGAGCGCCTGGGCAAAGGTCCGATGGCGCCGGTGCAGGCGTTTCTCGACCGAGGCGCCGATTTCGTCGTCGCCGACACCCTGGAGGAGCTCATCCGGGGCATGCAGGCGCTCCCCGGCGGCGAGGCGCTCGACGCGGCGAGCGTCTCCGCCGAGGTCCGTGCGCGCGACCGTGAGCTCGACAACGAGTTCACAAAAGACGCGCAGATCGCCATGCTCCGCTCCGCCCGCGCCTATCGTGGCGACAGGCTCATCCGCACCGCCACCCCACACAAGCTCGAAGACCGCGGCTCAGGCCCGCTGATCGCGGTCAAGCTGCACGTGCTCACGAGAAAGTCACTCGGCGGCATCGAGACCGATCTCGCCGGGCGCGCGATCGGCGCCGATGGCGAGGTCGTTCCGGGCCTCTTCGCCGCGGGCGAGGCGAGCGGATTTGGCGGCGGCGGCATGCATGGCTACCGCGCGCTTGAGGGCACATTTCTCGGCGGATGCCTCTTCTCGGGCCGCCAGGCGGGTCGGGGTGCCGCGGCCTCCCTGTAACGCGCGTACGAGCCCGCGCTAGCCTCGAGGCTTGCCCGAGCCAGTGGTGCGTACCTCGGTCATTCCCGAGCGCACCGGGCCACGCACGAGCACATGCCCGCGGGCCATCGACACGCGGGTCCATTGGCCCGCCACAAACACGCGCGCTTGTTCGTCGCCGCCGATGAACCCCAGCGCGAGCGCGGCGAACGCCGCACCGAGCGGCAGCCCACCCAACTCGTCGGAGTGTTCGCCCCAAATGTGCGCACGTACCGTTCGTACGATGTCTTCGCCGGCGTCGACCGGCACGGCCTCCGCCACCGCCGCGATGCCGCGGTGGGCGAGCGCCGCGAGCGTCGAGGCCGCGAGCGTGCCATGGGCCGTCCATCCCCCGCGCGGAGCCGAGACTCCGGCCCACGCTGGGAGCAATGACGTGGGCGGCAACACCACTGCCCGTGGGTCGTCGGATGCCGGTGCGAGTGCGCTTGCCGTGACCACGAAGTCGCACACCAGTTCGGGGTCGACGGCCAGGGCACGCAGGCCCAACACTGTGGGAGTGGCATCCATCAGCCCTCGAGGCGCGAGCGGCGCCGCGGTCATCGAAAGCACACCACCCTGCGCGTGCAGACGCACCTCGTCGTCTGCGAGCCGCGATGCGCGCGACGCAAACGTGAGCGCGTCGTCGGCGGCCTCAGGATCGGGGAAGAACAATCGCTGATTCGGCATCCAACTAAACTACCAACGGTGGTCGCGGCAGTCGCGCTACCAAGATGGGAGCCTCCGTAGAGATGTCAAGACCCGATCCTGCGCTGTCCGAAGCGACGATGAAGAACGATCCGGTCGGCGCGCTGCTCGAGGTGCTCGAGCTTGCCGATTCTGAAGCTCGCACCCATGAAGACATTTTCACCGGCGTCTCGCACTACATGTCATCGGGGCGCGTGTTCGGCGGCCAGGTGCTGGCCCAGTCGATCGTTGCGGCGGCTCGGACCGTTGCCGAGGACCGCCGCGTGCACTCGATGCACGGCTACTTCCTGCGCGCCGGCGACGCCACCCGCGGCATGACGTTCGCGGTCGATCGCATTCACGATGGGCGCTCGTTCTCGACCAGGCGGAGTCAGGCGTATCAGGATGGTGTGCCGATCTTCTCGATGATCGCCTCGTTCCAGCGTGTGGTCCCAGGCCTCGAACACCAGATCCCGATGCCGGAGGGCGTGCCCACGCCTGAGAGCCTGCCCGACCTCGAGATTCACCTCGACGAGCTCGATGCCACTACGCGCCTACGCTGGGACAACCGACCGTTCGAGTTCCGCCACGTCACCTCGCCGATCTATAAGACAGTCGAGGGCGAGCGCGTGCCGTCACAGATGGTGTGGATGCGCGCGCGTCGACGCCTGCCCGATGACCCACAGCTTCACCGTGCCGCCCTGGCATACGCGAGCGACTCGACCATCCAGGAGTCAATCCTCCGAGCCCACGGGCTCGCATGGGTCACCGACGGCCTCAACGTCGCAAGCCTTGACCACGCAATGTGGTGGCACCGTGATGGGCGGGTCGATGAATGGATGCTGTATGTCCAGGAGTCCGGCAGCGCGAGCGGTGGCCGTGGCCTCGGCACGGGCCGCATCTACTCCCGCGACGGTGTATTGCTTGCGAGCGTGGCCCAGGAAGCGATGACGCGCGTGCCCGCAGAAATCTTGGCGCAGAAGTCCTAACCCTCCATAAGCAACTGGCACGCAAATAACGCGGGGCGGTGCTGATCTCTCAGCACCGCCCCGCGTTTTGCTTCACAGCAGCAGGTTGATTAGCGCCCGCGCTTGAAATCGATCGGTTCGCCGACGACGGGCGCCCAGGCTGCGCGCTCAAGATCGGTGATCTTGCGCGGTCGCTCGGTCTTCGCGTCGAGCATCACCATCACTCCCGACGCACGCGCGTAGATCGTCTGCGGCGGCGCGTCGGCGGCGTTGTTTGCCGGGCTCCGCACTTCGTAGCAGATCTCCACACTGGAGCCGCCGAGACGACCGATCCACATCTGCACATCGAGGGGCAGGCGGCCGTAGGGCACCGAAATCAGGTACTCGATCTGCTGCTGCGCAACAACGGCCATCGCATCGACGTCGCCGACCCGGCTGCTGCCCATGATCGCCGTCGAAGGCGCGTTGTAGTCGTCATCTGCACGCCAAAAGCCACGAAGACGCGCTTCTTCGATCAACCGCAGCATCGACGCATTGTTCACGTGTCCAAGTGCATCGAGGTCGCCCCACCGCAAATGGATCGGGATGTGTACGCGCAGGCCATTCGGCCCCCGCTGAATCGAGTCCGACTCGATATCGGCGTAGTCGGGGGCTTCAATCAGATTAGTCACGCGTGAGCTTCCGGTATGTCGAGCGGTGAGGCTTGGCGGCATCGGCACCGAGGCGCTCGATCTTGTTCTCTTCGTAGGAGGCGAAGTTGCCTTCGAACCAGTGCCACTGGTCGGGCTCTGCGTCCGTGCCCTCGTACGCGAGGATGTGCGTGGCGATGCGGTCGAGGAACCAACGGTCGTGTGTGATCACCACGGCGCAACCAGGAAACTCGAGCAGCGCGTTCTCGAGACTGCCGAGCGTCTCAACGTCGAGGTCGTTTGTCGGTTCGTCAAGCAGCAGGAGGTTTCCACCCTGCTTCAGCGTCAGTGCCAGGTTCAAACGGTTGCGCTCTCCACCTGAGAGCACCCCTGCCTTCTTCTGCTGGTCTGGTCCCTTGAACCCGAACTGCGAGATGTACGCGCGCGAGGGGATCTCGACCTTGCCAACCTGAATGAAGTCCTGTCCGTCAGACACGACCTCCCACAGGTTCTTGTTGGGGTCGATGCCTCCACGGCTCTGGTCAACATATGAAAGCTTGACCGTCTCGCCGACCTTCAGCTCGCCGCCGTCGAGCGGTTCGAGGCCGACGATGGTCTTGAACAGGGTGGTCTTACCCACACCGTTCGGGCCGATGATGCCGACGATGCCGTTGCGCGGAAGGCTGAACGACAGGTTGCTGATGAGGCTGCGCCCATCGAAGCCCTTCTCGATCTTGTTGGCCTCGAGCACGATCTGACCAAGGCGCGGCCCCGGCGGAATCTGAATCTCGTCGAAGTCAAGTTTCCTCGTGCGCTCGGCCTCGGTCGCCATCTCTTCGTAGCGCGCAAGACGGGCCTTCGACTTCGTCTGACGACCCTTCGCGTTGCTGCGCACCCAGTCGAGTTCGCTTGCAAGCCGCTTGGCAAGCTTTGCGTCCTTCTTGCCCTGGACGTTGAGGCGTTCCTGCTTCTTCTCGAGGTACGTCGAGTAGTTGCCCTCATAGGGGTAGAGGCGCCCGCGGTCGACCTCACAGATCCACTCGGCGAGGTTGTCGAGGAAGTAACGGTCGTGTGTGACGGCGAGCACAGCACCGGCATAGCCGGCGAGGTGCTGCTCAAGCCAGAGCACACTTTCGGCGTCAAGGTGGTTTGTGGGCTCGTCAAGAAGAAGCAGGTCGGGCTTCTGCAGCAGGAGCTTGCAGAGCGCGACGCGGCGCTTCTCGCCACCAGACAGGTTCGACACGAGCGCGTCCGACGGCGGCGTGCGGAGCGCATCCATCGCCTGCTCAAGCTGCGAGTCGAGATCCCACGCGTCAGCCGCGTCGATGGCTTCCTGCAGGGTGCCCATTTCGGCCAGGAGCGTGTCGAAGTCTGCCTCGGGGTCGGCCATCAAGCCGGAGATCTCGTTGAAGCGGTCAAGCTTCGCCTTGATCGGTCCCACGCCCTGCTGAACATTCTCAAGCACCGTGAGGTGTTCATCGAGCTCGGGTTCCTGCATGAGGATACCGACGGTGTAGCCGGGCGAGAGCTTTGCCTCACCATTGCTGGGGGTGTCAAGGCCCGCCATGATCTTGAGGATCGTCGACTTACCGGCACCGTTGGGGCCGACGACGCCGATCTTTGCGCCGGGCAGGAACGACATCGTGACGTCGTCCAGGATTACCTTCTCGCCGACCGCTTTGCGCGCCCGTGCCATCGTGTAGATGTATTCAGCCACTCTTATCCCTACCGCTTCCTGGCGTAACGCCGCCAACGTCCTAGCTTACCTGGGACTTTGATCGCCCTCGCCGGGTCTACTGACGGATCCGCGATACGCATCGCTCAGCATTTCGCTCTCCGCATCTCACCAGTCAAGTCTCCGCATCTCACCAGTCAATTGGGCGCGTATTGCCGAGCAGACAGACGTCCGCGGGGAGCAGACTCTGCACGGTGCTTTCTGGTTCGCCGGTAGCGGGACCAAACTGGCCGACCAGGCATTCGTCTGCCCAGCGCACTGAAACCTGCATGCTTTCGGCGGCATTTCCGACAGTGGAGAGGTCTTTCGTGACCTGCATGCTCGCCTTGTCAAACCCGCCGGCAACCAGTGCGTCCACGTAGGCCCGCCCAGATCCGCGCGCATCGGATGCCCACACTGCGTCAACAATGCTGGCAAAGAACGGAAGGTTCTCCGGTGCGGTCCCATCAGCGATGAACGCAGGACCGGCCGGCACAACCGGGTCGGGGGCGATGCTGGCAGGCGCGCTCGCACTGGCGCCCGGCTCGGATGGCCCAGGCGTCGGTGCTCCCGCGCAGCCGCTCAGGGCCACCAGCAGCGCGGCACCCGCGACACCGGCGACAAGAGGACGACTGTGGGTGCGGAGAAGAGTGCGACGGCGGGTGCTCACCCATTGAGTCTACGGGCGCGTCCCGCCGTCGCCGCGTCAGCGCCGCGACCTCAGAATGGCGTTTCCGCCGGCCCGCCGCCCGCCATAGCCATCGCCATGTCACCCTCGGCGTCGCCTTCATCGTCGCCCGAGGACGCCTCCTGGGTCAGGGTCGAGGCATCCGTATCGACGATTGGCGTGTCACCCATGGGCGCGCGCCACTGCTCTGTCTGCTCGCTCGCTGCCTCGCCGCCGCGCGCGTGCGAGCCACCGCCGTTCTCCGCCCTTGTGAATGTGGTCGTGCCCCACTGAAGATCGTGCCCGAGTGCATCCGCGTCAATCTCTGCCGTCGTGCCACTCTTGTCACCGGCGGTCCAGTCGCGAATACGCAGGCGCCCACGAACCAAGATCCGGTCGCCCTTTTTGAGCGACTCGAGTGCGTGATCGCCAAGCACACGAAACACCGAGACGGTGTACCAGTTCGTATTGCCATCGACCCATGCCGAGCTTGCACGGTCAAAGTGTCGTTGTGACGCCGCCAGCCGGAACGACGTGATGGGCACCCCGCCGGGGGCAGCTTGCTTTGGTTCGGTGGCCACGTTGCCAACGATCGAAATGGTGTCGCTCATGATCGCTCCCTTTCTGCGTGAGACTCTCTCGCGCCGCACCGCCTCCGGCTTCCCGGGTGGACGGCATGCAGACCACGATGCTCCGACCAATGGGGCTGTGCCGCGCTCGATCCGCAAGTTGTGGACAGATCGAGGTCGTGCGCGGCCCTGTGGAGGAGAACTCATCGATCACGATGCCCACGCAATGTCGGCGGCCGCACCTACGTTCAGGTGTCAAAGGAGTCATCATGCGAAGCACCACATCCTCGAACATCCAGATCAGCGCCCAGAGTGTTGCCGGCGCCCAGTCACCCGGGCCCGCTGCGTTCGCCTTCGCGTCACCACTGCTCACGAGTCCGCCGGCGCTCTCACCGCTCGTCGGGCTGCAACTCCAGCGAGCGGGCACGACGCAGTGGCGCGCGGTCGACGGGGCGGGCCGCGTCGTCGGGCACATCCAGCCGCTCCCGTCTCCAGAGGGCACTCGCTACCGCGCGCGGCGCTACAAACCCGCGCTGAACAGTTTTCTCGAGCTGGGCGCGTTCTGGTCAGCCGACGAGGCGGCTTGGTGCCTGCATTACAGCTCATGAGCCCGTTCGTCGACGTGCACGGTCAGGAGGCCGGACGCCACCACGAGTCATGCGGCCCAGGCGGGGTGTGGCGCTTGTGCGCCGAGCGCAGATAGCCCGCAACGAGTGTTGCGCTCACGTCGTCGGGCAACGAACGCCCTTCTAAGAACGCGTCAATGTGCTCGTAGCTGAGCCCGAGATTTGCCTCATCGCTCTGACCCGGTACGCCGTCAAGGAGGTCGGCTGTCGGGAGCTTCGTAATCAGGCGCTCGGGTGCGTCAAGCTCGCGGAGCAGCTGTCGCCCCTGTCCTTTCGAGAGCCCCGCGAGCGGCACGAGATCGACACCGCCGTCGCCGAACTTTGTAAAGAATCCGGTCACTGCCTCCGCAGCATGATCCGTGCCGACGACAAGCGCCCCGGTCTGGCCGGCGATCGCGTACTGCGCGATCATGCGGGCACGCGCCTTCACGTTGCCCTTATTGAAATCCGTCAACGCCTCACCGAAAGCGTCACCGAACTCCGCCGCGAACGCGTCCACCGGCCCCGCGATGTTGAATGTGATCGTCCGATCCGGGCCAATAAACGCAATCGCACCCTGCGCGTCGTCCTCGTCGAGCTGCACCGCGTAGGGCAGACGCACCGCGATGAATTCCGCGTCACCGCCGGCAGCGCGAATCTCCTCGACGGCAAGCTGGCACAGGCGCCCGGCGAGTGTTGAGTCCTGCCCGCCCGAGATCCCCAACACCAGCGCCTTGGCATGCGCCGCGCGCAGGTAGTCCTTGATGAACTCCACCCGAACCCGCACTTCGTCTGCGGCGTCGATCGTCGGTGCAACCCCGAGTTCCTCAATGATGCGCTTGCGCACCGAGTTCGTTTCCGCCTTGTCGCTCACGCGCCCGCTCCGCTCACCCATAGTCCCGAGCGTACCTTCAGCCATGGCCGCGACGTCCGCGCCTGGCTAGGGTGGGGGGATGCCGCGGCTCCTGGTTGTCCACTACTCCCCTACGCCCACCGTGCAGGCTCTTGCCGACGCAGTCCTGGAGGGCGCTCGGACCGCCGAAGACGAGGGCGTCGAGATCCTCGTCCGCCACGCGCTCGAAGCGACGACCGACGACGTCCTTGCGGCCGACGGTTTCATCCTTGGTACGACCGCCAACTTCGGCTACATCTCGGGCGCGCTGAAACACTTCTTCGACACCACCTACGACGCGACGCACGAAACGACCACGCGCAAGCCGTTTTCCTACTGGATTCACGGTGCCTTCGACACGACCGGAGCCGAGCGCGCGATGACCTCCATCACCACCGGCTACGGGCTCCGGCTCGCGACCCCACCGCTGGCGTTCACCGGCCCCCCGAATGCTGAGCACCTTGAAGCGGCGCGAGAGCTCGGCGGCACCGTGGCCTGGTCGCTCGCCATGTGACTCGCAGGCTTCCAGTATTCTGGAATGACGCCTCCGTAGCTCAGTGGATAGAGCAAGAGCCTTCTAATCTCTTGGTCGTAGGTTCGATTCCTACCGGGGGCACTCGCGCACCATCGCCGCGACCGGCGGTCGGCAAGCGCGTCGTACGGTTCGAAAGGTGTCACCTGTGGCTTCGGCAAGCGAAAATGACCGTCTGGTATGGATCGACTGCGAGATGACGGGGCTCGACCTCAATCTCGACGAAATCGTTGAAATCGCGGTCGTCGTGACCGACTTCGAGCTCCGTCCGCTCGATGCGGGATTCCAGATCGTGGTGAAGCCCGATGCAAGCGCGCTCGCGAACATGGGCGAGTTCGTCACGGAAATGCACCGTTCGTCGGGCCTGCTCGAAGAGATCCCGCACGGCGTAACCGCCGCGGAGGCAGAGTTCGAGGCCCTCGAGTACATCCAGCGTTTCGTCCCGCAGGCGGGGAAGGCGCCGCTTGCTGGCAACACGATCGGCACCGACCGCGCGTTCATTGCGAAGTACATGCCACGCCTCGACAGCTATCTGCACTACCGTAACGTTGACGTGTCTAGCGTCAAAGAAGTTGCCAAGCGCTGGTATCCCCGCGCCTACCACAACGCTCCGGCGAAGAACGGTGGCCACCGCGCCCTCGCCGACATCCTCGAGTCGATCCGTGAAATGGCGTACTACCGGGCAGCAGTTTTTGTGCCGCAACCGGGCCCCACCAGCGAAGAAGCACGTACGGCATCCGCAGCGACGATCGAGCTCTACAGCGACGCGGAGTAACTCGCTGCCTCGTGTCATCGGGTCGCTCCGAGATGTAATAGACTGAAGGGGTTGCCTGCGCAAGCGGGTTGCATGGTGGGTATAGCTCAGTTGGTAGAGCGCGGCCTTGTGGTGGCCGATGTCGCGGGTTCGAGCCCCGTTACTCACCCCAAGAAAATTGCACAACAAGCACCGAATCGCGCGATTCGAGTCTTGTCCGAACGAACCTGCACACGCGGATCGCGAGGCTCCCAATGATTGAGATGGATGCTGCGACGTTTGAGTCGCTCGTCGTCGAAGAACTGGATCGATTGCCTGACGATATGTTCGACGGCCTCGATAACGTCATCTTCGTCACCGAAGACCGACCCGAAGACGGCGGGCTTGACCTCCTTGGTTTGTACGACGGCGTCGCGCTGACCGAACGTGAAGGATACGGCGTGGGCGAATTGCCCGATCGCATTGTTGTGTATCGCGAGCCTCACCTGCACATCTGCGCCAATGAAGCCGAACTTCGCGACGAGGTTCACACCACCCTGGTCCATGAGATTGCGCACTTCTTCGGCATCGATGATGAGCGTTTGCACGAACTGGGCTGGGCATGATGGCACTCATCGCCGATCCCGAACTCGACGAGCGCCTGTTTCTCGACGAAGCCCCGCAGCCTCCGGCGGTGTGGCAAACCGTTGTGTGGAACGACCCCGTCAACCTCATGAGCTACGTCTCGCGCGTGTTCCGCACCTATTTTGGTTACGACCGGGCGCGGGCAAATACGCTCATGCTCATGGTTCACGAACAAGGCCATGCCGTCGTCGCCGAAGGGCCACGCGAGCAGATGGAAATGCACACTCAGGCCATGCACGGATACGCCCTCTGGGCCACAGTACGAAAGGTCGGCGAGTGAGCAATTCACGCGCATTGATTCTTACCATCACGCGGATCGAAGCCGATTATTTGGCAGATCTCGTTGAACAGTTCATCTCGTTGCTCGGCGACTACTCGGATGAGCAGCCGTCGGCCGCCGCGCCCGCGTCTCCAGGCGCAGGGGCAATCGCTGGTGCGTTCGGAGGGTCGGAAGCGACGCCAGAAGACCCGGCGATCGCGCGCCTGATGCCCGATGCCTACGCCGATGGTGATGCGGCGGCGGAGTTTCGTCGACACACAGAGAACGACCTGGTCGAACGGCGCATCCGTGATGCACGCCGCGTCCTCGCGGGCCTCGACATGAGCCTCAACGAACCAGTGTCGGGACACGTCCCGCACGCGGTTTCCGACCCGCAAGCCCCGTTCGACGTGGTGCTCGACCACGAAGCAGGCGAGGCATGGATGCGCACACTCGCGGCCGTCCGCCTCGTCGTTGCAAGTCGTCTCGGGATCGAAACCGAGGACGACGATGCCGAAGCACGCGCCGACGACGACGAAGACGGCAGATTCGGCGTCTACGACTGGCTCGGTTTTCGCCTCGATGGCATCGTCCAGGCGCTCGACGACAGCGAACTCTGAAGCTCAGAAACGCTGAAGCTAAGGAATTCGAAGCGCCATATCGGCGCAGCGCGCAGGAGCGTGCTCCGCAATGTGCGCGTCTTCCTGCGCCGCCCACCGGTCCCAGTGCGGTCGATAGGTGTCGCCGTCACGCGTGAGCGCGCGGTGCTTCCGAACGGGCGCGGGCGATTCGAGCCACACCCGAACGTCCCCGAGTCGAGCGCTCACGGGTGTGAGCAGCCCGGAACCCTCAACGATCAACGCCAGCGAGGGGTCCACGGCTTCTGTCTCGGCATATTCGCCCAGTTCCCAGTCGTATCGCTGCCAGAGGCCGATTTGACCCTGTGCGTGGGGCACCAACACCTGGTCGATCACCCGTTCGCGACCCTCAGCAAGCCCGTCCCAGCCCGGGTAGATCGAATCCAGCGCCACCATCTGCACGCGCCCTGGCAACGGCCACGACGCAATCAATGCCTGCGCCAGCGACGACTTCCCAGCACCGCTACGCCCATCGATCAGCACGACCGGGTTCAGCGCCTGCACGGCTTTAACCGCGGCGAAAATTCTTCTCACACCGGCCTCGAGCGCGATGCTCATCGGTGTCGCTGCGCGTGGCGCTGTGCGCTCCATCTCGCTATCGTTTCAACGCGCGAATCACGCGGCTGAGCGCACGCCCAGCGATCCACACAAACGGGATCGCCACGGCAAGGAGCGGAATGATGTTGGGCTCAAACCGCAGGTCGTCACCACGGCGGATGTAGGCGCCAAGCGGCACTGACCAGCCGCCACCTCCGCCACCACCGTTACCGGAGTCGTCCGAGCCACCGCCAAACCCGCTGCAAACCACTGCTACGGGGACCATGTGCACGCCATCGACCTCTTGCTGTTCGCCGTAGGCCGCCGTCACACCAGCCGTCGCCGACTGCTTACCGAGTTCGAGTGCAATATTGGGCATGCCTCCACGCTAGCGCGCACAGTGCCTGGTGCACAGGGCACACGCAGACAAGTGGATGCCCCAGCCCGACCGACACCGCTTCGTTTTACGCCGCGCCGCCCGGACCAGGTCCATCCGGTGCACCGCCCGCGTCAGTCCCACGATCTCGTCCGCGATCTCGCTCTCGCTCTCGATCCCGCCGCACAGCGTCGGCTTCGCCTCGCCCCCCGGTGGCGCGATCGCGGCGCCCAACGAACGCGGCACGCGTGACCGCGCCGCCCCCGAAACGGGCCGCCGCGCCATCGAGCGCGTCCTCTACTTTTCGCCATTCCTCGTCGGGATCCCACAGCGCCAGTGCAGCGGTCCCGGCAGGGATGAGGTTCTCGGCGCGCACGCCGATCAGCCGCACTGCTTGCTGGAGGTCGAGGCCTCCGAGCAGATCGCGTGCCGCCTGCCCGATGCGTTGCCCGACGGCGCTCGGCTCACCGAGCGTCTGCGATCGGCTCACCATCGTGAAGTCAGCAAAACGCACCTTGATCGCGACAGTGCGCGCCTCAAATCCACCGTCTCGCAGGCGCTTCGCGACCTTGTCCGCGAGGCGGAGCAATTCGCCACGCAAGAACTCGACGTCGCTGACGTCGTTCAAGAACGTCTCTTCGTGCCCGATGCTCTTCTCAATTCGGGTGGTCACGATCTCGCGGGCGTCGAGGCCACGGGCGAGTTGCCACACGCGCTCCCCCATCGCTCCGCCCAGCGCACGATTCAGCACGTCTACCGGGGTTTCGAGCACGTCGGCGATGGTGTGGATGCCTCGGCCTTCAAGCGCCTCTGCAGATTTCGGCCCGACGCCCCACATCGTGCGCACCGACCGCGGGGCCAAGAATGCGGCCGTGTCGGCGCCCGCAACGATCAACACCCCGTCGGGCTTGCTGATCGTGGACGCCATCTTGGCGACGTGCTTCGTGCTTGCCACACCGACGCTACAGGCCAGTCCCGTGGACTCAAGCATCCGTCGCTTCAAGAGAAACGCGATCGTGCCCGGGCTCCCCCACAGCCGGCGTGCGCCCCGGACGTCGAGAAATGCCTCGTCGATGCTCAACGGTTCGACAAGCGGAGTGAACTCGCTGAACACGCGCATGACCTGGGCAGACACCTCGAGGTAGCGCGCCATGCGAGGCGGCACCACCACCGCGTGTGGGCACAGGCGCATCGCTTGGCCGACCGGCATCGCTGCGCGCACGCCGAATCGCCGTGCCTCATACGAGGCGCTTGAAACCACCGATCGGGCGTCAGGCGCCCCGATGATCAGGGCTTTGTCGAGGAGTGAGGGGTCATCGAGCACCTCGACGGCCGCGTAAAAGGCATCCATATCGACATGCAGGATGCCGGTACCGGCGTCGTTTGCGCCCGGCGACGACACGAGCCTGCCGTTGCCGTCTGCGCGTCCCATACTTCTATTCTCGCCCGTGCCACCGACACTGTCCGCGCCACTGGTGTTTCTCGTGTGGTCGGCGCTGTCTCGGGACAGCACCGACCACACGAGTCAAGATACGTCGGGGCTCAATCAGTCCAGCGAAGCGGCGCGCTCGAGCACGAGTTCGCGCACGCGAGCGGCATCTGCCTGCCCGCGCATTGCCTTCATGACCGCGCCAATCACGGCTCCGGCCGCCTGCACCTTGCCATCGCGGATCTTTGCGAGCACGTCCGGCTGCGACTGCAGCGCCTCATCGATCGCGGCGATGAGCGCCCCGTCGTCAGAGACCACTGCGAGCCCACGGGCATCCACAACTTCCTGTGGCGACCCCTCGCCGGCTGCGACACCCTCGAGCACCTGGCGTGCGAGCTTGTCGGTGAGGGTTCCAGCATCGACCAGCAGCTGAAGCTGTGCGACGTGCTCGGGCGATGCGACATCAGATGCCTCGCGGCCCTCCGCGTTCGCGATGCGGGTGAGCTCACCCGTCCACCACTTGCGCGCGGCTGCAGGGCTCGCGCCGGCAGCGACGGTTGCCTCGACCTCGGCCACGAGTCCGCCATTGACGACGTCCTGGAACTCGAGGTCGGTGAAGCCCCACTCGCTCATGAGGCGACGGCGACGCACGGCCGGCTTCTCGGGCAGCGCCGCGCGCAGCTCGGCGATCAGCTCGGCAGAGGGCTGCACGGGCAGCAGATCGGGCTCCGGAAAGTACCGGTAGTCGTCGGCGTCGCTCTTGGGGCGACCCGGCGACGTCGCACCGGTGTCTTCATGCCAGTGGCGTGTCTCCTGTGTGATCGATCCGCCGGCCTTGAGGATCGCGGCCTGACGCTGGATCTCGTAGCGGACGGCGCGCTCGATCGAGCGCATCGAGTTGACGTTCTTCGTCTCCGTGCGAGTGCCGAGCTTCTCCTGGCCGCGGGGGCGGAGTGAGACGTTCGCGTCGCAACGCAAGTTGCCACGTTCCATCTTCGCGTCGGAGATACCGAGCGAGATCACGATGTCGCGGATCGTCTGCACATAGGCCTTCGCGATCTCAGGCGCGCGCTCTTCGGTCCCGAAGATCGGCTTTGTGACGATCTCGACCAGCGGCACCCCGGCACGGTTATAGTCGACGAGCGAGTACGCGGCTCCCTGGATGCGGCCCGTCGCGCCGCCAACGTGCGTGAGCTTGCCGGCGTCCTCTTCCATGTGGGCGCGCTCGATCGGAATCGTGATGATTTCGCCGTCTGCGAGCTCGACCTCAACTTCGCCTTCGAACGCGATGGGCTCGTCGGACTGCGAGATCTGATAGTTCTTGCCCATGTCTGGGTAGAAGTAGTTCTTGCGCGCAAACCCGCTCGACTCCGCAATCTCGCACCCGAGCGCAAGCCCGAGCGAGATCGAGTAGCGCACGGCCGTGCCGTTGACCACCGGGAGCGATCCGGGCAATCCCAGGCACACCGGCGACAGGTTCGTGTTGGGGGCAGCGCCGAACTCGTTCGGGGCCGACGAGAACATCTTGGTCTTCGTGTTCAGCTCGACGTGCACCTCAAAACCGAGGACCGGTTCGTACAGTTCAATCGCTTCTTCGAAGCTCAGCAACTTGTCTTTCGCCATGATCAGGCCTTCCCTCCGAGCATCGGAGCCCGATCAAGTAGCGGCCCACCCCACTGGTCTTGCAAGAGTGCTTCGAGCGCCGCGCTGACGCGGTAGAGCCGCGCGTCTTCACGCACCGGAGCGACGAATTGGATGCCGATTGGCAGGCCATCATCGGAGAGCCCCGAGGGGATCGAGATCGCCGGGACGCCCGCGAGGTTCGCGGGAATCGTTGTCGCGTCGTTCAGGTACATCGCCAGCGGGTCGTCAGACATCTCACCGAATTTGAAGGCTGTGGTCGAAGACGTCGGCGTGGCAATCACGTCGACCTGCGCGAACGCGTCGGTGTAGTCGCGCTGAATCAGCGTACGAACACGCTGGGCGCTGCCGTAGTAGGCGTCGTAGTAGCCCGCCGAGAGCGCGTAGGTACCGAGGATGATGCGGCGCTTGACTTCTTCGCCGAGCCCAGCGGCACGGGTAGCCGACATGACCTCCTCAACCGTTGCGCCCGCATGCGGCGTGACCCGCATGCCGAATCGCACCGAGTCGAACCGAGCAAGGTTGCTCGACGCTTCGGCCGGCATCAGCACGTAGTAGGCGGCAACGCCGTACTCAAAGTGCGGCGCGCTGATCTCAACGATCTCGGCACCCTGCGCCTCCATCGCCGCCAGGGCAGCGCGGAACGAGGTCGAAATGTCTGCCTGGAATCCACTGTCGGGGAGCTCGCGCACCACGCCAATCTTCAGTCCCTTGAGCACGTCTCCGCGCGCGCCCTCGCGGGCAGCGGCCGCAAACGAAGGCCAGCTGTCGGGCAGCGACGTCGAATCGAGCGCGTCGTGTCCGCCAATCACGTCATGCAGTAGCCCAGCATCGAGCACCGTGCGGGTCGCAGGGCCAACCTGGTCGAGGCTCGATGCCAGCGCGATCGAGCCGTAGCGGCTGACGCCGCCGTAGGTCGGCTTCATGCCGACCGTGCCCGTGAGGTGCGCGGGCTGGCGGATGGATCCGCCGGTGTCGCTTCCGAGCGCAAGCGGCGCTTCGAAGGCCGCAACCGCCGCCGCCGAACCGCCACCAGAACCACCCGGAACGCGCGTCGGGTCCCACGGGTTCAGCGTCGCGCCAAAGGCCGAGTGCTCGGTCGAGGACCCCATGGCGAATTCGTCCATGTTGGTCTTGCCGAGGCCAACGAGCCCCGCGGCGCGGGCGCGCGCGACGACCGTCGCGTCGAAGGGCGACATGTAGCCCTCGAGAATGCGGGAGCCGCTTGTGGAGGGCATGTCAGTCGTGACGAGCACGTCCTTGATGGCCAGCGGCACGCCGGCAAGCTCGCCGAGCGCGTCACCGGCAGCGCGGCGGCGGTCAATCTCCGCGGCCGCGGCGAGGGCACCCTCGTTGACGTGCAAGAACGCGTTCAGGTCGCCATCGACTGCGGTGATGCGATCGAGGTGTGCGCTGGTGGCTTCGACGCTGGATACCTCGCCCGACGCGAGCTTCTCAGCAAGCGCCGCGGCGGTAAGACGGGTCAGATCGGTCATTACTGTTCGTCCCCCATGATCGCGGTCACGCGGAACCGGCCATCGGCCGTATCCGGTGCGTTCTGCAAGGCCTGCTCGATCGTGAGCGGCTCACCAACAACGTCGTCACGGAACACATTCGCAAGCGGAATGGGGTGACTGGTCGCGACGACGTCTGCGGTGGCAACCTCAGAAACCTTCGCGATGTTGTCGACGATTGCGTCGAGCTGGCCAGTAAGACGCGTGATCTCTTCGTCGCTCAGCTCGATGCGAGCGAGCGAGCCGAGATGGCGCACGAGTTCGGGGGTGATTTCAGACACCAAACCATCTTAGGCGCTCCCCTGCCGCCGCCGAGGGCGCACAGTAGGCTTGCCATGTGACCACGTATGACCCGCCTCGCCCCTGGATCAGCAGCTACGCCAAAGGCGTGCCCGAAGACCTCTCGCCGGTGAGTGGATCGCTGTATTCGATCCTTGAGACTTCTGCCCGTAATTATCCGGATGCCCCGGCCCTCGAGTTCTTCGGTCGCACAACCACTTACTCCCAGCTGCTCGCGCAAGTCGAGCGCGCCGCCAACGGTCTGCGCGAGCTTGGTGTCGCCCCCGGCGACCCGGTCGCCATCGTGCTTCCCAACTGCCCACAGCACATCGTGGCGTTCTACGCCGTGTTGCGACTCGGCGCCGTCGTCGTCGAGCACAACCCGCTCTACACTCCGATCGAGCTGCGCAAGCAGTTTGAAGATCACCGCGCACGCCACGCCATCGTGTGGAACAACGTCGTCGCAACCGTGCAAGACCTCCCGGCCGAACTTCGCGTCGCGAACCTCATCAGTGTTGATGTGCCTCGCGCGATGCCACTCAAGATGCGTGCACTCCTGCGCTTGCCGATCGCCAAGGCGCGCGAGTCGCGCGCCGCGCTCACCACAGCGGTCGGTGGCACGGTTGTATGGGACGATCTGCAGTCTTCGGCACCACTGACGCCAATGTTCCCGCTGCCGAAGACCGATGATCTCGCGATCATCCAGTACACGAGCGGCACGACCGGTACCCCAAAGGGCGCCGCGCTCACCCACCGCAACCTGCTCTCGAACGCAGAACAGGCGCGCGCCTGGGTGCCCACGATTGTCCAAGGGCCCGGATGCGTCGTCTATGCCGTGCTCCCAATGTTCCACGCGTACGGGCTCACGCTCTGCCTAACGTTTGCGATGAGCCTTGGCGCACGTCTCGTCTTGTTTCCAAAGTTCGAGCCCGACTTGGTGCTCGATGTCATGAAGAAGCACCCCGCCACGTTCCTGCCGCTCGTTCCGCCGATTGCGGAACGCTTGCTCGCGGCCGCGGTCGCAAAGGGCGTTTCGATCAAGGGCACTGAGGTCGCGATCTCGGGGGCGATGGCGCTCCCCCACGAGCTCGTTGTGCCGTTCGAAGCGGCAACCGGAGGCTACCTGGTCGAGGGCTATGGCCTGAGCGAGTGCTCGCCTGTGTTGATCGCCAACCCCATCGCAGACACCCGCGTTGCGGGCACGGTCGGCCTGCCGATTCCCGGCACCGAACTGCGCGTTGTCGACCCTGAGAACCCCACGAACGATGTGGAACCAGGTGCCGCAGGCGAGTTGCTCGTGCGAGGACCCCAGGTGTTCGCCGGCTACTACAACAAGCCAGAAGAGACCGCGAAGGTCTTCATCGACGGGTGGTTCCGTACCGGCGACATCGTCACAGTTGACGAAGCCGGGTTCGTGCGCGTCGTCGACCGCATCAAAGAACTCATCATCACGGGTGGTTTCAACGTCGGCCCCACTGAGGTTGAGAACGTGCTGCGCGAGTTCCCCGGCATCGCAGACGTCGCCGTGGTCGGGTTGCCCAACGAGCACTCTGGTGAAGAGGTCGTCGCGGCGATCGTCGTGGAGCCAGGCGCCGACGTTGACCTCGACGCGGTACGCGAGTTTGGTCGCCGCGTCCTGACGCCATACAAGGTGCCGCGGCGCGTGTTCATCGTTGAGGAGCTCCCGAAGTCGCTCATCGGCAAGGTGCTGCGCCGCGAGGTGCGTGACGCGCTGCTCGCTCGCGACTAAGGGCAACAACAAACGACACCTGGCCCTCGGCCGTGTGCACGGTCTCTGAGAGACTCGCACCGGCCGGGGGCCTTTTGTGTGCCGGCACGAGGGCCACTCAGGTGGCGGACAGACCCCGCGACACGACGCGTCTGTATGTCCGCGCGAGACCAAGCGGCGCAGCCCCAGCGATCACAAATACCCACACAGAAGCGGCAAAATGTCCGCGCCAGAAGCAACAAAGGGCCCTGCGTGGAGCGACGTAGCCCGCCTGCAGAAACGACAAAGGCCCACGTCGTGAGACGTGAGCCTGTCGTGTTCGGCCTGCCGTTGTGTGGCTGGCACGTTAACGCAAAATGGCCACCCAAGCTGGGTGGCCATTTTACAAAGAAGTTCGGCGGTGTCCTACTCTCCCAC
>Ga0209477_1000065_pt1 | contig 50564 bp, 40 predicted proteins | sample KloWWTupernatant_FD_187180 | JGI IMG/M metagenome (GOLD analysis project Ga0209477, IMG submission 187180) | Active sludge microbial communities from Klosterneuburg, Austria, studying microevolution and ecology of nitrifiers - Klosterneuburg... | ecosystem: Engineered > WWTP > Aerobic digester >...
CTTTTTTTACAAGTACACACAATGTACCGACTGCTCCTCCAAGTGCCAGGGAACCTGTGTCTCCCATAAATACCTGCGCCGGATAAAAATTATACCAGAGAAATCCAAGTGCCGCTCCGACTAGTGCTGTACAGTAGATTGCAAGCTCGCCGTTACCTCTGAGATAAATTATATTCAGATATTTTGATGTCTCGACATTTCCCGAAACATATGCAATGATACCAAGTGTCAGAGCTACTATTCCTACTGTACCGACTGCCAGTCCGTCCAATCCGTCAGTAAAGTTTACTGCATTCGATGTAGCAGTAATAATAAATACAACGATCGGTATATATGCATAAGAAAAATCAAACTCATACCCTTTTAAAAAAGGAATGGTCGTGATCGAATGAATACCGTCAAACTGCGGCAGAAAATAAATTGCCAGTCCAACTATAAGTCCGACTGTGATCTGACCCAGCATTTTATATCTCTCTGCAAGTCCCTTTTTATATTTCTTTACTACTTTTAAATAATCATCAGTAAATCCAACTATGCCAAGTGCAATTGTCACAAACAAAATTATTATCACATATATATTTCCAAGATCTCCCCATAATAAAACCGGTATGATCACCGAAAGTAAAATTATAAAACCGCCCATTGTCGGCGTACCGGCTTTTGACCAGTGGAACTGTGGTCCGTCTTCCTTTCGTGCTTCACCGATCTGTTTCTTTTTCAGAAATTTTATTATCCTCGGACCAAGTACGAAACTTATAAGTAATGCTGTAATAGCAGAAAGCGCTGATCTGAATGTAATGAATCTGAACAGATCAAAACCCGGAGGATTAAAATTCGCGTTGATGTATTCTGCTAATTTGTAAAGCATACTTTATTTTTTTTCAGTAATATGATTAATTACTTCTTCCATCTTCATGCCGCGCGAACCTTTTACATACACTATATCTCCCGCTTTCAAATTTCTCTTAAGTAATTCTGCAAGATCAGTTTTATTTTCAAAGTATAAATTATTTTCCATTTTGCCTGCACTTTTGAAAGTGTGAATTGAATATTTTCCAAAAGTGTAGAGATTTTTTATTCCCGACCTTTTTATAAATTTACCAATTTCTTTATGTTCAGAAACACTGCCTTTTCCAAGCTCAAGCATATCCGATAACACTGCATATTTTTCACCTTTGTTTTCAAATCCCATCATTGTCTCAATTCCCATTCTCACTGATTCCGGATTGCTGTTATATGTGTCATTGATAAATTTAATTCCGTTATGATCTGTAATTTCCATCCTCTTTGAAGATGACTCTTTGAAATTAGCTAATGCACTTTTGACAGAACTTGCACTTACTCCGAAACTTAATCCCGCTGCCGCTGCTGCTAGTCCGTTGAATACCGAATGCTTTCCAAATGTAGATATCGTGACATTAAATGACTTTGCTCCTTTGGTAACTTTTATTACCGGCTGATACATTTTATTGTAACCTTCAAATTCACCTGTAACATCAGATTTAGAACTATAAGAATATGAAATCACTTTCGCATTACTCATCTCTTTTGATCTACTCCTGATAAATTTATCATCAAAATTCATAAAAGCCGTACCCGAAGTTTTTTCTAAATAGTCATACAATTCAAACTCAGCTTTTGCCACACCTTTCAGATCTTTAAAAAATTCAAGATGTTCCTTGCCGATGTTTGTCACCATTCCAAAACTTGGTTTTGCAATCTTCATTAGATATTCCACTTCTTTAAAATGATTACAGCCTACTTCTAATACTGCTATTTCATGTGACTTATTTAATCTCAATAATGTCAGCGGAAGTCCGATGTGATTATTGAAATTACCTTCTGTCTTCAGTACTTTAAACTTTTTATCTAAAACTGTTGACACCAGATCCTTTGTAGTCGTCTTGCCGTTGCTGCCGCCGATACAAAAGACAGGAATATTTAATCTGCTTCTGTGCACCGCTGCAAACTGACCAAGCGCTTCTGTTGTATCATTTACTGCAACTATCGAATTTCCTTTATACTTATTTTTGTTTTTGATGAACCATTTTTCATTTACAACAAATAGCTTAATTCCTTTTAAAAATACTGCCGGTAAAAATTTGTGCGCATCCAAATTTTCCCCTTTGATTGCAATGTATATTTCATTTTTACCGACAGTTCTTGAATCAATTGAAACTCCTGAAAATCTATTTTTTATTTCTTTACCTTCCTGATAATCTCTTACAGAATCTATGCTTAGCAGATCTTTTAGTTCAAGCATTTTTCAAAGAAAGATTCTGATATTTTAATACTGTTTCTTTATCATCAAAATGACTTCTTACTCCTTTGATCTCCTGATATGTCTCATGTCCTTTTCCGCAAATCAAAATAATATCTCCCGTTACTGACATTCCTATCCCTGCCTTTATCGCTTCTTCTCTGTTTTCGATCACTTTGTATTCTGCTTCTTCTGAAATTCCTTTTTTAATCTCTTCAATAATTTCAAATGGTTCTTCAAATCTCGGATTGTCGGAAGTGATAATTGTAAAATCCGAAAGCTCAGTCGCATACTTTCCCATCACAGGTCTTTTCAGTCTGTCTTTATTTCCGCCGCATCCGAAAATCGTGATCAGTGATCCGTTTTTATTTTCATCTTTAATTATTTCTCTCGCTGCTTCAATAGCATTCTTTAATGAATCCGATGTATGAGAATAATCAATTACAGCTACAGCTCCGTTTGGAAGTGGAATTCTGTTAAATCTTCCAGTTACTCCGTTGAAATTATCCAGCACATCTGATATACTTTTAAGAGAGACATTATAATTTAAAACCGTCCCTGCCGAAGCAAGTATATTATAGACATTGAATCTGCCTGCCAGATCAGAACTTATATTTACATTTTTTTCTCTGTAGATCATATTAAAATTAATTCCATCCATTCCTAATTTTACATCATCAGCTTTCAAATCTTCATCACTTTCGATAGGACTATCAACTGAATAAAAAACTTTCTCTGCCTTCGTATCACTTAAAATTTTTTGACCAAATTCATCATCTTTATTTGAAACTGCAAAGCTGTCTTCACCTAAATAATCAAACAATATTTTCTTTGCTTCAAAATAATTTTCCATATCCTTATGAAAATCCAGATGTTCACTTGTAAGATTTGTAAATACTGCCGTATCAAATTTCAAACCATATACCCTTTGCATCGACAAAGCAATCGAAGAAACTTCCATTACACAAAATTCTGTTTTTTCATTTACCATTTTATTCAGTATCATATTAAGTTCAACTGAGTCAGGTGTAGTCAACTTTGATTCTATTTTTTCATTTCCTATCATACATTCTATCGTTCCAATGAGTCCTGTTTTGTAACCTGCACTACTAAGCATCACATGTATTAGATAAGCCGAAGTAGTTTTTCCGTTTGTTCCTGTCACTCCGATTAGTTTTAATTTTGATGAAGGGTCTCCATAAAATATGCCACTCACCATTGCCATGAATTTTCTTACATCATCTACCTTTATTACAGGCAATTGTGATTCAGAAAATTTTTCATCATCAGTAAAAACCAGTACAGCACCTTTTTCTATCGCTTCTTTTATAAAATTATTTCCATCGCTGATCAGACCTTTGACTGCAAAAAAAATATTACCCGGTTTTACATTTCTTGAATCATAGCATAGTCCGGTTATTTCCGTATCCTCAGGAAAATCAATTTCATATTTCAAAGAACTACTCCGAATTTTTTCGGATATTTCTGAAAGTTTCATTTTCTAATCTTTGCAGTATAAAATCACTCTTGATCTTGGCAGCAATTTCGTTCCTGTTTCCGGAGACTGACCGACCACTTTTCCGCTGCCGATTATTTCCATATCCAGACCTTCGGAAAGCAAAAGATTTATTGCTTTTCTCAGACTTAGTTCTTTTACATCAGGCACTGCCACAAGTCTGTCATCTGTTATCTTTGCATCTTTTACTACAAGCTTTACAATAATTTCTTCACTCAGATCCAGCAATTGATTTGCTTCAGGATACTGTGATTCTATTATTTTAATATTTCCATCCCTGATCATTACTTCATCGTTCTCTATAATTTCATAACGCATATTTTTTTCAAACAAAATATCTTTTGCATCTTCTAATTTCAGATTTACAAAGTTTGGAATCAGCACCTGTTTTACCGGAATGAATTTATTTTCACCCTGAACTGATTCGCTGGTTACATTATTTAAATTTGAAACATTGGAAATATTATTTTCAGGAGCTGTAAAACTCGGTAAGTTTGAAAGACTTAATATTTTTGATGCAATGTTTTTAAATATCGGAGCTGCAACTTTCCCACCATAATATTCTCCTGATTTCGGATTATTCAGAATGACTGTAATAATTACCTTAGGATTTTCAGCAGGGAAATATCCGGCAAAAGAAGCATTGTGAGATTTGTTTGTATATTCTCCGTTTACTAATCTCTGAGAAGTCCCTGTCTTTCCCGCAACCTGCATGCCTTCTAACTTTGCATCAACTCCCGTTCCCCGCTCTACCACTCCGGTTAGAAGCTGACTTAATGTAATTGCTGTATTCTCTGAAATTATCTGTCTCAAGACTGTCGGCTTATTTTCAAATACTGTACCTCCGCTTGAAGAAGTTTCCTTTTTAATGATATATGATTTCATCATTACACCATTATTAGCAATCGCTGAATATGCATTAGTGATCTGAAGTGCGTTGACCATTACTTCATATCCGATGGACATATATGGCAGTGAAAATCCTGAGAACTCAATTGGCTTTTTGAGCAATCCTTTATTTTCACCCGGTAACTCAATACCCGAACTAATTCCAAATCCAAAATCTCTTGCATATTTATAAAACTTTTCTGAGCCGATCTTCATCGCAATTTTACTAAACCCGACATTGCTTGACTGCTCCAGTACTTCCTGAAATGTCATACTTGAAGATCCGTGTACATCTGTGATCTTCATTCCTTTTACTTCATTAATACTTTCTGTTGCAATAATAGAATTTTTATTTTCAATTTTTTCTTCAAGTGCCGCTGCTGCAGCTACAATTTTAAAAGTGGATCCGGGCTCATAAATATCTGAAAGTACTGCATTCTTCATACCGGATGTATCAGCAGTAGTAATATTGTTCGGATCGAAAGTCGGATATGAACTCATTCCAAGTATCTCGCCTGTCTTCACTGACATTACAATTACTTTTCCGCCGTCTGCATTAAACTTTTTAACACCTTCAGCAAGCTCTTCTTCCGCTATCCTCTGAATATTAATATCAATTGTCAGCACAAGATTATTTCCGTTTTCAGGTTCTTTTCGCGGGAATTCCATCGATGGTCTGTTGTTGCCTTTACCGTCTCGCTGCATTATCACAAAACCTTCTTTGCCTGCAAGTTCTTTTTCCATAGAAAGCTCCAGGCCCATCTGACCTTTGTTGTCGATGTTTGTAAATCCAAGTACCTGAGATGCAAGACTTCCGTAATTGTAAACTCTCTTTGGTTCTTTAAGAACAATAATTCCACTCAGATTTAAAGTGTCAAGACCGGATGTTTTACTTTCGTCAATCCTTCTTTCTAAAAAGATATAAGAGGTATTCGTGGAATTTAATTTTGAAAAATATTCATCCCTGTTTTTCCCGAATTTTAACGCAAGATAATCTGCAGCTTTTTCCGCATCCTCTATCATGTTTGGATCAGCTGCGATAGAGTATTCATAAGAGTTTGAGACAAGGACATTCATATTTCTGTCAAAGACCAGTCCCCTGTAAGGAGATAAAACTATTTTATTTTCATATTGCTTCCTTGCAGCTATTTTATATTTTTCAGTTTCAATGATCTGAACGTTCACAAGTTTTATCAAAATAGCTATAAACATCCCGGAGAGTAAAAGAAAAAGCAGATTGATTTTCCTTCTCTGGGTCAGATCTTTGTTGGGAGATTTATAGTTTTTAAACTGCAAAAAGTTATAGTAAAATTATTTCAATTCTGAATTTTTAATTGTTATGTTCTTTGCTTCAACTGTAGAATTTTCTTTATAGGATAATTCTAATTTCTCGGATGCTAAAGAATTTATTCTGTCAAATGATGTAAGCTTTTCTGTTTCAGTCAAAAGCTGTTCGTTTTTCTGTACAGCTTTTCTGAGCTCTTCTTTCAATTCATTATTTCTTACCATTATCTGATTTACCTGTATGATGTTATTTATATAGATAACAAGTATTACAGAAGTGATGATAAGACAGATTAGAAAATAAAAGATTGAGATTTTTTTGTTTGGCTTTTTCATTTTGTTTAAATGGTTAATATTGTTTACAAATATTATTTGGTAAAATTCTTTTTAATTGAAATTAAATTTTTTCTGCTGCTCTAAGTTTAGCACTTCTCGATCTTGGATTTGATTTTATTTCTTCTCGTGTCGGAACTTCAGGTTTCTTAGTTAAAATTTTCAGAACCGGTTCTATCTCTTTGTCAAAATACGGATTATCGGTTTTTTCATAAGTCCGTGTATTATCTCTGAAAAAATTCTTTACTATTCTGTCTTCAAGTGAATGATAAGAGACTATAACAATTCTTCCGCCGGATATCAAAAGTTCTGTAGAATCTGTAAGTACTTTTTCAAGATTCCCAAGTTCATTATTTACTTCAATCCTCAGTGATTGAAATATCTTAGCCAGGAAATCTATCTGATTCTTTTGTCCGAGACTGTATTCACTGTTTACTGTTTCCACCATATCAAAAGTAGTTTCAAATTTTTTAACTTTTCTTTTTTTGTAAATCGCTTCTGATAATCTATCAGCATTCCCTATATCGCCAAACTTTTTAAAGAGTTCTGCCAATTCTTCTTTTCTGTAAGAATTTAAAATTTCAGAAGCTGTCAGTGAATCTTTTTTGTAAGCTCTCATATCAAGAGGAGTATCCTGCATAAAACTGAACCCGTCCTCTGCATTTAACTGATAAGATGAAAGCCCGAGATCAAGTACAATTCCTGTTATATGAGTCAGTTTCGTTTCCGGAATTATATCTTTTATGTCAGCGAAATTTCCATTAACAAAAATTATTCTGTCTTTAAATTCAGACAGGACTTCACCTGCATGACTCAATGCATTTTCATCTTTATCGATCGAAATTACTTTCCCACTGAAATCAAGTTGTTCACAAATTAATTTTGTATAACCACCGCCGCCTAATGTCCCGTCGACTAAGATTTGATCAGATATTTTTTCATTGATCAGAAATTCGACAGCTTTATTTGAAAGAACAGGTATGTGAAAGTTTTCTTCAATCATCATTGCAAATATTATCAAACATTAACTTCACATATATTTTTTTAAATATCTTTTAAAAACTCTTTAACTGTCTCCTGAATTTTTATTTTGCTGTGATATATTTTTTTCAGTTACTCTCTCTGCAATTTCTTCGATCGGAGTCTGAATGGAATTATCATAAATATTTTTTCTTTCAGGATCCCAGATCTCCATAAATTTCATTGCACCGGTTAATAAAATTTCTTTTTTCAGACCGCCAATTACTATTATTGAAGATGGAATTAAAATTCTGTTTTGAGAATCAATTTCACATTCGGTTGCATTAAACATAAAATCCCTTAGAAAATATCTGTCTTCAATATTAAATTTATTTAATGAAGCTAACCGGTCGTTTTCTCTTTCCCACTCATCATAAGGATAAACTGCAACGCAACCGTCCATTCCTTTTGTCAGGACAAGTTTATTATCTGCTTCAGGATTTATATTTTTTCTGAATTTTGCAGGTAATATCAATCTTGACTTGGCATCTAAATTACAGACCGAATGTCCGATAAACATTGTTGAGTTTTATTTATTTAATAGCTTTGTTATTTTGAGATAAGAAAAAATAATAATTTCTTAATATTTTTCTAAAAAAAGTGTGAAATTACGATGTTTTTAGCATCCTCCACTTTCCTCCACTTTACCCCACTGATATACAAAAATACGCAAAATAATATTAATGTCAAATCGATATTTAAAGGAAAGTTAATGTTTTTTTAAAAATTTAAAGGATTTCTATATTGGAGAATTGTGACGAGGAATTTTACAAGATCGATCGAAAAAATTATGTTCTGATTTCAAATTCTGTTTGCTTTAGAATGGAATTTATTCAGATATCTATTTGGAAAATGTTCTGATTTTTTAAAACACAATATCTGTAAAAAAATAGTTTAAAATTAATTTATCAATGAACATATTCTTTTTCCAAAGAGTCCGAATAGCACATGACTTTGCGGAGACGGAGATCACCATTATTTATTCAATCCATTCAAAATTAATTTAACATTGAACATTAAAAATTGAACATTAAAAATTGAACATTAAAAAAAGCCGTCTCTCTTCAGAAACGGCTTTTAATATTTTACCAAAAAGTAATTATGTTAATCTACTTCTTCAGTCTTTTTCTTTTTAGCTTTAGCTTTTTTCTTTGGCTTTTCTTCATCAGATGAATCTTCAGCTTTTACAACTTCCTGATATTCACTTTTTTCAGTTACTATGATCTCCTTATATTTTCTGAGACCTGTACCTGCCGGAATAAGCTGACCGATGATCACATTCTCTTTTAATCCAAGTAAGTGATCGACCTTTCCTCTGATAGCTGCATCCGTCAGAACTTTTGTAGTCTCCTGGAATGAAGCTGCAGAAATAAAGCTTTCAGTCGTAAGTGAAGTCTGAGTTATACCAAGCAACACCGGTTCGGCTGTAGCAGGAACAGCATCTCTTACTTTGAATAACGGTTTATCTTTTTTCTTAAGAGCCGCATTCATTTCTTTAGCTTCCTTCTTGCTGTAAACCTGATTTTCTGTTACTTTATCATATCCGTTTGGATCGGTTACTACAACCATTCCTTTCAGATCTTCATTCTTCTCTGCAAATAAAATTTTATTTACAACATCACCTTCAAGGAAATTAGTATCTCCCGTGTCTGAGACTTTTACTTTCTGAAGCATCTGTCTAACTATAACTTCAATGTGTTTGTCATTGATCTTTACACCCTGAATTCTGTAAACTTCCTGAATTTCATTTACAAGATATTCCTGAACTTCAGCAACACCTTTGATCTTCAGAATATCAACAGGATCATAAGCACCACCTGTGAGCGGCTCTCCTGATTTCACGATGTCTCCGTGTCTTACAAGAATATGTTTCCCAATAGGTATTTTATAATCAATAACTTTACTTCCGTCTTTACTGATGATCCTTACTTCTCTGCTGCCTCTTGAAATTTTTCCAATCTCAACAGTACCATTGATCTCAGCGACTTTTGCCGGATCATTTGGACTTCTTGCTTCGAATAATTCAGTAACTCTCGGAAGACCACCTGTAATATCACGTGTCTTACCCGACTCTCTCGGGATCTTTACCATGATGGTTCCGGCTTTTACATCAGCTCCGTTATCTACCAACAGTGAAGCTTTGGCAGGTATCAGATAAGAACTCATAAGCTTTTCATTCTTCGGATTCAAAATCTGAATCGTAGGTGATTTCGTTTTATCTCTGGATTCAATTACGATCTTTTGTAAGAATCCTGTCTGTTCATCTTTTGAAATATCATACTGCTTGCCTTCATCCATTTCAAAATAATTTATAACACCATCATCTTCAGCTACAATTACAGAGTTATATGGATCCCATTCATACAGAATTGCATTCTTAGGAACTATCTCTTTGTCTTTTACTTTGAGATGTGTACCGTAAGGCACAGTATATCTAGCAAGCTGTGAACCGTTTTCATCCATTATATTTATCAGACCGTTTCGGCTAAGAGAAACAAATTCCGTTCCAGCTCCGCCTTTATATTCTACGATCTTAATATTTTCAAATTTCACTTTACCTTCAAATTTCGTAGAGATCTGCGACTGCGAAATGATCTTACTTGCAGTACCACCGATATGGAATGTTCTTAAAGTAAGCTGTGTACCCGGCTCTCCGATGGACTGTGCAGCTACTATTCCTACTGCTTCTCCTACTTCCACCATCTTTCCTGTAGCCAGATTTCTGCCGTAACATTTTGCGCAGACACCTCTTTTTAATTCGCATGTCAATACTGATCTGATCTCAACTTCTGTGATAGGAGTTTCAGCTACCATGTCTGCAAGCTCTTCATTAATAAGTTCACCGCCTTTGATGATTACTTTTTTAGTCAGCGGATTTACTACATCATGAACTGCTACTCTGCCAAGAATTCTTTCAGCCAGAGATTCCTTAATGTCTTCTCCTTCTTTTAGTGCTTCAGTAGTTACACCTCTGATAGTGTTACAATCCACTTCTATAATAATAACATCTTGAGCTACATCAACAAGTCTTCTCGTCAGATATCCCGCGTCAGCAGTTTTTAAAGCTGTATCAGCAAGACCTTTTCTTGCACCGTGAGTTGAAATAAAGTATTCGAGAATTGACAAACCTTCTTTAAAGTTTGCAATGATCGGATTCTCAATGATCTCACCTGCCTGACCGGTCATGGATTTCTGCGGCTTCTGCATAAGTCCTCTCATACCTGCGAGCTGACTGACCTGCTCTGCCGAACCTCTCGCACCTGAATCAATCATCATGTGCAATGAGTTAAATCCCTGCTTGGAGCTCAATAAATTTCTCATCAGATCTCTCTTTACTTCATCCCGTACGTGTGTCCATATATCAATAACTTTATTATATCTCTCATTCTCTGAAATTATACCTTTTGCTTTTGATTTTTCAATTCTGTCAACTCTGAGGAATGCCTCTTCAATGATCTTGTCTTTGGTTGCAGGTACTTCAATATCATCAATGTTTACAGAAAGTCCTCCCATTGTTGCATATTTAAATCCGATCTCTTTCAGATTATCAAGGAATACAGAAGTCTCGAGATTTCCCACTCTATTATAAATCATATTTATCATTTCAATGATCTTCTTCTTTTTCAGAAGTTCATTGATAAATGGAATCTTCTCAGGTACGCATCTATTAAAAATAACCCGTCCAACTGTAGTCTCGATTATTTCGCCTCTGAATCTGACTTTAATTCTTGCATGCAGTCCGACTTTTTTATTGTCAAATGCCAGCATTACTTCATCTGAATTTGAAAATATTTTTCCTTCTCCCAGATCTCCCGGCAATTCTTTTGTAAGATAATAACATCCTAATATTAATTCCTGATTCGGAATAGTAATAGGAGCACCGTTTTGAGGAGAAAGTATATTGTGAGAAGAAAGCATCATGATCTGCGCTTCAAGCTGTGCCTCATATGATAGTGGAACGTGAACCGCCATCTGATCACCGTCAAAGTCAGCATTGAATGCAATACAAACAAAAGGATGAAGCGTAATAGCTTTTCCTTCAATAAGGATCGGCTGAAACGCCTGGATACTTAGTCTGTGAAGTGTCGGAGCTCTGTTTAATAAAACAGGATGTCCGTTGATCACATTCTCTAATATATCCCAGACTTCGGGTGTTCTCTTATCTATTAATTTTTTTGCACTCTTTACAGTCTTTACATAATCCCTGTCGATAAGTCTTCTTATTACAAACGGCTTGAATAATTCCAATGCCATGTCTTTTGGAAGTCCGCACTGGTGAAGTTTCAGTTCAGGTCCGACTACAATTACTGTCCTTCCTGAATAATCAACTCTCTTACCGAGCAGATTCTGTCTGAATCTTCCCTGCTTACCTTTGAGAATATCTGACAATGATTTCAATGCTCTGTTCTCTGCCTTCACTGCTGTAACTCTTCTTGAGTTGTCAAGCAATGCATCGACAGCTTCCTGCAGCATTCTTTTTTCATTTCTTAAAATCACTTCAGGAGCTTTAATGTCCATCAGTCTTTTAAGTCTGTTATTTCTGATAATTACTCTTCTGTAAAGATCATTCAGATCACTCGTTGCAAATCTTCCGCCTTCAAGCGGTACAAGAGGTCTAAGCTCCGGCGGTATTACAGGTACTACGTCGAGCACCATCCACTCGGGTTTATTTGGTCTGCCGCCCGGCTTTATTCTGAATGCTTCGAGTATTCTGAGTCTCTTGATATTTTCCATCTTCTTCAATGCTGACGGATCATCTTTCAGCTCAGCTCTTAATCTTGCGATCTCTTCTTCAGTATTAACACTTCTCAAAAGTTCTTTGACAGCTTCACCGCCCTGACCTGCATAAAATTTCTTCGGATCATCATCATCTAAATTCATTTCTTCTTCAGTCATACTATCTAAGACTTCATTGTATTCATCTTCGGTAATTAGCTGAAGTCTTTTATAATTTGACTTGCCCGGATTTATCACTACATGTGTTTCATAATAAATTATCCTCTCTAATTCCTTAGAGGAAATTCCAAGTACATAACCGATCTTTGTAGGCAGTGATCTGAAATACCAGATGTGAACGACAGGCACACTTAAAGTAATGTGTCCCATTCTTTCTCTTCTGACATTTTTTAAATTTATCTCAACTCCGCATCTGTCGCAGACAATTCCTTTATATCGTATCCCTTTATATTTACCGCAGTGACATTCCCAGTCTCTGACCGGACCGAATATCTTCTCACAGAACAAACCGTCTTTATCCGGCTTGAACGTCCTGTAATTAATAGTTTCCGGCTTTAATACTTCACCAAATGATTTTGTGATAATTGCATCAGTGGAAGCAAGATTGATGGTTATCTTAGAAAATCTTTTTCTTTTGTGCTCTGTTTTAAAAGCCATTTTTTACCTCTTATTTAAATTTTCTTTATAATCTTTTTTAATAAATGAATGTAATCTACATTCGGTAAAACTGCATACTTTATCTAAAACTACTCATCCAGATTTATATCAAGACACAATCCCTGCAGCTCTTTCAGTAATACATTGAAAGATTCCGGAACTCCCGGTTCAGGCAAATTATCGCCTTTAATAATGGCTTCGTATACCTTGCTTCTTCCTGTGACATCATCACTCTTATAAGTAAGCATCTCCTGTAAAATATTTGCGGCTCCGTATCCCTGCAATGCCCAGCATTCCATCTCTCCGAATCTCTGTCCTCCGAACTGCGCCTTTCCGCCGAGCGGCTGCTGAGTGATTAGTGAGTATGGTCCGATCGACCTTGCGTGAATCTTGTCGTCCACTAAGTGTGAAAGTTTCAGCATATAAATATAACCGCATGTAACTCTCTGATCGAATCTTTCACCGGTCATTCCGTCAAATAAATATGTTCTTGAATTTTCATCGATTCCTGCAAGTTTCAACATATCCACGATCTCTGCAACTGTAGCGCCGTCAAAGATCGGTGTAGCAAATTTCACACCCATTTTCTTTGCAGCCCATCCAAGTGCAGTTTCATAAAGCTGTCCGAGATTCATTCTCGAAGGTACACCAAGAGGATTAAGTACTATATCCACAGGCGTTCCGTCCGGTAAGAATGGCATGTCTTCCATTGGTACAAGTTTCGCGACCACACCTTTATTTCCGTGTCTTCCCGCCATCTTGTCACCGACAGATAATTTTCTCTTCTTGGCTACATATACTTTCGCAAGCTTTACTACGCCTGTCGGAAGTTCGTCGCCGAGCTTTACCTTATCTTTTAATCTCTTATATCTCTCTTCTATTTCATTCTGCTTGAAAGTATAATTCCTGTAAATGTCCGGTACCAGAGTGTTTGCTCTGCTGTAATCCGCCCATTCAGAATCATAATCAAAGTCCGCTAATAAATATCCTTCATTCTCTATCAGATTTACAAAAGCACCGCTCTTGAATTTTGCACCGCTCTTGACAAGGATATTTCCTTTTTTGTCTTTCATACCTTTTGAGGTCTTACCTTCAAGAAGTATGTCATACTTATTCGCGATCTTATTGTTCAGCTCTTTTATCTCTTTCTTTCTTTCAGCTTCGAATTTATCTATCTTTCTTTTCTCATCTCTCTTACTCTCAGTATCTCTTGTCTTTCTTGAAAAGAGTTTATTGTTTATGACAATTCCTTTCAGTCCAGGAGTAGCTTTCAGCGATGCATCTTTTACATCACCTGCTTTATCTCCGAAGATCGCTCTCAGAAGTTTCTCTTCAGGAGTCGGCTCAGTCTCACCTTTTGGTGTTACTTTACCGATAAGAATGTCATTCTCTTTTACCTCTGCACCTACTCTTACAATTCCGTTTTCATCCAGATCTTTAGTAGCTTCTTCACTGACGTTAGGAATTTCTTTTGTCAATTCCTCTTCGCCTCTTTTAGTATCTCTTACTTCCAAACTGAACTCTTCAATATGTATCGAAGTGTAAACGTCATCCATTACTAATTTCTCACTGATCACAATAGCATCTTCAAAGTTATATCCTCTCCACGGCATGAATGCAACAAGTACGTTTCTTCCAAGTGCAAGCTCACCATTTTGAGTTGAAGATCCGTCAGCAAGTATGTCGCCTTTTTTGATCCTCTGACCTTCCTGTACAATTGGTCTTTGGTTAATGGATGTGTCCTGATTTGTTCTGAGAAATTTTATCAGATTATAAATAACATGTTTCCTGTCATCAAAACTCAGCAGACTATCATCTGAATCTTCTTTGACATTATATTTTACTACAATTCTGTTACCGTCTACATATTCCACTACACCGTCTGCCTCAGCAGTCAGAAGTGTTCTCGAATCTCTTGCAATTATCTCTTCAAAACCCGTTCCGACTACCGGTGATTCAGGTCTCAGAAGCGGTACTGCCTGTCTCTGCATATTACTTCCCATCAGCGCTCTGTTAGCATCGTCATGTTCAAGGAATGGAATCAATGCCGCTGCAGCACTAACAATTTGATTAGTCGCAACGTCCATATAATCCACTTCATCAGGAGACAATAACGGGAAGTCGCCTTTGAAACGTCCTTTTATTTTATCATTCACAAACTTACCCTTTTCATCGATAGGAGCATTTGCCTGTGCGATCTTGAAATAATTCTCGATCTCTGCAGACAGATATTCTATCTTATCTGTCACTCTGCCATTTTCAACTTTTCTGTAAGGTGTCTCAATGAATCCAAGCTCATTGATTCTTGAGTGGATACAAAGTGACGAGATAAGTCCGATGTTCGGTCCTTCCGGTGTTTCTATCGGACAAAGTCTTCCGTAATGTGTATAGTGAACGTCCCTTACTTCAAATCCCGCTCTCTCTCTGGAAAGTCCGCCTGGTCCAAGAGCACTGATCCTTCTCTTATGAGTCATCTCCGCAAGCGGATTTGTCTGATCCATAAACTGTGACAATTGACTCGTTCCAAAGAACGAAGCAAGTGCACTTGTGATCGGTCTTGCACTGATAAGTTTAGAAGGTGTCAGATTTTCTTCATCATGAATACTCATCTTGTCTCTGATAGTTCTTGACATTCTCGAAAGTCCAAGTGCAAACTGTGCAGACAACTGCTCATTAACTGTTCTTACTCTTCTGTTTCCAAGATGGTCAATATCATCCACATCTTTCTTTCCGTCAACGAGGTCTCTTATATAATTAATAATATTTACAAGATCTTCCTGTGTAAGTATTGTAATATGCGGATCAATGTTTGTCTCAAGTTTATAGTTGATCTTATATCTTCCTACTTCACCAAGGTCATATTTTTTTGTATTAAAAAATAATTTCTCAATATAACTTCTTGCACTTTCTGCTTCAGATTCAATAAGAGCAACTGCTGCTTTTTTATCTTTAGCTGAAGTATCTGCTGGAAGCTTTTCAAGTAATTCTTCAGTTTCATCTTCATCATTTATGATCGTTGTATAGATCACCATCTCACCGTCTGTCGGATCTTCTTTTAATAATCTAAGCTCCTTTATCTTTGCGCCGACAATAGACACAAGCTGTTCATCTGAAAGTATGCTGTTTGCATTTATTCCAATATCATCTCCGGTATCTTTATTCAATACATTCTCAAGTACGATCCTGCCTACATAATCCAGATAATTCTTATCATTTACCTTTACATTTTCAACCAGTCCAAACAGCTCAAGCATGTCAACATGCTCATTAAATCCAAGCGCTTTCAGCAGTGTCGAGAAATAGAATTTCTTTTTTCTGTCGACATAAGCATAAAGCAGATTATTAATATCAGTCGTAAATTCTACCCATGAACCTCTGAAAGGAATTACCCTTGCAGAATAAAGTTTCGTTCCGTTTGCATGTGTTGACTCTCCGAATACTACGCCCGGTGATCTGTGAAGCTGACTTACAATAGCCCTCTCCGCACCGTTAATAATGAAGCTTCCTCTTGGAGTCATATAAGGTAGATTTCCAAGATATACATCATTTTCTATTGTGTAATTATACTCTTTTGCAGCGGCATTCGGTTTTGTGGATAATCTCAGTCTTGCCTTTACCTGAACAGCGTAAGTCAATCCCTGCTCCTGACATTCAATTACTGAGTAATGAGGTTTTTCTAAATAATAATCTACAAATTCCAGCAAAGCCGTTTCCCTGGAATCGCTGATAGGAAAATTATCTTCAAAGACTTTCTGAAGACCCTGCGGTTTTCTTTTGCTTGCAGGTATATCTTCCTGAAGAAAATCTTTATAAGACTGTACCTGAACATTTAACAGATCAGGCGGATCATGTGTAATCGAAGTTTTTGCAAACGTAAGTCTGCTATTCTTACTGTTTACAGTTTCTAATTTAAGATCTATATCCGTAGTTTCCAAATTTTTACCCCCGGAATTTTTTAATAAATAATCCCGGCATGAATTTGCCGGGACTATTATGTTTTATAAATTAATTTTTTTGATACATTTGATTCAATTGTTACAAATGATACAATAAATAATTTTGTTACAATTGATATATTTGATACAATAGTGCCCGAAAATAAAATTACTTAATTTCGACTTTTGCACCGGCAGCTTCCAGTTCAGCTTTTAGCTTATCTGCATCTGCTTTTGAAATGTTTTCCTTAACGGGTTTCGGAGCGCTTTCTACAAGTGATTTTGCCTCGGTAAGTCCAAGTCCTGTTGCGTTCTTTACTGCTTTGATCACGTTGATCTTTTGTGTACCTGCTTCTGCAAGTATAACTGTGAATTCAGTCTGCTCTTCTGCTGCCGGAGCTGCTCCGCCTGCAGGTGCGCCAGCCATCATCATTGGAGCTGCTGCTGTTACACCGAATTTATCTTCCAGAATTTTCTTTAATTCTGATGCCTGAGTTAATGTTAACTCACCTATTTTTTCTGCAATTTCTTCTACTGACATTTTATTTTACCTCTGTTTGGTTTAATTTTTTAAAATTTATTTATGCAGCCTGTTTCTTGCCAACCTCTTCTATTACACTGAACAGATCTCTCATTACCGCATTTACCGATCCGACTATTCCGGATGCCGGTGAATCCAGTGAGCTGAGAATTGACGAAATTAATTCCTCTTTCGAAGGAAGTGCCGCAAGCGTGTTTAACTGTTTTGAATCATATGCTGAATCCTCTACTATTGCAATCTTGAGCTTAGGTCTTTCAAGTTTGTCAAAAAATTTCTTCAGGATCTTTGCAGGTGCTACAGGATTATCTTTTGCAAAAATAATTCCCGTCGGACCATGCAGCATTTCATCGAGCTTTTCAAAATGACTTGAATACTTGTCAGTCTCTTTTAATGCGCGGACAATTAAAGTATTTTTTAATACCTTATACTTTAATCCGGATTTAAAGAAATCGCCTCGTAATTCATTCACTTCCTCGACTGTTAATCCTGCGAAATCAGTAAAGTAAATAGCCTCAGAGTTATCAAGTAAACCCTTGATCTCACTGACTGACTCTACTTTCTTTGCTTTTTTCATAATTTAGCTTATTTTGTAATAATTTGGATCTTTTCTGTATACCTGAAGCTGGTATTCAAAATATATGTTTTGTTGAGTGCGTAAATTCTTAATTGTTATGCAGCAGTTTTTGCTGTAGAATGATTTCTGTCAATTTTAATTCCGGGTCCCATAGTAGTGGATAAAGTAATGCTCTTTACATATGTTCCTTTTGATGCAGCCGGTTTTAATTTTATTATTGTATCTATAAATGCTGTAATGTTATCTGAAAGCATATTCTCATCAAATGAAGCTTTACCTACTATAGAATGTACAATGCCTGTTTTGTCAACTCTAAAATCGATCTTTCCAGCTTTTACATCTTTGACTGCCTGCCCGATATTCGGAGTTACCGTTCCGCTTTTTGGATTCGGCATAAGACCTCTTGGTCCGAGTATCTTTCCAATTTTACCAAGCTCAGCCATAGTATCAGGCGCAGCAATGATAACATCAATATCTGTCCATCCATCCTGAATCTTTTTTACATAATCTTCATATCCGACGTGATCTGCTCCGGCTTCTCTTGCCTCATCATGTTTTTCAGGTTTTGCTATCACAAGTACTCTGACAGTTTTACCTGTTCCATGAGGAAGTGACACTGTACCTCTTACTACCTGATCAGCATGCTTCGGATCTACTCCGAGTCTTACTGCCACATCTACAGATTCATCAAATTTTGCTGTTGCAGTTTTCTTAAGTTCTGTAATTCCTGTCTTAAGATCATATTCTTTTTCTATATCAACTCTTTTTAAGTTGTCTTTCTGTTTCTTAGTTAATTTCATTTTGAAATTTGAAAAATTAAAAAATTTAAAAGTATCTTTGTATATCTTTTTTTAATAAAATGCAGATGCAATTTATTTCTCTACTGAAAGCCCCATGCTTCTTGCAGTTCCGGCGATCATACTCATTGCTGCTTCTACATCATGCACATTAAGATCAGGCATTTTTGTTTCTGCAATTTCTCTTAACTGCTTCTGAGTGATTTTACCTACCTTAGTTTTATTTGGTACACCGGATCCTTTTTCGATACCAAGTGCTTTGATCAGAAGTACTGCAGCAGGAGGAGTCTTTGTAATAAATGTAAAAGACTTATCAGAAAATACAGTAATGACCACGGGAATAAGGTAACCCTTTTTATCCTGTGTCCTTGCATTGAATTGCTTGCAGAATTCCATTCCGTTTACGCCTCTCTGACCAAGAGCCGGTCCGACAGGAGGAGCCATAGTAGCTGCACCTGCGGGGATCTGTAGCTTAATAAAACCTGTTATTTTTTTTGCCATTTTATATAAATATTAATATTATTTTTCTTTTTCTACCTGTGTAAGTTCAAGCTCGATAGGTGTCTTTCTTCCGAAAATACTTACCATTACTTTTACTTTAAACTTTTCAAGATTTACTTCGAGTATATTTCCGCTGAAGTTATTAAAAGGTCCGCTTGTTACTTTTACCGGATCTCCTACATTCAGTTGTATATCTAATTTTTCCTTATCACCTTCTTCATTCAATATCGATTTGATCCGTTTTACTTCATCACGCTTTAATGGAATAGGATCCAGCTTGACACCTTTTACACTTTTTGAACCGACCATATTTATTATAGACGGGGTTTTGGAAATAAAATCACGGATCTTTTCATCAAGATCTGCTTCTATAAGTATATAGCCCGGTAAGAAATTTTTGAATTTAACTTTCTTCTTTCCGCCTTTGACTTCGAATACTTTCTCGAGAGGAATTAATACATTATTGATCTTATCATGAAGTTTCTCATTTCTGATCTCATTATCTAAATATGCCTTCACTTTATTTTCATGCCCGGAAATTATTCTTACAGCATACCATTTCATAAATTCAGACTCTTCCTCTTCTTCAATTACAGGTTCAGCTTTATCTTCAGCTACATTTCCGTCTGTTTCATTTTTAACATCATCAGATTCATCATCCGAAACGTTTTCATCATTTCCGGAGTCTTCTGAAATTTCTTCTGAAATTTCTTCGGAAACTTCTTCTGTACCTTCTTCAGTATTTTCATTTATGTTCTCTTCCAATGGATCTTCTGTGTTTTTTTCCTCAGTCATTTAAATATGTATTATTATAATATCACTTTCAGCAGTTCGCTGATTCCTTTATCTATCGCATACACTAATGCAGCCGATAAAAGCATTGTAATTACAACTACTTTTGTAGAATCGATTAGTTCTTCTTTTTTAGGCCATGAAACTTTCTTCATTTCCTTAAAGATATCTTCGAAAAAAGTTATTATCTTGTTTTTCATTTTTTATATGTAAACTATAAAATTATTTTGAGATCCATTTGCACGGGAGGAGGGACTCGAACCCCCAACCAACGGTTTTGGAGACCGCTACTCTACCAATTGAGCCACTCCCGCAGTTGGTCACTTAATTGAAGGTATCAATTTATTTTGATTCCCTGTGTAGAATATGCTGCCTGGTCCATTTGCAATATTTTTTTAACTCGATTCTCTCTTTTGTGTTTACTCTGTTTTTGTATGTGACGTAAACGGATTTTCCTTTGTGAGGTCCTTCAATACTTACTAACTTGATTTTGACTCTTGATCCTTCTTTTGCCATGATATTATTTTTCTAAAAATTTATTGGTTTTTTAAAAGTAACTAACTTACAACAGAGTTTTATTTTCAGGAATGTTATTTAACTTTTTTATTTTACTTTTATTTTTTTTCTGATCTTTTCAATCTCATTTCAAATTTAATCTGAAGATTGAATCTTTCTGCTCGAGAGCTGATGACCGGGATTGAACCGGTGACCTCATCCTTACCAAGGATGTGCTCTACCAACTGAGCTACATCAGCTTATCAGTTTTTTTCCGCTGTATCAAAGAGCGGGAGACGAGACTCGAACTCGCGACCAACAGCTTGGAAGGCTGTGACTCTACCAACTGAGTTACTCCCGCTTATTTTTCCTTCGTGGGTAGGGAAGGATTCGAACCTCCGAAGACCTGAGTCGACAGATTTACAGTCTGTTGCGTTTAACCACTTCGCTACCTACCCATTTAAAATTTCCTGAACGTAAAATTATTATACAGCAAAGGACTTTAAAAATATCAAATTTAACATTTTAAATCAACTCATATTTTGATGTCCGAATAGCTTTTTTTGAATTCATATTTATTACGTTAATATATAAAATTACATTAATATCCATTAAAATATAAATTGATTTTTTTTTATTTATAATTATGATGAGCGTTATAAACTTAAAAACTTTTTAAAAATTATTTTGATCATTTCAGCAACATTTAAACTAAGTAGTAGAAATGAAACGCTCAATGCTTTTTTTAGCTGCCGTCATATTTTCGGCAATCGCTTTATCCAATATTCAGGGTATCGAAAGTAAATCAGATCTGAATGAAATAAAAAATGCAATTCTATATTCACCTGTTGATGAATGGACTGTTACAGCAAAGATTGCTTCGACTACATATGGTATGTGTGGTCAGACAAATTCTGCAGGTGCTTGTTCGATCACAGGATTATCTGCCGGGACTTATGCTTTAATCGCGGCAAGAAACGATTGTTCAGCGGTTTTATATTAATTTTACTGAGTTAGAAGAATTTCTGAAGTTATGTAAAAAAAGTTCAACAAAAACCGGCTGATAATAATCGCTGATTGATGTTACAATGTAAAACCTGTTTTCATTGTGAATCTTATTTCTGCTTGTGTCGGCTGCGTTTGAAATTACTATAAATAGTATTCTCCTTTAAGCCTTCGAGCCTTCGAGTCTTCGAGGCAGGCATATAATCTACAAAAGACTAAGCTTAAACAAACTATCTATTTTCACCTTCTGATCTTTCAGATTATTGATCCTTTCCAGTATCGCCTGCCGCTCTTCCGAATCCACAGATTTCGGAACTGCATCTCTTGGGATCACTTCATATAAAGCCAGTTCAATATCTTTTCCATAATCCCTGTATTTATAATCACCTGTCCTTTCAGTATTTACAAGTATTGCCTGCCCTACTGTATAGTTTTCGTCTTTGTCTTTTATTGCAATAATAGTCCTTGAATCCGGCTCTCTGCAGAGATAAATTCCATCGTCCCTTCTTTCAGTAACTCTTGCAGAAATAATGCGTGTGATGGATCCGGGACTTCCGGAAGATGTAATATTCACAAGCATCTTATCCTGTTCCCTTATCTCTCTTTCAAGTTCATTATACTTTACTACAGATGCGATCTTTTTACTGAGTAGAGAGATGTTGGCTTCGAGAATATTCAGTTCTTTGTACATCGGAGTTTCGGGAAATACAGTCAGGATAAGTTTGGCATTATTCAGTTCATTCATAGACTCGCTGAATTTTCCATTTCCATTCAGCTTTTTACCGTTTGATACTTTTTGCATATACTCTTCATATGCGATATTGTAAATATTATTATATAAAGCTTTTGCATCATCCGGCTCCAGACTTCCTTTTATTTTATTATAATATTTCAATGCGAGTTTCCAGTCATCTTTATAATATATACTGGAGATCTGGTAAGAATAATTTTTTATCCTGTCCATTGCGCGGTTCTTGTTTTTTCCGTCATCATAATTCCGCAGAAATGTCTCATACTTGCCGATCATTTTTTCCATGGATCTGAGATCATTTGCCTTGTCAGACTTTACAAGTTCGGAATAATCTCTGTCCTCTTTTAAAATAAAAGTATAATATCCGAGATACCCTAAAGCTGAAAGTATGGCAATAATAATTACAATAATAAGAATGTTGGTATAAAGTCTTCTTCGTCTCTGCTCGGGAATTTTTTCCCTGATCACATCAATTCTTGTATTTACAAAATTAGTTTCCGTCTCATCAGTATATTTTAAAACATTCTTATAATAAATTTCTGCAGCCTTATAATCTTTGTTTCCGAATGCTTCATCACCGCTGGTCATCAGATTGATCTTATTATTTATCAGCGCAACGGCTTTATTGTATAAATTCTTTAATTCATTATTTCTTCTGTCCAGTTTCAAATACTGCTTACCTTCAAATATAGCTTCAGAAAACTGATTCCTGTTAATAAGGTATTCAATATTTATAATTGCTTCCCTTATCGTTACTTCTTCATTATCATCGCGGATCTTTTCACCGCATCCGTAAACGGCGCAACCTTTATTCTCTGCCCAGCAGTCATTATGATAAGGAGAGCTGCATGAGTTACAGAACGTAGCTTCCGAATCATTCTTGATCGGCATCTGACAAAAAGTGCAGATATTTTTTACAGGTTTTAAGAGATCGTCCATTTTTTTGGAAATGATAAAATTTCCGGTAAGTTATAAAATTTTTAATATCTGAAAAATAACAAAATTCATATTCCGCTGAAATACAATTTTACTAATATAGAAATTCCGATTAATACAAGAAACAATCCCATATAATTATTCAGCTTTTGCAAAGTACGGGGATTAATTTTTACTGAATTTTTTGAAACAAAATTCACTAGTATATAAAACCATCCCGTAGCTCCAATAAAAACTCCCAGTGCAAGAAAAAAACCGGTAAAGAAATTTGAATTTATCAGACCATAGCTTTTCAGAAAGCTGACCACCGCAAACCATGATGCAGGCAATGTTGGCGATGAGAGACAGGAAACTACTCCTGCGATAAAACTTAAAGTGATCCCTGAATTATGTTTCTCCAGTACTTTTGTCTTAAAAATTTTATCAATTCCTGATTCTGTTTTCTTAAATACTTTTTCAACTTTATCGTATTTTTCTTTAAGACCCGGTTGATCTTCGTTTTCTAATTTGTGTGTAAATTCCTGTTTAGCAAGAATTATCTTGACTCCATAAATAATCACAAACAGACTTCCGCCTAATGCAAGTATCAGCTTTAATGTTTCAGAATTTTCCGTAAAATATTGATGAATATTATCAGGCAGCAGACTTGTAATAAGTGATACTCCGCCGAAGGCGATCATAATATAAAAAAAATCGATGAATCCGGCTCCTGCCCCGATTGCCAGGCCGTTTTTGGTCTGGTTTTTTAGTCCCTGCTGTATTATCTGAAAATATGTCGGTCCCAGTGGTGGGATCGTAAAAATAAAACCAATTATAATACCGATAATTAATCCGGAAATCAAAAAATATTTTTTTTTAAATTAGTTAAACACACTGTTATTTTCAATTTAATAGAAACTTATGGTTAAGTTGAATTATTGGAGCGGATTTTGTAATTTTATCTACAAAATTTTGAACCAATGGAAATTAAAGTTATAAAAAAATATTTAGCGATTGTCTTTATTTTATTCTCACTCGCATTTTCTTTTTCCAATATAAACTTTTCACAAAGTCAGAGACATTCAATTGTTTATATTACCGGATCTAATGATTTTAAAGATAATGTCACTGATGGCTTTCTGAAAAAAAATGAAGAAAAGAAAAGACATATATACACAGTGCTTTCTATTAAAGTCTTTTTGTTAAATTCGATTTCCGAGAAAATTTATTTTAATTCATCGTAGCATAGCAGCACAGATTATTAATCTGTGTTTTTAATCTGTGATATTAATCTGACTCAACAAACTCTTTTAATAAACTTAAACACTATAATACACAGATTAATAATCTGTGCTAAGAGTACTACCTAAACTCTTTATCAATCACATCAATCTCACCCGGATAAGAAATACCTCCAAGAAAAGTATCAATAGTTGGTTTTATTTTTAATGTAAGTCTTGAGCTGTTACCGGATTTTCCGCCGATGGCAAGTGCAAGATTAATTATATTTTCATAGCTGTTGTTTGCAAAAAGTTCGAGCAGATCTATTGATATCGGAATGGGAATAGTTGCAGATTTACCGACTCCGGGTATAGTGATCGGCTGAGTAATCGCTCCGTTAATTATATTTTTATTATCGATCAGTAATCTCCAGTCCAGACTTTTGATCAGTGAAGTTGATTCTGCATCACCGCCAGGATAGGTGTCTGGATTTTTTGCAATGAGGTTTACAGTGAATGTAGTTGGCAGTCTGCCTGACGCAAAAGCGGCTAACAAATTTGCTCCCTGTAAAATATTCACATCATTTAAAGATTTTACATTACTGAGATTTACTCCGGCAATATCAAGACCGTCGACCTTACCTAATTTGAACTGCAGTCGCTGTGCATTTTCAATGGTTTTATTCACACCTGAACAGCTGCTGATAATAATCGGAATGAATAGTATTAAACTGTAAATGAACAATTTTTTCATATAAATATTTTTAAGGTTTTAAAAATAAAAAAGTCCGGATTGAATTTTTATATTCTTTCGCGGACTTTACTTAGTAAATTTTGAATAGTAAAAAATTTATTTTAAGTAAAATAAATTTCATTGTATTTATTTGCAGAGAGAGAGGGATTCGAACCCCCGGTGACCGCGAGGCCACAACGGTTTTCAAGACCGCCGCATTCAACCACTCTGCCATCTCTCTGTGCCGTATTTTAAAACTTTACAAAATTACGTAAATGAATTAACAAATTAAAGAATTAAAATTTAGGTATTTATTATTTTATTCAAATCTGTCCAAGATATTTAAAGTCATTAATTAAAAATTTATCTGTGAATCCGGTGTGACCATCTTTACCAGCTCTTTAAAAATATCAAATGCCTTTTTATCAGAGGGTGTATCAGCAGTCTCTGTAGAATAAACTATTAAAGTAATTTCCTCTTCAGGGAAATAACCGTATCCACCGCTGTATCCGTTCATGCTTGGATTTTGCAGATACCAGCCGTTGGCAACTACAAATCCTGATGCAAAATAAAGATCCGGTTTTCCTGTATTCTCGAAACGGCTAAGTAATGTATTAAAAGAATTTTCGTTCAGCAACTTTCCTTTCCCAAAGACAGGTCCCCATTTTGCCAGATCAAATAAATTAGAATAAAGTGGTCCCGATTCACCCGCCCATGAAGGACTCCAGAAAGTAGCATCTTCATAAACTTTTCTGTCAGAGCTGAAGGAATGCAGTACGGGTGACGGCAGGTTAGCATTATTACTGTAACCGGTATTTGTCAGTCCTAAAGGCTTAAAAATATTTTCCTCATAAAGTTCAAACATTTTTTTTCCTGTTGCTCTTTCAATGACTTCAGCAAGAATTGTAAATTCAGTATGAGAATATTTTTGTTCAGTGTCCGGCGGAAAATTCAGATCGTCAGGAGTACCGTAAGAAATTATCTCTTCTCTTGTTATATATCTGAAAGGATATTTTAATATCAGATCCACAAATTTATTATTATAGACATAATCCTTATAACCGGCAGTATTTTTGATCAGCATTTGAATTGTTACTTTATCGGCATTTGGTAAATCGGGAAGAAACTTTGAGATTTTATCTTCAAGATTAATTTTTTCCTGCTCAGCAAGTATAATTACAAGAGTACCATAAAACATTTCTGACACACCGCCGATCCTGAAATGCATGTCTGTTGTTGCAGGATAGTTTGTCATTGATTCCCCGAGAGCAATTGTGAAAATTTCCTGTTCGCCTTTCCAAAGTCCTGCGATGACGGCATTGAACTTAAACTTTTCCTTTAATTCATTGGTCTTAGAAATCAACTGATCTTTATTTTGATTAAGATCTGTTTGAGAAAATGAAAACGAATTATGCATTATTGTAAATATTAGAACGAAAATGAATTGAAGAGAAATGGTTTTGAAATGATTCATGATTTTTTTAATAAAATAATTTAATTTTGTAAAATTAGCTAAACATAAAATCATTTGTTAATAAAAAGTTTTAAAACCTTTCAGTGTTAAAATATTCTGTGTTATATGACTTACATCAAAAATATTTAGAAAAAAAATTCTTTCACAGATTCTTTCTTTTTCAAATGCTCCAATAATTGTGATTCATGCGAATGCAGGAATCTAATATTAGGAGAAGCTATAAGGAAATTTGGTATTTACTTACTGTCGAAACAGACAAAGGGATTTATTTGGTTAAGTTTGGAAAAAATGTCAGGTTTCAGTTGAGATTCCCGCAACCGCGGGAATGACTAGTGTTTGTGGGTGTTGTCTTACTATTTGAAATATTTCTTTGCTGTTCATTTTTTTTTTAAACAGATAATAAATCCTGTCCGAATTTTCCATTATAAATTATGTTGCACCAATTATTTAATCGATACCCTGTTACATTTGTTTACAATAACTAGATTGTTCATGCTGATTTGTTTACCTAATTTTGTACAATTATTTTTAACTCCGCATTTTCTAACAAAAATTTATTTTATAATTTTTAAATCCTTAAATGAAATTAATTAAAACCATTGCTCTATTCTTTTTCACAATTACTTTTACCTTCCCCGTGAACTCACAATGGATACAAAACTCAACAGGCATCAACGGCGGAGATGTTTACTGTATTTCAAGAAGCGGAAATGATATTTTTGCAGGTACAAATCTCTACGGCATTTACAAATCCAACAATAACGGTACCAGCTGGCAGCAAACTGAATTAAGTGATAAATCAGTTTACTCTATATACATAAGCGGTAATAATATTTTTGCCGGTACAAACCTTTACGGATTATATTACTCCAATGATAATGGAAATACCTGGCAGCAATCCTCTATGAGTTCACAGGTCGTTTCTGAAATAACAGAAATCAACGGAACAATTTTTGCCGCTACGAGCGAAGGTGTTTACAAATCTGTAAATCAGGGTGTAAACTGGATTCAGTCGGGACTGAATACTTTTGAAATTTACTCGATAGCAGCAAGCGGGAATACTTTGTATGCAGGTGTTGGAATTGCAAAAGGTGTTTATATTTCCACAGACAACGGTGCTGCATGGACTCAGACATCTTTAAATAATAAAGATGTACTTGCAATTTCAGTTAATGGAAATAATGTTTGTGCAGGTACAATTAATTCAGGTGTATATTATTCTGCAAACAGCGGTGCAACTTGGAGCCAGTCTTCTTTTAATAATTCTGTCGTTTATTCATTTTCACAAACGGGAAATACTATTTTTTCAGGTACTTCTTCAGGTGTATATTCAACTGCAAACAACGGTGCAGACTGGGCTTCTGCAGGCATAAGTAATGAGATAGTTCAAAGTGTAAATACAAACGGAAGCCAGCTTCTTGCAGGTTCGAAGAAAGGTATATATTCTTCTCAAAACAGTGGTGCAAACTGGACAAAAAGTGAGCTGCATAATCTGTCAGTTTTTTCTGTGATAAATAATGGCGGAGTATTTTTTGCAGGATCAGGAGAAAACGGAGTATTCAGAAGTGCTGACGCAGGAAATACATGGGCTCAGACAAATCTTAATACAAACTCAATTCCCTCAATCGTTGCAAACGGCAATAGAATTCTTGCAGGTGCAGACAATGGAATTCAGATATCTACTGATAATGGGATCACTTGGTCAGGTACTTCCCTTACAAATGAAGTTGTATATTCACTTGCAATAAACGGAAGTACAATTTTCGCAGGCGGAGGATATGGTTTTCATATTTCGACTGACGGAGGTTATAACTGGAGCGGCACTTCTTTTCACGAAGTCTGTCTTGCACTTGTGCAGTCAGGAAATACTTTATACGCCGGTACTTATAATGGAGTGTTTTATTCAACGGATAATGCTGTCACCTGGACTCAGACTTCACTCAATAATGAATCTGTAAATGCATTATTGGTAAACGGAACCAACATTACAGCAGGAGTAAGCTTTAACGGAGTTTATATTTCCAATAATTCAGGTACAACCTGGACTCAGACATCGCTGAATGATAAGGATGTTTATTCACTCGCACAAAGTTCAGGATATTTGTTTGCAGGTACATACGGCTTTGGAGTATATATGTCTGCAGATAATGGACAAAACTGGATTCCGAGAAATCAGAATCTGGGTGAGCAATATGTTACTGTTCTGATGGTTTCGGCAAATGACCTTTACGCCGGAACCGGAGCTAATGCTTTATGGAAAAGAAACATTTCGGAAATTATCGGGATTAATCAGATCAGCAGTAATGTGCCTGCTGATTTTAATTTAAACCAAAATTATCCAAACCCTTTTAATCCTGTTACAAAAATTAAATATGATATTTTAAAAAGCGGTATTGTAAAAATGTCAGTATATGATCTTAGCGGAAAAGTGGTCAGAGTACTTTTTAATGAACATCATACTCCGGGAACTTATGAAACGAGTTTTGAAGGATCAGGATTTTCCAGTGGAGTGTATTTTTATAAATTAGAATCAGGAAGTTTTTCAGAAGTCAGAAAAATGACATTTATAAAATAAATTATTTAAACATTTTAAAAATAAATCAAGAATGAAAAGAATTTTCTTTACTACATTATTTATTTTAACATCATTATCTGTAGTTCAGTCACAGTTAGTGCAGTCAAATTTCACAGGTGATATAGTCCCACAATATATGGGATCAGGTACAAGTACAAGACTGCCTTATGTTTACAGGGCTACTGTCAGTGGACTTTTACCAAATTCATATTATAGATATTATTTAAATGCCTGTATATATACTGACTTCGGCGGGACAAATTCCGGTGCCGGTAATCCTCTCTTTATACACGGTAATGATTTCAGATACAGTACAGCTACAAACCTTTCAAATCCGGGAGGATATGATTCGATATTAACAAACGGCAGCGGAAGTTATACAGGATGGTTTGGATTTGTTAATACAGGAAATGCCAGATTCACTGCAGGTAATCATATTTATCCGACCATCACACTGGACAGCGCAGGCAGTGGTTCTACTTTATACAGATTTGCATTAAATGATTCAATAAAAGTTCTGGCATTTTCTACATCATCCGATGCAAATTCCGGTACAGGACTTTATGGAATTTCACTGGCTACTCCAAAAAATATCATTACGATCTATGATAATGTCAGTAACAGCGGAAGACCTCTGAGTATGGTATTTGCAGAAAGTGACGGGATTGATACAACAGTTTTGACAAATCTTGTAAAATATTATAAGGACAGTGTGGATTCAAGAGACGGCAGATGGGGATCTATTATTCCGAATGAACTTCCGGGCGGAGTCAAAAGAGTCAACGTACTTAGTCTTTCAGATGCGTCTGTTATAAAATTCAGAACTGACGACGACGGTATCTGGCCGAGCGGTACTAACACTGTCAACCCTGCAGGTGGAGCTGATAACCCTCTCAGACTTGACGAACAGGATGTACCTTTATTAATAAATACAGGTAATATAATCGCAGAGAATTTCAGGCTGGATCAGAATTATCCAAACCCGTTTAATCCTGATACCAAGATTAGTTTTTCAATTCCATTAAATGGTTATGTAAAATTAAAAGTGTATGATGTACTTGGAAAAGAGATCTCAGTTTTAGTTGACGGCAATATTAATGCAGGAAATTATCAATCTACTTTTAATGGAAAAGATCTTCAGTCAGGAGTTTATTTTTACAGGATGGAATTTTCAGGTGATAAAGGAATTACTTTTTCCGATATTAAAAAATTAATTTTAGTAAAATAACGGAATTAATACCGGTTATAATTTTCTATAATAACCACTAACAAAATTTTAAATAATTAATAAAAATTTTTCAATGAAAAAAAACTTATTAGTATTTTCATTTCTGATGCTTTTTGCTGCGGGATTTATAATTCCCCGGTCAGCATTTTCTCAGGGTGCAGGAGACAGTCTTTTTACAGGGATACAAGTTCACAATGTAAACATTATTTTTTCACAGCCAAATTACTGGGATTCGTTGACAATTTACTATAATCAGGGGAATGAACAGTTCTTAGCTGCTACTGTAATTGCTAACGGTACCATAATCAATAATGTAGGTGTCCGCTTAAAAGGCAATTCATCTTACACTCATCCAAATAATAAAAAGTCATTCAGATTAAGCTTTAATGAATTTGTTAGCGGCCAAAAATGGAATGGTCTCAAAGGAGTCCATCTGAATAATTTCTGGAATGATCCGTCATTCCTCAGAGAAAAAATTCATCTGGATTATTGCCAGAGTGTCGGCATAGTAGCGCCAAGAGCAAATTATGTCCGACTTTCAATAAACGATACTCTTTTTGCATTATATTCACTTGTCGAACATTTGAACGGTGATTTCCTGGAAACTCACTTTGGAGATGGAGACGGAGATCAATTTAAAGCAGTAGATGCTTTTGGAGCCACCAGTAATCTTGTCTCAGATTTCAGATGGTATGGTGCGGATACTTCAAATTATACTAACAGGTATGAAATAAAATCAGACAGTAAGATGGGATGGGACAGACTTGTAAGTTTTATTGATTCAATAAATCATACTACAGATGCTTACAATACTTTTTCATCTAAGGTAAATCTTAACTCATATTATAAGGCAATGGCTGTCGATATTCTTATGGGCAATCTTGACTCGTATGTTTATAACGGAAGGAATTTTTATATTTACTCACTTGCACCGGATTATAAAATGAACTGGATAGTCTGGGATGCAAGCTTAAGTATGGGAGCTTTACCCGGTGGTCTGTCAAATATAGAAACATTACCGGTAACTTATGTCAGTAGTGATACAGGCAGACCGCTTTTCGGTCAGATCATTAATAATTCTCAGCTTAGACATGAGTATCTGATGACATTCTGTGAAATATTTACTGATAATTTTTCTTCTTCAAAATTATTTCCAAAGATAGACAGTATTACAACTATTATCAGACCTTATGTAATGGAAGATCCGAGAAAGATGTTTTCCAATGCGCAGTTTGAAACAAACATTATAAGTGATCTTGTGATTTCAGGCTTCAGAATTCCGGGAGTAAAATCTTATATAAATGCAAGAAGAAGCAGTGTAGCTTCGCAGTTGAATACACTTGGAATAAACTGTGAGGTCGGAATTTATAATGGGAATGAGACCGTAAATGATTTTAATCTGTATCAGAATTTCCCAAATCCTTTTAACCCAAATACTATAATCAGTTATCAGATCTCTGTGAATAATGATGTTTCACTAAAAGTTTATGATGTTCTGGGAAATGAAGTAGCAACTTTAGTAAATGAAAAGCAGACAGCAGGAAATTACTCAGTTGAATTTAAAGGAGCTGATCTTTCAAGCGGACTGTATTTTTATATTTTAAAAACACCAAATCAAAGTGTTACAAAGAAAATGCTTCTTGTAAAATAATATGCAGCAATAAAATTTATTTTAAAATTTTTTAATTACAAAAAACCAAATTTAGATTAAATGAAATCAGGAAAAATTCTCACAATACTTTTAGTCGTAATTTTTTTATCGATGACAGGTGATTTATTTTCACAAGCATACCCGGGCTACACATTATATTCATCATCATCTACCCGAACAAATTTAATGGATCTTAATAATAATGTTGTAAAATTCTGGACACATACCAGAAGCGGCGGATATTCAGTATATCTATTGAGAAACGGAGACCTGATGCGTCCGGCACTTTCCACCGGATCTACAATCAACGGCGGTGCAGTAGCAGGTGTAGTTCAAAAATATTCATGGGACGGACCACTGATCTGGGAATATACTTACAGCAGCAATACATATAGAACTCATCACGACATTTGTCCGATGCCAAACGGAAATGTACTTCTGATCGCCTGGGAAGTAAAGACAGCTACTGATGCAGTTGCAGCAGGACTTAATCACAGTGCAGTCATATGGCCGGATCATCTTATTGAAGTTCAGCCGTCGGGAACTAACGGAGGAACCATAGTATGGAAGTGGCATTTCTGGGATCATCTGATACAGGATTTTGATCCGACAAAAGCAAATTACGGAGTGGTCGGCGATCATCCTGAATTATTAGACATCAATGTAGGCAGCGCCGGATCCGGAGACTGGATGCATATAAATGGGATCAGCTACAATGCCGCACTTGATCAGATCTTAATTTCATCACATGAGCTGGATGAAGTCTATGTGATAGATCACAGTACTACAACTACTGAAGCTGCAGGACATACAGGCGGCAGATACGGAAAAGGCGGAGATATTTTATACAGATGGGGAAGACCGTCAAATTACAGAGCTCCGGGTTCACAGATATTTAATGTAGTTCATAACAGCGTCTGGGTACCGGATAGTCTTCCGGGCGGCGGAAATATTATGGCATTTAATAACAGAGAAGGTACTAATTCTTCAATGGTAGTCGAGTTTCAAGCCCCTACTGACAGTGCAGGATTTTACAGCTATACATCCGGATCAGCTTTCGGACCGGCAGATACTGAATGGAGCTACAGTGCATCAGGTTTTTATTCAAATCATCTTGGTGGAAATCAAAGACTTGCAAACGGAAATACAATGATCTCAGAATCGACCAGCGGGAATTTATTTGAAGTTACATCTGCAGGTAACATAGTATGGAGTTTTTCACCTGGCGGGCAAATCGTAAGAGTACTGAGATATGGTTTTGATTATCCGGGACTGGTAGCTGTTTCGAATATTACAACTTCTATTCCTGAAAATTATGATCTGTCTCAGAATTATCCAAATCCTTTTAATCCTGTAACTACTATAAAATTTGAATTACCTAAACAGGAAAAAGTTACAATGAAGGTTTATGATATTTTGGGAAATGAAGTAAGGACGTTGATTGATAATGAATCAAGAAATCCAGGACAGCACAGCGTTGTATGGGATGGAAAATTTAATTCAGGACTCAATGCTGCGACAGGTGTATATTTTTATAAACTTGTTTCTGAAAATTTTACAAAGACAATGAAGATGATACTGGCAAAATAATTTCCGGTGTTAAAAATAAGAGTTTAGTTTTATTTATCTTTAAAAGAGCTTTCCTGATATTTTGGGGAGCTCTTTTTTTATTATCCGCATGAACTTTGGTCTATACTTCAAAGACCCGAAGGTTCAAACGCATCAATTTTAATTGTTTTAAAACTTTGAGCTTTCGAGTCTTAGAGGCATTTGTTTTCGAAATTCTGATTTAAATTTATAGATGTATCTGAAATTACCATATAATTCTTAATATGGTATAGCTATATTATTCAGTTAAACCATATTAAGAAAATGTATCTGGATAAAATAATACAGCAGCGATTAGATGAAAAACTGGAAGCACTGGCTGAACTTCGTCCGGTGCAGACTTCTTTACTGAAAAAATTAAAGCATCAGATTGCACTTGAAATGACCTATAATTCCAATGCTATAGAAGGAAAATTTTAATTTTACAGTAGCCTGTACTTTATTCCTTCTATTTCATCTTCCAATCCAGCAAGGTCAAACTTCCCTACTCTCAGTCTTCGCAGTGTTTTCAGATATCCGCCAATTCCGAGTCTTTCCCCAAAATCATTTGCAATTGTTCTTATGTAAGTTCCTTTACTGCTGCTGATCTTAAAATAAATTTCAGTTTCGCTTAATCTCTTTACTTCAAAATCAGTTATGATAATTTTCCTCGGCTCGCGTTTTATTTCTCTGCCTTTGCGGGCAAGTTTGTAAAGCGGTTTGCCTTTATGTTTAATTGCTGAATACATCGGCGGGATCTGCTCTGTCTCTCCGAGGAATGTATTTCTCACATTTTCGATCTGCTCATCTGATACATCAAATTTTTCTGCAACATTCTCTTCCTCAGTTTCCGTGTCAAAACTTTTTGTCACTGCGCCAATCCGTATTGTTCCTTCATACTCTTTATCATATTCAATGATCTCATTAATAGTTTTAGTTTTCTGATCTGTGCATAAGATCAGCAGACCTGTTGCTCTTGGATCGAGCGTACCTGAGTGTCCGATCTTTTTTATGGAAAAATTTCTTTTAAAGATCCTCACTACATCAGCACTTGTCAGATCCAGAGGTTTATCGGCTAAAATTATTTTATTGGAAAATTCACTGAAGGGAAGTTCTGTAGATTCAGAATTCATTTATTGTTTTTATTGTGGAAGTTCTTAATCTGAGTCAGGTTCAGAGTCAGATTCAAATTCAGATTCCGGAGCTCTGTCCTTATTAATACTTTTGTCTTTTTCCTGAGTATCATTTATAAGCTTCTGGATTTTATCTGCATACTCAATTGTATCATCATGATAAAAAAACAATTCAGGCATATATTTCATTACTATAATTTTTGCAAGTAAATATCTTATGTGCTTCTTTTTGGTTTCAATCTTTTCGAGACATTCATCGATCGGAATCTGATTTCCGAGGAAGCTGAGATAAATTTTTGCCATCTTTAGATCAGGCGTAACTATTACTTTTGAAACTGTTACAAGTCCAAGTCCGCCAATCTCCGACAGATCTTTTGACATTGCTGTATTTAATTTGTTCTTTATTTCCTGTGCTACTTTCTCAGTTCTTACTGACATGCTAATATACTTTTACTTTTTCTCTTTTTATAAAATCTAAATTAAATCTATTGAGGTGTCACAAGTTTCCTCTTTGTTTCAACTACTTTATATGCTTCTATTATATCGCCTATCTTTACATCATTAAAATTCTCAAGACCAATTCCGCATTCATAACCTGAGTCAACTTCTTTTACGTCATCCTTGATCCTTTTCAGTGAAGAGATACCTCCTTTGAAAATTTCAAATCCGTCTCTCAAAAGTCTTACCTTATTATTCCTGTTGATCTTTCCATCCTGCACATAACATCCTGCGATATTTCCGATCTTTGGAACTTTGAATACTTCTCTGATTTCTACTGTTGCTGTCACTTCTTCAGAAATGTCCGGAGCAAGCATACCTTCAAGAGCATTTTTCACTTCGTCTATCAGGTTGTATATGATATTGTATAATCTTACATCAATATTATTTTTCTCAGCAAGTTTTCTTGCTTTCAGATTTGGTCTTACATTAAATCCGATTACAATTGCATCTGATGCTTCTGCAAGAAGGATATCAGATTCACTGATAGAACCAACTGCTTTATGTATCACATAAACTTTTGTCTCATTTGTAGTAAGCTTATGAAGTGAATCCGCAAGTGCTTCTGCTGATCCATCGGTATCTGCTTTAAGAATAATTTTTAATTCAACTCTCTTACCTTCCTGTATCTGTTTGGAAATGTCATCAAGCGTAACAAACTTCACCTGTCTGAAATCCTGTTCCCTCTTAAGCTGCTGTCTCTTCAATGAAAGATTCTTTACATCTTTATCAGATCCAAGTACAACAAAAGTATCACCTGCCTGCGGGACACCGTCAAATCCAAGTACTACAACCGGTGATGACGAAGTCGCTTCTTCTATCTTATGTTCTCTTTCGTCAAACATGGCTTTTACTTTACCGCTGTAAACACCTGCTATAAAAGAATCACCGACTCTTAATATTCCTTTCTGAACAAGTACAGTAGCAATAGGTCCTCGTCCCTTGTCTAACTTGGCTTCCAATACAACACCTCTTGCAGTTTTTTTCGGATTGGTTTTAAGTTCAAGCAGTTCAGCTTCTAATAGAATTTTCTCAAGTAACTGATCAATGTTCATTCCCATTTTCGCAGAGATCTCAACTGATTGGTACTTACCGCCCCACTCTTCCACCAATACATCTTTTTCAGAAAGTTGCTGTCTGATTCTGTCAGGATTTGAATCCGGCTTATCGACTTTATTTATTGCAATGACAATCGGTACATTTGCTGCTCTTGCATGATTTATAGCTTCAATGGTCTGAGGCATTACACTATCATCAGCTGAAACTACAAGCACAACTATATCCGCAGCCTGTCCGCCTCTTGCTCTCATAGCTGTAAATGCTTCGTGTCCGGGAGTATCAAGGAAACTTATTTCTTTTCCCGAATCCATATGAACTTTATAAGCACCGATATGCTGAGTAATACCACCTGCTTCACCTGCCACTACATTTGTTTTTCTGATATAATCAAGAAGTGATGTCTTACCGTGATCCACATGTCCCATGATTGTAACCACTGGAGCTCTGTCAATAAGATCTCCTGGCATATCCGGTTCTTCTTCAATAGCTTCCTCTTCATAATCTTTCAGGAATTCAATTTTAAATCCAAAGTCACTGGCAATCAATTCTATAATATCCTGTTCAAGTCTCTGATTTATGGAAACCATTATTCCGAGTTTGAAACAATTTTTTATGATCTCATTCGGATCAATGTTCATCAGGTTTGCAAGCTCTGCCGTAGATAAATATTCATTTACCTTTATAATATTTTTTGTTGCTTCTTTTTGCTCAAGTATTTTTTTCTCTTCCTCGATCCTCTCTTTTTTCTTTCTCTTTCTGGCGATACTTCTGGCTGATGTTCCGGTATCTCCTTCTATCTTTGCATAAGTATCTCTGATCGCTTCATCAATTTCCTTTTGAGTGGCATCTTTAACTCTGTGCCCTTTTTCTAATTTGACTCTTCTTTTTCTTTCTGATTCGGTTTCGAATTTCTTTTTATCCCTGTCTTTTTTATCTCTGAACTTTCTGTCTTCAAGCAGTCTGCCTGTTACATTTCGTTTTACAAAACCTTCTTTTTTAACTTCTTTTTTTGGATCTGTGGAAGCAGTAGTTTCAGGTTTTTGAAAAGATTTTTGTTTCCTCTTTTCTTTTAAAACCTGATCCATTGTTATTTTTTCAGTAGGTTTTCTTTTTTTGAATTTATCAAAAGGCTTTTTAAAAGTTTTTACCGGTCCGGTCTTTCTATCACCCGGCTTTTCAAAAGGTTTACTTTCTACAGGCTTAGGTTTATTGTCTATCTGCTTTGGTTTATTATCTATCTGCTTTGGTTTATTATCTATATGCGTTGGTCTATTATCTATTTGTGTTGGTTTATTATCTAAATGCGTTGGTTTGCTCTCAATAGTTTTGACTGCAGGAGCAAAAGGTTTCTTATCAGTTTTTTGTTTTAATGAATCTGCCTTTTTGGCTGCTCTTTTTTCTTTATCCCTTTTTTCCTGATCTTTTAAACTCTTTTCTCTGTCTTTATAAGCAAGTATTTCCTGTTTTCTTCTTTCATCTTCTTTAGCTCTTTGCTCTTCTTCTATAACTTTTTTTAATCGTTCCTTTTCCTCTTCGAGTCTTTTTTCTTCATTACCTTTCTCGATCTTTTCCTGAGCATCTGATAGTTCCACATGAAATTTTTCTACAAATTTCACAGACTTTTCCATCTTCTTATCTTCAAGCTCTATCTCTTTCCTGAAGTTAGAATATACCTTGCTCACAGTCTCATCATCCAATGCAGTATTAATAGATGCTTCTATTCCTACCGTCTTAAGATAATCGATTATGACATCTTTCGATACTTTTATTTCTTTTACTAATGCTATTACTTTTTTCATATAATGTTAAAATTTTTACCGGGACAAAATTCTGATCCCGGAAATTCCGGTTATGCTCAGTCGACCGTTTAAATCTGTTAATATCTATTTATTTCATTGTACTCTTTAATTTAAATTGCTGAAATTAATTTTCTATTCCAGATTTTTTTATAACTTTTTTGAACCAAAGTTTATCGGAATGAAAGAAAGTTAGAGCCTTATTCTTTTTCCTTTGTCTCTTCTTCTTCAGCAGCATCCTCTTCCGCATCCAGTTCGTCTTCATCTAATTTGTCTGCATCTTCAAGCTCTTCATCAGTTGCTTCTTCTGAATCTTCTGCATCTTCAAGACCTTCTTCTGTTTCTTCAATTTCATTCTCCTGCTCGTCATTCTCATCAGCGTCTTCCTCAGCATCATCTGTATCTTCATCTGAATCTTCTTCTTCAGTTTCTTCTTCATCAGCTTTTTCATCTGCTTCGTCTTCAGCATCTTCATCTGCTTCATCTTCAGCATCTTCTCCAGATTCATCTGTATCTTCATCATCTACTTCATCGTTCACATTTTCGTCAAGTTCATTTTCATCAATATCTTCTTCATCTTCAACCTCTTCTTCAGCTTCTCTTACTACATCTATCTGATATCCGGAAAGTCTTGAAGCAAGCTTAATATTCTGTCCGCTCTTTCCAATGATAAGACTTATCTGATCTTCATCTGCATATATTTTTGCGATCTTATTTTCATTATCAAGATAAATATCATTAAGTTTTGCAGGAGATAAAGCTCTTGCAATATATAATGCCGGATCTTCTGTATAATTTATTACATCAATATTTTCATTACTTAATTCTCTTACAATAGAGTGAATTCTGATTCCCTTCATCCCTACACATGCGCCTACTGCATCTACTCTGTCGTCATTAGAAATTACTGAGATCTTTGCTCTTTCACCAGGCTCTCTTGCAATTCCTTTTATTTCTATAATGCCGTCATAAATTTCAGGGATCTCGAGTTCAAATAATTTATCAAGAAACTGTTCATCAGCTCTGGATACTATGATGAGCGGCGGACCTGACTGTCTTTTTTCAATACTCTTAATAATTGCTCTTGTAGTATCACCTTTCTTATATTTTTCTTTAGGTATCTGTTCGCCTTTTGGGAAAATGATTTCATTACCATTATGAATCAGAAGTATCGAAGTCGGTTTGATCTGATAGATCTCTCCTACTACAATTTCACCAACCTGATCTTTATAAGCATTGTAAGTGATTTCTTTTTCGATCTCTCTTATCTTTTGATTAAGATTCTGTTTCAGATTTATCACCATTCTTCTGCCAAATTGTTCGATCGGTATTTCTTCAGCAAAGTCATCCCCAATCTGAAAATCTTCTCCTGCTTTTTCTTTAGCAGTCTCAACATCGATCTCTATTCCTTCATCCATCACTTCTTCTACCACTACTTTATAAAGGAATATCTCAATTACGCCTTTATCCATATTTACGACGACATCAAAGTTTGCTTCGGGTCCATATTTCTTTTCCATCATTTTATTGAACGAGTCCTTTATCACACTTGAAAGTATGTCTCTGTCAATGTTTTTTTCTTTCGCCATTTGTGAAAAGGCTTCTACTATATCCGATTTCATATTATGCTGCTGATTTTTATTATTTTAAAATTTTAATTTAATTCTTGATTCTTTTATATCGCTGAAATTTATTTCACGGTATTCTGTCCGTATTTTTTTTAAACCTTTTTCTTTTATCGAGCTCTCCACACCGATCTTATTTTCATCCTCAGAGATCAGTGTAAGTTTACCGGTCAACTGCTCATCATTAATAAGAATGATCTCCAGATCCCTGTCCTTATGTTTCAATAACTGCCAGATAAATTTAAATGACCTTTCAGTTCCGGGGGATGAGATAACCATTTTAGAGATATCCATCAATACAACTTTCTCTTCAATGATATCATCAAGCTCATGATTTATCCTTACCAGCTCGTCTATGTTTATGCCCGTCTTATTATCCACAAATATCTCAAGTACCTTAGTCCCTCGCTCACCTCTCAATGCGTAATCAATTATCTTATATTCAGATTTACTGAAATAATTTTCAGCAATTTCCTTAATTTCAGTTTCCATTTTTTGTAAAAAAAAAGTGGGTTCGACAAACCCACCAATATATATTCATTTTAAATGCCTGACAAAATACTTTTTATATGATAAAATTTCAAGGCAGAGATGAAAAAGCAATTAAAAATTAAAAATTACGAATTAAAAATTTAGAATGGTAATTTAGAATGGTAATTTAGAATTAATTATTTAGAACCTGAATACCTATCAAAATGGTAAAAAAATTTTGGCGAATTTTCAAGAAAAAAATCTAAACTTTTAATAGCACGATTTTAAATAATTCACAATTAATTTCCCCTTAAAAAAGGCTGTCTCAAAACACTATTTTTACCAATAAGTCACAAAGACACAAAGAAAAAAACTTTTAAAAAAGAATGCTTTGCGTCTTTGTGTCTTTGTGGTATTAATTAGAATACTTCTTAAGCATAAGTATTTAATGAAACTCCGTTTCGTAAAAGTTCTTTTAATAGAAATGGCCTATACAGTATCTAAAACTTTTTCATTCAATTTAATTTTTAATAGAACCCGATATAAAATTGAAATTACATATGCATTTAATTATTTTGAACGCATGAAAAAAGCAAAGATCTCAATTACTAATCCCAAAACTTCCAAAAGAAATGAAGCTGTTAAATCTTATGAAGGATTCGACAAACAAACCAACCTGCAAGGATTTTTAAAATATACTGTTTATTTTATTCTGACAGCACTTCCTGTTTATCTTGCATACAACTATTACGCGAATGCACTTTTAATAAATGGATACAACAGTTTTCAGCTTGATGACGGCTGGATTCATCTGACCTTTGCAAAAAATCTCTCTGAGTATTTTAGTTTTTCATATTACAAAAATGAAATGGTCACCGCCGGTTCGACTTCTCCATTATATACATTTATTATTGCTGCCGGGTTTTTTATTACGGACAATGAAATGATCCTGAGTTATGTAATTGGTGTTTTGTTTTTTGCCATGGCAGCTTTTGTGATATTCAGATTATGTATGCATGACTTTAATAAGGACCTACTTGCTTCACTGGTCTGCGCCGGATTATTCATATTAGACAGGAACATGAATTTCATTTCTCTTTCAGGTATGGAGACGACTATGTATGTTTTCATTTTGCTGCTCGGTGCTTATTTATATAAAACAAAAAAAACATATTCTCTCGCTGTCATTTTAGGACTTGTGATCTGGTCACGTCCGGACGGGGTTGCTTTCATTGCAGCTGTAGCTGTCGATATAGCTATTGCATTGTTCTATTTTAAAAATGAAGAAATCAAAAAAGTTTACAATAAAGAAAAGCTTTTAAAAATGTCCCTGATCTTTTTTGTAATTGCCGGCGCATATTTTCTTATGAATTATTTGATAGCCGGTACATTTTTTCCAAATACTTATTCAGCAAAAATAGCATATTTTTCAGATATAGATAAAAAATTCAGTTATCTCACCGAGAAGGTATATCCCTTTTTTTCCAACCTCAGCTATTCTTTTTTTGTCGCAGGATTTTTATTTTCAGTAATAATATCCGTATACAACCTAGTAAAAAAGAGAACATCTGAAAATCTTTTATATATTTTATTCATCTTATTTTTTCTGTCTCTGTACATGATCAAGCTTCCCGAAATAAACAGATTCGGGAGATACATCATGCCTTTGATTCCATTTTTTATATTATTATCAATTTCGGGTTACAGGGAAATTCTAATTATCATAAATAAATTTTTAAAAAATGCTTTTATAACAAGACTTGCATTTATAATATTTGCAGGTGTGTTATTTTATCAGTCTTTCAACGCTTATGAAACTTTCAAAATGTTTTATGCAGAACAGTGTAAATACATTTATGACAGACAGGTAAAAACTGCAATGTGGCTGAAAGAAAATACAGATGAAAATGACGTACTCGGAGTTCATGATATTGGTGCGATTGGATTTTATACAGGAAGGAAAATAATTGATGTAGCCGGACTTATCACTCCTTATCTTAATGAAAGATTAACTGAAAAAGATTACAGTAAAATAATGAAGGATTATCTTCAGCAGCAGGGTGTTTCATATATTGCTTTTCTGAGGGAATGGTACAGATCAATAAATCAGGTTCCACTTTTTAAAACTCCTGACTATTCTCCGCAGGAAGTAATGGAGGTATTTGAATTTATTCCGGATTCTACTTACATCATATCCAAGAATGCAAACTATATGATGGACAAAGCCTTAAGGAGTTATAAAGAAAAAGATGGAAACGAAATAATTAAAGATATGAATAACATTCTAGAGCTTGAGCCAACTTATGCTGAAGCTTATTATCTGAGGGCTTATGGATATTCTTTACTGAATAATGATGAAAAATATCTGGAGGACCTGAAAAATTCAGTCAGATATTTTCCAGGATTAATAATTGCTCAAAAAAATCTGGGAATGCTTCTTATGGAAAAGGGTAAATATTCTGAAGCAGAAAGTCATTTAAGGAAAGCACTTGAGCTTGATCCTGCAAACAAATCAGTACAGGAATCATTAAGAGTGATCGAAGAAAAAATTGCGAAGTAAAATAATTTATCATTAAAAAATCTCTGTTCCCGCAGATTTACATGCTTATCGGACTCTGCGGATAATAAAATTAGATCTATAAAAGATTATTTTAAAAGTATCATACGTTTTGTCTCAACAAAATCCCCCGCATCAAGTCTGTAAAAATAAATCCCGCTGGCAAAACCGCTTCCATCAAACTCAACTGAATAGCTTCCCGCACTTTGCTTCTCATTGACTAATTCAGCGACTTCATTTCCAAGTATATCAAATACTTTCAGCTTAGCATTACCGGCAACTTCTAAATCGTAATTAATAACTGTTTTTGGATTAAATGGATTGGGATAATTCTGAGACAAAGAAAATTTATCAGGGACAAAGTTGCTTATCAATTTTACATCTGACAATATTGTATCTCCATAGACAACACCATCGATTTTACATCCAAGTAAATATGTAAATCCGGAACAATACGGATCACCGCTGCATGAATAAATTTCACCAAATCCTTTTGCATATTCTATATCTTGAATGACCAATCCACCATGAAAAAACTCTTTGACTTCAGTAAGTATACCAAAAACATTTTGATTAGTGATTGACATACACCTCCTTGTAAAGATTGACTGAAACAGGCAATTTATCTCATCACCCGGATTTGATGCAAGACTGTCAATAATTTTATCATCCGGATAAGAACCGCAACCGCTTCCCGGAGAATAAAGGAGAAAATTGCCTGAAAGAGAATCAATTCTGACATATACATTCATACCATACCGGTTCATAAGAAAATAAATATGACCGTTTATAACTGTATCTTTTTGTATACAAAGTTTATGAAATGTCGGAGGAAAAGGGATCGGTGAAAATGTAGTTTTATAATACCATGTATTTCCTGTCTTTAGTGGAAAATATCTGACTAAGGATGTGTCAGAGGCTATTGTTTGAGTTGAACAAAATAAGGTAATTATAAACAGAACTTTTTTCATAATGCAATTAATATTTTCTTAATATAAAAAGAATAAAATTCAAAAAATATTACCTGAATATTGCGGTGAAATGTATATGTTCAATTATTGCTCAATTATCATTAATTATCAATAATTACCTATACTGCTTTATTAACTTTAAAAAATTCTCAGTTTGGAAATGTCTAATGGTTTGAAATTACATTTCATTTTAGTTAACTTGCAAGTCTTTGTAAAAGTAAAAGCTAACGCGGGGCTATAGCTCAGTTTGGTAGAGCGTCTGAATGGCATTCAGAAGGTCAGCGGTTCGATCCCGCTTAGCTCCACAAATACAATAAAAATAATAAATTTTAAATATACAATATGTTTGCAATAGTTAATATCAAAGGACATCAGTACAGAGTTCAGGAAAATCAAAAAGTTTTCATTCCTAAGCTGAAAGATGAAGTCGGATCAAAAGTTACATTCAGTGATGTACTTATGTTCTCGAAAGATGATAAATCATTTGAGATAGGTGCTCCTTCACTTGAAATGAAAGTCGAAGCTACAGTTCTCGATCACGTTAAAGATGATAAAGTCATAGTCTTTAAGAAAAAGAGAAGAAAAGGCTATAAAGTCAGAAGAGGTCACAGACAGAATTACACTCAGATCACTATAGATAAGATCAGCTAAGATCAGCTAAGATCAGCTAAGATCAGCTAAGATCAGCTAAGATCAGCTAAGATCAGTTATATCTTCAAACAAAATTTTAAATAACATTCAATTTTAATATAAGGAGTTAGAAATGGCACACAAAAAAGGACTCGGAAGTTCCAAGAACGGAAGAGACTCAAACTCAAAAAGACTCGGTGTAAAAAAATTCGGCGGTGAAGCAGTAATAGCCGGTAATATCCTTGTCAGACAAAGAGGTACAAAATTTCTCCCGGGACAAAATGTAGGTCTCGGTAAAGATTATACAATATTTTCCCTGATAGACGGTAAAGTAAATTTTACCACTAAAAAAGGTAGAAAGACATTAAGCGTACTTCCTTATGAAAGCGCCTGATAATTTTTAATCACAGTTTTGAAAAGGTTATTTTGAGAAATCAGAATAACCTTTTTATTTTTATAAAATAAAATAATACAGTAAATATGAAAATCACAGTAGTCGGCGCAGGAAATGTAGGAGCTACATGCGCAAATGTAATAGCTCAAAAAGAATTAGCAAACGAAGTAATACTTCTCGATATTAAAGAAGGTATCGCAGAAGGAAAGTCGCTCGATATCTGGCAGACATCCGGAATTAATAATTATGATACAAGAGTGATCGGTGTCACAAATGATTATGAAAAAACTGCCGGCTCTGAAGTGGTTGTAATTACTTCCGGTCTTCCCAGAAAACCAGGCATGAGCAGAGATGATCTCATTTCTACAAATGCAGCAATCGTAAAATCCGTTACCGAAAATGTAGTCAAACATTCTCCTGATGCAATAATTATTGTTGTATCTAATCCATTAGATGTTATGACTTACTGCGCATTTCTTTCTGCAAAACTTCCATCTTCCAAAGTTATGGGAATGGCAGGAATACTTGACACTGCACGTTACAGAGCATTTCTTGCAGAGGCACTGGATTGTTCGCCAAAAGATATTTCAGCAATGCTGCTTGGCGGACACGGAGACACTATGGTTCCGCTTCCAAGATATACTACTGTCAGCGGAATTCCTGTTACGGAATTAATCGATGATGAAAAGTTAAATGCAATTGTGGATCGAACAAAAAAAGGCGGTGGTGAACTCGTTGCTCTCATGGGAACTTCAGCATGGTATGCTCCGGGTGCAGCAGCAGCTCAGATGGTAGAGTCAATTGTCAGAGATCAGAAAAGAATTTTTCCGGTATGCGCATGGCTTCAGGGCGAGTATGGTATGAATGATATATATTTAGGCGTGCCGGTAGTACTTGGTAAAAATGGAATTGAGAAAATAATTGAACTGAAACTTAATGAAGATGAAAAGACACTTCTGACTGATTCAGCAAAAGCTGTAAAAGAAGTCATGGGTGTTTTGGATGAATTGAATAAAAAGTAATACGAAAGAAATAATTCTATAAATCCTGTTATTGAAATTAAGTAACAGGATTTTTTTTATTACAGGTTATAATAAATTCAGTACCCGATCCTGTGGACGTACAAATAAAATCATCCACTAAAGATTTAATAATAAATAATCCCCTGCCGCTTTCTTTTAAAATATTTTCATCTGTTGTCGGATCAGGCACACTGTTAATTACAAACCCTGTACCTTCATCAAGAATTCTTATGATAATTGTTTCATCACCATAAATTATTTCCGTATAAACTTTTTTTAACGGATCTTCATTATTGCCGTGAACGATTGCGTTTATCAAAGCTTCCGAACAGGCAATCTTTAAATTGATAAACTTTTCCATTTCAAGACCGAATTTTTCATTAACACTATCAAGAAGATCTTCAAATTTCACGATCTCATTTCTTTCGCTTTTAAGAGTAAGAATTTCCTTATGCAATTTATATATTTATTTAATCGATTTTATACTAAAATATGAAAGTTAATTTACATATTCCATAATATATTGAGTTGAAAATTTACAGAAGAATTAGTCTGGGACGGATTCAGATATTCTATCTGATCCAGTCCCAGTATGAATTTTATCAGTGAATTATTATTCATGTACATCTCAGCAATTCCAACAGGTCCGTAAGATTTGTAAGTATTTGCTAAAACTTTTTCAGCTTCATCATAATTATACCTGTCCTGAATATAATATTTATAACCTACTCCAAAATTCAGAAAATTATTTATCATATAATTTATACCGGGCATATAAAACTGTTCTGCATAAAATGTAATTGGCTTTACAGAAAAAGAATTATTCAAGAATTCACCTTGTTCGTAAAATTTTAACTCGGCTGCAAAATTCAATTTAAAACCTCTTCCTAAATTATAAGAACTTGAATCTCTAATACTAAGCTGTCTGTATGAAAAACTCTGCACCTGTGAGATCAGATCTTCAAATTCATATACAGTATAATTCGCAAGTACCTGGAAGAAATTATTAGTGGTAAATCTTTCAACAGGTTTGAAACTGCTGTATGAACCAAGTTTATAAACCCTGTTAGTATAATTGTTCGCACTTCTTTGAGAATAAATATAACTGAGCTTTGATACTATATATTCAAATCTTGTTTCAACATAAAAATTATTAAGGTTATTAAAATTATAGGAAGCTGACACAATTGATTCTGATTCATCCCTGTCATCAAAATTATCCTGGAAATCTGTATCATAAAGCAAGAGTGAAGTCGAGCCTGTAAAATTAAAAGAGTTTGTATTTGACAAGGGATAATATGCATTAAAAAGAAGCGACGTCCTTCTGCTATTATTGTTCTTATTTTTTTCAGCTCTTTCAAGTTCACTTATCTGAGCTGCTGTAAGTCCTTCAGGATTTATCAGCGTATGATTTTCAGATCTTTCACTGATAAGTACTCTAAGCTGTGTAAAGAGATTTCGCCAGTTGTAATTCAGATTGGTATAAACTTCCAGATTATTTTCTGTGATCTGATTATCATATGTATTTTCAAAAAATACATTATTCGAAGTAGGTTTGTATTTATATTCCCTCTTAATTATTCTGTTCATATAATTACCGCCGAGCGAAAGGATTATATCATCAGTAAATCCATAGTTAAGCATATCGCCTATATAAAAATAATTTTCATCTCGGCTTTCAATGTTGTTCAATACATCATAAAGAAGCGCTACTCCGGGAGACGCAGGGAAAAAAAAGTCATTCTTCTGATTGTAAAAAGTAAGTCTTCCTGTATTATCCACCTGCTGTGCAAATCTTTTGTAAATTTCCGTATTGATCTCATAATTATGATTTTGTTTTTGGTCAAGGTCTTCGTAAAATAAAATGAGATTACCATTTGTGATGTAATCGTTAAGATTATAATTATTTGTCTGAGTTTCAAAAAATCCGCTGAACCCTGAATTGAATTCACCAATCTGATCCTCTGTTTTGTATCCTAATTTTGTATTAAAAAAAACACTGTTCATCATACTTGCATCCATGTTTGCATAAAAATAATTACTGTTATTCTGATTGGTCTCTACGGTCTTGTCATCAGTATAAAACTTATTTTGAAACCCGACTCCTACATCAATATCTTCCTTCACATCATAAGACATCAGCAAATTCAGACTGTTAAAATCACGGAAAAAATTCTTATTAAGCTTTGATACATTTGATAGGAAATTATTTGTTATCAAAAATCCGAATCTCTCAATGTTATTTTCATAATTCAATAATGAATTAAAATTTGCCGAATTCAGATCATTATAAAAATTTGTCTCAAAAATATTAGTGCTGTAAACAGTGTCAGTCAGAATAGAACCGGACTGAGACATTGCAGATACAGGTATCAGCATTATTAAAAATATTAATAAAAAAAAGTATTTAATTATAGAGATCTTCAAAATTAAATTTCTTTGATTCGGAAGAGTCTTCAGAATTAAGATCCCTGAAAAGTTTTTCGAGATCTGTATAATTTTCCAGCGATGAAAGCTCACTGGTGTTTATGTCAAGTTCTATTCTGCCTTTATTTATCAGAATGATCTTTGTAGAAATTTTTTCAATAATATTAAGATGATGTGAGCAGTAAAAAATAGTTTTTCCTTTGCCTGCAAGGAATCTTATAAGGTCATGAAAAACGAATATGGAATTTGTATCAAGTCCGTTCAGTGGTTCATCAAGAAAGATTACATGAGGTTCATGCATCAGTGCTGAAGTGATCATCACTTTTTGTTTATTTCCTTTTGAAAGATTTCCGATAGAGTCATTTACAAGATCAGTAAATCCAAACATTTCGGCAAATGAATTTATTCTTTCTGAAATTACTTTATCCGTAAGATCTCTGACCATTCCTGTAAAGTTTAGAAATTCCACCGGTGACAATGAATTAAAAAGGTTTGCACTTTCGGGGACATAGCCGATTATTTTTTTTACTTCGACGGGATCTTTTTTTATGTCAAGATCATTTATCAGAACACTGCCTTTGTTAAAATCGAGTATACCGGTTAATATTTTTACAGTTGTAGATTTACCTGCGCCGTTAGTGCCGATGTATCCGCATATCTCGCCCTTTTGAATTTCAAAAGATACATCATTTACAGCCGTGAAATCATCAAACTTTTTTGTAAGATCTTTAACTAAGATCATGCACTTATAAATTTAAATTCAGTTAAATATTTCAGCAAAAAAAACTTTCATATAGTCCCATGATCTGATATCAGCTTTCTCATTATAAGCTGATCCTTTTGAAGGATCATTGCCGGCATTTTTATCTGTGAAGGAATGTACTGCTCCACTGAATTCAGCCAAAACATAATCTACGCCGCCATCTTCCATTTCTTTTTTAAATGCAATTACATCCTCCTCAGGAACATTAGGATCTATAGCTCCGTGCATAATCATTACTTTTGCTTTGATATTTTTTGCTTCATCCGGATTTCCTGACTTCAGTGAACCATGAAAACTCACGACACCTTTTATATCTGCGCCGCTTCTCGCCAGTTCTAAAACTCCGCCGCCGCCGAAACAATATCCAATGGCTGCAATATTATTTTTATTCACATTTTCAATTTTCATCATTTCATTCAGACCTGCATTTACTCTGAGCTTGAATAATTCTCTGTCAGCATAATATTTTCCGGCTTCTTTACCGGCTTCTTCACGGGTCTGAGGGCGGTTGTCCTTTCCGTAAACATCAACAGCAAAGGCAACATAGCCAAGCTCTGCCAGCATTCGTGCTCGCATTTTTTCATAATCCCCGAGACCTTTCCACTGATGAACTATTAAAATCCCCGGCATTGTACCTTTGATGGAATTATCATAAGCGATAAAGCCTTGATAAGTCAAACCGTCTATCTGATAATCAAAATCTTCTTCGATGATCTCTGCTTTTAAATTCATTGAAATAATTGCAAATAAAAATAAAAAAAATAAATTAATAATATACTTCATGATGTGTGCTGTTTGATTTTGAAAAATGATTTGTTAATTATAAGGGAAATGAATTGTAATTAGAATATAAAAATGTGAGATAATGATTTGAAATAATTTCAATTGTTCGAAATTACAAAGCCAATATGTCTTAAAAATATAGTTCAAATAAAAATTAATGTGTTTATATTGATTCCTAATAATGCAGGATTATCAGGAAAATATAGTTAGCAGCGGACAAAGTGAATCAGATCTTGAAAAGCCAAAGATCCTGTCTTCATTTTTTTTCAGCGGAGTATTTGTACTGCTGCTCTGGATAATTCAGTTTCTTCAATGGTCTTTGGCAAAAGAGTTTGCCACATTTGGAGTGCTGCCGAGGACTCTGACCGGTCTGAAAGGAATATTAACCGCACCTCTAATACATGCAGACTTTTCACATCTTATATCAAATTCTTTTTCACTGTTTCTATTGCTGTTTGGAATACTTTATTTCTACAGGTCATCAGCAATAAAAGTATTTATAATAATCTATTTAGTAGATGGAATTATGGTCTGGCTGTTTGCGAGAATGTCTTACCATATCGGAGCAAGCGGTCTTGTATACGGATTTGCTGCATTCTTATTTTTCAGCGGACTGTTCAGAAAAGACAGAAGTTCAATGGCGTTATCACTCTTGGTTGTATTTCTCTACGGAGGAATGGTTTGGGGAGTATTGCCGGTCAAGCCTGAAATTTCATTTGAATCACATTTATTCGGAGCTCTTACGGGAATAGTCTGCGCATTTATTTTCAGAAAAAATGATCCACCCGAAAAATATGAATGGGAAGAAGAAGATTACGAAGAAGATGATGATTATGATGATGGCAAAGAGCCTGAAGATGTGGAGATTGATGAAGATGCTGAGGAAGATGATTTTAGGAGGTTGTCCTGAACAGTTATGCAGATTGCCTCGAAGACTCGAAGACTCGAAGATTTAAAAAAATAAGA
>Ga0209477_1000066_pt1 | contig 50149 bp, 49 predicted proteins | sample KloWWTupernatant_FD_187180 | JGI IMG/M metagenome (GOLD analysis project Ga0209477, IMG submission 187180) | Active sludge microbial communities from Klosterneuburg, Austria, studying microevolution and ecology of nitrifiers - Klosterneuburg... | ecosystem: Engineered > WWTP > Aerobic digester >...
TCGGCCCCACCTGGCTGCACGAAATCGACGCCTCGGCCCGGTCCTCGGCGACGCCCAGTGCGCCCTTGATGCCGCCGGTGGTCGCACGCGACACGTAACAGGTCACGCCGTTCACCTTCGGATCGTCGTGCGCGTCGACGATGACCTTGTGGTCGGGGCCGATCCACTTGAATACCGTGTCGACTTCGCCGATCTGCTCGGCACGCGCGTCGCCGCCCGATGCGAAAGCGACGGCGACGAGCACCGCGGCGACCGCGCCGCGCAAAGCATGAGCATTCACCGGTGCCTCCTTCCCGTATCGCCGGACGTCGCGGAGTGTAGACGATCGAGCAGCGGCCGCACGAGCGAACGCGCGTCGACCCGCGCGCCGATGTGCGCGAGGGTCAGGAACGACCCCACCAGCTTTCGGTGCAGGAACATCGTCTGCGGCGGGGGGACACGCAGCAGCCCCTGGCGGATGCCGAGGTCGAAACCCAGCGCACGTGCGCGCGACGGCAGGTCCGACGCGGCGAAGTCGTACCGACCCCGCTGCCGAAGCGGTTCGCAGACCAGCATGATCAGTTCGACCGTCGCGTCGACCAGTTCGTCCGGATCGCCTTCGACCGCATAGCCGATGTCGATCGCGCGGCGGGCCACCGCGTCGCGGTCACCGGCCATCACCGCGCGCGTGATCCGCGCATAGGCGTCCACGAATGTCGCGTCGAAGCGCATCGTCGCGCCGAAGTCGAGCAGCACGACCTTGCCGGTGTCCGGTTGCCACAGGTAGTTCGCGAAGTTCGGGTCGGTCTGCATCGTTCCGAACTCGAACAGCTCGCGAAACATCAGTCGCTCGAGCAGCGTGCCGACCGCGTCGCGCGTCACCTGCGCCACCGCGGGATCGGCCAGCGTCTCGAGCGGCTCGCCCGCCATGTAGTCCATCGCCAGGATTCGCGGCGTGGTCAGGTCCGCGTGCGTGCGCGGGACGAGCAGATCGGGCTCGTCGGCGACCAGCTTCGCGTAGCGCTCCAGCGAGGCGGCTTCGGCGAGATAGTCGGCCTCCTGCGCCAGTTGGCGTGCCGCCTCGGCCGCGATCGCCGGGATGTCGGCATTGTTGGGCAGCACCTTCATCAGGCGCAGCACCGACGCGATGTTGTCGACGTCGCTCGCGATCGAGCGCGCCACGCCGGGGTACTGGACTTTCAGCGCCAGCTCGCGACCGTCGAGCGTGCGCGCCCGGTGTACCTGGCCGATCGACGCCGCAGCGATCGGCTCCTCGTCGAACCACGCGAAGCGCCGCTGCCAGCCCTTGCCGTATTCGCGCCCGAGCACGCGGCGCAGTTGCGCCAACGGCATCGGCGCGGCCTGCGAGCGAAGGATCGCGAGCGCCTGCGCGAACTCGGGCGGCAGCAGGTCGCTTCCCTGGAGCGAAATCATCTGCCCGAGCTTCATCGCACCGCCGCGCAGCTTGGCCAGTCGCGCAGCCAGTCGACGCGCGTTGTCGGCCGACAGGAAGACGGTCGCCGAACTGGCGCCGCCGGACCCACCTCCCGCGGCGAGTCGTCGCACCCCCTCGGCGAGACCGCCGAGCGCCAGTTCGCCGGCCGCCATCGCGACGCTGGCGAACCGACCGAACCGGCTCTGCGGCACGCGCGCCGGTGCGGCCGTCCGGGTCGAGGCGGCGGGCTTGCGCCGGGAACCGCCCTTCGGCGCCCGCCCCTCGGTCATGCAGGCTGCAGCCGCCGCGCGCGGCGAAACCCGTCGCGGCTAGAAGCTGTAGCGAGCCTGTCCACCGAGCACCCAGGTCTTGTTGCTGTAGGTGCCCGCGAGCCTGCCGGCGGTTGCGCTGACCAGTTCGCTGGACGCGTCGCTGCTGAAGATGTAGGTGAAGCCGACGTCGAACGCGAGCTGCTGGCTGGCTCGCCATTGCGCGCCGAGCGACAGCCACTTGCGATCCATGTCCGGCAGCCGCGGCGTGCGCTCGGCATCCTGCACCGGCGTCCGGTCGTACGCGACCCCGAAGCGCAAGGTCCAGCGTTCGTCCATCCGGTAATTCGCCCCCAGCGCGACGCGCCACGAATCCTCGAACGCGAGGTTGACTCGGCTCACGGTCTGCCCCGTGGGCCGAAGGATCGCCAGCTCGGGGATCGAGCTCCAGCCGGTCCACGTATAGTCGGCCAGCACCTGCCAGCGCGAGTCGACGTCGTGAGCCAGCGCGACCGACACCGTGTCGGGCAGCTTGACCTTCGCTTCGACGTCGCCGTTCGGGACGACCGCCCCCAGCTGCGCGGGCCGATTCGCGAACTGCACTTCGCCTTCGAGGTCGTGCGTGATCTTCGAGCGGTAGGCCGCGCCGATCCGGGTCGCGGGCGTGACCTGCCAGGTCGCGCCGAGGTTCCACCCGGTGGCCCAGCTGTCGCCTTCGATCTCGGCGATCCCTTCGGTGCCGGGCGCGACGCCGGGGATGGACAGGCTGGCCGCCAGAAGTGCGTACGGCACGGCATTCGAGAAGGTCGCCTTCATGCGCTGGAAGCTGACGCCGGCACCCAGCGAGAACTGGTCGTTGACCTTCCAAGCGACGCTGGGGTTGATGTTGATCGCCTGCACTTCGGACTCGATCGCGTGGAATCGGCCGACCCAGCCGGCGCCCCACTCGGTGCCCAGGCCGAACGGCGCGCCGATGCCCACGCCCGCCCACAGCCGGTTCGGCTGCAGTTCCCACGTCAGGTACCCGGCCGGCAGCGCCGACATTCCGCCCGCGTCGCCGCCGTTGCCGCCACCGGGACTCTGCAGCAGCGGCACCGACGACGCACCGCTGTCCTTGAAGCTCAGTTCGACGTTGATCAGCGACACCGCGCCGACGACCTGCCGTCCCCTGATGCGGGTCATGCCGGCAGGATTGAAGTAGACCGTGCCGGCATCCTCGGCCACTGCCGCGGCGCCCGCGAACGCGTTGCCCAGCCCGCTGGCATTCTGCTCGAACAGCGCGAATCCGGCCGCGTGCACCGGATTCGTCCACGCCGCCAGCGCGGCGGCGACGGCTGCCGGGGCCAGCGCCCGGCGGTAGACCGATGTCGACATGGTTCCTCCCTGCCCGTTGTTGCCGAGGCATGAGTGTCGGGCAGCGGATCTGCGCGCCGGACGACGCAGGTCAAAGAAATGCTGGGCGCGCATCAATAAGATGCAATCGAAGGCGTCGCCTGTACGCCGATTGCATCGGGGTTACCCATCGATGAGCGACTCGATCAACCTTCGGACGAGGCACTTCCTGAAGGCGATGGCGCTCGGCACCGCGGCGCTTGCCGCCGGCTGCGCGACCCGCCAGAACGTCGAGCCCGAGGAGGGCTTCGAGTACCGAACCCTCGAGCCGCCCCAGCCGACTGCGGCCGGCGGCAAGCTCGAAGTGGTCGAGTTCTTCTGGTACGCCTGCCCGTTCTGCAACGCGATCGAGCCGATAGTGAAGGACTGGCGGCAGCGTCAGCCTTCGGACGTCGCGTTCCGCAAGGTCCACGCGGCGCTGTCGCCGTCGTGGTTGCCCAACCAGCAGCTGCACTACACGCTGGAGGCGATGGGCAAAGCCGAAGAAATGACCGACCGCGTCTTCGCAGCGCTTCACGTGCAGCAGATGGACCTCGAAAGACGCGACCGGATGGCCGACTTCGTCGCGCGGCACGGCGTCGATCGCGCGCGTTTCATCCAGACGTTCGACTCGCCCGCAGTGAAGGCGAAGATGCAGGAAGCCACGGCGATGGCCAAGGCGATCAAGCTCGACGGCGTGCCGGCGTTCACCGTGAACGGCAGGTGGCTGACCGCGCCGTTCATGCTCGGCGGCAGCAACGCCGGCGCGCTGCGCGTGGTCGACTACCTGCTGGCCCGCGAACGCCGGGGTGGCAAATAGCCTGCCGGCGCAGGCTCGGCGCGTTCGTCGCGTTCGTTGTCGCGATCGCGCTGTGGCATCCGCTCGAACCGGCCTGGGCGCTGGAGATCGAGGCCTTTTCGGCACAGGTGCTGGCTGACGCGAAGGCTGCCGACGCGCCGCTCGCGCTGCACTTCCATTCGAAGTCCTGCGCCACCTGCCGGCAACAGGCGAAGGCGTTCGAGACGATGCGCGCCGAGCCTGGCCTCGACATGAAGCTTCTCGTGGTGGATTTCGACGAGGACCGCGAGACGTCGCGCGCGTTTCGCGTGATCGTGCCGGGCACGGTCGTCGTCTTGCGCGGGCATGCCGAACGCGCGCGGCTGATGGGCGTGATCGACCCCAGGCAGCTGCGCGCCGCACTTCGCGAGGCGCTCTGACGCAGTGGTCGACTCGGTCTCGCTGCTCCAGCTGGGCCTGAGCCTCGTCGCCGGCGCGCTCTCGACGCTGTCGCCGTGCGTATTTCCGCTGCTTCCCGTCGTCGTCGGCGCGGTCGCGCACACGCATCACCGGGTCGGCCCGGTCGCGATGGGCGCCGGCATGGTGTCGGCGTTCGTGCTGCTGGGCGTCGCGCTGGGCGCGCTGGGCCCGGCGCTCGGCATCGACTCCGGTCACTTCCGGGTCGTGGCCGGATCGCTGCTGCTGGTCATCGCGGGACTGATGCTCTTTCCCGAAATCGGCGAGGGCACGCCAGCCTGGCTGTCGAGCCTCGCCTCGCTGGCGCAGAAGGCGTCGACGCACCTGCACCCGGAGACCGTGCCCGGCGCCTTCGTGCTGGGTGCACTGCTCGGTCTCGTCTGGAGCCCGTGCTCCGGGCCGCTGCTCGGTTCGGGGATCGCGCTGGTCGCAACCCGGGGCCGCCTTCTCGACGGCGCGCTGATCCTCGGCATGTTCGGCATCGGCGCGGCGTTGCCGCTGATGGTCGCGGCCTACGCTTCACGCGCGCTGTTCGCCCGGATGCGCAAATGGGTGCTCGGTCACGGTGCGGACCTCCGTCGCGCTTTCGCCGTGCTGATCGCGCTGATGGGGATCGCGGTGCTGACCGGTGCCGACCGCTGGCTCGAGGCGAAGCTGCTCGAAGTGCTGCCCGACGCGTGGCTGGCGCTGACGACCCGCTTCTAAGGCCCCGCGTGGAGCCCGACGATGCTCGTCACCGTGGCCGCCACCTCGTCGTCCGGCAAAGGCGGCCGGCAGCGCTGGCGGTTCCAGCTGAGCACCAACTCGAGGACGACGTCCGGATCGACCTCGCACCACAACAGGTGCCCGGCCAGCGACGCGATCGTCGCGTTGCGCGCGCCCTCGTCGACGCCCTCGCGGACCAGCGACCGCCAGTGCGACGGCGGATGACCGGGATGCCTCGCCGGTACCGACACGATGGCGCGCAACCACCGCGGCATCGGCGCGGGCCCCAGCGCCTCGGGACCGCGCCCTTCCCGCCAGCGGTACGGGCGCCCGTTCGGATGGATCGACGGCGGCGCCACCACGACGCCGCCGTCGCCGCGCAGGTCGAGGCCGTCGCGGAAACCGACCTTGTTCGGGACCGCATCGCCGAAATGCCGGAAATACAGGTGCCGCCCGCCGCCGCCGGTCAGGCATTCGAGCGTCGGCTCGATCTCGCCGAACTCGTGCTCCAGTCGCGCGAGGCTCGTGTCGCCGCCATGCGCGGGATCGACGTCCAGAACCAGCAGGCCCGATACCGCGCCGGTCACGACGCCGACGTTTGCGTCGGGCCAGCGCCCGAACCAGTTCTCGACCTCGGTCGTCGTCGGCCGCTGCGTCTGGAACGGCGTCCACCGGATCAGCGGGCGCTTGCCGCGCGGCTGCATCGGGATCACCGACCAGCCGAACGCAAGGTAGCCGGCGGCGGCCCGCGGGACCGGATCAGCTGCCACCGGCCTCGCGCAGCACCAGCCGCGCCACGACGGTGTCGCCCTCCGGGCCCGGCTCGATGCGAAAACCCAGCCGCCTCGCCAGCGCGAGCATCTCCTCGTTGGAGGCCAGGATCAGGCCCTTGATTTCGCCGGTCCCGCGGATGCGGCAGTAGCCGATGATCTTCTCCATCAGCATGCGCCCCAACCCCTGCCCCTTGAGGTCCGAGCGCACCAGCACCGCGAACTCGGCCGACTGGTTGTCGGGATCGGTCACCGTGCGCACGACGCCGAGCGTCTCCGGCTCGCCGTCCTCGCCCGGCGCCGTCGCGATGAAGGCCATCTCGCGGTCGTAGTCGACCTGCGTGAGCCGCGCCATCTGCGCATGACGCAACTCGCGCACGTAGCTGAAGAAGCGCAGCCGCAGGTCCTCGGGCGACATCCGCGCGATCAGCGCGTGGTGGGCCGGCTCGTCCTCGGGGCGGATCGGCCGCAGCACGACCGCGCGGCCATCGCGCAGCTGCGCCGCCTCCTCGAGCCCCTTCGGGTACGGGCGGATCGCGAGCCTGCTGTCGCGCCCGGCGAGCGCCTGCGCGCGCATGTGCGCGTCGATGCAGACGACGCCGTGCTCGTCGGCGAACAGCGGGTTGATGTCGAGCTCGACGATCTCCGGCATGTCGACGATCATCTGCGACACCTTGACCAGCGTGAGGCACACCGCATCGATGTCGGCCGCCGGCCGGTTGCGGTGCGACTGCAGCAGCCGGTGCACGCGCGTGCGCGAGATCAGCTCGCGCGCCAGCGGCAGGTTCAGCGGCGGGAACCCGATCGCGTGATCGCGAACCACCTCGACCGAGCGCCCCCCTTCGCCGAACACGATGACCGGGCCGAACAGCGGGTCGGTGGTCACGGCGATGAACAACTGGCGCGCATTCGTGCGCGGGACCATGCGTTGCAGCGAAAAGCCTGCGATGCGCGCGCCCGGCGCCATTTCGCCGATCCGCTTGACCATGCCCGCACCGGCCGCGCGCACTTCGTCGGCGCTCTCGAGGTGCAACGCGACGCCGCCGACGTCCCAGCGATGGGCAATGTCCGGCGACAGCACCGCGAGCGCAAGTGGGTAGCCGACCGAGTCCCCGGCTTCGACGGCCCGATCCACCGACTCGACGATCCGGGTCTCGACCACCGGGATGCCGTAGGCGGCGAGCGCCGCCTTGGCGTCGGGCTCGGTCATCAGGCCGTCGCCGCGCTCGAGCGCACGCTCGACGATCGCGCGCGCGGCGCCGACGTCGGGCTGGAACTCGCTGGGCAGCGACGGCGGTGTCTGCATCAGCATTTCCTGGTTGCGATGGAAGTTCATCACGTGCAGGAAGGCCTTCACCGCGCTCGACGGCGTGTCGTAGGTCGGCAGCCCCGCTTCGCCGAACAGCCGCCGCGCCTGCGCCATCGCGCCCGCCCCGACCCAGCTGGTCAGGATGCGCGCGCCGCGCAGTTCGCGCGACACCTCGATCACCGCCTGCGCGATCTCCTCGCTCGGCGTGGTCGCCGTCGGCGCGTGCAGCACCAGCGCCGCATTGACGCCCGGATCGGCGAGCACCGTCGCCAGGCACTGGGCGTAGCGTTGCGCCGACGCGTCGACGCCGAGGTCGAGCGGATTGCAGGTCGCCGCCCCTTCAGGCAGCGTCACCGCGAGTTTCGCGCAGGTCTCGGGCGCCAGTTGCGCGCAACGCCCGCCGCCGAGCCGCAGCTCGTCGACCGCCATCACGCCGGTGCCCCCGCCGTTGTGCAGGATCGCCAGGTGTTCGCCGCGAAAGGTCCGCGCCCGCCCGAGGGTCTCGACCGCCGCGAACAGCTCGTCGATGTCGTAGACGCGCAGGATGCCCGCCCGACGCAGTGCCGCGTCGAACACGTCGTCCGGGCGCGCGAGCATCGGCGGCCCGACGGCCTCCTCGTCGCAGCGCAGGTCGCCGGCCCTGCCGGACTTCACCGCGAGCACTGGCTTGTTGCGGGCGGCGGCGCGCGCCGCGGCCATGAAGTTGCCCCGCTGGCGCATCTCGTCGATGTAGAGCAGGATCGCGCTGGTGTCCTGATCGGTGCTCAGGTAGTCGAGCACGTCGCCGAAGTCGATGTCGGCGCAATCGCCGAGCGCGACGAAGTGCGAGAAACCGATCCCCTTGGCGCGTGCCCAGTCGAGCACCGCCGTGCAGATGGCGCCCGATTGCGAGACGAAGGCCAGCTTGCCGGGCAAGGCGCCGACGTGGCTCAGGCTGGCGTTCAGGCCCATGTGCGGGACCAGCACCCCGAGGCTGCCGGGGCCCAGCAGCCGCATTTCGTGGCGCAGCGCCGCCTCGACCGCGGCGTCGCGCAGGCTGCGTCCGTCGGCGCCGCGGCGCCGGGCCAGGCCGTCGTTGACGATCACCGCGACGGCGGTGCCGCGCGCGCCGAGCGCGTCGACGATCGCAGGCACCGTCGCGTCGGGGCTGCAGATCACCGCCAGTTCGGGCGTCTCGGGAAGGCTGGCAACGTCCGGATAGGCCAGCACGCCGGCCACCGCGTGATACCTGGGGTTCACCGGCATGATCGGGCCGGCGATGCCGCCCTCGAGCAGGTTTCGCATCAGCACGTTGCCGACGTGGCGCGGCGCATTGGAAGCGCCGATCACCGCGACCGAGCGCGGCTCGAACAGCTGGACCAGGTTCCGGACGCTCATCGCATCAATGATAAGCGGCCGCCGCCCGACCACCTATACTGGCGCCGATGAAATTCCAGATGGCCCCCAACTCGCTGTTCGCGATCCTGCTGCGCTCGCCGTGGTGGATCAGCCTCGCAGTCGCCGGCGCCTTCGTCGCCGCCGCGCGTGCGCTACTGCCCGCCGAGTACTTCGTCGTCGGCGCGCTCGGCGCGATGCCATTCGTCGTCATCGGCGCCATCGCCGCGTGGCGCCAGCTCAGGGCGCCGAGCCCGACCCGCGTCGCCGAAGCGCTGGACGCGATTCGCGCGATGCCATGGAGCGCGTTTGCGGCCGCGATCGTCGATGCCTTCCGGCGCGACGGCCACGCGGTCGCACCGCACCCGCGCCCGCCAGCCGACTTCGCGCTGACGAAGAACGGCCGCGTGGTGCTCATCGCGTGCAAGCGTTGGAAGGCCGCGCGCACCGGCGTCGAACCGCTGCGCGAACTGCGCGCCGAACAGGACCGGTGCGAAGCCGACGAGTGCGTCTACGTGACGGCCGGCGAACTGACCGACACCGCGCAGGCCTTCGCTGCCGGCAACGGCGTGCGGCTGCTGGGCGGCGCGGAACTGGCTGCGCTGCTCGCGGGCGTCAGCCGCCCTTCAGCGCCCGCATCGCGCGCTGCGCGAGGTTGACCGCGACGGTCGCGATCGCGCCGGCGACGATGCCTGCCACGGCGTCGATCGCCATCGGAACCGCCAGGTCGACGAAACCGGCGAGTTGCGCCGACGCCTGCGCGCCGTGCGTGAACTGCTCGATCCACCCGTGCAGGCCGGGGATGCCGTGCGTGAGAATGCCGCCGCCGACCAGGAACATCGCCGCCGTGCCGGCCACCGACAGTCCCTTCATCATCCACGGCGCGGCACGGACGATCGCCGCGCCTGCACCCCGCTGGAACCTGGCCGACGCATCGTCGCCGCGCTTGCGCGCGAGGTAGAGCCCGGCATCGTCGAGCTTGACGATTCCCGCGACCAGCCCGTAGACGCCGACCGTCATCACCGCTGCGATGCCCACCAGCACCGCCACCCGCGTCGGCAGCGCTGCGCCGGCGACGGTGCCCAGCGTGATCACGATGATCTCGGCCGACAGGATGAAGTCGGTGCGGATCGCTCCTTTGATCTTGCCGCGCTCGAGCGCGACCAGGTCGACCGCCGGGTTCGACAGCGCCTCGACGACCTCGGCGTGGTGCGCACGCTCGTCTTGCCGGCCGTGAAGCAGCTTGTGCGCCAGCTTCTCGAATCCCTCGTAGCACAGGAACAGGCCGCCGGCCATCAGCAGCGGCGTCACCGCCCACGGGATGAAGGCGCTGATCGCCAGCGCGGCGGGGACCAGGATCGCCTTGTTGCGCAGCGACCCCTTCGCCACGGCCCACACCACCGGCAACTCGCGATCGGCCTTGACGCCGGAGACCTGCTGCGCATTCAGCGCGAGGTCGTCGCCGAGGACCCCGGCGGTCTTCTTCGTGGCGACCTTGGTGAGGACCGCGACGTCGTCGAGGACGCTCGCGATGTCGTCGATCAGCGCGAGCAGGCTCGAAGCCATGTCAGCCGCGATCGGTTCGGCACACCGCCGCCGGGCACGGGAACCGGTAATAGCGCTCGTTCAGGTAGCGGGTGACCGCGTCGATCTCGTCGTCGCGCCACAGCGCGCCCGTCTGGCGGTCCCAGTTCACGACGTAGCCGCGCACCTGCTCGAACGACTGCGCCGCGCGCGCCGTGCGACCGTGCACGCTGCGGTCGTGGCAACCGACGCACCGGGTGTCGTACAGCGCGCGCCCCTGCGCGGCGTCCGCTGCCGCCGCATCCGAAGGCGCGCCCCCTGCAATCGTCAAAGCCGCCAGCATCGCGTACCACAGCCTGCCCGTCATCCGCATCTCCCGTCGACCAACGCGTTCCCCGCGTCCGGCGCAAGCCGGCGCGGGCCGCCAGTGTCGCACGATGCGTTGCCGGGCGCGAAGCGCGGCCGGCGCCGTCCCGCGCGCCCCCGCGCAGGACGGGCCGACGCGGGAACGATCAGGCGGCCTGCCTCAGCTGCGCTTGTGCGTCGCGGCGCACCCGCTCGCCGCCGTAGACCCCGGCAGCGACGGCGCGCAGTTCCGCGCGGTGCAGCCCGATGTCCTTCAGCATGCGGTCGTCCAGCGCTTCGAGCGCCGCGCGCGTCGCGACGATGCGGCGGCGCCGCTCGATGACGCGGACTTGCCAGCGCACCAGCGCGCGCGCCCGCCCGATGATGCGCCCGAGGTCGTTGTGCAGGCCCGCCCGGGCGAGTACGTCCGCGAGGTGCGTCGCCACCGTCGAGAACCGGATCGTGTCCATGATGTCTTCCTTTGCTGCGGTTTTGGTTGCGAGGAGCGTCGCGTGGAACGATGCCTGCGACGGTTCACAGTCTCGCCACCCGCGGTATCCGGCCGATTTCCCCGGTGAATCGATTTGTTGCCGGGATGTTTCGATGCGGCGAGCCCTGAGCACGCGCGCGCCTCCAGCGCACCCGCCCGGTAAACTGTCGCGTGCCTTCGCAGGACCGCCCGCAACGGAGACCGCCCATGTCGTCGCGCATCGCCCGCCGCCTTCCCGCCCGCGTCGGCCTGGCCGCGCTCGCCGTCCTGACGGTCGTGATGGCCGGCTGCGCCGGGCTCGGCCTGGTCGATCCGCTCAGCGTCAACGTCGTCGGGCTCGAGCCGATGCAGGGCGAGGGCATGGAGACGCGCTTCGCGCTGAAGTTGCGGGTCCAGAATCCCAACGAGACGCCGCTCGAGTACGACGGCGTCTTCGTCGAGTTCGACGTCCGCGGCTCGAAGCTCGCGAGCGGCGTCAGCGACCGCAAGGGCGTGGTGCCGCGCTTCGGCGAGGCCGTGATCACCGTGCCGATGAGCGTGTCGGTCGGCGCGATGATCCGCCAGGTGATCGGCATCGCGACCGGCGAACGCGTCAGGACCGACTACCAGCTGCGCGGCAAGCTCGCCGGCCCGGGCTTCGGCGGCCACCGCTTCGAATCGAAGGGCGAAGTGCAGCTGCCGGCGGGCCTGTTCGGCGACGAACGATAGTCGCTCGCATTCGCCCACCACGCGAGCTGCGCGCGAATCGCGCGAAATTCGACGCGAGTCAAACTCCCGTCATCGAGTCGTGCGAGACTTCGAGATGTCGACCACGACGCGCACGTTCGCACTTGTGTTCGCGCTTGTGTTCGTACTTGCCGCCGACATTCCACAGGGAGACTTCAGATGGCAACGAGTTCCCGAGCATCGCGCTCCGGCGCGGCGTCCCCCGCGCGACCTCGCGGCGGTTCTCGCGCAGCTTCGTCCGACGACCGTGCGGCGGTGCCGGCGACTGCCGACGACGAGGCGACAGGCACCCTTGCAACGCCGACGACCGACGCGCTTCGCCGCCTGTGGATCGCCGAGGCGGCCTACTACATCGCGGAGCGGCGCGGCTTCCGTGGCGGCTCGCCGGACGAGGACTGGTGCGAGGCCGAGGCGGAGATCGACCGGATGCTTGCTGGTCCACGTCACTGAGCGCGGGCCCTCGAGATGAGCCCGCCCGGTGACGACCCCGGCGACTCCGAAGATCGCGAGGCCGCGGCGCCGAGGTTCGTCAGCGCGCTGACCCGGGCCACGTTCGCGGTGCTGCTCGCCGGCGGGCGCGGCAGCCGCCTGCACCAGCTCACCGACTGGCGCGCCAAGCCGGCGGTGCCTTTCGGCGGCAAGTTCCGCATCATCGACTTCACGCTGTCGAACTGCGTGAACTCCGGCGTGAAGCGGGTGGCGGTCGCCACGCAGTACAAGGCGCACAGCCTGATCCGGCACCTGCAGCGCGGCTGGAGCTTCCTCGAGGGCCGATTCGACGAATTCATCGACATCGTGCCGGCCGCCCAGCAGGTCAGCGAGAGCTCGTGGTACCAGGGGACGGCCGACGCGGTCTACCAGAATCTCAACATCATCCGGCGCAGCCAGCCGGAGTTCGTGCTGGTGGTGTCGGGCGACCACATCTACAAGATGGACTATGGCCGGATGCTCGCCGAGCACGCGAACCGCAAGGCCGACCTGAGCGTGGCCTGCGTCGAGGTGCCGCTGGCCGACGCGACGCAGTTCGGGGTCATGGGAACGGATGCCGACGGCCGCGTCCGCCGCTTCGCCGAAAAGCCCGTTGCCCCCGACCCGATGCCGGACGACCCGGACATGGCGCTCGCCAGCATGGGCGTCTACGTGTTCAACACCGCGTTCCTATTCGAACAGCTGCTGCGCGACGCGCAGGAACGCCAGACCAGCCACGACTTCGGGAAGGACATCATTCCGCACTGCGTGCCGCGCTACCGCGTGTTCGCGCACCGCTTCGCCGACAGCTGCGTCGGCACGCGCGCCGGCGGCAAGCCCTACTGGCGCGACGTCGGCACGGTCGACGCCTACTGGGAAGCCAACATGGAGCTGACCAAGGTCACGCCGGAGCTGAACCTGTACGACCGGGACTGGCCGATCTGGACCTGGCAGGAGCAGCTGCCGCCGGCCAAGTTCGTGTTCGACGACGACCAGCGCCGCGGGATGGCCGTGGACTCGCTGGTGTCCGGCGGCGACGTCATCAGCGGCTCCGCCGTGCGCCGCTCGCTGCTGTTCTCGAACGTGCGCGTCAACAGCTACTCGACGATCGAGGACTCGGTCGTGCTGCCCGACGTCGAGATCGGGCGCCACGTGATCCTCAGGCGTTGCGTGATCGACAAGGGCGTCGTGATCCCCGAAGGAACGACCATCGGCGTCGATCCGGCCGCCGACCGGCGACGCTTTCACGTCACCGAACGCGGCGTCACGCTGGTGACGCCGGACATGCTGGGCCAGTCGCTGCACCGCATCGCCTGAGCGTCCCGAAGGCAGCCCTTTCGCCAACGCGCGAGGCACCGAACCCGATACGATGGCGCAGGCGCGCCCGGCCGGTGCTAGCATCCGGGCGACACTTCCCGCACTCCCCATGCCCGGCACACCCTTCTCGCTCGAAGTCACGCCCAAGGTCCCCGCGCGGCTGGAACGCCTGCACGAGCTGGCGAACAACCTCTGGTACAGCTGGGACCGCCCCACGCGCACGCTGTTCGCGCGGCTGCATCCGACGCTGTGGCGCCACGCCGGACATCGGCCCAAGGCGTTCCTCAAGCGCGTTGCACAAGCCAAGCTCGAGGCGGCGGCCGACGACCCCGTCTACCTCAACGCCTATCGGCGCGTGCTGTCCGCCTACGACACCTACCGCGCGCAAGGCACGCGGGTGCGCCTGTCGGACGAGGCGGGCGACGGCGACCTGGTGGCCTACTTCTGCGCCGAGTTCGGGTTCCACGAGAGCCTGCCGATCTACTCGGGCGGGCTCGGCATCCTCGCCGGCGACCACTGCAAGGCCGCGAGCGACCTCGGCCTGCCCTTCGTCGGGGTCGGGCTGCTCTACCGGCAGGGTTACTTCTTCCAGACCATCGACGCCGATGGCAACCAGCACGCCCAGTACGCGGACTCCGACTTCGACGACCTGCCGATCTCGCCGCTGCGACGCGACGACGGCAGCGACCTTCGCATTGCCGTCGCGATGCCCGGTCGCGAGGTCTTGCTCAAGGTCTGGGAAGCCCGCATCGGACGCGTCCGCCTCGTGCTGCTCGACACTGCGCTGGCCGAGAACGCAGCGTCCGACCGCGACATCGCGCACCGGCTCTACGGCGGCGACCGCCAGACGCGCATCGAGCAGGAGATCCTGCTCGGCGTCGGCGGCGTGCGCGCCCTGACGGCGCTCGGCATCGCACCGACCGTCTGGCACATCAACGAGGGACACGCCGCCTTCCTGGTGCTCGAGCGGGTGCGGATGCTGGTCGCCGCCGGGCTCGACTTCGCCAGCGCGCTCGAGGCGGCCGCGATCAACACGGTCTTCACCACGCACACGCCGGTACCGGCGGGCCACGATCACTTCACCGAGGAGATGTTCCGCCGCTACTTCGACGGCTGGGCGTCGCAGCTCGGCGTCACCGGCGAGCAACTGCTCGAACTGGGGCGCGCTTCGGGCAGCCCCGACTTCAACATGACCGCATTGGCGATCCGCGGGTCGCGCTTCCAGAACGGCGTGTCGGCGATTCACGGCAACGTGTCGTCGCGCATTTGCGCGCACCTGTGGCCGCAGATCGATCCGCAGGACAACCCGGTCGAGCACGTGACCAACGGCGTGCACGTGCCGACCTTCCTGTCGCCCGTCTGGCACGACCTGTTCGATCGCTACCTCGGTTACGGCTGGGAGCAGCGCCTGACCGACCCCAAGTGCTGGGAATGCATCCACGAGATCCCCGACCAGCAGTTCTGGGCGGTGCGCCAGGCGCTGAAGTCGCAGCTGTTCCACCTGCTTCGCGACCGGCTGTCCGCGCAACACGCGCGCAACCACGGCTCGTCGGCGCACCTCGACCGCGTGCTGCGGCTGGCCGATCCGGCCAATCCGCACGCGCTGACCATCGGGTTCGGGCGGCGCTTCGCGACCTACAAGCGCGCGACGCTGCTGTTCGAGAACCTGGACTGGCTGCGCGAGATCGTCTGCAACGCGCAGCGGCCGGTGGTCTTCGTCTTTGCCGGCAAGGCGCATCCGGCCGACCATCCGGGGCAGGACCTGATCCGCCGCATCGCGGAGGTCGCGCGGATGCCTGATTTCGAGAGCCGGATCCTCCTGGTCGAAGGCTACGACCTGCGGCTCGGACGGCGGATGGTGTCGGGCGTCGACGTCTGGCTGAACAACCCGATCTATCCGCTCGAGGCATCGGGCACGTCGGGGATGAAGGCCGCGATGAACGGCGTGATCAACCTGTCGGTCCTCGACGGCTGGTGGAGCGAAGGCTACGACGGGCGCAACGGCTGGGCGATCAAGCCGGTGGCCGATCCCGATCCCGCGCGCCGCGACCGCGAGGAGGCGCGCGCGCTGTACGAAATCCTGCAGGACTCGGTGGTGCCGCTCTTCTACGACGTCGGCCCGCTGGGCTTCTCGCCGGGCTGGGTGGCGATGGCCAAGCGTTCGATGGTGTCGCTGCTGCCGCGCTTCAACACCGAACGAATGCTCGGCGAGTACATCGAGCGCTTCTACCGCCCGGCCGCGGGGCAGTGGCATCGCCATGCGCGCGACCAGTTCTCGGCGACGCGCGAGTTGACCCGGTGGAAGCAGCGACTGCACCAGCACTGGGGCAAGGTACGCGCGCGGCGCCTGGACCGGTCGCCGCCTCGCATCCGGTTCGGCGAGTCGTTGCGCTTCGAGCTCGCCGTGGGCATCGACGGCCTCGATCCCGCCGACCTTCGCGTCGAATTGCTGTTCGGCCGGCCCACCGACGCCGACGACACCCGCCGCCACGAGCGCCACGAGATGCGCTGGGAGCGGCGCCTCGACGGCGACGAGCACCTGTACGCGATCGACGTCGAACCCGGCATGTGCGGGAAGATCGACTATCGTTTCCGCGTCTACCCGCGCCACCCGCTGCTCACGCATCCGTACGAGATGGGCATGATGCTGTGGCTTTGAGCGCCGCCGCCCCGCTGCGCATTCTGTTCGCCACGCCCGAAATCGCGCCGTGGGTCAAGACCGGCGGACTGGGCGACGTCAGTGCGGCGCTGCCCGCGGCGCTCGCCGAAGCCGGAATCGAAGTCCGCGTGCTGGTCCCCGCGTATCCGGCCCTGGTGGACGCCTTTCCCGATCGCGTCGCTTTGGCCGGCATCGACGAGCCCGGCGGCCAGCTGCTGCCGGCAACGCTTTCGCGCGTCGTGCTGCGGCCGCGACTCGAGTTGCTGCTGCTCGAATGCCCGGCCTGCTACGAGCGGCTCGGCGGCCCGTACCAGGATCGCAGCGGCCACGACTGGGCCGACAACGCCTTGCGATTCGGCCTGCTGTCGAAGGTCGCCGCCCTGCTCGCTTCCACCGAGTCGCCGCTCGACTGGACGCCCGACGTCCTGCACTGCAACGACTGGCAGACCGCACTTGCGCCGGCCTACCTGCGCTACGGGCTCGAGCCGGCCTGCGCGACGGTGACGACCGTGCACAACCTCGCGTTCCAGGGCTTGTTCGCGCCCTCGTTGCTCGGCGCCCTCGACCTGCCCGCGGCCGCGATGGCGATCAACGGCGTCGAGTTCCACGGCCGGATCTCGTTCCTGAAGGCGGCGCTGCAGCACAGCGACCGGATCACGACGGTCAGCCCGACGTACGCCGTCGAGATCTGCGAGGCCGAGCACGGCTTCGGGCTCGACGGCCTGCTGCGCCATCGCCGCGATCGGCGCGCCGGCGACCTGGTCGGCATCCTCAACGGCATCGACGCCGCCGAGTGGAACCCGGCCACCGACCGCGCGATCGCCGCGCAGTACGACGCGTCGTCGCTGGACGCGAAACGCGTCAACCGCGCCGCCCTCGCAACGCGGCTCGGCCTGGAGGTCGGTGACGACACGCCGATACTCGGGATGGTCAGCCGGATGACCCGCCAGAAGGGCGCGGACCTCGTGATCGACGCCGCGCCGATGCTGATCGCGCGCGGCGCGCGACTGGCCGTCCTCGGGTCGGGCGAGCACCCGCTCGAGCGTGCCTGGCGCGCGCTCGCCGCAGCCCACCCGGCGCGCATCGCGGTGCACGTCGGCTTCGACGAGCCGCTCGCGCACCGGATCGAGGCCGGCGCCGACCTGTTCCTGATGCCGTCGCGGTTCGAACCGTGCGGGCTCAACCAGATGTACAGCCTCGCGTACGGCACGCCGCCGGTCGTGCGCGCGACCGGCGGACTCGCCGACACGGTGGTCGACTGCACACCGCAGTCACTCGCCGACGGCTCGGCCAACGGCTTCAGCTTCGGGCCCCCCACGACGCGAGCGCTGCTCGGCGCCGTCGAGCGCGCGCTCGCTGCGTGGCGCGATCCGGCCCTGTGGCGCCGCCTTCAGCGAAACGGCATGACGCGCGACTGGAGCTGGCGCACCGCGGCTCGACGCTACGCCGAGCTGTACCGATCGTGCGCTGCCCCCGCGCGATGAGCGGGGCCGAACTGCTGCTCTCCTCGCTCGCCGCGCTGCTGATCGGCGCGCTGATCGGCAGCGTCGGCATCGGCGGGGTGCTGATGGTGCCGTGGCTCACGCAGGTGATCGGACTGCCGATCCGCGACGCGGTCGCGATCGCGATGCTCGGCTTCGTCGCCACCGGCGCCGCGGCAGCGATCATCGCAGCCCGGTCGGTGCGCGACCCGGCGACGATGCGCTGGCCGCTGGTGGTCGCCACGGTGCCCGGCGCGCTGCTGGGCGCCGCCGCGATCGCAAGCGTTCCGGAACGCGCCGCACTTCTGGTCCTGGCGCTGGGGCTGTGCATCGTCGGCGTGCGTATGCTGCGGACTTCGCCCGCGGGTCGCGAGCCCCGCGATGCCGGCGCCGATGCCAGGCACTCGCGTGCGGGCTGGGGCGTCGGGCTGCTCACCGGCTTTGCGTCGTCGCTCACCGGCACCGGCGGCCCGATGGTGTTGACGCCGCTGCTGGCCTGGCGCGGCGTCCCGCTGCTGGATGCGATCCTGCTCGGCCAGCTCGTCCAGCTGCCGATCGCCACGACCGCGACGCTCGCACATGCGGTCGGCGAAGGCGTCGACTGGGTCGCCGGCGCAGCGCTGGGCCTGATGCTCGTGCCCGGCGTCTTCGCCGGGCGCCGGCTGGCCGGGGCGATGCCCGTCGCGGCGATGACCCGGCTGCTCGGCGCGATGCTGCTGGTCACCAGTGGCGGCCTCGCACTCGACGCGCTCTAGCGCCGGCACGCGCGCCCGATCACTCCAGGTCGATCTTGCCGTCGAACTTCGCTTCCAGGCCGAGTGCCGGGATCTTCAACGTGACCGACGTCGCCAGCGACCCGGTTCCGTCGATGCGGCCGTCCGCGATTGCCCTGGCCACCGCGTGCTCGATCTCGCGCTGCGAGTTCACGCCGACCATCTTCAGGAACTTGCGGATCCCCAGGTTGAAGGCTTCTTCGTTCATCGGATGCTCCTGCCGGTGAGTGCAACTGCGCATTGTGCGCCAGCCGTCGCCCGTCGCCGCCCTTCCCGGCGGGGGCGCGCTTCGCTACGATGCAACGCGCATGCTGCGCAAACCGCCATGAACCAGACCGAACGCCTGTACCGGATCGACCAGCTGATCCACCAACGCACCGTGGTGCCGTTCGACGCCCTGCTGCGCGAGCTCGAGATCTCGCGCGCCACGCTCAAGCGCGACGTCGCCTACATGCGCGACCGGCTGAACGCCCCGATCGTCTACGACCGCGACCGCGGCGGCTATTGCTTTGCGCCCTCGCCGCTGGGCCCGCAATACGGGCTGCCGGGGCTCTGGTTCAATGATCGCGAGGTGCTCGCGCTGCTGACGATGCACCGGATGCTCGAAGACCTGGACACCGGCGGACTGCTCGGTCCGCACATCCAGCCGCTGATCGCCCGCCTGAACGCGCTGCTGGGAACCGCCAGCGATTCGGCCGACGAGATCATGAAGCGGGTGCGCGTGATCGCAGCGCAGAACCGCCCCGTGGCGCCCAACTGCTTCGAAGTGGTCGGCAGCGCACTGGTCTCGCGCCGGCGAATCGAGATCGCCTACTACACCCGCTCGCGCAATGCGCGCGGCCTGCGCGAGCTCTCGCCGCAGCGGCTGGTGCACTACCGGAACGCCTGGTACCTCGACGCGTGGTGCCATCGGACCGATTCGCTGCGGGTGTTCGCCCTCGATGCGATCGAACAGGCGCGGCTGGTCGACCGGCGCGCCCGCGACGTGTCGCTTGCGGAGGTGGACCGGCAACTGGGGTCCGGCTACGGGATCTATCGGGGGCGCCGACTCGCGTGGGCGACGCTTCGCTTCTCGCCGGAGGCGGCGCGCTGGGTGCGCGCCGAGATCTGGCATCCGAAGCAGCAGAGCCGCGATCTGGACGACGGCCGCTTCGAGCTCCGGGTGCCCTACGGCGCCACCCCCGAGCTCGAGATGGACATCCTGCGCCACGGTGAACACGTCGAGGTGATCGCGCCGGACGCGCTGCGCCGGAGCATCGCGGAGCGGCTCGCCCGCGCGCGGGCAGTCTATGCCTGACGAGGCAGCGGCGCGATGACCGAGGACGACGCCCGACGCGCGCTGCTGGTCAGAGCGTTCGAGACCGCCGTGCCGCCGCAACCGGCGTGGACCGACGAAGACCGCGACTGGGCCAGCCGCGCCGCCGCGGAAGTCGAAGGCGAGCGCGCGAGCACCGAGACCTTCGTGGCGCGGCGCGCACGACTGGCCGTCGAGCGCCTTGCGGCGCGCGATCGCAACGTGCAGCGCCTGCTGCGTTCGCTGACCTGGCGGCCGTGGGTCGGCTGGGCGCTGGCGCTCGCCGCGTTCGCCGCCGGCGTCGCCGCCGACGCGATCGGCGCCGGGCAGCGGATCAACGTGCTCGCCCCGCCAGTGCTCGCCCTCGTTGCGTGGAACCTGGTCGTCTACGCCGTGACGGCGCTGCGTGCGCTTGCCTCGATGGCGGGGCGTCCGCGTCCGCAGGGCACCCTGGCGCGACTGCTGGCGCGCGCCGCGCACGCCGCGATCGCGCCCCGCCGCGACGACGCAGGGAGCAGCCCAATGGCGCGCTTCGCTGCCGACTGGGCGCGCGCCAGCGCAAGGCTCAACGCGACCCGGGTGGCGCGCGTGCTGCATCTTTCCGCGATCGCGTTCGCACTGGGTGCGCTGGCCGGCATGTACCTGCGAGGCCTCGGCCTCGAGTACCGCGCCGGCTGGGAGAGCACCTTCCTCGACACCGCGCGGGTGCGGGCACTGATCGGCTTCGCGCTCGCGCCGGCCGCCTGGCTCACCGGCATCGCACTGCCCGACGCGGCGCGCCTCGAGGCGATCCGTTTTCCGGCATCGCCGGGCGAGCCCGCAGCGAACTGGATCCATCTGTACGCGGTCACCACGGCACTGGCCGTCGTGCTGCCGCGCCTGCTTCTCGCCGCGATCGACCAGCTGCGCGAGCGCCGGCTCGCGACGCGCTTTCCGCTGCCGCTCGACGACGTCTACTTCTCCACGCTGGCAAGGACACACCGCGGCGAGGCCGCGTCGGTGCTGGCGGTACCCTTCAGCCATCCGTTGACGCCGCAAGCGGCGCTGGGGCTGCGCGCAATGCTCGGCTCGGCAATGGGTGCGCAGACCCGCCTCGCGATCGCGCCAACCCTGGACTACGGCGACGAGGAATCCGCCGCGGCAGTGCTGCGCCCCGTGCAGCAACCGACGCTGGTCGTCGCGCTGATGTCGGCGACGGCGACCCCGGAGCCGCAGGCCCACGGCGTCTTCGTCGCCACGCTGTCGGCCGCGCTACCTGCCGGCGCGACGCTGCTCGTCGTCGTCGACGAGTCCGGCTTCGTGGCGCGCTTCGGCGACACCGACCCTACCGCGTCGCGCCGACGCGACGAACGCCGCGCCGCGTGGACGCGCTTCCTCGCGCCCCACGGACAGCGGCCGTTGTTCGTCGATCTCGAACGGACGGACGCCCCGCTCGCGGGCCGCGCGCTGCGCGAGGCGCTCGATCGATCGGCGAGCCCGGCGCTTGCGCAGGCGACGACGTGATGCCGCAGACGATCTCGCTCAGCCTCGTCTCGCACACCAACGTCGGCAAGACGACGCTGGCGCGAACGCTACTGGGTCGCGAGGTCGGGACGGTGCGCGACGAGGCGCACGTCACCGAGACCGCCGAGCCGTATCCGATGATCGAGACGGCGAACGGCGACCGGATGACGCTGTGGGATACGCCCGGCTTCGGCGACAGCGCGCGCCTGGCGAGCCGGCTCGCGTCGTCCGGCGACCCGATCGGATGGTTCGTGTCCGAGGTGTGGGACCGCTTCCGCGACCGCGCGTTCTGGTCGAGCCAGCAGGCCGTGCGCAACGTGCGCGACAGCGCGGACGTCGTGCTGTACCTGGTCAACGCGTCGGAGCCGCCTGCGGCATCGGGCTACGTGGCCAACGAGGTGCGCGTGCTCGAATGGATCGGCAAGCCGGTCGTGGTGCTGCTCAACCAACTCGGTCCGCCGCGCCCGGCAGCCGACGAGGCCGCCGAAACGCAGGCGTGGCGCCGCCACCTCGCCGGCTCCGCGCAGGTTCGCGCGGTGCTGCCGATGGACGCGTTCGCCCGCTGCTGGGTTCAGGAAGCGACGCTGCTGCGCACGATCGAGGAACTGCTCGGCGAACCGAAGCGCACCGCCTGCAAGCGGCTGGTCGACGAATGGCTCGCGAGGAGACGCGCGGTCTTCGACGATTCGATGGCCGTGCTCGCCGAACGCCTCGCGCGCGCGGCCGCGGATCGCGAACCGCTGCCCGACAGCGGGGTGATCGGCCGGATCCGCGAGGCCGGCAGTGCGCTGGGTGCACGGCGCGACGCCCCGGACGGCGCGGCGGGCACGGCACCGACCCGCCGGCTGGCGATGCAACGGCTCGCCGCCCGGCTCGACGCCGACGTCCGCGCCGGCACCGCGAGGCTGATCGCGCTGCACGGACTCGAGGGCCACGCGACCGGCGAGATCCTCGCACGGCTCGCCGATCACTACACGGTCAGCGAGCGGCTCGACGAGGGCCGGGCCGCCATGTTCGGCGGCGTCGTGACCGGCGCGCTCGCCGGACTGAAGGCCGATCTCGCGGCCGGCGGACTCACCTTCGGCGCCGGCATGCTCACCGGGGGAATCGTCGGGGCGCTCGGCGCCTTCGGCCTCGCACGCGGCTACAACCTGGTGCGCGGCACGCAGACGTCATCGGTGGCCTGGACCGACGGCGTGCTGGACGAACTCGCGATCACCGCGCTGCTCGGCTACCTGGCGGTGGCGCACTACGGACGCGGCCGCGGCGACTGGACGCCGTCCGAGCATCCGCCGCATTGGCGAGACGTCGTCGTCGCGGCGCTCGGCGAACGACGCGAGGCCTTCGAACGGACCTGGAGCCTGCGCACCGGCGCCGACGCCGAAGCGACAATCAAGGCGGCGTTGCGCCCGCAACTGGCCGACGCCGCGCTCGACGTGCTGTCGCGGCTCTACCCGCAGGGCGTGACCGGGCCTCGCAACCCGTGATTCAGTCGAGCGGATCCATGTCGTCGAAGTAGCGCGACTCCGCCGCGACGAACGCGGCGACCATGGCCCGCCACGTGGCCTCGACGACGTCTTCGAGCCCGTCGAAACCCCGGTCGTGTCGCGCGGCAAGCGCGCGCACGTTGGCGAACACCCGGGCCTGTCGCGCAGGAGCAGCCACCTGGAACGCGTCGGCCTTGAAACGCGCCGCATCCTTGACGTACATCGCGCGCTGCGCGATCAGCGCGACGATCCGGTCGTCGAGGCTGTCGATCGCGTCGCGCACCTCGGCCAGGCTGGTCGCCAGCGGGCGGTACGCGGGGTCGCGAAAACGGCGCCGGGGCCTGCCGAGGGGATCGGGTTCCATGCGTCCGATTCTGCCACGACCGTCCGCGCCGGCGCCTCCACCGCCCGTCGCCGCGCAAGGGTGCGCCGCTTGCGCGAAGGCGGCCCCGCGGGCAGCATCCCTATCCGAAGCCGGGCGGACGTATACTCCGGCGAAGAACAGGGAGATCCCCGACCGGGGATCGCCAGCCGGGTCAAAGCGGAGTTCGACATGCGCTCGATCATTCAGTCTCTCAGCGTGGTTCCGTTCGTCGTGGGCGCGGCCCTGGCCGGCGCCCACCTGCCGGCAGCGGCAGCGGATTCGTCCGGCTTCAATCCGCATGGATTCAAGCTGCCTACCGGGGTCTACCGGTGCGACCTGAACCGCAGCGTCAACGTGCGTTCGGTGTCGGCCGACATGCAGTCGGCCGTGGTGCAGTTCGACAAGAAGGAATACCGGATGCAGGCGGTCGGCGCGCGCAGCGGCGCGCTGCGCTACGAAGACCCGAAGTCCGGGCTCGTCTGGCTGGTCATCGCCTCCAAGTCGATGCTGCTCGACACGAAGCAAGGCCGGCAGCTGGCCAACGAGTGCAAGACCTGATCCTGCACTAGCCGCCTCCAGGCACCGGGGCCGACGCTGCGCGTCCGCCCCGGTTCTCGTTTGGGGCTCCGGGGAAACCCCGAGCGCACCGCGCTTGCGCCGGCTCGCCGCATTGGCGAGACTCTGCGGAAACCTGCCTACCGACCAGTAACACCCCAGCCGCCAGCGCATGCCGCACGCCGACACGCCGCGTCACGCGGAACGAGGATCGCCGTGGGCGCCGATGCGCGACCGCCAGCTCGAACGCGCGCTGAAACGCGAAGCCGTGCTGCGCACGGCGGCGCGCATGTTCAACGAGAAGGGCTTCCACGCGACCTCGCTGGACGAAGTCGCCGAGCGCCTGAACGTCACCAAGCCCACGCTGTACTACTACGTCTCGAGCAAGGACGAGATCCTGTTCGAGTGCGTGCGCATCGGCCTCGAGATGGTGCGGAAGGGCATCGACGACGTGGCGCGCTCCGGCGGTTCGGCGGCCGACAAGCTGGTCGCGTGCATGCGCGCGTACGCGCGGGTGGTCACGATGGACTTCGGCGCCTGCGTGATCCGTGTCGGCGAAGACCCCTTGCCGCCCGAAAGCCGCCGCGAGCTGCGCCGGCTCAAGGCCGAGATCGACCGCGAGTTCCGCGACCTGATCGCGAGCGGCGTCGCGGACGGCTCCCTGGCGCCGTGCGACCCGAAGCTGGCGGCCTTCACGATCGCCGGCGCACTCAGCTGGATCGGGCGCTGGTACCGCCCCGAAGGTCCGCTCGGTGCCGACGACGCGATCGAGCGCTGCATCGAGGTGCTGGCGGGCGGCATTCTCGCCGGGCCCGCTCGTCGACCGGACGCGGACCGAGCGGCGAACGCGCCCCCTGCCCGGGCAAGGCGCCCGAGCCAGCGATGAACGGGGCTGCAGCCGGTTCCGACACCCCCTCCCGTGCGCTGCTGGAGGTCGACTCGGTCACGCTCGCCTTCGGCGGCGTCAGGGCGCTCAGCGGCGTCGGCTTCGACGTCGCCCCCGGCTCGATCACGTCGGTGATCGGGCCCAACGGCGCCGGCAAGACCTCGCTGTTCAACACCGTCTCCGGCTTCTATCGCCCTGCCTCGGGATCGATCCGTTTCGAGGGCCGCGACATCACCCGCATGCCGGCGCCGAAGCGCGCGGCGCTCGGTCTCGCGCGCAGCTTCCAGAACATCGCGCTGTTCCGCGGCATGACGGTGCTGGACAACATCAAGCTCGGCCGGCACTGCCACCTGCGCACCGGCGTGCTCGACGCGCTGGTCTACTTCGGGCGCGCACGCCGCGAGGAAGTCGCGCTGCGCGCAGAGATCGAGGAGCGCATCATCGACTTCCTCGAGATCGACCACATCCGGCACGCACCGGTGGCGGCGCTCTCGTACGGCCTGCAGAAGCGGGTCGAGCTGGCGCGCGCGCTGGCGATGCAGCCGAAGGTCCTGATGCTCGACGAACCGGTCGCCGGCATGAACCGCGAGGAGACCGAGGACATGGCGCGCTTCATCCTCGACCTGCGCGCCGAATGGGGCGTCACCGTGCTGATGGTCGAGCACGACATGGGCATGGTGATGGACGTCTCCGACCACGTCGTCGTGCTGAACTTCGGGCAGGTGATCGCCGAAGGCTCGCCCTCGTCGGTGCAGAACGACCCCGAAGTCATCCGCGCGTACCTCGGGTCGGGCGACGTGGCCGAGTTGCGCCGCAAGCTGCACGCGGCCGCCGCCAGGAGCGCGGCGTGACGTTCGACTGGCTGTTCCTGTTCGAGATCTCGCTGGCGGGCCTCGGCACCGGCGGCCTGTACGCGCTGACCGGCCTGGCTTTCGTGATGATCTACAAGGCCACGCGCGTCGTGAACCTCGCGATCGGCGAGATGCTGATGTTCGGCGCGTACGTGTTCTTCGCGTTCGCCGCCGGCCTGTCCCTGCCGGTGTGGGTCGCGATCCTCGCGGCCATCACGGCTGGCGGCCTGCTCGGTGCCGCCGTCGAGCGCGCGATGATCCGGCCGATGCTCGGGGAGTCGCCGATCGCTGTGTTCATGGTCACGGTCGGACTGGCCTCGATCCTGGTCGGCGTGGTCGAACTGATCTGGACCGCCGACCCGCGGCTGCTGCCGAGCTTCATGCCGTCCGAGCCGATCATCATCGGCGAGGCCTTCGTTTCGCCCAAGGTCTTCTACGGCTTCCTGGTCGCAGCCGCCCTGATCGCCTCGGTGCTCGCGGTGTTCCGCTTCTGGCGCGGCGGCGTCGCGCTGCGCGCGACCGCGTCCGACCAGGCGGCCGCCTACTCGATGGGCATCAACGTGCCGCGCGTGTTTTCACTCTCCTGGACCGTCGCCGGCATGATCGCCGCCGTCGCCGGCATCGTCGTCGGCGCGATCGGCGGAATCTCGTCGACGATGGGCATCTTCGGCCTGTCGGTGCTGGTCGTGGTGATCTTCGGCGGACTCGACAGCATCGCAGGCGCACTGGTCGGCGGCCTGTTCATCGGCCTGGTCGAAGCGCTGGCCGGCGCGTACCTGGGCGGCGAGTTCAAGGTGCTTTCCACCTTCGTGCTGCTGGTGCTGATCCTGATGGTGCGCCCGTACGGCCTGTTCGGCACTCACGAGATCGAGCGACTGTGACGGACGTCCGCCGCGCCCCGGCTCCGAAGGACGCGCCATGAGGATCGGCGCGGCCCGGCAGAGCTATGCCGCCGACGAGGCGCTGTTCGACACGCGCACGCAGTGGGCATGGATGGCGATCCTGGCGCTGTTGCTGGCGGCGTTCCCCTTCGTCGCGAACTCCTACTGGCTCTACCTGGCGTGCCTCGTTGCGATCCACGTCGCGAGCGCCACCGGGCTCAACATCCTGACCGGCTACACCGGGCTGGTCAGCCTCGGGCAGGCGGCATTCATGGGGCTGGGCGCCTACACCGTCGCAGTGCTCGAGCTGCGCGCCGGCACGCCGGTGTTGCTGAACCTCGTCGCCGGCGGCGTCGTGGCAATGGCCGGCGGCATCGTGGTCGGGATCCCGTCGCTGCGCGTCAAGGGGCTCTACCTGGCGATCGCGACGATCGCCGCGTCCTTCATCACGCACTTCCTGTTCGCGAACTGGACTTCGGTGACCGGCGGCACCGCCGGCCTGTCGGTTCCCCCTGCCCGGCTGTTCGGCGTCGCGCTCGACACGTCGTTCCGCATCTACTGGCTGATCGTGCCGATCACGCTGCTGATGGTGGCCGGCGCCGCGAACCTGTTCCGCACGCGCATCGGCCGCGCGTTCATCGCGATCCGCGATCGCGACATATCGGCCGAAGTGCTCGGGATCCCGCTGCTGCGCTACAAACTGCTGTCGTTTGCGCTGTCGTCGTTCTATGCCGGCGTCGCAGGCGGCCTGTGGGCCTATTTCTTCCGGGTCGTCACGCCGGAGAGCTTTCCGCTGATCATGTCGATCTTCTTCCTCGCCGCAATCATCGTCGGCGGCATGGGGACGATCCTCGGAGGGATCCTCGGCGCGGTCTTCATGACGATGGTGCCCGAATTGCTCAAGCTGCTGGTCGGCTGGTTGCCGCTCGGCGGTAACGCGGCCGTGATCCTCTCGCCCGTGCGCACGATCGTGTTCGGCGCACTGATCGTCGGATTCCTGATCTTCGAACCGCACGGGCTGGCGGAGATCTGGCGGCGGGTGCGCCGCTTCTTCCATCTGTACCCTTTCCGCACCTGAGCGTGTCCGATGACCGCTCTCCTGGCTCTCACCGATCGACCATGACCGACAAGGAGGATGACATGAAGCACCACGACCCCCGGGGACAGACCCGGCGCCAAATGATGGCCGCGCTGGCAACCGTCGCCGGACTGGCCCTCGCGCCGACGGCCCACGCCCAGGCCGAGGACATCGTTATCGGCGGCTCGATCCCGATGACGGGCGTGTTCGCGTTCGCCGGCATCGGCATCCATGCCGGCATCCAGGACTACGTGAAGATCGTCAACGACGCCGGCGGCATCAAGGGCCGCAAGCTGCGTTACGTGCCCGAGGACACCGGCTACAAGGTCGACGCCTCGGTGGCCGCCTTCAAGAAGATCACCAGCCAGAACAAGGTCCACTTGTACTACGGCGACTCGACGGCGTTCGCGAAGACCATCAATCCCGAACTCGACCGGCTGGGTTCGATCCTGATGGCCGGCGCGTCGTTCGCCACCGAGATCAACAATCCGCAGAAGTACCCGAACCAGTTCCTGGTCGGCCCGGACTACACCGAGATGTTCGGGATCCTGCTTCGTTACATCGCGAAGGCCAAACCGGGCGCCAAGGTCGCCTTCGTGTACTCGGATTCGGAATTCGGCCGCGACCCGGTCGAGCCGAGCCGCGAGCTCGCCAAGAAGCTCGGGTTGAACGTCGCCGCCGAGATCATGACGCCGCCCGGCAGCGTCGACGTCTCGGCCGAGGTGATCAAGCTGCGCCGCGCCGCCCCCGACTACACGATCTTCCACGGCTACGTGCTGGCGCCGATCCCGGAGTTCGTCACGCAGGCGAAGAAGATGGGCATGACCAGCCAGTTCATGGGGACCTTCTGGACCATGGACCACTCGATGGTCATGAAGATGGGCGAGGCCGCCGAAGGCTTCATGGGCGTGATGCCGTTCCGCTATCACTACGAGTCCGACCCGAAGGCGCCGATGCTCGACAAGATCCGCCAGATGCGGCCCGAGTACCAGAGCAACGCCTACATGCAGGGCTTCCTGACGACGATGCTTTTCGCCGAGGCGGCCAAGCGCACGCTCGAGGCCGGCAAGCAATTGAACGGCAGGAACCTGAAGGCGTCGCTGAACTCGATCCGCGACTTCGACACCGGCGGCATCATCGGCGTGCCCATCTCGATCAAGGGCAACTCGATCCCGGTGGGCCGCATCGTCCGCGCCGACATGAAGCAGCAGAAGATGGTGCCGGCGTCGGACTGGATCTCGCTGGAGTGATCGGCCCGTGACCGACGACGCCGTCCTCGACATCAACAACATCGAGGTCATCTACAACCGGGCCGTTCAGGTGCTGCGCGGCCTGTCGCTGTCGGTGCCGCGCGGCCGCATCGTCGCGCTGCTCGGCTCCAACGGCGCGGGCAAGACGACGACGCTCAAGGCGGTGTCGAACCTGCTCGCGCTCGAGGACGGCGAGATGACCGGGGGCGGCGTCCGGTTCGACGGCCGTGACACGACGAGGCTGCGGCCGCACGAACTGGTGCGCGCCGGCCTCTTCCACGTCATGGAAGGCCGGCACGTGTTCGAAGACCTCACCGTCGAGGAGAACCTGCTGTCGGCCACCTACGCGCTGACCGGCCGGCGCGAAACGCCGAACGCCGACCGCTCGCGCTTCGATCTGGTCTACGAGTACTTCCCTCGGCTGTTCGAGCGCCGGCGCGGCCTGGCCGGCTACCTGTCCGGCGGCGAGCAGCAGATGCTCGCGATCGGCCGCGCGCTGATCGCGCGCCCGACGCTGATGCTGCTCGACGAGCCGTCCCTCGGGCTGTCCCCGCTGCTCGTCGAGAGCATCTTCACGATCATCGCGCGAATCAACGCCGAGCAGCAGGTGTCGATGCTTCTGGTCGAGCAGAACGCTTCGGTCGCGCTCGCGGTCGCCCACTACGGCTACATCATGGAGATGGGCAAGGTGGTCATCGACGGCAGCGCGGAACGACTCGCCGCCGACCAGGACGTTCGCGAGTTCTACCTGGGCATGGGCGGGGCAGGCGAGGCGCGCAGCTTCCGCGACGTCAAGCACTACAAGCGCCGCAAGCGCTGGCTGTCCTGAGGCGCGCGCCGTGTCCGCCGCAGCAAGCGCAACGTCGAACCCGTCGCCCGCACGCACCGCGCGCGACGCGGGCACGGTCGCGCTGCCGGCGCTCACCCTCGCGCAGATGCTGCGCGAGCAGGCCCGCCTGAGGCCCGGCGCAATCGCGATCCGCCAGAAGGAATTCGGCATCTGGAACCCGGTGGACTGGCAGACCTGGCTGCGGCGCGCCCGTCGCGTCGGTCACGGCCTGCGCGCAATCGGCGTGCCGCAGGGCGGGCACGTCGGCGTCATTTCCGAGAATCGCGTCGAGTGGGTGCTCGCGCAACTGGGCGCCAGCGTGGCCGGCGCAATCACGGTCGGCGTCTACCCGACCAGCCCGACCGCGGAAGTCGCCTACGTCCTCGAGCACGCCGACGTCGATGTCGTCGTCTGCGAAGACCAGGAGCAGACGGACAAGGTGATCGCGGCGCGCGGGCAACTGCCGCGGCTTCGCGCGATCGTCGTCGTCGAGAAGAAGGGGCTGCGCAACACGCCGCCCGAATGCCGCGACCTGGTCAGGTCGTTCGACGACCTCGAGGCGCTGGGCGCGCGACACGAGGCCGAACACCCGACCATGGTCGATGACGTCCTCGCCGCCCAGACGCTCGACGACATCGGCTTGATGATCTACACGTCGGGCTCGACCGGCAAGCCCAAGGGCGCGATGATCAGCTATGGCAACATCCGCGCGGTCGTTCCCGGCATCGTCGAGCGGCTTCGGCTCGGCCCCGACACGACGCACCTGTCGTACCTGCCGCTGTGCCACGTCGCGGAGCAGATGCTGACCACCTTCGTGCCGATCTACCTGGGCTCGCAGGTGAACTTCGGCGAATCGATACGCACCGTGCAGGAGGACCTCCGCGAGGTCGCGCCGACGATGTTCCTGGGCGTGCCCCGCATCTGGGAGAAGCTGCACGCGTCGATCCACATCAAGATGCAGGAGACCGGCCGGCTGCGGCGCGCGCTGTTCGAGCGCGCGATGGCCGCGTGCGAGGGCTTCGCCGCCAAGTCGCCGGAGCAACGCACGCTCCCCGAGAAGCTGCGCTTCGCGCTCGCCTACGCGACGATCTTTCGGGCGCTGCAGAACTTCATCGGGCTCCGCCGCGCGCGCGTCGCGCTGACCGGCGCCGCGCCGATTCCGCCGGCGGTGATTCGGTTCTTTCGCACGCTCGGCGTGCCGCTGGTCGAGGTCTACGGGCTGACCGAGTCGACCGGCATGATCACCGGCCAGCGGCTCGATCGCGTGCGCATCGGCACCGTCGGCGAGCCCACGCTCGGCGTCGAGCACCGCATCGGCGACGACGGCGAGTTGCTCGTGCGAGGCGGCATGGTGTTCGCCGGCTACTACAAGAGCCCCGAAGCGACCGCGGCGGCGATTCGCGACGGCTGGCTGCACACCGGCGACGTCGTCCGCGAGGAGGACGGGCAGCTGCGCATCGTCGATCGCCTGAAGGACATCATGATCACTGCCGGCGGCAAGAACCTGACGCCGTCGGAAATCGAGAACGCCATGAAGGCGAGCCCCTTCGTCCGCGAGTGCATCGTGATCGCCGAAGGGCGGCGCTTCGCGTCGGCGCTGGTGCAGATCGACTTCGAAACGGTCGGCAAGTGGGCCGAGTCGCAGCGCATCGCGTTCACGCACTTCCGCTCGCTCGCCGAGCACCCCCGGGTGCGCGAGCTGATCGAGGCCGAGATCGCCCGCGGCAACGCGCAGCTGGCGCCGGTCGCGCAGCTCCGGCGCTTCCACCTGCTCACGAAGGAGCTGGACCACGACGAAGGCGAGGTCACGGCGACGATGAAGGTGCGCCGCGCCAGCATCTACCAGGCCTACGCCGCCGAGATCGAGGCCATGTACCGCTGAGTCCGCTCAGAACCAGTCGTTCAGCATCACGCCGAGCCCGATGCGCCGGATCCTCGTCTGGTAATCGAGCAGGTTCTCGCCGTAGCCGTCGAAGTACTGCGCGTGCCAGCGCAGGTTCGGGCTGATGCCGGTCGGGCGGCTGTAGTCGAGCTGCACTGCGCCCTTGCCGCCGCTCGACATGCTTCGACGCATCGTCAGCGTCCAGTTGTGCACCCCTCCCGCGTAGCCGAGGCGCAACTCGCCGTGGCCCACGTAGCGCGTGACCTGCGGATTGTCGTCGCCTTCGGGCGCCCCGGGGCTCGGCTTCTCGCTCTCCGGAATGCGCCACCACGGCCGCACGGCGAGCCACCACGGACCCGGCCGGTCCAGCAGCAATTCGGCGAACAGGCGATTCCAGCTGCGCGAGGCCTCTCCGGACTTCCCGTTCGACTGGTGCACGAAGCCCGCCGACGCAACGCGCCAGTCCCAGCCGAGCACGCGCATGCCGGGAGCCCAGGCGGCGAACAGCTCGGGTTCGTGGCTGTACTCGCGGAACGGGCTGGAGCGCTCGTCGTTGTAGGCCTGCCACCACGACTGCCCGGTGTAGGCGAAGAACACCGCCAGCCGCCCGTCGTACAGCGGCGGGGTCAGCGGGAACTTGAAACTGACCTGGAACTTGACCTCGTTGCGCTGGACCGGTTCCGTGCCGACCGTGCCCGGTTGCTCGAAGGCGTGGCTGAACGGCATCAGGTAGTTCGGCCGGTGCGGCAGCAGCGCGAAGCGTTCTCCCCACAACACGGCCTCGTCCTCGATGCGACGGCGCACCGGCGAGTCGGCCACGGGCAACGACCGCGCGACCGGCGCGACCGACAGACCCTGCGCCGTATCGCGGACGATGCCGACCGTGGCATCGCCGGCCGCGGCCGGCCGGTCCGTCTCCGGCGTAGCCGGAAGGGCCTCGGGCGACGGCGCGACGCGGTCCGGCGCCAGGCGCCGCGCATCGCGGCAACCGGCGCGGATCTCGTCGGCAGTCGCCTGCGCCGGCGCATGGCGCAGCGCGTCGAGCAGGCAACGCTCTTCGGGCGTCTGCGCCCCGGCGCCCGACACGACGAGCACGCCGGCCGCGACGACGCAGGCCAGGCGCGCCTTCGGCAAGAGGTCCGGAATGGTCGGCATCGGCGACATTCTGGCGCACAACGGCGCCCTACCCCGTTCAGCGCCGGCCGAGCGCGTCGCGCTGCATCGACAGGAAGACGCTGTACGCATTGCGGCGATTGGCCGCCTCGAAGGCCGGCAAGGCCGCGAAGCGCGACCAGTCGGTGCGCGCGTAGGCCTCGTCGAACTCGAGCAACTCGTCCGCCGCCCGACCCATCTCGCTGCGCAGGAACCCGAGGTAGTCGCGGGTGAGTTCGAGGTCGCCCGGCGCGTCGGTCGAGGCCGGGCCGTGGCCCGCCACGAGAATGCGCGGCTTGTGCGCCGCGAGCTGTTCGAGCGCCGCAAGCCACGCACGGGTATCGGCCTCGCCGACGAAGGGAATGCGGCCGGCGAAGACCAGGTCGCCGGCGAACAGCACGCCCTCGTTCTCCACCAGCATCATCAGGTCTTCGGGCGTGTGCGCGGGCCCCGCCGCCAGCAGCCTGAAGTTCAGGCCCCCGAGACGGAAGCTGGCGTCGCCGTCGACGTACCGATCGGGCGCGACGATGCGCATGCTCGCCGTCACCCACGGCGCCAGCGTTTGCCGCCGCTCGGCCAGCCGCAGCTGCGGCGCGTCGGACGCCAGGTAGTCGCGCACCGCGCGGTGGGCAACGATCTCTGCGCCGGCGTCCCTGAACGCCTGCAGGCCGTAGAAGTGATCCGCGTGATAGTGGCTGACCACGACGCGGCGCACCGGCTTGTCGGTGATGCGGCGGATCTGCGCGAGCAGCGCCGCGCCGAGCGCAGGCGTGCCGAGCGCATCGAAGACGACCACGCCGTCGTCGGTGACGACGAACCCCGCATTCGACATGAAGCCCTGGTTGCGCAGCGACACGGTGCCGGCGTCGCCCTCGACGTACCAGACCCGCGGCGTGAGTTGCCGGGGCGTGAGTTCGACGGTGGCCGGCGCAGGCACCTGGGCCAGCCCGTGCCCGGCGAAGATCGCGAGCCCGAGCGCTGCCGCGAGCCACAGCAGCCACAGCACGATCCGCAGGCGCGGGTGCCGGTCGCAGCCGCAATCCTCGCTTGCGTCGCCGCGCCGCCGGGGCGGGCGAGCGAGCATCATCGAATTCGCCCCGCACTCACCGGATCACTCACGCCCCAGTGCCATCGCTGCGCCACGACCGCTAGAGCTCGATATCGGCGCGGATCGCTTCGATGCCCGCGCGCGCGCAGGCCTCGTCGGTAGTGCCGAGCGGCGCGCCCGAGACGCCGATGGCAGCCAGGACCGAACCAGCCGCCTCGATCGGCAGTCCGCCGCCGAGCGCGGAGATGCGAGGGGTCTGCCGGATGCCGCTCATCGGCTTGCCCGGCTGCGTCTCGGCGGCAATCTCGCCCGTCGAGATGCGGAACGACGCCGCGGTCCACGCCTTGTTCGCCGCGGTGTCGACGGTGTGCGCACCGGCGAAGCGATCGCGCAGGTAGACCTGGAGCACGCCGCTGCGGTCGGTGATGGCGACGCCGACCTGGTAGCCGCCCTTGCGGCAGGCCTCGAGCGCGGCCTGCGCCGCTTTCAGCGCCGTCTCGAGCGTGAGGTTCTTGGTCGCGAAGGTCGCTTCGGCCATCGCCGACGGCGCGCCCAGTCCCAGCAGCGCTGCCAGCGCGACGCTGCGATAACGTGCAAGGTTCATGTCGTCCTCCATCGAGCCAGTTCTTCGATGTCCTCGGGAAACATCTCGCCGATCTCCAGCTGCTTGAGCGTGCCGTCGCGGCCGACGACCCAGACGATCGGCAATCCCTTCGGGCGGCCGATCGCCGCTTGCCAGCGCTCGTCGAACATCGCGGCGTGGAACGCGTAGCCGTGCTCGCGCAGGTAGCGCCGGGCGTCCTCGGGGCTGCGATCGATCGACAGTGCCAGCACTTCGAGTCCCGATCCGGCGTGCGCGCGGTGCAGGCGATCCAGGTGCGGGTTCTGCCGCTTGCAGAACGGACACCAGCTCGCCCACAACTCGATGACGATCACCTTGTCGCGCCAGTATGCGGGCGGCAGCTCGCGGCCGTCCAGCAGGCGTACGGCGGGCAACTGCACGCGGGTGCCGATCGCCGGCGCCGCGGGGCGTGCCGCGGCGGCGCCCGGCCCGCCCTGCGCCAGCACCGGCGCCGCGACGCCCGTCAGCGCGAGTCCCGTCGTCCTTCGCAGCATTTCGCGTCGCGCGGCCCGTCGGGCCCGGTCGTTCGGCAGTGGCATGTCGCTCCGTGAGCCCGCGGTCAGTGCGGAACGTCATTGTCTCAGGCGATGCCGGGGTTGTCCCGTATCCCGATCAGGCGGGGCAGGTTCAGCGTGCGCGGCGTGACCGTGCGCCGCGCCTTCAGCCAGCGCTCGACGACCTCCCAGACCGGCTCGCCGCGGGCGCCTTCGGCGACCGGCGCCCAGCCGGCGACCCGATAGCTGCGTCGCGCGTCGATCGGCACCCCGTTCAGGCGCATGTCGGAGATCCGGTTGCCGATCCGGCCGTTCGGGTCACAGGCATACGTCAGGCCGCCCACCCGGACCATGTCGCCACCCTGCTGGTAGTAGGGGTCGGGGTTGAACAGGTTGTCGGCGACCTCCTCGAGGATCGTCTTGATCGTCTCGCCGGTGAAGTCGTTGACGGTCGTGTACGGATAGGTGATCGCGGTCTGGTCCATCAGGTGCTCACGGGTGATCGCCTGGCCGGGCAGCAGGCTGGTACCCCAGCGGAAGCCGGGCGAGAACGCGATCTGCGCGCCCTTGACCTCCATCAGCGCATCGAGGATCAGCTGGTCGAAGGTGCCGTTGAAGTTGCCGCGCCGGTACAGCAGGCCCTCGGTGACTGCCAGCGACTCTTCCAGCCGCGCGCGGTGCGGGCCGCGAATACCGTCGATCAATGCCTGCATCGACGGGTCGGGGGGAAGCAGGTTCGAGAACACCGGCAGCAGCCGGTAGCGGAAGTCGGCGACCTTGCGGCCGCGAACCTCCAGGTCGAGCACGCCGAGGAACTTGCCGTTCGACCCGGCATTGGTCACCAGCGTGACGCCCTTCGCATTGCGCACCTTCACCGGCTGCGGCACGCCGTCGTGCGTGTGCCCGCCGAGGATCGCGTCGATGCCGGAAACGCGCGTCGCCAGCTTCAGGTCGACGTCCATGCCGTTGTGCGACAGCAGCACCACGACCTGCGCACCCTCGCCGCGCACCTCGTCGACGACCTGCTGCAGCCGGTCGTCCCGGATGCCGAAGCTCCAGTCCGGCATCAGGTAGCGAGGATTGGCGATCGGCGTGTACGGGAACGCCTGCCCGATGATCGCGACCGGCACGCCGTTGATGGTGCGCAGCGTGTGCGACGGAAACACCGGATCTTCGAAGTCGGTCGTCTTCACGTTCTGCGCGACGAAATCGACCCTGCCCTTGAAATCCCTTGCGATGACTTCCTCGACCCGCTTCGCGCCGAGCGTGAACTCCCAGTGGCCGGTCATCACGTCGACGCCGAGCAGCTTGCACGCGTCGACCATGTCCTGGCCCTTCGACCACAGCGCGGTGGCCGACCCCTGCCAGGTGTCGCCGCCGTCGAGCAGCAGCGCGCCGGGACGCGACGCTTTCATGCGCTTGACCAGCGTCGCGAGGTGCGCGAAGCCGCCGACCTTGCCGTAGGTGCGCGCCGCCGCCTCGAAGTCGAGGTAGGTGAAGGCATGCGCCTCGGGCGTGCCCGCGCGAATGCCGAAGGCCTTCAGCAGGTGATCGCCGACCAGGTGCGGCGCCCTGCCGCGCGCCTCGCCGACGCCGAGGTTCACGCTCGGCTCGCGGAAGTAGACAGGCATCAGTTGCGCGTGGCAGTCGGTGAAGTGCAGCAGGCTGACGTTGCCGAAGCGCGGGATGTCGTACATCGCGTCGGCGCCGGCGCCTGCCGCGGGACCGCCGCCGGATGCGCAGCCCTGCAGCGACAGGCCCGCCGCCGACGCCGTGGCGAGAACCTGCAGGAACTCTCTTCGATCCATCATCGAGTGGCCTTGGTGCAGAGTTGGTCCGGATCGCGGACAAAAAAAGGCCGCCCAAGGGCGGCCCGACCCACGCGCCGATCACTTGTTGACCGGCGACTCGGGATCCATCAGGTAGGCGACCAGGTCCTTGATCTGCTGCTCGGTCAGCGTGCCCGAGGTGCCGAAGCGCGGCATCGTCGAGCACGGCGTGAAGGCCTTCGAGTTGTAGATCCGCTGGTAGGCGTACTTCTGCGTCTCCGGCGTGTAGCCGCGCATCTTGCCGAAATTGCGCAGGCTCGGGCCCAGCGTGCCGTACGAGGTCTGCTGCGGCGACAGCTGGTGGCAGTTGTAGCAGCTGCCGCCGCTGGGGACCCCTGGCTTGTCGCTCCAGGTCATTCCACGGCCGCTCCCGGCGATCCTCTGGCCCTGTTTCCAGTCGCCCATCAGCTTTCCGTCGGCCGGCAGCTTGATCGCGGCCAGCTGCTCCGCCGCGAGGCGACGCTCCAGGTCCGCCGGCAGCTGGGTACGGTGCTTGGTGCACGCGAGCTGCAGCTCGTCCTGCTTGAGGCGGTCCATCGTCGCGATGCCGCGCGCGTGGAAGTCGCGCTGGATCATGGCCGCCGCTTCGGCGTCGTAGTACGCCTGGTTCGCGGTGGTCGCGCAGCCAGCGGAAAGGGCGGCCGCGACGACGCCCGTCCAGGTAATCATGCGTTTCTTCATCGTCAGTCTCCTCGTCGCACCGCGCTCAGCGCTTGATTCCCGGTCCCAGGTACATCGACCCGTTCGCGTTGACGCCCATGTAGGTGAGCAGCGAGGTCACCGTGTCGGACACGTAGCCGGGTTCCGGGAATCGCTGCTGCCTGAAGCAGTCGTTCATCCGCCACTGCAGCGTGTGCATCAGCCCGCCGGTCATCCTGTACCCGGGCCAGCCGAGGAAGCCGCGATCGGCGGTTCCCTTCTTCGTGAAGTTGGGCAGGTTCTGGGTCCGGATGCGCTTGCCGTCCTCGCCGTGGCAACTCGCGCACGAGAAGTCCCAGGGGCCGGCGCGATGAAAGAAAGCGGCCTCGCCAAGCTCGAAGACCTTGCGCTCCTCGGGGTGCGATTGCGGCACCGCAATCCGCATCGCGCGAGACTGCCCGGCAACGTAGGTCACGAGCGACACCACGTCCGGGGTCTGCTTCGCGTTGCTGAACGGCTGCTTGCTGATGTCCTCGAGCTTGAACCCCTGCAGCGTCACCATGCAATGCACGATCCGCCGCTCGATGTCCATCACCTTCCCGACGTCGGCGAAGTAGCGCGGCGCCTGCACGTAGGCCCCCTTGAGGACACCGGGACCCAGGCCGAGGTCGCACTGCTCGAGCGACGCGTTCTTCGGCCCGCGCCTGGTCTTCCACAGGTTCTCGCCCCTGGCCTCGAAGAGCTCGGCGGGGCTGGACTCCTCCATCAGGGCGCGGAACTTGTCGAACTGCTCTGCGGTGGCGTCGCTGTCCTGCGCGAACGCGGAGCCGCCAGTCAGCGCAAGCGCGCCCGCCAGCACCGCACCGGCGACTCCGCCGCGCGGCGTCGTTTTTCGCCATTCATTCATGTCTGCATGTCTCCGTCGTTTTACGTCTTGTCGAAACGAACCGGGCAACCGGTGCAGGACAACGGGGCCCGGTTACGGGGAAGAACGGTCATCGAGCGGCCTGCATCAGGGCCGCAGGTAGGCGAAACGCTCCTTGGCCTGCAGCCGGGCCACCTCGGCAACACCCGAAGCCACGATCTTCGCCTCCATCGCAACCTGCTCCTTCGGGATCTTGCGTCCGACCAGCGTGTTATTGCATACGCGGAACTCGACCCCACGGCCCGCGAGTTCGCCGATCGCGCCCGAGAACGGCTGTCCCTGGTCGTTCTTCGCGCCGTCGAGCAGGAAGTCGATGCCCTTGCCGTGCGTCACCACGACGATCTTCGTGGACGGTTCCGCTCTCAGGTGGTTGCGTATGTTCCCGATGGCGCGCTGCGCCTGCGGCAGGCCCTCGTTGAGGTGGTAGACGACCGGCACGCCAGCGGGCGCGGGCCCCGGAACCGAAGCGCAGGCCGAGAGGGCTGCCGTCGCCGCGACAATGGCCAGAGCGCGAATTCGAGTGCGGATGCGAACGAAATCGAACATCGTTTCCTCCTCCTTCGGTTGTACTTGTCCGGACGATGCGTGCGTCCGTCGTTTCTCCGTCCTGCTCGTCGCGGGCGAACGCGCCAGCGCGAACGCTCAGCCGGCGACCGTCGCCTCGTCGGTGCGCTTCTCCCCCTTGTTGTCAGTCCACGTCACGCTGATCTTGTCGCCGGCCTTCGCGCCCTTGACCCTGAACTGCAGGTACGGGTTCTTCGAGACCGCCGGGCCCCAGTGCACCTGCAGGACCGGCTTGCCGTTCAGCGTCGCAGTCACTTCGGAGATGTACCAGGCCGGGATCACCTTGCCGGACGCGTCCTTGCGCTGTCCGGTCTCCATCTCGTGCGCCATCAGCACGCGCACTTCGGCCGCGCCTTCCTTCATCGTGGCGCGGATCTTCATCGGGTCTGCCATCTGTGTCTTCTCCGGGTTCGTAGGGTTGCGGTGATCGGGATGCGTGCTCAGCCGCCGCAGCCGCCGATGGTCACCTTGACCTCTTTCTTCGCCATGTAGAACTTGCCGTCGGCCTTCACCAGCGCCACGACGTCGGAACTCTGGCCCATCTTGATGCGCATGCTGACCTCGGGATCGGTCCCTTCTAGGATGTCGTAAGCGCCGGCCAGCGCGTTGGGATTCTTCTCCACCAGCAGCGCCATCATCTGCGTCTTCGGCAGGTTGCTCTTGATCCCGACCGGCACGACCGCGCCGTTCTCGGCGATGTCGGGCGCCACGATGACCACGTCCTTCGATTCGGCCGCACCATCCGCGCCCATCGCCTTCAGCGTGGCGGCGACCCCGGCCGTCTTGAAGGCCTGGTCCAGGGCCTGTGCTGCGGCCGCGCCCGGGCGCAGCAGCCCGATCGACACCAGCGCGGTGTAGAGGCCTGCACTGCCTGCGACCTGCAGGGTGGTGCGTCGTGAACGATTCATGCTTGTCTCCTTCTGAGGCTGAGTCCGTTCGCCGCAGCGAACCTGGTTGTGGCGACAGTATCAAATCTGCTCCGAACCGCCATCCCCGAATCGGGTAGGCAATAACCCGAACGGCAGACCCGACGCGCTCCCCCACCGGAGCGGCCGGAAGCGACCCCCTGACAGCCTTTGACGTCCCGCCACGCGGCTTTATTCCACCCGGGCCGTACCCGGTCCGCCGCGCGCGGGCCTCGAGACCGGCGCGCGTCGCCCGGGACCGCGGTCGCAGGAGGTGGTACCGTGCGCGATGACGCGACTCCCTCCGTCATGACGGTCGATCGATGCATCCCCGAAAGTGGTTACGGCACTGGGTGGCCGCAGCTCTGCTGACGTCGTCGTCGGCAGGTGTCCCGACGCTGGCGGCGGACGTACCGCATCGCCTCGAGAGCCCCCCCTCGCACGAAGCCGTGCTCCGCGACAGCGCCCGCGATCGCGTCGTCGTCGTCGCGATGTTCACGCTGCCCGGGTGCCCGTTTTGCGAGGCGATCCGCCGTGACCAGCTGCGTCACCTCGCCCGCGACCAGGCCGACCGGGGCTTGCGCCTCGTCGAATACGACCTGACCGATCGCAAGCCGTTCACCGGATCGGGAGCGCGCGCCGAATCGCCCGCGTCGCCCGCGGCGCTGGCCGCTTCGCTGGGGATCCGCCTCGCTCCCACGGTGGTCTTCCTGGGCCCCGACGGCGGCGAACTCGCCGAGCGGCTGGTCGGTTACTCGTCGCCCGACTTCTACGGCGCCTACCTCGAGCAGCGAATCGCGCAGGCCCGTTCGCGCCTCGCCGGTCGCTGAAGTGCCTGGCCGGGACCTCAGTGGAAGTGCGTCGACTCGGGCTCGACGTCGCCCGGCATCTCCGCGTGCACGATCTCGCCCTTGCCGTTCGGATAGAGCGGCACGCCGCAGTCCTCGCAGAACTCGGGCTCGTTGAGCTCGGGCCAGGCGCGCACCTCGCCGACGCCGACCTCGCGCAGCACCTCGCGAATCTGCTCGATGGGGGACGGCTCGTCCTGTTCGCTCTCGGCGCCAAGCAGCGGCCAGACGATGCCATGCGCGACGTCGTCGCTGTCGCGAATGCTCATGCCGATCCGGTATTCGTCCGGCCGCTCGTGGCCGAAACCGGCGATCGTCGCCTTGATCTCTTCAGGCTCGATGTCGAGGGCGTGCGTCAGGAAGTGCGCCGCCGCGCGGATCGAGTACGGTCGCACGCGCCGGTCGGATTCGCGCATGTTGAGGTGGTACGCGTCGGGCAGCAGGCACTCGAAGCCGCAGCCCTGCAGCAGCGGCTCGATGTTCGGGCGCGCCTGCGCGATCCACTGTTCGAGGCAGGTGACGCGACTGGCGTGGTCGCCGGAATCGGCTTCCTGCCAGCGGAACACCGGCCGACCTGCCGGCGTCGCCACCACGCCGAGCAGGAAGCGCGTGTCGGCGAGCATGTCGGCGGTCTCCGGCAAGGCCTTCAGGTCGAGCCGCGGCACCTGGTCCGCGACCGCGGCCTGCCCCAGGCGCCGGGCGAGCCGGCGCAGTTCGCCGAAGTCGCGCGGCAGCTGGTCGATGCTGTAGAGGTAGGGGACCAGGCGAAAACGTGTCTGTCCGGCCAGCGTGTGCGCCTGCCAGTGCGCCGACAGCGTCTGCGCGATTTCGGGCGGAATCGGGCCCGACGGAATGCGGAAGCGTGTCCAGACGACCAGCGGCGCCGCGACCAGCAGCACGTCCCAGGGTTCGCCATCGACTTCGATCGACACCGTCTCGGCGGACTCCTCGACGGCCTCGATCAGCACGCCATAGGCTTCGCCGTCGGTCTGGTTCAGCCGATCGAGCGCGTCGTAGACGGCCTGCACATGGCCGCTGTCGAGCAGCCGGTCGAGCCGCGCGGACAGCTGCGCTTCCCAGAAGCGGTCTTCCAGCCGGCTGCCCGAATTGGCCAGGCCGAGCGCCGCCGCGACGAGCTTGTCGGCGTCCGGGGACAGATGGCTCTTGCGTTCGCGCGCGCGAGCGTGGCGGTGCTCTTTCATGCTTTCCTTTGCAGTCGAGCACGGAGTTTAGACGAATTCGCCCTCGCCGCCGGCGCCCGGCGCCGGGCAAGCCGCCTGCGCCTCGATACGGATCCACAGCGCCCCGCCCTTCGCCTCGCGCGCGATCGCCGCCAGCGTCGCGGCGTGCTCGGCGAGCTCATCGGCGCCGGCCGGGACGATCCGCAAGCCGGCCGGCGGCCATTGCACCGCGGACAGCGCGGCACTCGCGTCGCGACCGTCGCCGATCGCGATCTCGAGGCTGTCCTGGCCGCGCGTCATGGCCAGGTAGACATCGGCGAGCAGCTCGGCGTCGAGCAGCGCGCCGTGCAGCTTGCGATGCGCATTGGACACCGCGTAACGCTCGCACAGAGCGTCGAGCGAATTGCGTCGTCCGGGATGCAGTTCGCGCGCCATCGCCAGCGTGTCGACGATGCCCGCGACGCACGAGCGGAACCGCGGGCGCTCGACGCGCGCAAGCTCGGCGTCGAGAAAGCCGACGTCGAACGGCGCGTTGTGGATCAGGACCTCGGCGTCCTCGAGGAAGCCGAGAATGCGATCGGCGACGTCGCCGAAGCGCGGTTCGGACTGCAGGCGCTCGCGCGTCAGGCCATGGACCGCCAGCGCGCCGGCATCGATGTCGCGCTCGGGATTCAGGTAGAGGTGCAGCGAACGGCCCGTCAGCCGGCGGTTCACGATCTCGATGCAACCGATCTCGACGATCCTGTGCCCGTCCTCGGCCGACAGGCCGGTCGTTTCCGTGTCCAGCACGATCTGGCGCAGGCTCATGTCGCTCCGGGGTTGCGTGAAAGACCGGAAGGCTTGCCGGCCGGCGCCGGACCGGCGTGAGCGCCCGCGGCCTGTTCCGGCAGCAGGTGGCGCGGGCGGGCGAGCAGCGTATACACGGTCGGCAGCACGAACAGCGTCAGCAAGGTGCCGAAGCTCATCCCGCCGACGATGACCATGCCGATCTGGATCCGGCTCTCGGCGCCGGCGCCGGTCGCAAGGGCCAGCGGCACGGCGCCCAGCACCATCGCGCCGGTGGTCATCAGGATCGGGCGCAGTCGCAGGCTCGCGGCTTCGATCGTCGCCGGCACGACCGCCTTGCCGTGGTCGCGCAACTGGTTGGCGAACTCGACGATCAGGATGCCGTGCTTGGTGATCAGCCCCACCAGCGTGATCAGCCCGATCTGGCTGTAGACGTTCAGCGTGCCGCCGCTCCACTGCAGCAGCGCGAGCGCCCCGGTCAGCGACAACGGTACCGTGAACATGATGATCAGCGGATCGACGAAGCTCTCGAACTGCGCGGCCAGCACCAGGTAGATGAAGCACAGCGCCAGCGCGAACGTGACCAGCAGCGTCGCCGACGACTGCTTGAACTCTCGCGTCTGGCCGTTGTAGTCGACCGCATAGCCCGGCCTCAGGTGCTTGCGGGCGAGATCCTCGAGCACGTCGACCGCCTCGCCGAGCGACGCACCGGGCGCGAGGTTGGCGGTGATCGTGACTGCCCGGCGCTGGCCGAAGTGGTTGAGCTCGCGTGCGGCGACGCCTTCGTCGATGCGCACCAGCCCGGACAGCGGAACCATCGTGGCGTTGCGCCCCCGCACGAAGATCTTCGAGATGTCCTGCGGCGTGTTGCGGTTGCCGGCCGCGAACTGGACGATCACGTCGTATTGCTCGCCGTCGCGCTTGAAGCGCGTCACCTGGCGACCGCCCAGCGCGGTCTCGAGCGCGCGCCCGATCGCGTCGACTTCGACGCCGGCATCGGCGGCGCGGTCGCGGTCGATGTCGAGCTTGAGCTCCGGCTTGTTCAGCCGAAGGTCGCTGTCGACCCCCTGGAAGCGCCGGTCCGCCTGCAACTCGGCCATCAGCGGGCGCAGGGTCTCCTGGATGTCCTCGTACGACTCGGAGCTCAGCACGACGAAATTGATGGGTCGCTCGCGCGGCGACTGCCCGAGCGATGCCGGCGCCACCGCGAACGCCTGGACGCCGGGGATGCCGAGCAGCTTCGGCTGCAGCTCGGCGACGATCTGCGGCACCTTGCGCTCGCGCTCGGCCCAGTCGACCATCCTGAAGAATCCGATCCCCTGCGTCACCGTCGGGCTGCCGGTCACCACGAACACCCGGTCCGCCTCGGGAATCGATCGCGCGATGCGCTCGATCTCCTGCGCATAACGGTAGCTGTAGTCGATCGACGCGCCATCGGGGGCGCTGAAGATCGCGACGACGGTCGCGCGATCCTCGATCGGCGCGAGCTCGCGCTTCATGCCGTTGAACAGCAGCACGCTCGCGCCGGCCACCGCGATCCCGAGCAGGACCACCAGCCAGCGCGCGCGAAGCGTGACTTGCAGCGCGCCGACGTAGGCCCGGCTCAACGCGCCGACGACGCGGTCGACGGCGCGCACGAAGCGCCCGGGCTGCTCCTCGTGGCGCAACAGCCGCGAGCACATCATCGGCGTCAGCGTCAGCGCGACGAAGCCCGACACCAGTACCGCGCCGGCCAGCGTCAGCGCGAACTCGACGAACAGCCGGCCGGTTCGGCCGGTGGTGAACGCGACCGGCGCATAGACCGCAGCCAGCGTCAGCGTCATCGCCACCACGGCGAAGCCGACCTCGCGGGCCCCGCGGAACGCGGCCTGGATCGGCGCCATCCCGTCCTCGACGTGCCGATGGATGTTCTCGAGGACGACGATCGAGTCGTCGACCACCAGCCCGATGGCGAGCACCAGCGCGAGCAGCGTCAGCGTATTGATCGAGAACCCCGCGCCCAGCATCAGCGTCGCCGCGCCAATCAGGCACACCGGGATCGTGACCAGAGGAATGATGCTGGCGCGCAAGGTGCCGAGAAACAGGAAGATCACCAGCGCGACCAGCACGATCGCCTCGGCGATCGTCACGTACACCGAGCGGATCGACCGCTCGATGAAAAGCGTGTTGTCGTTGGCGATGTTCACCGAGACGCCGTCGGGGAGCTCCTGCTGCAGGCGAGGCAACTCCGTCTTCAGTGCCTGCGCCAGCGTCAGCGGATTGGCGGTCGCCTGCTTGATCAGGCCCAGGGAGATCGCCGGCCGGCCGTTGAAGCGCACGATGCTGCGCTCGTCCTGCGGCGCCACCGCGACCCGGCCGACGTCGCGGATGCGCACCGGGTAGCCGTTGACGGTGCGCACGACGACGCTCTCGAACGCCTGCGCCTGCTGCAGGTCGCTGCGCGAGACGACGGTGAATTCGCGCTGGCGGCTCTCGATTCGTCCCGATGGCAGCTCCACGTTCTGTCGTCGCAACGCGTCTTCGACGTCGGCAGGCGTCAGCCTGAACCCGGCCAGCCTGTCGGGATCGAGCCAGATCCGCATCGCGAACTTGCGCTCGCCGAAGATCCGGACGTCGGCGGCGCCCGGCAGCGTCTGAAGCCGCGGCTTGACAAGGCGGTTGGCAATGTCCGACACCTCGAGCGGCGACAGCGAATCGCTCGAAAACGCCAGCCAGATGATGGGGTTCGCGTCCGCTTCGACCTTGGCGATGACCGGTTCGTCGACCGTGTCGGGCAGGCGCGCCCGCACGCGCGCGACGCGGTCGCGCACGTCGGCGGCGGCGCCGTCCGGGTCGCGGTCGAGGCGAAAGCGCACCGTGATCTGGCTGCGCTCCGGGCGGGAGATCGAGGTCAGCACGTCGACGCCTTCGATGCCGGCGATCGAGTCCTCCAGCGGCTTCGTGACCTGCGTTTCGATGATGTCGGCCGACGCGCCAAGGTAACCGGTCGTCACCGTGACCATCGGCTCGTCGATCTTCGGGTACTCGCGCACCTGCAGCCGCGAGTAGGACACGAGGCCCAGCAGCACGATGACCAGCGACAGCACGGTCGCGAAGACCGGACGGCGGATGCAGGTGTCCGAGATGCGCATGGCCGCGTCCCGCGTTCAGCCGCCTGGCCGCGGCGGCTCGACCACGCGCACCTCGGTGCCGTCGCGGGTCAGCTTGACCTGGCCGGCGGTGACGACCAGCTCGCCGGCCCGCACTCCTTCGACGATCTCGACGCGGCCCTCGCGCCGCAAGCCGGTGCGCACGCGCACGCGCGTCGCCTTGCCGTCGTCGATCCGGTAGACGAACTGTTCGTCGCCGGCCGGAAAGACCGCCTCTTCGGGCACCATCACCGCGTCGTCGCGCTCCGACAGCGTCAGCGTCACCTTGGCGAACATGCCGCTGCGCAACAGGCCGTCGGCGTTCGGCAGGCGTCCCCTCGCAACGAGCGAGCGCCCGTCCGCGTCGACGCGCACGTCGATCGCTTCCATCCGGGCCTCGAAGCGCCGGCCCGGATACGCGTCGAACTCCACTTCGATCAGCTGCCCCGGGCGAAGCTGCCCGAGATAGCGCTCCGGAAGCCGCAGGTCGACCTTCATCAGCGAGACGTCTTCGAGCGTGACCAGTTCGGCGCCTTCGCGGACGAAGTCGCCCGCGCTGACGTTGCGCAGGCCGAGCACGCCGGAGAACGGCGCACGGATCGTGGACTTGGCCAGCCGCGCCTGCGCGAGCTTCAAACGTGCCTCGAGCACCTTCAGGCTGGCGGCGGCCTCGTCGCGGGCGCGCTCGCTGACGAACTGCTGCCGCGCGAGGTCCGCGGTGCGCTGGTAGTTGGCCTGCGCGAGGCCGAGCTCGGCACGCGTCTGCTCGGCCTCGGCCGCGGCGATCGAAGCGTCCAGCGACACCAGCAGCGCGCCCTTGCGCACCCGCGCTCCGCCGTCGAAATGGATGCGTTCGATGAGGCCGGCGACCTCGGGCTTGATCGTCACCGACTCGTTGGCGCGCAGCGTGCCGACCGCAGACACCGTCTCGCTCAGCGACACGCGCTCGGCGCGCGCCGCCTCGACGCCGATCGGTCCGCGCGGGTCGCCGGTCCCGCTGGCCGCCGGCGCGCGACGCGCGGGCGGACCGTCCTGCGGCGCGCCGGCTGGCGGCGTCGCGGCACCCGCCGTCGCGATCTCCACCGCCGGCGTCGCGGAACGGTGCACGCCCCAAGCCCACCAGCCGAGGCCGGCGACCCCGGCGATCGCCACCAGATACGTGATCAGTCGTTTCATCGTGCCCGCGTCTAACGGGTCAATCTAGCACAGCCGTTCGCCGGGCAAGGCGGTCACCGTCGCCCGGGAACGCCCCGGTTCGCGAGCGCATCGGCGCGCTCGTTCTCCGGATGCCCGGCATGCCCCCTGACCCAGCGCCATTCGACCGCATGCTGCACGACCAGCGCATCGAGCTCACGCCAAAGGTCCGCGTTCTTCACCGGCTTGCGGTCCGCGGTCTTCCAGCCGCGTGCCTTCCAGGCCGGCAGCCACTCGGTGATGCCCTTCTGGACGTACTGCGAGTCGGTGTGGACGACCGCGCGCGTACTGCGCCGGAGCGCCGACAGCGCGCGGATCACGGCGGTCAGCTCCATGCGGTTGTTCGTCGTCGCGTCCTCGCCGCCGAACAGCTCGCGCTCGTGATCGCCCCAGCGCAGCAATGCCCCCCAGCCGCCCGGGCCCGGATTGCCCTTGCAGGCGCCGTCGGTGTAGATGTCGACCGCTTCGGTCATGCGTCGTTCCGTTGTCGGCCGGCCACGGGTTGCGGCCGGACAGCGGACGCATTTTAATGTCGGCTGCACCGGCAGACGGATTCCGCAATAATGATCGAGAAGCAGGTCGTCAAGTACCTCGAGGGGCTGCGCAAACGGCTGCCCCTGCCGCTGCGCGTGAAGCTCTGGGACGGCTCGGAGGTCGCGCTGGACGACAAGCCTCGAGTCGAATTGCGGCTGAACGACGCCGCATCGGCGCGCCATTTCCTCAAGCCGTCGATGGCGGCGCTGGGCGAGGCGTTCGTCGAGGGGCACATCGACGTCGACGGCGACATCCGGGAAATCGTGTCGATCGCCGAGCACCTGGCCCGCGACGGCGACGACCAGCAGGCACGCGGCCGTCTGCCGTCGTGGCTCGCGCGCCATACCCGCAAGAGCGATCGCAAGGCGATCGAGTACCACTACGACGTCTCCAACGAGTTCTACTCGCTGTGGCTCGACCCGCGCATGGTCTACTCGTGCGCCTATTTCCGCACCGGCGAAGAGGACCTGGAAACGGCGCAGGTCCAGAAGCTCGACCACGTCTGCCGCAAGCTGATGCTGGCGCCCGGTCAGACGCTGCTCGACATCGGCTGCGGATGGGGCGCCATGGCAATCCACGCGGCGAGCCGGTACGGCGTCAAGGCCGTCGGCGTCACGCTGTCGACGAACCAGTTCGAACTCGCGCGCGAACGAGTCCGCGCAGCCGGCCTGGAAGACCGCGTCGAGATCCGTCTTCAGGACTACCGCGACGTGCCCGGCGACGGCAGCTTCGACCGCATCTCCTCGATCGGCATGTTCGAGCACGTCGGCCTGAAGAACCTGCGCGGCTATTTCGACACGGTCCACCGGCTGCTCAAGCCGGGCGGGATCGCGATGAACCACGGCATCACGTCGAGCGACGCCGACAGCCGTTCGGTCGGGCTCGGCGCGGGCGACTTCATCGACATGTACGTGTTTCCCGACGGCGAACTGCCACACGTTTCACTGGCGATTCGCGAGCTGTCGGCCGCCGGACTCGAGCTCACCGATGCAGAGTCGCTCAGGCGCCACTACGCCAGGACGCTGTGGCACTGGTCCGACCGGTTCGAACGCAACATCGCGCGGTCGACGGCACTGGCAGGCGAGAAGCGCGCCCGAATCTGGCGTGTCTATCTCGCCGGTTGCGCGCACGCGTTCGCGCACGGCTGGATCAACATCTACCAGTTGCTGGCGGTCAAGCCGCAACCCGGTGCGAGCGGCGCCGAGAGCCCCCTGCCGCTGTCGCGCGAGTACATGTACCGCGAGCCTTGAGCAAACCGGCTGCACCCGGCCGCATCGCGTTCAGGACTTGCGGTTCGGTTCGAAATTCGTCGGGACGACCGCCGCCGGCGCGTGCGCGGCTCTCGCGTGCCGCCACGCCGGACCGATCAGGCGCATGCCGCGCACCCGCTTGACCGCCGAGACGAAGTACAGCGCACCGCAGATCGGCCACCAGCGGTCGCCCGCCGCTTCCATGAACTGCGTGCGATCCAGCCATTTCTGCGTGCGGCACGGCGGCCGGTAGCAGCCGTAGCGTCCCCCGTCGAGCTCGAAGCTGAGCAGCTTCAACCAGTCGCGAAGCCGCGGAAGGCCGATGAAGTGCCCCTGACGCGGCAGGAAGGGCCGACGCGACACCGGGCGCGTCAACCACTGCCGCCCGCCCCACAGGCTGACAGGGTTGAAACCCGAAACGATCACGCGCCCTTCCGGGCGCAGGACGCGGTCGACCTCGCGCAGGACCTGGTGCGGATCGGTCGCGAACTCCAGCACGTGCGGCAGCACGACCAGGTCGACCGACTGCGACGCGATCGGCAACTCCTCGAAATGCTCGACCAGCAAGTCCGGTCCGCCCTGCGCCGGCTGCTCGCGCGGTTCGAAGGCGCGAATGCGGTGCGGCATCCGGTTGTCGCGCAGCGTATCGAGCTCGGGCAACCCGCATTGCAGCGCATGGAATCCGAACACGTCGGCGACCGCCAGGTCGAACTGCGCCTGCTGCCAGGCAAGCGCGTAGCGACCCGGCGGCGACGCCAGCCATTCGCGCCACTCCTCGCGGCCATCTGCCCCAGGGCCCGTGCTCCGTATAATCCCGGCTTCACCCATCTTCATGCCATGCAGCCCCCGCAATCCTGGCGATTCGCGCCCGAACCGCATCCGTTCGTCGAGGCGATCGACGCATTCGACGACAACTACATCTGGCTGCTGCGCGCGCCGCAGGGCCGGCACGCGCTGGTGGTCGATCCGGGCGACCCGGCGCCCGTCGAGCGGGCGCTCGCCGAGCGTGGCCTCGCCCTGACCGCCATTCTACTGACACACCACCATCCGGATCATGTCGGGGGCGTTCGCGAGCTGGTCGATCGTTGGCGCCCGGTCGTCTACGGCCCGCGCGCCGAAGCGATCGAAGGCATCGACCGGCGGCTCGCCGGCGGCGACCGCTTCGTCGCCGAGGGAACCGGCACCGCGTTGCGGGTCCTGGACGTTCCGGGCCACACGCGCGGTCACATCGCGTACGTCGCCGAACCGTTCGGCGACGACCCGCGGCCTCTGCTCTTTTGCGGCGACACGCTGTTCGCGGCCGGTTGCGGCCGGCTGTTCGAGGGCACGCCGGCGCAGATGCTCGATTCGCTCGCGCAGCTGGCCGCGCTGGACCCCACCACGCTGGTGTTCTGCGCGCACGAGTACACGCTGTCGAACCTGCGCTTCGCGGCAGCGTCCGATCCCGGCAGCGAGGCCGTCCTCGCCCGGCTCGACGAGGCACGCCGCATGCGCGACGCCGGCCTGCGCACGGTGCCGTCGTCGATCGCCGTCGAGCGCGGGACCAACCCGTTCCTGCGCAGCGACACGCCAGGCGTCCGGGCGGCGCTCGCCGGCCGTCTGGGCCACCCGCCCGTTTCGCGGCTGGAGGGTTTCGCCGCGTTGCGCGCGTGGAAAGATGGCTTCCGTGCGGCGTGATCGACGCCCTTGACCGCCCTGGCGTCCTTCCGTAGCATCGCCCGGCTCGTCACGCCGAATCAGAGAGTTGGGGGACGTCCTTGGTGCATGTTCTTCGCTTCGCGCGCATCCCCTCCCGCTCGCCCGTGAGCGCTGCAGGACGCGCCGCGGCGCTGCTGGCGGGCCTGCTGGTCGTCGCCGGCTGCTCGACGGTCGCACCATCGGGCTCGCCCGCCCCGATCGTCACGACGATGCAGGCGCAGCCGCCGGCCGCGCCCGCTCCC
>Ga0209477_1000067_pt1 | contig 49822 bp, 41 predicted proteins | sample KloWWTupernatant_FD_187180 | JGI IMG/M metagenome (GOLD analysis project Ga0209477, IMG submission 187180) | Active sludge microbial communities from Klosterneuburg, Austria, studying microevolution and ecology of nitrifiers - Klosterneuburg... | ecosystem: Engineered > WWTP > Aerobic digester >...
AGCGCGCGCCGGGCAAGCCAGTGCCCGACGGTGAGCCCACGCGGGAGGACCGGATCGCCACCGCGACGCCCATCACAAAGATGAACGTGCCGCCGATGGCGCGCGCAACGTGCTGCTACGGCGCCGATCCGATGTCTTGCGTGGTCAGCAGCTCGCCGCCACCGCGCTACGCCTTGCTGCGCCTCACGCCACCCGAAAATTCCGCATCATCCCGCTCGATTCGTGCTCCAGGTTGTGGCAGTGATACAGATAGAGGCCCTTGTAACGTTCAAACTTCATCGCGAGCTTGACCCGCTCGCCGGGCATCACCAGCACGGTGTCCTTCCAGCCCTCGTCCACCCGGCCCTCGCGCACGCTGTCCCAGCCGGCCTTGAGCTGCGGCAGCACCTCCCGGCTGAGCACCTGGAACTGCCCGCCATGAATATGGATCGGATGGGCCATCCCGTTGGCGTCCATCATCTGTCCGGGATTCAGCTTGTTGACGATCTCCCAGATCTCGGTGCTGCCCAGCTTGATCGTCTCCTCGGGCAGCACGCTGTCCATCTCAAAGACCCGGTTGTTGATCAGCCACTGCATACCGTTGAGGGTCAACCCTACCTGGCGCGGGTTGGCCGCGTTCACAGCCTGCTCGGCCCGCAGGCGGGTGATCGACGACAACGCGCGGGGCAGACTCAGCGTTTCCTTCTCCTCGCGCTCGACCCTGACCTTGAGCAGCGTCATCGGCGCGCCTTGTTCGGGCCCGCCGCCGCTCATCATGCCGCCCATCATGCCCCCGGCATCCTCGACGCCCTCGAACTTCAGGCTCTGCAGGGTGATCTCGGCCCCGACCTTGAGCCGGCTGAAATCGGCCCAGAGCTCGACCCGCTCGCCCGGCGCAAGCATGACATACGGTTTCTCGACCGGCTTTTCGAGCAGGCCGCCGTCGGTGCCGACCACGATGACGGGGCCGCCGTCGCTCCAGCCCAGTTTGTAGATCCGGGCGTTGGAGCCGTTCAGCAGGCGCAGGCGATACGCCCGGGTGGCGACCGACAGGCTGTAGTCGGGCTTGCCGTTCACCAGGATTCGCGTGCCGAGGAAGCCCATCATCTGGTCCATCATCCCTTGCATGCCCATTCCGCTGCCTGGGGCGGGTGTCGCGGAACCGCCCATCATCCCGCCCATCCCCGGCATGTTGTGGCCCGGCATGCCGCCCGCGGGCGCACCCGGGTTGGCCGGCATGCTGCCCGCTCCGCCCAGATACACAAATTGATTGTCCGCGTCAAAGGCGCGGTCTTGAATCACGAGGGGAATATCGTAGGCGCCCGAAGGCAGGCCGGCAGCCGCCTCTTCAGGATCGCTGACCAGAAACATGCCGGCCAGACCGTTGTAGACCTGCACTCCGGTCTGCTCGTGCGGGTGGGGGTGGAACCAGTATGAGCCGGCCCGATCAATGACCTCGAATTCGTAAACGTAGGATTGTCCCGGCTGAATCGCAAAGCGCGGGTGGCCGTCCATGTCCTCAGGCAGATTCAGGCCATGCCAGTGCACGATGCTGGGATGCCCGGCCGGAAGATCATTCTTGAAGTTGATCCGCACGCGCTGGCCCTTCTGTGCCCGAATGATGGGGCCCAGATAGCTGTCCTTCAGGGTGACCAGGCTCGAGGCATCGCCCTTGGCCAGGCTGGCTTGATAGCCCCATACGGCCGTGCTCTTGCCGGGCAGGATTTGGGCGTTGCCGGCGGCCGCGCGCAGATTGAGCTCGATGTCCGGGCTGAAGCCACTGCTGGCCCCGCGCGGCGTCGCTCCGGCAACGGCCGGGGCCGCAGGCTGGCTTGGCGGAACGGCACAGGCGGTGATGCCGCCGGCCGCAATCAGGGCACCGCCAGCGCCAAGGGTGCGCAGAAAGCTGCGCCGGGAAAACGTTTGGTTCATGGTTTGGGAGAGTTTTTTTGTGCGTCCACAGATTACGCAGACTTCCGCGGATCTTGGACAAGCGCCGCGCGAATAAGAAAAAGGAATCGGCGGAAATCTGCGTAATCTGCGTAATCTGCGTAATCTGCGGATAGATCGCCTATTTCATCAGCGCACACTTGCGTCGGCTTCATTTAGCGGATGCCGGCTTCGCGTTGAAGCGCGCGCACATACTGCGTGATTTCGCGCGTTTCGGCGTCAGTGACCGTCGGCTGGGCGGGCATGTTCCCGAATTTCCAGTGATGTTGGACCGAGCCGTTGCGGACGGCCAGGAGGAAAGCGGCGTCGGAATGGTGGCTGGGTTCGTAGATCTTGTCCACCAGCGGCGGGCCGATCTGAGTGCCCGTGGCGCGCACACCATGGCAGGCCGCGCAGGTCTGATTGAATAGCTGCTCGCCGCGTGACGCTCCGGGGACAAAGGTCGCCGCCGCCAGTGGCGTGGGGGGCACGCTGGCAGCAGCGGTGGAACAGGCGCCCAGGCCGCCCGCAAGGAGCAGACCGGCCGCAAGGTGAAGGAAGCGTGTGATGAGCACAGGTTGACGATACCTGACCGATTGTGGGCGGGCAATAGGCAGAAATGCCTAATTAGCGAAGCGACACCAGCAGCCCGGCCACCGCGGCCACCAGCGCGAGCGCGATCCAGACCGCGTTGGCTCGGATGACATCGGCGGCGCTGGCCTGCGGCGGGCTGTCCTGCGGGCGGGGGGCGCCTTCGCCGAACAGGCGATCGCGGAACTCGGCCACGGTCGGATGCCGATCATCCGGGTGCATGGCAATGGCCTGCATCACGGCGGTCTCAACCCGCTCGCTGACGGCCGGGTTGAGCTCGCGCATGGGCAACAGCGCGGCCGGCTTGAGAAAGCGCTGTTTTGCCTCGGCCGGGGCCTGGTTGGTCAGCAAGTGATACAACGTGCCGCCGAGCGAGTAGATGTCCGAGCGCGCGTCGGTGTGGGCGTCGTCTTCGCCGTATTGTTCGAGCGGGGTGTAGGCCGCCGTGCCGCGCCCCTGCAGGACTGTGATCGTGCGCGAGTCGTCCTTGCCAACCAGCTTGACCAGCCCGAAGTCGACCAGCTTGATTACGCCGCTGGGCGCGAGCCGGATGTTGCCGGGTTTTATGTCGCGGTGCAACACGGGCGTCTCCTGAGTGTGCATGTAGTCCAGCGCATCACACAACTGACGGGCCCAATTCAACACCTCGAATTCGGACAACATTCGCCCGTTTCGGCGGGCGTCGTCCATGAGTTCCTTAAGGTCCTTGCCGGCCACGTAGTCCATGACCAGGTAGTCGAGGGTGTTCTCGGTGAAGTAATCCGACACCTTTGGGAGATTCGGGTGATCAAGTCGGGCGAGGATGCTAGCCTCGTGGCGAAACTGGTGCTGGAGCTGCTCGATCGCAGTCTCGCTGGCATTGGGATCAATACGGACGGCCTTGAGCGCGCACTTGCGGCCCTCGAGCCGGAGGTCCTCAGCCAGATACACCGAGCCCATCCCTCCCTGTCCGATGGGGCTGACGATGCGGTAGCGATTGCGCAGTGTGGCGCCGACGGTCAACACGCGTCCAATTTTACCGGCTTCACCCGCTAAAATGCGGGCACATGAATCAGGACGCACCGATGCTCATCATCCAGAATGGGCAGAAGGCCGGCGAGCGCTGGCTCCTTGACAGCGATGTTGTCATCATCGGCCGTGAGGCCGGTGAGACTGACCTGCTCCTCCCCGAGCGCCAGGTCTCGCGCAAGCATGCCAAGATCGAGCGTACCGACACCGGATTCCTCCTGACCGATCTCGAGAGCAAGAACGGCACTTTTTTGAACGGCAAGGAATTGCGCGAGCCGAAGATGCTCCAGGACGGCGATGAGATTCAGATCGCCTTGTCGGTCAAGATCGCCTTTGTCGGCAGCGACGCCACCGCCCCGCTCAATGCCCGTCCCATCAGCCGCGGGATGAAGGCCGCGGTCCGCGGCATCCGCCTTGATAAGGAGGGCCGGCGTATCTTCGTGGCCGAGATGGAGCTAGACCCGCCCCTCTCGCTCCAGCAGTACCGCCTGCTCGAGATGCTCATCGACGCCAATGGCGGGGTCGTCCCGCGCCAGCAGCTCGTCGAGCACGTATGGGAGGGCGAGAGCGCCTATGGCGTGAGCGAGCAGGCCATCGACGCCCTGGTCCGCCGCCTGCGCGACCGCCTCGCCGAGCGCGATCCCGAGCACGACTACATCGTCACCGTGCGCGGGCACGGCCTGCGATTCGAGAACCGGTGAAAGCGCCTTCGGCGGCGCCCGCAGCGCTCTCGCCGCGCCGGCTCGCCGAGGCCATCGCCCTCGGCGTGATCCTGCTCCTCGCGGCCGGGCTGCGCTTCCATCGCATCGACGCCCAGTCGCTGTGGTACGACGAGGGTAACAGCGCCCGCATCGCCGAGCGCTCGATCCAGTTGATTCTCGAGGGCGCGGCGGGTGATATCCATCCGCCGTTGTACTACCTGGTGCTCAGCCTGTGGCGGGGGGTGTTTGGCGCGGGCGAGACCGCCCTGCGCGGGCTGTCGGCGGTGTCGGGAATTGGGTTGGTCGGCCTCGCGTGGTGGCTTGGCCGGCGCCTGTTTGGGATTCGGGCCGGGCTGGCCGCCGCCGCATTGCTGGCCGTTTCACCCTTTGCCGTCTATTACAGTCAGGAGGCGCGCATGTACGCCCTGCTGGCCGTGTGGGCGGCCCTCGCCAGCGCCTGGATCGTGACGCTTGCGCTGCCGGGCCCTTCGACCCCTTCGGCAGGCTCGGGGACCGGCTCAGGGCAAGTCCGCTGGCCCGGCGCGGCGCTGTATGCGCTCGCCACTGCGGCCGGCCTGTATACCCACTACGCCTACCCCTTCGTCATGGTCGCCCAGGCGGTTGCGCTTGGGCTCGCCTGGGCTGCAGCAGTGGCCCTTCGACAAGCTCAGGGCCCTTCGGATGCCCTCATCCGCCAGCCGCGCGCCCTGCTCGCCTGGGCCCTGGCCAACGCCGCCGCGATCGCTCTGTTCGCGCCCTGGCTGCCCATCGCTGTGCGCCAGATCGTCGGCTGGTCGGTCGCCCCCCAGGATTATGTGTTGGGCCCGGCCGTCCTCGATGCGCTGCGCTGGGTGGTGGCCGGGCGGACGCTGAGCCTGCCCGAGGCCGCCCTGCCACTGTTCGCCTTCGCCGCCCTGGCCGCGCTTGGGCTGGCTGCCGGGCCGGCCGAGGCCCGCCGGAGGGCGCTGATCCCGCTTGCGCTACTGTCGGCGCCATTCGTTTTGCTCTTCATCTTCAAGCTCTACCGCGAGTCGTATCTCAAGTTCCTGCTCGTGTGCGCGCTCCCGCTCGCGGTCCTGGCCGGTCGGTCGGTCGCGGTTCTGTCGACTCGGATCGGGATCCGGGCGGATCGGCTGCCTTGGACCCGCCCGGCGGCGTTTGTGGGCAGCCTGTGCCTGGTATCGGCCACCCTCTTTGGCAGCCTGAACAATCTCTACACCAACCCCGCCTACGCCCGCGACGACTATCGCGGCATCGCCAGGCATGTGCTGTCAGACCTGCGACCGGGCGACCGGGTCTGGTTCAGCGGCCCGAACCAGTGGGAGGTCTATACCTACTACGACCCCGACCCGGCCCGGGCCTTCCCCGTGCCGTATCGCCCCGCCAGCGACGCGGCCGCCGACGCCGCGCTGACGCCGGCCGCGGCCGGGGCCAGCCGGATCTACGCCCTGTTCTATGGCGAGCGGGAGGCCGACCCGGAGAGTCGCTATGAGCGCTGGCTGGCCGGGCATGCCTTCAAGGCCCGCGAGGAATGGGTGGGCAATATCCGTTTGGCAACCTACACCGTCAACCGGAGTGTGGCCCTGGCCAGTTCGGGCGCGGCGTGGCAAACTGGGATCAGTCTGGCGTCCGCGCGGGCCGATCTGTCCGAGGTGCGGCGCGGTGACATCATTCCGCTGGTGCTAAGCTGGATGGCGTCCTCTGCGCCGGCGTCCAATCTGAGCGTCTTCGCCCATCTCGGCCCGGCTGACGGCCCGCCAGTCGCGCAAAACGATGGCGCCCCCGGCGCCGGTTTCCGCCCGACCTCATCCTGGCGGCCAGGCGAGGTAATCATCGATCAGCGCGGGGTGCTCATTACGCCGGCCACCCCGCCCGGGCGCTACTCGCTCTTTGTGGGGCTGTACGACCCCGCCACTGGCCAACGGCTCAAGCTTGATTCCGGCGCCGATCGCCTGGCGCTGGGGGAAATCCTCGTGCGGACACCCTAAAGGTGGCCCCATGACGAGTTTCAACGGGCGCGTCTGTACATGGGGCCACCTTTAGGGTGTTCGCACAACGTGCCTCCTCGCGCGCGATAGAATCGCCCCTATGCCCAGCCCCGCGCCACTAGAGGTCGGCAAAAGCTATCATATTTACAACCGCGGCAACAATGGCGAAAACCTGTTTCGCCAGACGCAGGACTATCGTAACTTCCTGCGTCTGTATCGAAAACATCTCGAGCCCGTCTGTGAGACATTCGCGTATTGCCTGATGCCCAATCACTTCCACCTTCTGATTCGGGTGCGGGACAATATGCTCGCAGACTCAAATGGACAGCCGATTCATCGCCTACCAGGGCAGGCCCTTGCCAACCTCTTCGTAGCCTATACAAAGACCATGAACAACATGCTCGAACGCACTGGCAGCCTGTTCGAGCATCCTTTTCACCGCAAGGGCGTCGAGGACGATACGTACTTCGCTCGCCTTGTGGTCTACATTCATCTGAATTCGCAACGACACGGCTTTGTTGACGATTTTCGGGTTTGGCCCTGGTCGAGCTACTCGACTTTGTTAGGCCACGGCGCGACGCTGCTGGAGAGGGACGCGGTTTTGGGTCGGTTTGGTGGGTCCGAGAACTTCGCCGCAGCGCATCGGGCGGTAGTGGACGAGACGCTGGCCGCTGATGACTTCTGATTGACGGTGCCCCAATGCTTGGCGGACACCCTAAAGGTGGCCCCATGAAGAGTTTCAGCAGGCGCGTCTGTACATGGGACCACCTTTAGGGTGTCCGCACAATCCTACTTTCTCTTTCCCCGCCCGAACAGCAACTCGTAGGTCCGGCCGACCCGGGCGACGGGATTGTTGGCGCCCAACGGAATCTTGCCTTCCATCATCGAGCCGTAGCCGGGCGGCACGACCGACGGCGCACCGCCGCCGCCCGCCTGCCAGGCGCTCCAGCGCACGATGCCCGCCTCGGGCCGGGGCGGGTCGGGCAACATGGCCAGGTACTCGATTGAATGCTCGTCGGGGTCGCGGAAATACGTCGCCAGGGCCGGCATCCAGCCAATGACCTCGGGCTCGCCCAGATACGGCCCGCTGAACCCGCGCAGCTCGACGCCCTGGGCCGCCAGGGACGCGGGCGCGGCCAGCACGTCCTCGACCGCGACGTCAAAGGCGATGTGCAACTTCATCGACAAGGGCGACGACCCGGCTCCCCATAACCCCAGCATTGCCCGGCCCGGACCGCCGATCCACAGGAAGGCGGCGTTGCGCGCGGGCAAGTCATAGGCCAGGCTCAGGCCAACCACGTCACAATAGAAAGCGACCGAGCGCGCCACATCGCGCACCGGTAGATGCGTTTCGAACAGGCCACGGATTGGGGTCATGGCCGCATTGTATCCACGCCGCAAGGCGCCCCTAGCATAACGAGATTTCGGAGGCGATATCCCCCGCTTCGCCGGGCATATCGCCTCCCAAAAACAGTTCTGTCAGGAGATCGAGAAGTCATCCGAAACGAGTGGCGAGATCAGCATCCCCGCGCGAAGCGCGGGGATGCTGATCTCGCCACTTACTCTTAGAGACCGGAGAGATAGTCGATGACCTGGCGCGTGGTCGCCAGCGACAGCGCGCGCCGCGCAATCTCGACGCAGTCCGCGCGGGAGCGCTCGCGCACGGCGGCCTTGAGGGCCGGGATGGCGCTGGGCGACATGCTGAACTCGTCCAGACCCAGGCCCAGCAGCACCGGCGCGGCCAGCGCATCGCCGCCCAGTTCGCCGCACAATCCGCACCATTTGCCGTGCTCATGCGCGGCGTCGATCGTCATCTTGATCAGCCGCAGCACCGCCGGGTGATACGGGCTGGCCAGCGATGCGACCTTCGCGTTGCCCCGGTCGACGGCCAGCGTGTATTGAGTGAGATCGTTGGTCCCGATGCTGAAGAAGTCGACCTGCGAGGCGAATTCGCGGGCCATCAGGGCTGCGCTGGGCACCTCGACCATGATTCCAAACTGGGTCTGCTCGGCGAAAGGCAGCCCCTCGGCCCGCAACTGGGCCTGGGCCCGCTCGAACAGCTCGCGCCCGCGCTCGATCTCGAGCATGGTGCTCACCATCGGCAGCATGATCCGCAGGTCGCACTTGAAATCGGGCGTCGCGGCGCCAGCCCGCAGCAGGGCCCGAAATTGGGTGAGGTAGATGTCCTCGCGCCGGTCGAGCATCCGGATCGCGCGCCAGCCGAGAAACGGATTGTCCTCGTGCTCGATGTCGAGATACGGCACGGGCTTGTCCCCGCCGATGTCGAGCATGCGGGCGACCAGGGGGCGGCCGGCCAGAATTCGGGCAATCTCGCCATACGCCTCGATCTGCTCGACTTCGGTCGGCAGGCTGGCCCGGTCCATGAACAGGAACTCGGTTCGGAACAGGCCCACGCCTTCCGCCCCGTTGTCCATCGCCGCGATCGCGTCGCGCTGATTGCCGATGTTGGCGACGACTTCGACCCGCGCGCCGTCGCGGGTGACGGCCGGCTCATGGGCGACCGACTGAGCCCTGGCCCGGGTCGACAACCACTTGGCCCGCCGCGTCTGGGCCGCCCCAATCGTCTCGCCGTCTGGGTCGATCGTCAGGGTGCCGGTTTCGCCGTCCAGCACGGCCAGCACGCCATCGAGCGAGGCGTCGAGCGTGACTTGCGCGCTCACCACCGCCGGCACACCCAGCCCGCGCGACAGAATCGCCACATGCGAGGTTGGGCCGCCTCGCATCGTGCAGATGCCCAGCACGAACTGACGCTCGAACTGGATGGTCTCGCTCGGGCTCAGGTCATCGGCGACGATGATGCTGGGCTGGGTGAGCGCGCGCCGGGCCCCTGATCCGCCGCCGCCGGCGTTGCGCATCAGACGCTGGCCGACATCCTTCAGATCGGCGGCGCGAGCACGGAAGTATTCATCCTCGAGCGCGAGGAGCATCTCGGCGTATTTGGCCACCGCCACTTCGACGCCGGCCTCCGCCGTCAAACGGTCGGAAAACACGCTTTGCCGGATCGTGCTGATGAACTCTTCGTCCTCGAGAAACATCAGATGGGCCTCGAAGATCGCCGCTTCCTCAGCGCCCACCTTGGCCTCGGCCATGTCCCGCAATTCGTTCAACTGCTGGCGCGATTGCTCGATCGAGGCCAGGATGCGCCGCCATTCGTCGTCGGCGTCGCGGGCCTGGGCCCGCTCGACCACGACCTCGTCCGGCCAATGGATCCACAACGGGCCGATCGCGACGCCGGGGGCCGCGGGCAGACCCTGGATGGGCGCTGGATTACTCAAAGTTGCTCTCGATGAGATGGATCAGGGCGGCAATGGCCTCGTCTTCGCGCTCGCCCGTGGCCACGATTTCGATCTGGGTGCCCTTGTTGACGCCCTGGGTGAGCACGCTGACCATGCTCTTGGCGTTGACGGCGACGGCCGCCGGCTTGGCCAGGTTGCGCAGCGTGATCGCGCAGGGGAACGAAGCCGCAAGCTTGACGAACTTTGCGGCCGGGCGCGCATGCAGCCCCGATTCATGATGAATAGTGAGCGTTGTGCTTGCCATGGTCCTCTCGCGCTAGAGCGCGTCCTGTTCCTTGCGCAGCTTGACGATGGTCTGGCCTTCGAGCAGCGCCACATCGGCATATCGAATCGGCGCGCCCATCTTCACCGGCGCGGTCACGGTCGCGCCAACGGCCAGGCCGATTGGAAGCTGCCCGCCGGCCCGGGCCACTTCGGCCCGCTCGACCATCCCATACACGGTGAAACCGCCCAACGCGTCGATCTTCTCGCCGGCCTTCAGGTCGCGCTTGGCATAGGCGATGGTCTCGGCCACAAACGGCCGGGTCGTGGCCAGGGTCACTTCGCGATCGAGCACCGCCCGCGCCACCGAGATCGGTGTTTCGAGATTGGCCAGGTGATACGGCCGGTACAGCGCCCAGTAGTTGCCATGCCCGTTCAGCCGCAAGTAGCGCAAATCGGCCATGATCTTGGGTTGATCGGTGGTGATGATGACAAAGACGCCCGGGGCCGGGCCCACGGCGTAATCGACGGCGCCCGGGGCATTGAAAATGCCGCCGGCGCTCTTCGGGACAAATGTCTTGGCCAGGTCGGCGATCACGCATTTCGGGCCGTAGGCGCCGGCGACCTCGGGGGCGAAACCGACGCCGTTGCCAATCGAGGTCATTTCGACCATGGTCTTGGTCCCGTCCTCAAACGAAGCCAGCATCTTGGCGCTCATGTTCTGCGCTTTGGCCTTGGCCGCGCAGGTGTCCGGGTTGCTTTGCCGGTTGAGCGGGTTGTTCTTGCCCTTGCCGACGGCGACGATGGTGAAGCCCAGCGCGTCAGCGAAATCATAGAGCTCCTTGATCGTGCCGGGTTCATCGCCCGCAGTCAGGGTGTAGACCACTCCGGCCGCCTGGGCCCGGCGCTGGAGGGCGTAGCCGACCGTAGCGTCGGTCTCGACGTTCATGTTGACGATGTGCTTGCGCGCTTCGATTGCGGCGGCGCACACCCGCGCGCCGACCTCGGGCACGCCCGTGCACTCGACGATGATGTCGAGGTTGGGGATGCGGGTGAGCGCATCGGCGTCGCGCATGGCCGCCCGGCGCCCGCCCGCAATCGCATCGGCGGCGGTTTCGGCGTCGTCGGTGACAACCAGGGGCGCAGTGACGCTGGCCTCGGCATAGGCGGCTTCGGCCCGCCCCGGCATGACGTCGGCGACGGCGACGACGCGCATGCCATCCATGCGCTCCATCTGGCTCATCATTCCGGCGCCCATTTGTCCGGCGCCCACCAGCCCAACCTTGATGACGCCGTGCTGGGCCTCATGCGCGCGCAGTCTTTCCCGTAGTGACATGATTACCTTCGGTTCCCGGGCGCGATGCGCCGCCCCATGCAGCGGCAGCGCCTGCGCCGGAATGTCTTAACGCTCGGGCGAAGCGATGCTGAACGTATCCCCCACCCCAACAGCAGGGAAGGGTTTCGCTTCAACGCACACGTCGCCCGGCAACTCGGGGGCATCCAGGCCATTGGCCTTCAAGACCAGGTGCCCAAGATTGGCGAGGTTGGTGTTGGCAACGTCTCCGACGGCCAGCACGGTGTACGTCTCGCCGGCCACCGTGACGACATCGCCCGGGGCCACCGGTTCCAGCAACGGCGGGCCTTCGTGGATGACCGAGAACTCGGCCAGTTCCTCGGGCGCGCCGGCGCCAAAGAAGATCAGGATTCCCGCGCTGACGAATTCGTTGATCAATTCGCCCACCGAGGTGACCCGGCGGTCGTATTTGAGCGCCATCGCGTCAGGCGGGGGTGACGTCCACCAGCCGCACGCCAGAGCAGAAATACTGCTCAGTGATGAAGCGGAAGAGCGGTCCCGACGGGGAGGTCGGATAGATGTCGATGGTCAGGACCTTCTTCATCGGATACACACCCACCCGGGCAGTGCCGCCGCAATCGATGACGCAGCAGGCCATGGCTTCGAACGCCACCTTGGTCTTGAAGCCGTCAACGGCCTCGCAGCCGGTCATCTCGGCGATCTTGGCCGCCAACGGATGAATGCCGCCGCCGGTGATGGACACGACTTTGTCCTTGCCCGGCTTTGGATCGATCAGAAACGGTCCGCCCCAGCCTTTGGGGCCCTTCACCACTTTCACTTTCTTGTACTCTGGCATGACTGTGTCTCCTGGGTCTGCCGCGAGGCGCCGCCGGCGGCATTCATGCCGCCGGCCACGCCTCGCGGCGCGAGTGCGATCTGGACGGCTTACTGCGGGTACATCCCGATGCTGGCCACCCAGGCGATGATGACGCTGACCGGGCCGGTTACCAGTCTCGAGAACAGGACTGCCGGCACGCCGATCTCGACTGTCTCAGGCTCGGCCTCGCCCAGGGCAAGACCGACCGGGATAAAGTCGCAACCAACCTGCGGGTTGATGGCGAACAGCGCCGGCAGGGCGATCGAGGCGGGGATGGCCTTCGTCCCAATCTGCACACCGAGCAGCGTGCCGATGATCTGCGCGATCACGGCGCCTGGCCCGAGCAGCGGCGACAGCACGGGCAGGCCAATGATCAGCGACATGACGATCAGGCCGACCGGGTTGCCCGCCAACGGCTTGAGCGCGTTGGCCAGCAGATCGCCGATGCCCGTCTTGAGGATGATGCCGATCACCAGCGAGATGAACGCCATGAAGGGCAGGACGTTCTTGATGACTTGATCGATGGAATCGCGGCCCGACTGATACAGCACGCCGACAACTTTGCCGACGGACCGGCCAATCTTTTCGAGTAGTTTGGTTAGTGCTCCCATGATTATGTTCTCCTGTTGGTTAAGCGGCTGCGGCTTCACCGGCTGCGGCTTCGGCCGCGGCGGTATCGCTGGCCTTGCGGCCCATCATGATCTTGGTGATGTACTCGGTCAGGAGGCCCCGGATGAAGATCACGACCAGACCAACCAGGAAGTAGCGGATGGCAAGATCACCGATGTTCAGTTTCAGGTCGGTGATGCCCTTGGCAATGCCGGCCCAGACGAAGATCTCGCCCGGGTTGACGTGCGGGAACAGGCCAAGCGGCGGGTGCACGAACGACACAGCCGAATCATAGAAGGCGGGCTTGAGCCGCTCGGGGAGGAACCGGCCCATGGTGTAGGCCATGGGGTTGGTGAGGAAGAACACCGACAGGAACGGCAGAACGGTGTAGCGCACGATCGTGGGCAGGATGCCGGGCTTGCCCGCATACTTGCCGACGCCTTCGATGCGCTCAACGCCGATCAGCGCGATGAGGGCATTGACCGCCGTCATCAGCACGATCAGCAGGGGCACGATGCCCGACACCAGGCTGACGAAGACTTCGCCGCCTTTTTGAAAGAGACCAATGAAACCTTGCGCAAGATTTGCTAGAAATTCCATGTGTATGCCTCCAACCCAAGCGGGTTGTGGAGATTCACGATTGTGTATTGGCCTTAATGTTCAGGCCTTGATCAACGTTGCATGTTGCGCGCGATGTCCGGAGCGTGTGCCTCTCCGGCGCGTGTAGCGCCGCGCGTGCGCCACCCGCAGAGCTATCAAGCTTGTGACAGGGCCACCTCCTGCGATACGGTCGGCAATGCCGGTTTGGCCCCGGCCTGAGCCGTCGCTTCAACGTGCTTGCGCAAATAGTCGGCGGCGGCGCAAAACGCTTTCCATTCTTTTGTGCTGACGCCCCGCTGCGGCTTTCGGTCGGGGACCACCGCATCAAGCGGCATCCCCACCAGCGCCGGGACGGGCCTCAGCGACGAAAACACGGTAAACCCCGAGAGTTGCTCCGCGCGCCGGATGGTGTTATCCGCCTTGTTCAGGGTCAGGACACCGTAGGTGCGCGTGTTCAGCCGGTTGCCAGTCATGCCGGTCGCCGTCGGGCCCTCGCGCCGCAACGCGCTCAGACGGCTGTAGTAACGCTTCATCTGCAGGAATGACATGAAGAACTGGAGCAGCCACATCGCGACCAGCAGTCCGATCATCCACCCGTAGTTTTCGAGGAAATTGTCCATTGCGTTTGTCCCGTCCTACAACAGCATCGTGTCGGGTCGTTCAAGCGCCTCGCGCAAATCGCGCATGAACAGTGCGGCAACCGCGCCATCGATGATGCGGTGATCGGCGCTCAGGCGGATCGTCATCAGCGGGCGCAGCACGGGCTGGTCGTGGGCATCGGGGACAAAGGTCTTCACCGCCCGGCCCACCGCCAGAATGGCGCTCTCGGGCGGGTTGATGATGGCGTTGAAACGGTCGATCCCCAGCATCCCCAGATTGCTGATCGTGAAGGTGCCGCCGCTCAGTTCGGCCGGGCGCAGCTTGTTGGTCTTGGCCCGCGCGCTCAGATCCGCGACTTCGGCTCCCAGCGCGGCGAGGCCTTTTCCGCCCGCGCCATGAATAACTGGAACAATCAACCCATCTTCCAGGGCGACGGCGATCCCGATGTTGGCCTCGGGCATCAGGCGAATCACGTTGTTGGCGAGATCGAGCTGGCTGTTGATCCGCGGATGGCGAACCAGCGCCCAGGCGCAGGCTTTGGCGAGCACGGCCGTCAGGCTGATCCGGGCGGCGCCCTCGGGCAGGCGCGCGTTTGCCCGGGCCCGCAGCGCCTCGAGCGCGCTGACATCGATGTCGGCGTCAAAGGTGATGTGCGGGGCTTCCTGCGCGCTCTTTTGCAGGCGCAGGGCGATGGTCTTGCGCATGCCGCTGAAAGGCAGGGTCTTGATCGCGATCGGCGCGGGCGCCGCCTCGACAACCGGGGCGGGGAGGGCGACCGCTGCTACTGCAGCGGCAGCGACTGAGACATCCCCGGCCTGGACCCGCCCGCGCGGCCCGCTCCCGGCCACACCGGTCAGGTCGACGCCCAGCTCACGGGCGGCCTTGCGCGCCGCGGGCGTGGCGCGCGGCTTGCCGGCGGCCGCCGCGGCCGCAACGACATCCTCGCGGGTGATCTTTGCACGTGGGCCGCTGCCTTCAATCGTGCTCAAGTCAACCCCGAGGTCGCGCGCGACGGCCTGGGCGATCGGGGTCGCGTGGACGGCCGTGCCGCGCGCGGCCGCTTCCGGCGCGGCCGCAGGCGCGACAGGCGCCGGGGAGGAATCCGGAGCCTTCTCGCCCGGGCCCAGGATCACAGCGATGACCTGGGTGACAAGCACCGTGTCGCCCTCGGCAGCCCGCAAATCGGCCAGCACACCGGTCGCCGGCGCCTCGATCTCCATGTTGGTCTTGTCGGTGGTGATCTCGACGATGGGCTCGCCCTGGGTCACCGTGTCGCCGGCCTGCTTGAGCCAGCGCACGATGCTGCCCTCTTCCATGGTGAAGCCGAGTTTCGGCATGATCACGTCTTTCATCGTCTGGGTTCCGCCTGGCGGCCCGGGGCTAGTACTCCCCCCGCGCCAGTTTGCGCGCCTCGCGCGTGATGTCGTCAACCTGCGGCACCGCGGCGCGCTCCAGGTTCCGGTTGTAGGGAATGGGCGTGTCCAGCCCGGTCAGGCGCCGGATGGGCGCCTCGAGATAGTCGAAGGCATCGCTCCCGGCGATCCGGGCTGCCAGCTCGCCGCCATAGCCGCCGGTGCCCGGGGCCTCGTGGACGATAAGGGCCTTGCCCGTTTTGCGCACACTGGCCAGAATCGGTTCCTCGTCGAGTGGGGTGAGGGTGCGCGGGTCAACGACTTCGAGCTCGATCCCCTCTGCGGCCAGCGTGGTTGCCGCTTCAAGCGCCCGGTTGACCATGATGCTGGTCGCCACCACGGTCACATGCCTGCCCTCGCGGGCGATGCGGGTGCTGCTCAATGGCACACGGTACATATCCTCGGGCACCGGGCCCTTGGTCTTGTAGAGCAGCTTGTGCTCAATGAAGATGACCGGATTGGGGTCGTCGATGGCGGCCAGGAGCAGGCCCTTGGCGTCATACGGATTGCTGGGCATGACGACCTTGAGGCCGGGCACGTGAACGAACCAGTTTTCCAGGCTCTCGCTGTGCTGAGCGGCGGCGCCGGTTCCGCTCCCGCCGGGCATGCGCAACACCATCGGCACGCTGGTCTTGCCGCCGAACATGTAGCGGATCTTGGCCGCCTGCAGCACAAGCTGCTCCATGCTCAGGGTGACGAAGTCCATGAACTGGATCTCGCCCACGGGCCGCATCCCGCTCAGCGCGGCCCCGATGCAGGCCCCGGCGATGACGGCCTCGCTGATCGGCGTGTCAAAAACCCGCATGTCCCCAAATTCCTGCAACAGGCCGCTGGTCACGCCAAACGCGCCGCCATAGACGCCGATGTCCTCGCCCATGACAAAGACGCGCTCATCGGCGGACATGGCTTGGCGCAGCCCTTCGCGCAGGGCCTCGGCGTAAGTGAGCTCACGCATACACACCCTCCATCACCGCGGCCAGATCCGGCTCGGGGCTGTTTTCGGCGAAGACCACGGCCGCGTCGATGACTTGCTGGGCGTCCTTGCGGGCGGCCTCGAGCTGGTCATCGGTCAGGCCGAGGACGGTTGCATAGCGCGGGATCGGGTCCCGGCGCTGCCACTCTCCGACCTCGTCGCGGGTGCGGTAGAGCTGGCGATCGCTCTTGCTGTGCCCGCGCCAGCGATAGGTCTTGCACTCGACCAGCACCGGGCCCTGGCCGGCCCGGCATTCGGCCGCGGCCTGGGCGATGGCGTCATGGACGGCGGCAAGGTCGTTGCCATCGACCGTTATCCCTCGAATATTGTAGGCGCACGCGCGCTGGCTGATGTCCTCGACATTCGCGCTCTTGCGGATGTCCATGCTCATCGCGTACTGGTTGTTCTCGCACACGTAAATCACGGGCAATTTCCAGATGCTGGACAGGTTCAGGCTCTCGTGAAAGGCGCCTTCGTTGCTGGCGCCGTCACCAAAGATCACCACGCACACCTGGTCGGTTTTGCGCATCTTGATGCTCATGCCCACCCCGGCCGCCATGGGCAATCCGCCCCCGACGATGCCGTTGGCGCCCAGGTTGTTGGCCTCGACGTTGGCGATGTGCATACTGCCGCCCCGGCCCCGGCAATAACCGGCCTCGCGGCCCATGAATTCGGCCATCATCAGGTTGACGTCGCTGCCAAACCAGGCCAGGCAATGGCCGTGGCCGCGGTGGGTGTTGAGGAGAAAGTCGCCCTCGCGCAGCGCGCTGCTGACGCCGACGGCGGTTGCCTCCTGGCCGATGCTGAGGTGCATCGTGCCATGCACCCGGCCCAGGGCATACAGCTCTTCGGCCTTCTCTTCAAAGGCCCGGATGCGGAGCATCGTGCTCAAGTAATCGGCTGAAGGGTTCATGCGATGTAGGTGGTTTTCCTGGCGGCAGCGTTATCCGGCGCTGAGCGCCGCAGTCGCCGCAATCTCGTCGGTGACGAGCACATTGATGAGTTTTCCGCGCAGTGCGCCCAGCACTGCCGCGGACTTGGCGGCCCCGCCGGCAATCCCGATCCGAACCGGGATGTTGCGGAGCGCGGCTTCCTCGATCCCGATGGTGTGTTTCCCCAGCACGGTGTTGAGCAGCTTGCCGTCCAGATCGAAGTGACGGGCGGCGATGTCGCCCACCGCGCCGAGCTTGACCAGTTGGCTGGTCTGCTCGCGGCTGATAAAGGCCTCCCGAAAGAGCGACGAATACTCCAGATCGATCGTGCCGATCCCGACCAGCAGCACCCGCATCTTTTTTGCCATCCCGAGCACTTCTGACACTCGGCGGTCCTTGATGAACAGATCCCGAGCCTGAATGGAATCGACGAACAGCGGAGCGGGAAGGGTCTTGTACTCGGCCCCCAGCGCGCGGGCGAGTTTGCGGGCGAGCTCCGGCCCGTCGTTGTCCGGATTCCGCGCGCCCAGCGAGCCGATCATCTGCGCCACCCACACGTTCTGGCGGCCAGTCGGGCGCATGGCGGCGACGGTCTCGGCCAGACTCACCCCCCAGGTGATCCCGACAATATCGCCGTCCTTGACCGTCTCTTCCACCACATCCGCGGCCAGGCCGCCCAGGCGGCGCAGTATGCTCGGATAGCTGTTGCTGGTGTGGGTCAGCACCCGGACCGTCGTCAGCCCGAAGGCCGATTTGAGCGCGGCTTCGAGATCGAGGCGGCGCTGGACGGGGTGGTTGATCCGAATTTCGACGATTCCCAGTTCGCGTGCTTCAGTCAGGTAGCGCGAAATCATCGAGCGCGAATAGCGCAAAAGCGCGGCGATCTGGGTCTGGGTCTGGCCGCCGTCGTAATACAGTTCGGCGATCTGGGCGAGCAATTCGCGATGCGCTTCCGGGACCGGGCGCGCAGCATCGGTGACGGCTTGTCCGTTTTCACCTGGGGATGAAGTTGATCGCGCGATCATGGCGCCTGCCTAATGAACAATTGGCAGTTTAATCACCCGTAACCGATTGTCAAGCATTGTTGCACGAGATGCACAGATGTGAATTGCGCTGAGGGCGACATCATTTCATGCGCCACCCTTCATTTGTCAGCGGGCGCGAGGCATCAACAGAAGAAAGGAAGAAGGGAAGCAGAACTGTATTCCTTCGTTCCTCCCTTCCTCGTAACTGCTCAGGCCATAGACAGCGCGCACCACCACCCGTGTCATCCTGAGCGCGCCCCTTCGAGCGTTCGCATACATAAGCGTCAAGGGCGCGCGAAGGACCCCTGTGACGTACGGCAGGCTGAAGCATGAATCGGCGCCATATCGCTGTTGCCGATTTGCGCATACCCGGGGAGAGGCAGTAGGGGTCCTTCGTGCGCCCGCAACGTTCGTCCCCGCGAAAACCTGTTGGGCGCACTCAGGATGACAATCATGTGGGGTGCGCGCCAAGACAACGCTATGAGCAAAGACAGAGTCACCGTTTGCGTCATCAGCCTGGGGCCTGTTCCCTTGGCCTGAGCAGTTACTCTTCTTCTGTTGATGACCCGCGTCCGCTGAAGAATGACGGATGACGGATGACGCTTGACGGACGACGCATGACGCAGGAGAGACTCACATCCCTTTGAACAGCCCGCCCGGTTGGCACTGCCGGCAGAAATTGGTGATGCGCTGGTTGGCGCTGATCTCGGCGATGGGCCCGCCGCAACGCGGACAGGCTTCACCCCCGCGCATGTGCACGTTCATGAAATCGCGCGGCTTGAGATGGATCTTCTCGCCCATCTCCGCGCGCACCTTCTCGGTGGCCTCGGCCAGGGTCGCGCGCATGCCGTCGTAGAGCCGGCGGTATTCCTCGGCGGTCAAGGCAGACCGCTTCCTATAGGGATGGATCCGGGCCGCCCACAGGATCTCGTCGGCGTAGGCGTTGCCAATCCCGGCGACGGCCTCGCCCCGGGTGAGCACGCCCTTGATCTCGCCTCGGAAAGGTTTGAGGATTGCCACGAACTGCTCAAATGTCACGTCAAAGGGCTCCGGCCCCAGTCCGGCGAAATCGGGGATGGACGCGCGCTCGGGCGGGAGCGGGCTCAGATAGGCCTGGCCCATCAGCTTCTGATCGACATAGCGCAATTCGGCTCCGTCATCGAGGCCGAGCACGAAGCAGGTCTTGGCCATCCGCTTCTCGCCCGGCCCGGCCAGTTGCAGCCGCCCGGTGAGTTTCGGGTTGATGATCAGGTACAACGGTGGATTGCCATATGTCGCAAACTCGAGGATGAGGTGTTTGCCGCGCCGCCGCATGGCGCCGGCCGTCGCGCCCAGCAGCCCAGTCTCGAAGCCGGCTCCGGTCAGGTCGCGGACGACGATGGCGGCGCCGGGCTGGACCAGCGCCGCGGACGTTAACCGCCGGCCGCTGACGCGCCGCTCCAAAACCTCGCGCACGACCGTGAGTTCGGGGAGTTCAGGCATGGTCTGCCGATGGTACGCCAGGACGACGCTCAACACATTGTTTCGGGAGAGATAGCCCTTGCGGAGCAAGGGCTATCTCTCCCGAAATTCAGACGTGGAGGGGCGGCCCGAAAAAGCACACACCCCACCGGAGAGTCAAGCGGCTTCTCTTACTCGGTGGGAGTGTCATTGTTATTCTCCCGAAGGTGAATCTTTGCGCCTGCCTCGGTGGGTGTGTGTCGTGATTCATTCATACACCTGTCGGCGGCTTTGCGCAATAGCCAAGTGGCTAGTTCTGTTGGATACATTTCTGGAAGCGATGTCCCCCTGCGGAGCAGGGGGACATCGCTTCCAGAAAACCCGATGAAAGAGCAAGATTCGGATGGCCCGCGCGGGTCATAACGCTTACCCTCGCGCGCATGTTCAAATCCATTGTCCATAACCACCTGCCCGAATGGGTCGCCTTGCTCACCGTCACGATCTGGGGGACGAATTTCGCCTTTCAAAAAGCGCTTCTGGCCGAGATCACCCCCTGGGCGTATCTGTGGGCGCGCTTCGTCGGGATGCTCGTCATCGGCTGGGTCATCGTGTTGCGGATGCCCCGCCGCGGCGGGGCATCCGCCCGCATCGCGCGCGGCGATCTCCCCCGCTTCATCCTCAGCGGGCTGGTCGGTTACTGTTTCTACATTGGCCTGTCAACGGTTGGACTGGCCTATACCACCGCATTCTCGTCTTCATTGCTCGTGGCCATGTCGCCGCTATTCACCGCCCTCCTGCTCGGCGCGCTGCGGTTGGAGAAAGTGGGCGGCGGGCAATATCTTGGCATGGGGATCGCCGTAGCCGGGATGGGCATCTTCGTCGTCGAGAAGATGCAGATCGGCGCAACCCAGGCCGGGATCGGCGACCTGATCAGCGTGCTGAGCGTGCTGGGCTGGTCGGCCTACAACGTCCTCAACAAGCCCTTGCTCGCGAAGTATCCCGCCCCGCTCATTACGACCGTGTGCCTGTCCTTTGGCGCGGCCCCGATCTTCGTCCTGGCCCTGCCCGAGATGCTGGCCCAGAACTGGGCGGCCGTATCGACCGGCGCGTGGCTGGCCCTGGCCTGGAGCATCGTCGCCCCCGTCTGGCTGGCCTGGACGCTGTGGAGCTGGGTGAACGCCCGCCGCGGTGTGGCCAAGACGTCCGTCTTTATGTATCTCGTGCCCCTTGTCGGCGGAGTCGCTTCGTGGGCGTTGCTGGGCGAGTCCTTCACCCCGCTCAAGCTGGCCGGGGCGGCCCTGGCCCTGGCCGGGATGCTGGTGGCAAGGCGGATGGCGGGGAGCGGTCGGCAGACCGTGGATCGCGGACCGCAGATGGCTGTTGCGCACGTGGAGCCTGCGCCGGCCGGCGCACAGTAGGATGCGCTGCGGGTGCGACACGCAAATACCACGGAATTGACAGCCCCCGGCTCCGCCGGGGGCTGTCAATTCCGTCATATCAATCTCAGACTTGCCGCATGTCCGTCGGGAATGGTTATCATCGGTTTTTGATTCGTTCCCGCGACAGGAGACCCCCCGTGACAAACCCGACCCCCCCGGCGATTGCAGACGAGCACGTCAACCACATCAAGCTCTATGGCACGGTGTGGTGCAGCGACTGCAAGCGCTCCAAGAAATTCCTGGGCGAGCAGCGCATCCACTATGACTACGTCGATATTGAAGAAGATGAAGCGGGCGCGGCCATTGTCGAGAAACTGAATGACGGGCACAAGAGTGTGCCGACCATCGTCTTTCCTGACGGCAGTTTCCTGGTTGAGCCGAACAATGCCGAGCTGGCGATCAAACTTGGGCTGACGACCAAGGCCAAGCTGAGCTACTACGACCTCATCGTGGTGGGCGGCGGGCCGGCCGGGCTGACCGCCGCGCTCTACGCCGCGCGCGAGGGCATGGACGTGCTGGTGCTTGAGCGCTCTGCGTTTGGCGGGCAGGCCGGCATCACCGAGCGCCTCGACAACTTTCCGGGCTTTCCCGACGGCATCAACGGGGGCGAATTCGCCGACCGGCTGAAGCTGCAGGCCGAGCGCTTTGGGGTTGAACTGGTCCAGGCCACCCAGGTCGTCAAGGCCTATCACGAGGGCGAGTCGTGCTACGTGCGCTGCTCGGGCGGCGATGAGTATGGGGCGCGGGCGATGCTGATCGCGACCGGCTCAAACTACCGGCGTCTCGACGTGCCCGGTGAGCAGGGGCTGATCGGGGCGGGGGTGCATTTCTGCGCCACCTGCGACGGCCCGTTCTACAAGGGCCGCGAGGTCTTCGTCGTCGGTGGCGGCAACAGCGCCTGCGAGGAAGCCCTCTTCCTCACCCGTTTTGTCAGCAAGCTCACGATGCTGGTGCGCGGCGACAGCCTGCGGGCCACCAAGATCATCGCGGACAAAGTCATGCGCGACCCGCAGATCGAGGTGCGCTTCAACACCCAGATCGCGGCGCTGCATGGCGAAAAGAAGCTGGCTGGCGTGACGGTCCTGGATAACAAGACCGGCCAGACCGCCGAGACAAAGCCGGCTGGGGTGTTTGTCTTCATCGGGCTCACCCCCAATGCGGGCTGGGTGCCCGACATCATCAAGCGCGATGAGCAGGGCTTCATCGTTACCGATGACCGGCTGATGACGAGCTGCCAAGGCGTCTTCGCCGCCGGTGACGTGCGCAAGGGCGCCACCAAACAGGTGGCCAGCGCGGTGGGCGAGGGCGCCACCGCCGCCTTGATGATCCGCGAATATCTGAAGCGGACTTAAGACCCTCTGAATGAGTTGTCCAGCAAGCGATATCCCCGCCCCGGCCTACGCCGGGGTGGGGGTTTTTGTGTTCGTCGCTTCCAGAACGCCGCTTTGCATGGCTGCTGCGAAGTCAGATGTTCCGCGTTCGAAACGGCCCGTTGTCACACTGAGTTCCGGATCGATTTGAGAGGAAAGGGCGGCCGGAAACGGTGTGTGCGCGGTAGCGCCCACAAATAGCACAGGCATCCTGAGCGGAGCGCATCGACGCGCAAGCGTCGATGCGCGTAGTCGAAGGGCGCCTGCGCTTGACCGGTCAGCGGAAGCGTCCTTCGACTACGGGCGGCTGGTACGGCTGGTTCCAAGCTCTTCCCTGCAGCCGCCCTCCGCTCAGGATGCTTCCGCAGGTGGATGACGGGGCGGGTTTCTCAGCAACCGAGCTACGCAGCGTTGGCGAGCAGACGCGCCTGCTCAAACGTAAGACGTCGACCTGCGCCCAGAGCTCTGCCATACGCCGCGGCGGCCATCGCTTGACGCAACTCGGAGGCGAAAGCAGCATGCGTTGCGGCTTCGGCCGGCGCCACGGGTATTCCGCATGTTTCGCGCAGGGCCGCCGCTGCTCCCCACACCTGCGCGGCGACCTTGCGCGCGCCCTGGCCGGCCAGGGCGCGCGCCGCATGCTCAAGGCAGTTCGGCCCGGCCAAACGGCCGCCCGTCTCAGCCATGATTCGCAGCGCTTCGGCGCACGCCGCGCGCGCCGCCGGCCATAAGCGCTCAGCGGCGCGCACCCCGGCCAGGTCGGCAAGGGCAAGGGGCAGATCCGAATGGCTATTTGCCTGACGTAGCAAAACCACCCGTTGCTCGGCGAGTGTCGCGGCCCGGGTCAGATCGCCCTCGCGTTGGGCCAGCGCGCTTGAGGCGCCCAGCGCCCCCGCCATCCGATCGGCGTCGCCCAGCTCGCGGGCAAGGGCCTCGGCCCGCTCGGCCGGCCCGCGCGCTGCGGCCGGGTCGCCGGTCGCAAGCGCGAGCCGGGCCCGGGTGATCGCGGCCGCCAGAGTTGGGTGGCGCGCGCCCGTCTGGGCAAACACGGGGGCGGCATCGTCCAGCATTTCGCGGGCCCGGGCATAGGCGCCGGCCCAGATGAGAACGTCCGCATACAGCGTCTGGGTCCACGCGATCGCCGCCCGGTCGCCGCCCTGCGCGCGCAGCAGGATGAGGGTCTCCTCGTAATGCGTTCGGCTATCGTCGATGCGGCCCTCATAGGCCAGCAGGCAGGCCAGGGCATACATCGCCATGGCCTGGCTGTTGCCGTCGCCCAGGCGTTTGCACAATGTCACCGCCTCTGTCAGGGTCCGGCGCGCGAGGGCAAATTCACCGAGGATGGTCCGCTCGTCGCCCAGATAGATCAGGCAGTGCGAGAGCTCGGGCAGCAGATCGGCGTCGCGACAGGCCGCCGCCGACTGCTCGAGCCAATCGCGCGCTTCGGCGTGCGCGCCACGGTTGGCGGCCACCCGTCCCAGCTCGTAGTAGCAGCCGGCCACGCCTTCGGTGTCCTCGCGCCGCAGATGCTCGGCCAGACCGGCGTTCAGGCGGGTCGTGGCCAGGTCATAGTCGCCGCCGATCCGGGCCGCCTGGCCTTCCTCGAATAGCGCATTGGCGGCGATGGCCAGGGCCGGGTCTTCCGACGGGTCGCCGGGAGGGGGGGCCAGGCGCGCCACCTGATGGGCGATCTCGGCTTGCTCGGCGGCCAGTGTTCGAATCCGGACGACATCGCGGAGTTTGAAGGACAAGCGCGACAGGCCGCGCAGCGCCCTGGCCCGGGTCAGTAGTTCGTCGAGATCTGTCCCGGCTGGCCGAGCGAGCGCGCGCTCGAGCCGGGCCCGGCCCTCCCCGTAGTGACCGCGCAAGCGCCAGAAGCGGGCAAGAGCGGCGGCCAGGCGCAACGCCTCGGCCGGCGACGCCTCGATCAACATCTCGAATGCCGCGCGCAGGTTGTCGTGCTCGCGCGAGAGCGCATCAAGGCTGGCCTGCCCGCCCGACGCGCCGATCAGCGGCTCAGCCGTGTCTGCCATCCGCCTATACCAGACCGCATGCCGCGCGCGGGCGGCATCCCGTTCGCCCGCCGCCTCGATCCTCTCGAGCCCGAACTCGCGCAGGGTGCTCAACATCCCCCAACGCGCGGCGCGCCGCCGCGCATCCCGGAGCGGCGTCACGAGATGTTTGTCGCGCAGGTCGGCGAGAATCTCGCCCAGCGCGGCGGGTTCAGGCGCGTTTTCCAGCACGGCGGCCAGCGCGTCTTCCTCCGCGCCTCCGGCGAACACGGCCAGATGCCGGAAGACGCGTTGCGCCTCTGGATCGAGCAGCCGATAACTCCATCCGATCGCGTCACGGAGCGTGCGCTGGCGGGCCGGCAGATCGACAAAGCCGTCCGTCGCCGCCGATAGCGTGGGCAGCCCCTCTTGCGCCAACGCGTGGAAGTCAAGGACCGCCGCCCGGGCCGCCACCAATTCAATCGCCAGCGGCAGGCCATCCAACCGCGCGCATAACGCCGCAATGTCTGCAACGTTGTCTGGGGTCAACCCGAATCCGGGCCGGGCGGCCCGGGCTCGCTCCGCAAACAGCCGGACGGCCGGCGCTGTAGATGGGTTTTCTACGTTGGTCACTGCCAGGGGTGGAACGGGCAGGACGCGCTCGGCGCGCAGCCGCAGGGGTTCGCGGCTGGTGACCAGAACAAGCAGGGCCGGGCATTCACCCAACAGGCGGGCCACAAACTCGGCTGCGGGAAGCACATGTTCGAAGTTGTCAAGCACCAGCAGCGCGGCCCTGTCGCGCAGGGCGTCGATGACTTGTTCGGGCGCCGGGCGCGCATCGACCGGCGGCAGGCGCAGCGCCCGGGCGATCGCGTCGGGCACCCAGGCGGCATCTTCGACCGGGGCGAGCTCCACAAAGCAGCCCCCCTCTGCGAGCCCGGGGAGAAGCCGCGCCGCGAGTTGGGTGGCCAGGCGGGTCTTGCCGATCCCCGGCGGGCCGGTCAGGGTGAGCAGGCGTTCGCTCTCGCCGGTCAGAATCTGTTCGGCAGCCGCCAGATCGGCCTCGCGCCCGATCAGACGGGTGGGGGGCGCGCTGAGGTTGAGGATGCGCCGCTGGCGCGGGGGCGTCGTAGCGGGCGCAGAGGGCGCGGGCGCGCGTCCGGCTCGGGCCGCCAGGGCAAAGCTCTCGCGCTCGGCCGGGTCGATGTTGAGCGCCGCGGCCAGCAGGTCGATGAGCTGTTTTGAGGGCCGGCGCTGGCCGGCCTCGATCTTCTCGATCGTCACTGGCGAACACGCCGCGCGGCGGGCGAGCTCGGCCTGGGTCAAATCCAGCGTCTTGCGGCGTTGTTTGAGCCAGTCGCCGAACATTTCAGCCTGTAGTGGGCGCGCGCCCGAGAAAGTCCGCTTTCACGCCCGATACGCCCGAACCGCTTCGCCCAACCGCGCGATCCCGGTCCGGATGTTCTCCGGGGTCGGGTTGGCGAAGCTCAGCCGGGCGGTGTTGCGCGGTCCGCCGTTGGCGTAGAACGGAAACCCGGGCACAAACGCGACAAGCTTGTCGAGCGCAAGCGGGATCAACCCTTCGGAGTCCCAGCCCTCCGGCAGGGTCAACCACACAAACATCCCGCCCCGCGGCTTTGTCCAACGGAATCCACTTGGCATCGTCTCGGCCAGCGCGGCCAGCATGGCGTCGCGCCGGGCGCGATAGGTGGCCCGGATAACCGGCATGTGCCGCTCGAGCAGGCCGTCGGCGCACACTTCGTGCACGATGACCTGGGACAGGCACGACGCATGCAGGTCCATCCCCTGCTTGGCGAACGTCATCTTGGCGATCACGTCCTTGGGCGCCGCCACCCAGGCCACCCGCAAACCGGGCGAGATCAGCTTGCTGAAGGTGCTCATGTAGATCACGTGGGTGAGCTCGCCGTGCATCTGGCAGTCCAGCGCGGCCAGGGGCGGCATGGGCTCGCCTTCGAAGACCAGCTCACCATACGGATCGTCCTCGACGATGATCAGATCGTAGCGGGCGGCCAACGCGAGCAGGCGCTTGCGGCGCTCCACCGACATCGATACGCCGGTCGGGTTTTGGAAGGCGGGGATGGTGTAGAGGAAGGCCGGCTTCGCCCCGCCCCTCAAGATGGCCTCGAGTTTGTCCACGTCCAGGCCATCATCGTCGACGGGGATCGTTACATAGGTCGGGCGCTCGGGGGCAAACGCGGTCACCGCGCTCATGTAGGTCGGATCTTCGATCGCGACCAGGGTGCCCGGGTCGATAAAGAGCCGTCCGACCAGGTCGATGGCTTGCTGCGAGCCGACCGTGATCATGAAGTGCTCGGGGGTGACATTCATCCCCATCCCGTTCATCCGCCCGGTCAGAAACTGCCGAAGCGGGAGATAGCCCTCGGTCAGGCCATACTGCAGCGCGTCCACGGTGTGCTGGAGCAGCGCCCGCTCGGACGCGGCCGCGATGTCCTCCACTGGAAAGACCTCCGGGGCCGGCGCGCCGCCGGCCAGCGAGATCATCCCCGGGCGGCGCGAATCGCGGAAGATGCGCCGCAAGGTTGAGCCGCGCATTTCGCGCGCACCGGCTGAAAAACGGTCGGTCCAGGAGATGGGCATGGCTTGAAATATCGGCGCCGCGGGCGAAGCGCCGCGCCGTACAGTTTTGTATGGCTGATTGTACGGCCTGCGGTCCCTGGCGGGACTTGCGAGTTTGGTTCGGGTTCCCTACACTCGTTCGAACTGGCGCAAATGGCGCTGGCTCGGACGGGAGGACAGCATGAACACTCGAAAACTGCATCGCTTCGTAACCGCAACGTTGACGGCGGCGCTCCTTGGCGCGTCGATGTTAAATGGCGCGGCGGCGCGCCAAACGCTGGCCGCTTCCAGCCCGGAGGCGGGCGCCAACACTAAGCTTGCCGCGCCGGGCCAGCCTTCCGGACCCGAAACGCTGGGGCCGGCCATTGCGGTGACCAAGAAGATCACCGCCGTTGTGGGCGGACCGGCCATCACCGTGGGCCCTAATCTGAGCGTGGATTTCCAGATCGATGTCGCTGTCCAGGACGCGCCGTCGGCCTTCGCGATGGCGATCACCGACACCCTGCCGCCCTTCCTCGTCCTCGAAACGGCCTGGGCGCCGATCGGGCAGATCGAGATTCTCTCGGAGACGAACATCGTGCGCTGGCTCACCCCGGTGCCCCAGGGCAACTCGCTGGCCAGCGTGATCGTGCGGGCGCGCCTGGCCAACAGCGCGCCGTGCGGGCAGGCGATCGTCAACACCGCCCAGTGGTCGAGCGGCCCGTCCGGCGGCAGCCAAAGCGGCCTGGCCCAGGCGCCGGCTTACATCGTGCCCTGTCCCGATCTCGGTGACGCGCCCGATAGCAGCAACCATTTCGGCGCGCCCATGCAGGCCTACATCGGTGTGCCGGCCGCCTTCCCCACCGTCTTCGATTCGCCCCTGGGCCAGCCGCGCGGTCCGAAGCACCTGAACGCCGGGCCCATCCATCTCGGCCCGCGCTTCAGCATCGAGGGCGAGGCCGACCAGGGCCCCGACGCGGACGGCCCGAACAACCTGCGCCCGATCTCCAATACCGCCAACCTCGATCTGTGGGATGACGGTCTGCTCGCCCGGCCGACCCTGGTCAACTGCCAGGTTGCCCAACTGCGGGTGTCGATCAACGTCACGAACCCCATCGTTGGCGCCAACGCCTATCTGAATGCCTGGCTCGACATCAATCGCGACGGCGACTGGGCCGACTTTTTCCAGTGTCCCAATGATGTCGCTTCGCCCGAGCACATCCTCATCGATCAGCTCATCCCGACCGGCGCGCCGGGGATGCTGGTCATCACCGTTCCGACCAGCTCGCCGGTGTTCTGGCCGACGGCGATGATCACCAAACCCGCCTGGCTCCGCCTCACGCTGAGCGATCAGATGTCGCCCAAGCCGCTGGGCGGGCTGTATGGCGACGGGCGCGGACCCGATCTCGGCTATGCCTTTGGCGAGACCGAGGACTACATCGTCAACCGGGCGAACACAACGCCCACCGCCTCGGCCGGTTCGGACCGGGTCGTGTTTGAGACCGACTCGGTGACGCTGGACGGGAGCGGATCGATGGCCGGCGACCCGGCCAATCTGCTGGACTTTCACTGGGAACAGATCAGTGGGCCGATGGTTGTGCTGACCGCGCCGGACGCGCCCAGCACAAACTTCCTGGCCCCGACGATCGGCGCGCCTGAGACCGTGCTGCGCTTCCGGTTGACCGTGACCGAATATGCGCCGCTGCAGGGCAAATCGGCCGACACGGTCATGAAGCCGTCCAGCGGCGGCGGCGACCCGACTGGGATGGCCGAGACCGAGATCACAATCACCGTCACCCAGGAGATCGGCGACTTCGGCGATGCCCCGGACTCGACCTTCAACGCCTACGGCGGGTGGTACACCAACACGGCCTACCCCATGGGCGGCGGCATCCCCGGGCGCTTCCCAAGCGCGTATATCAGCACACCCCCCGGCCAGGACGCCGGCCCGCGCCATTCGCGAGCCAACATCATCTACCTGGGTAACAACGTTACGCGAGAGGCCGACGCCGACCTGCTGCCCGACGCAGATATCGTGACGAATATCCTGAACGGCGGGGCCGACGTCGCGAACATGGATGAAGGCGACGACGGCTGGCTCAACCCCAATGTGCCGTTCGCCGACTGCCGGACGACCACCCTGCGGGTCCGGGTGCGCCGCACAGCCCTGCCCTTGCCGGCCAACCTGCAGGCGATGTATCTCAACGTCTGGCGCGACGGCAATCGCGACGGCGACTGGGCCGACTGGAAGAACTGTCCGCAGACGGTTGGCACAACGGTCGTTCCCAAAGCCTTCGAGTGGATCGTGCAGAACTGGGCGGTCGGGCTGCCCCCGGCCGGCGGCTTTGTCGATCTGAACGTGCCGACGATGCTGGTGCGGGATGACATGCCCAACGCCCCGGTCTGGCTGCGCTTCAGCCTGAGCGAGCGGCCGATCCCGATGACGACGACGACCGGCCTGGCCGATGGGCGCGGTCCGAACGCACCCTTCTTCCATGCCACCGGCGAGACCGAGGACTACTACCGTCCCGGCGAACCCGAGGGACAGCCCGGACCGGTCTACATCACCAAGACCGCCCCGGCCGGCCCGCTGCACCTGGGGGATGTCTTCACCTACTCGGTTCTCGTCCAGCACGTGGGCGGCACGGCCCCGGCCACGGCCTATCTCACCGATGCGCTGCCCTCTGGCGTGACCTGGGCCGGTTTGATCAACTGGGAGGAGGTCAACCCCTCGGTGGCGGCCCTGGGCGCGACCTTCAACCCCGCCCACGGCCCGAACGGGACCGCCTATTGGTGGGGGATGCTTTCGCCCAACGCAATCGCGCGGGTCGATGTCCGGGTCCGGGTGACCGGCTGTCCGCTCGCCCCGATCACCAACATCGCCCATCTGCGGTCGGGCGGGGCGCTGCGCGAGTCGGCGGCCTCGACGATCATCGAATGCGTGCGGCCGAATCCGCACATCACCCTGACCAAGCGGATCCTGACCGACACGACCGGGATCACCCCGGGCGCGACATCGACCGATCCGACCGGCCTGGCCGCCCTGATGCCGCTGGGCGAGGTATTCTTCGCCCTTGATCTGAGTGCGGACGGGATCGAGCCGGTCGCCCAGACCGCGGCTCGCATCACCGATGCGATGCCGGAGGGCGTGGTCGCGCTGAGCGTGCAGACCAATCACGGCGTGGCGCGGGTGCTCGACGGCGGGCGCGCGATTGCCGCCGAGACGGTGATTACGGCCGCGCGGATGCTGCCCTGGCAGGTGTGGGTGCGGGCCCGGATCATCGATGTGTATCCGTGCAGCCGGGTCTTCACCAACACCGCCCAGTACCGTCTTGCCATGGGCGGGGTGGTCTTCGAGGGCAACAGCAACACCGTGGTCGGCAGCGCGATCTGCCCGGACCTCGGCGATGCGCCTGATAGCAGCAACCACTGGGGCATGCCGATGACGGCCTATCCTGGCGTGCCGGCCCTGTTCCCGACCGTCTTCGATTCCCCATTCGGGCAGCCGCGCGGGCCCAAGCACTGGAACGCGCGGGTATTCCACCTCGGGAAATCGGTGAGCTTCGAGCGTGAGGCGGATTTGGCCGCTGACACCGACGGGGTCAACAACCTCCGCCCGCCGCTCAATCAGCCCAACCTCGATCGCTTCGACGATGGCCTGTTGCGCCGGCCGGCCGTCGTCAACTGCCAGACCACCCAACTCGTGCTCCTCATCCACAAGGTCTTGCCTGCGCCGGCCAATGTGGGCTTTCTGAACGTGTGGATCGACGGCAACCACGACGGCGACTGGGGCGACGCGGTCCAGTGCCCCAATATCGCGGGCGGCACAACGTTCGCACCCGAGCATATCCTCATCGACGCGCCCGTGGCCCTGGGCGCGCCCGGCTTCCAGGTCGTCACCGTGACGACGACGGGACCGGTGCCGTGGGATCCCGCCAATACGCTCCGGCCGGCATGGCTGCGGGTGACCCTGAGCGAGCAGCCCTCGGTCAAGGTGCTGCCCGTCGCCTGTGTCGGCGCGGGTTGCGTGCATGGCGACGGGCGCGGGCCAAACACCGGCTTCCGCTTTGGCGAGACCGAGGACTATCTGTATCGCCAGGCCGAGCAGCATGACAATGCCGATCCGATCGTCATCAAGCGCGGCGAGATCCTGCCGCGGGTCAGCCCGGATGGCACGAGCGCGCCGGATCTGGCGTGGCACGCGACCTGGCTCATCGAATACGGCAATGCAGGCTCCGACACCGCCACCGATGTGGTGGTCAAGGACACTCTTGCGGGCGATCAGACGCTTGAGGGGATCCGGATGGATCCGCCCGTGCCGGCGACGACGACCGGTCCGGAGAGCACCTTCCTGGTTGGCACCCTGCTGGCCGGCCAGCGCGGCCGCATTCAGATCCACAGCACCCTGCCGATCACGACCCCGCCCGGGACGGTGATCACGAATACGGTGACGATCACGGGCAGCAACGACGCCGACCCCGGCAACAACACGGCCGTGGTGACGTTGACCGTGCCGCTGCTGCCGCCGGTCATCGTCTCGCCCCAGGCCGGCTCGACCTGCACCGGTGTCTTCACCGTGGCCGGGATGGCCTCGCCGGGCGCGACGGTGCATGTGTTCGTGGATGGGATCGAAGTCGGCACGGCGATCGCCGGTCCGGCCGGGCGCTGGGCGCTGGGTGTATCGCTGCCCGATGGCTCGCACGCCATTCATGCGGTCGCGGAGTTCGGCGGGATGATGAGCCCGCCCTCGCCGACGGTCGTCATCATCGTCGACAGCACGCTGACCTGGGATCCGCTCTCGCTGCGATTCATCGACGCGGACGGCAATGTGCTGTCGCCGCGGGACGGCTCGGGGCGGATGGATGAGACCGGCTGGATGATCCGGCTGCGCGCGCACATGACCTACACCGTGCGGGTGCGGGTGTGCTGCGAAGACGCCAATGCCACCGTGACGTTGGACGTGCCCGGGGTGGGCGAGGTCGTCCTGACCGACCCGGATGGCGACCACGTCTACGAGGCGACCTTTGTGACCGGCGATCGGGTAACCCTCGAGAGCGGCGCGGTCCGGCTGTGCGTGACCTGCCATCTGATTCGGCGCTGCACCGACGGGACGATCCTGATCGATCCGTATGGGGTGGTCTACGACGCGGCGCTCGGCATCGGTTCGCCGCTCAAGGACGCCCAGGTGATGTGTCTTGAGGACAAGGGCGGAGCGGCTTTTGGTCTGTGGAACGCCGCGGACACGGGCCAGATCAACCCGCAAATGACCCAGGCCGACGGGTGGTTCAGCTTCTTCACCCCTCCCGGCACGTTCCGGCTGGTATCGACGAAGACGGGCTATCAGACCTTTCGCAGCGGTGACATCGTGGTGAGCAGCGCGCCGGTGCGCTACGACATCCCGATGACGGCCGTGCCGGTGAAGACGGCCCAGTACACCGTGACGGTCAGCGAAAGCGGCTTTGAGCCGACCGAACTGCGCGTGCCGCCCGGATCGGTGGTGGCTTTTGTCAACCTGGACACGGGCGCGCATGCGTCGACGTCATATGACGGCGCGGTGGTTGGCTTGCGGGCGACGGCGGCGGACGCCTGGGACAGCGGGGCGCTGGAGAGCGGCGAAGAATATGTTCGCGCGTTTGACGTACTCGGCGAGTTCAACTACTACGACACGCAGAACCCGGGCTCGGTGGCGTTGATCGTGGTGGAGCCGGCTGCGGTGTTCAGGGGGTATCTGCCGGCGATTGTGCGCTAGACATTCCGGCAGGGCACCCCTCGGCTCCGCCGAGGGGTGCCCTGCCGGAACAACTCAAAAACAGCGCGCAAGCCCGAGCCGGCATGCCGGTTCGGGCTTGCGCGCGATTACTCGACCTACATGCCGTCGAGCATGTTGCCCAGCGCGAGGACAACAAAGCCGACGAAGACGAGCCAGAACGAGTTTGCGGACAGGACTGGGATCGCGACCAGGGTCGAGAGCAGGCCCAGAACGGCGAGCACGACCGCGATCAGAAACGTAGCCTGTTTCGGTGCGCTAAGTTTTTTCATTGAGTTCCTCCGGAATGATTACGATGACCTCCGTGACTCCTCTTCCACGAGGCAAGTCATCAAAGGCTGATGATTGTCACGCGGGCAAGGCCTCTCGCAACGCATTGCGACACATTTGGCCGCGCCACCCGTGACGAAACGACTATAGCAGTTATCCCGAAAGTTGCGAGGTAGGCCAATTGGGGGTGAAGCGTGCCTGGTCCCGTCACCTTGCGCTGTGACCACATCAAGGAATATCCGAAATCGATACTCTCCGGCTTCGCCGGAGCGTGTCGATTTCGGCGACCTACCTTCCGCCCGCGGCGACCGAGCCCGCGGCCAGAAACGTGAAGATGCAGACATCCATCAGGAAATGGATGAACCACGCCCAGAAGAAGCCCTTCGTCTCAAGCATGGATCGGCCAAGAAACCAGCCGGCCACGGTCGACATCGCGACGCCCAGCAGCCCATACGGCACGCCGTAGAAGTGGCCGATCCCGAAGAACGCGGCCGTCATCAGCAGGGCCTGGACCCCACCCACCACGGGCTGAAGCGCCCCGAGTTCAGGCGCGCGGTAAATCATCTCCTCGCCAAAGGCGTTGGCCGCCGCGAACAGGAGGATGAAGGGCAACAGCGGCAGGGCCCTGCCCAGGTTCGCGAGCGGCGCGCCGCCCGCCAGGACGGAGAAGACCACGACACCGGCCGACAGGGCGATGGCGATCGCCGGACCGCGCCGCTTCCACGTGCCTGTTCCCATCAACCCCACCCATTGGACCGGCGCGGCCGGCGCGGCAGGATCGCCCAACTGAAAGAAGAAAGCCGAACGCCGGCGCAGAAGCAGCCAGGCCAGCCCGGCCATGAGCAGGCCGATGGCAACCCGCTGCGATTGCTGGACCGCCAGGCGATCGACGAAGGCGTCCTGCCCCGACGTGACCGCGCGACTGAGTTGGGTTTGGATCCACAGGTCGCCGATCAGCAGCGGAATCGCATTGACGCCGCTCAACAGGATGAAGTACGGCAGGAGCGGGCGGACGGCGCGCCAGGCCACGCCGATGACGATGGCGCCAGCCAGGAACGCCAGCTTTGCATACACGAGCCAGGCCGGCGCGCTGCCCGTCAGCTCACGGAGAAGGATGAGGGGGAGTTCCGACGCGGCGAGTGTCGCCGTCCAGGCGAATGCGAGGGCGGACAGCCGGCCAACAGCCAGGGTGGGGACTTTCGCTTGGAAGGTCACAAAGCCTTCTTGGTGCCTTTGTGTCTTTGTGTCTTTGTGGTGAAGCTTCTATCCCATCAACCGCTGCGCCACGTCCAGTAGCGCCAATCGATGCTGGTGGGCCTTGAGGCCCTTCAGCAGCTCGTCCGCGTCGCGGCGGGCTTTGGGTGTCCAGACCGCCTCAGCGAAAGCGCACAGGCGCGGGTAGAGCATGTATTCGGCTGCCGCCGGGGTGGGGGTGTATTCGGTCCACAATTGGCACTGCGCGCCGAGGACGTGCCCGGCGTGGGCGGGGTCGAGGTTGGCCGGGATGGGCTCATAGGCGCACACCTTCTCGACTGAGGTGTAGTTGCCGATGGCCAGCGGCTCATTGGCCCGGTCCTCGCTCTGGTAGTAGTCGAAATACGTTGTGTGATAGGGGGCCATAACCACATCGTGGCCGGCCTGGGCGGCGGTAATCCCGCCCTGCTCGCCCCGCCACGACATGACCACCGCATTCGGGGCCAGCCCGCCCTCGAGGATCTCGTCCCAGCCCACCAGCACCCGCCCGCGCTCGGACAAAAAGGCGTCCATGCGCTTCATAAAATGGGCTTGCAGCTCGGCTTCGTCCGTCATGCCCTGCGCGCGCATGAAGGCCTGCATGCGGGGCGATTCGACCCACTCGTCGCGCGGGCACTCGTCGCCGCCGAGGTGGATGTACTTCGAGGGGAAGAGCTCAAGCGCCTCGCTCAGCACATCCTGGGCGAAGGCGATGGTTTCCTCGCTGATGTTGAGCACGCGCTTCGAGATCCCCCAGTGCGGCCAGACCTCGGCCGGCGCGTCGAGGTTGCCCAATTCGGGATAGGCGGCGATGGCGGCCATCATGTGGCCGGGCATGTCGAACTCGGGCAGGACCAGGATGTGGCGGGCGGCGGCGTAAGCGACGATCTCGCCCACCTCGGCCTGGGTATAGAAGCCGCCATGCGGGATGCCGTCGAACAGATCGCGCTTGTCGTACTCATGGCCCAGGCGGGTCGTCGCTCGCCACGCCCCGACCTCGGTCAGACGCGGGTATTTGCGGACCTCGAAGCGCCAGCCCTGGTCATCGGTGAGATGCCAGTGAAAGACGTTCATCTTGTGCAGCGCCAGCAAATCCAGGTGCTTCTTGATGAACGCGACCGGCATGAAATGGCGCGAAACGTCCAGATGCGAGCCGCGCCAGCCAAAGCGCGGGGCGTCGGCGATGCGCACGCCGGGCACCATCCACGCCACCTTGGCGATGGGCTGGGCGGTGAAGATGCCGGCCGGCAGCAGCTGACGCAATGTCTGCCCGGCATAGAAAGCGCCGGCGGCGTCCCCGGCCTGGATGCTCACCCGCTCGGGCGTGGCCTCGAGGATATAGGCCTCGTGACCGAGGTTTTCCGACAGGCCGAGTTCAATGACATCGCCCTCGCGGGTATTCGCCACGATGGCGAGGGAGAAGCCGGTCGCGGGCCGCAGCCAGCCGGCCAGCATCTCGGCCTCGGCCCGCAGCGCGGGCGGGCAGGCGATGACCGTGTTGGAGGAAAGCGAGAAACCGGAACCGACGAGGTCGAGTGAGGCGGGGTTGGGAATGAGGCGCATGGCAGACTTAACTATATCTGAGGCGGTTGACGGAATCACTGAACCGTGCCACACCCACTAAACATCGCCTGTTTATTGCCACTTACAGGAGAACGGGAGAGGACATTTACCCACCCGTTCTCCCGTTCTCCTGCAAATTGCTTTGCGCATAGTTGGTTCGGCGTGGCTTCAGCCGGAGAACAGCAGACTTTGCAGGAGCAATGAGGCGTTCGTGGCCCCCTCTTGCGCAAATCCGAAAACTGCGCATAATGTCCAAAACGTTTTGGAACTCTGTCTGTCCAAAACGTTTTGACCCATACCAAAAGGAGCCTCCAGATGAACCCGAAACTCGCCAAGCTGCTGAGTCTGACCGGCGCGCTGAGCCTTGCGCTCTCCGCCTGCACGGCTGCTGCCCCGCCAGCGCCCACCGCGGCGCCCGCCAAGCCCACGGAGGCCGCCAAACCGGCCGCCACCACCGCCCCTGCGACCGCTGGGAAAGTGTTCTTTTACAGCACCCAGGGCAACACCGTCAACGAGGCGGAGGCCCTCCGCAAACAGGTGCTGAACACCTTCAAGGGCGAGGTCGAGCTCGTCACCGAGGCCGGCGGCCCGTTCCTCGACAAGATCATTGCCGAGAACAAGGCCGGCAAGGGCACGGTCGATGTCGCGGCCGGCCTGATCGGTGATATGTCGCCGCTGACCACCGGGCAGCTCAAGGACCTGACCGCCCTCAAGGCCAAACTGGGTGATCGCGGTATTCCCGCCAGCTTCTGGGAAGTCAGCAAGCTCGGGACTGACAAGACCCTGTTGGTCCCCTGGATGCAGGCCACCCTGATCATGGGCGTGAACAAAAAGGCGCTCAAGTACCTGCCCAGCGGCGCTGACATCAACAATTTGACCTATGACCAGCTCCTGGCCTGGGGCAAGGCGATGAAGGACGGCGAAAAAGAGGCCAAGATCGGCTTCGCGGCCGGCGCCAATGGCCTGATCCACCGCTTCTTCCAGGGCTACCTCATCCCCGCTTTCAGCGGCGGCACGGCCGCCACTTACGGCACCCCCGAGGCGGCCGCGGCCTGGAAGTACTTCGTCGACCTGTGGCAGTATGTCAACCCGCAGAGCACCACCTATAACTTCATGCAGGAGCAGCTCCTGAGCGGCGAAGTGTGGGTGACGATCGATCACGTGGCGCGCCTGAAGGACGCCTTCGCCAACAAGCCCGATGACTTCGTCGCCGCCCCGGCCCCGATCGGGCCCAAGGGCCGAGCCTATATGGTCATCCTGGCCGGCATGGGGATCCCCGCCACATCGCCCAACCCAACGGGTGCCGAGGCCCTGGTCGACTTCATGACCTCCGCCGCGACCCAGGCCGCAAATCTGACCGCCATCGGCTTCTACCCGGTCAGCGGCGGCGAGCTGCCCGCGAACGCGCCCGCCTGGCAGAAGGCCATGGGCAGCGCGGTCAAGGCCCAGGCCGCTGACGCGAAGGCGCTGCCCGTGCTTATTCCACAGGGTCTGGGGGCCAAGGGCGGCGACTTCAACAAGGTTTACCGCGACACCTTCACCGAGATCGTGTTGAACAAGGCCGACATCACCGCCACCCTCGCCAAGCAGAAAGTCGTCCTGCAGGGCGTGATGAACGACACCAAGGCTCCGTGCTGGGCGCCCGATCCGGTCAAGGCCGGCGAGCCCTGCGTGATCAAGTAGCTTGAACTGGCGGGTCGCGCATCGCCCTGGGGCGATGCGCGACCCGCCGCCAATCCACTCCATGACCACCCGCCGCACGAACCTCACCCCCTACCTGCTGGTGGCGCCCGCGCTGGTCTTCATGGCCATCTTCTTCGCCTACCCGATGGTCGAGGCGTTTGGACTGGCCTTTCGTGATAATGACACCGGCGCGCTGACCCTGAGTTACTTTCAGAAGATGGTCAGCGACGTGCAGTTCCAGCCGGCGCTCACCACCACCCTGCTCCTGATCGTCATCCTCATTCCGATCCAGTTCGCAGTCGCCCTGGCCATGGCCCTGCTGGTCAACGCCAAACTCAAGGGGGCCAGCCTCTTTCTCTACATTTACGCCATCCCCCTGGCCGTGAGTGAACTGGCGGCCGGCATCGTCTGGTTCAACATTTTCACCAACAACGGCTTTCTCAACAGCCTGCTGGTGCAATCCGGGCTGATCGAGCGCCCGTTTCTCTTTCTGAGCTATCAGAACCAGGGCTGGTTGATTCTGGCCGTTGTGCTGGCCGAGGCCTGGCGGGCGACCAGCATCATTATGGTCATCCTGGTCTCGGGGCTGCAGTCCATCCCAAGTGACTATCTGGAGGCCGCCGAGGTCTTCGGGGCCGATCAATTCCGGAAGATCACCAAGGTCATCCTGCCTCTGCTCCGCCCGAGCCTGCAGGTTGCCCTGATCCTGCGCACGATCCTGGCCTTCCAGGTCTTCGGGGTGGCCCTGGCGGTGGCCGGCACCGGAATCAGCCTGCTGGCCGGCGAAGCCTATAAGTGGTACTACACCATCCGGAATCCAAACGTCGCCGCCGCCTACGCCAGCGTCATCCTGATCCTGTCAATCGCCTCGACGGTGGTGTTCCTGGTCGGCCTGCGTTCGAAAAACGGGGAAGCGCTATGAAGGGTCTCAAACTCAGCCGCGTCTTGACCTACGTGGGGGCCGTGCTCATGGCCCTGTGGATTCTTGTTCCAATCTGGTTGATCGCCGTGTCGGCCTTCAGCACCCGACAAGGCATCTTTGATTTCCCCAAGGCGCTTCTGCCCAATCCCTTCAGCGCCGACACGATGTCCTTCTTCCTGGGCGCGACGAACGTGCTGCCCAGCGCAGGGCGAAGCGTCGTGGTGGCCATCATCACCATCATTATCTCGAGCGTGATCGGCGCGCCGGCGGGGTATGCCCTGGCCCGCTTCAATTTCCGCGGGCGGGATGTCTTCCGCCTGGTCATCGTCAGCACCCGGGCCTTCCCGATTGTCATTCTGTCGATCCCCATCGCGGTGGCCTACATCCAGTTGGGCATCAACGACAACGTTTTCAGCCTGGCCCTCATGCACTGCGCGCTGGCTCTGCCCTTCACGGTGCTGGTGACCAGCAGCGTCTTTGCCGGCGTGCCGCGCGATCTCGAGGAGGCTGCTGAGACCCTGGGCTGCTCGCCGCTGCAGGCCTTCATGCGGGTCGTGCTGCCGCTGGCCCTGCCCGGCCTGGCCGCCGCGACGTTGTTCACCTTTGTGTTGAGCTGGAACGAAGTTTTCGCATCGGTGATCCTGACCAGCCGCAATCGGACCTTGCCGGCCTTGCTGGTCGCTCAGCTTGACGAGTCGCCGCTGAATTACAAGTACGCCGGCGGCTTCTTCCTGCTCGCCCCGAGCATGGTCTTCATGCTCTTCATTCGCAAATACCTGTTCACCCTGTGGGGACGCGTTAGCCGATAAGTTCCGTTTCGTCCCCGCGCGCTGGCGCGCGGGGACGAAACGGAAAAACACACCAATATGGCTGAAATCCAACTCAACCACATCATCAAGAGCTACGGCAAGGCCCGGGCGACGAACGACGTCAGCCTGACGATCAAGGACAAGGAGTTCATGGTCCTGCTCGGCCCAAGCGGCTGCGGCAAGACCACCCTCCTGCGCGCGATTGCCGGGCTCGAGGCCATCGACAGCGGCACGGTCACCATCGGCGGGCGGGACGTGACCAACGTGCCGCCGCGCTTCCGCGACATCGCGATGGTCTTCCAGAGCTATGCCGTCTTCCCCCATCTGACCGTGTGGGACAACATCGCCTTTGGCCTGCGGATGAAGAAGCTGCCCGATACCGACGTCAAGAAAAGGGTGGAGATGAGCGCCGAGATGCTCCGCATTACGGACTATCTCCAGCGATTTCCCGCCCAACTCTCAGGCGGGCAGCGCCAGCGGGTGGCCGTGGCGCGCGCCCTGGCCATGCCCAGCGGCGTGCTGCTCATGGACGAGCCGCTCAGCAACCTCGACGCGCTGCTGCGCCTGGATATGCGGGCCGAGCTCAAGAAGCTCCTGCGCGATGCCGGCGCGACCACTGTCTATGTCACCCATGATCAGGTCGAGGCGCTCTCGCTGGGCGACCGGATCGCGGTGATGAAACAGGGTGTCATCCTGCAATGCGACTCGCCCCTGCGGGTGTATGACCATCCCGTCGACAAGTTCGTGGGCGGCTTTATTGGAAACCCGCCGATGAACTTCCTGCGCGCGGCGGGTCTGGCCGCGATCGGGCTGATCGCGCCCCCCGGCTACGATCTCGTCGGCATCCGGGCTGAAAACCTGGATTCGTTCACGTCACCGATGTCCGGCGCGCTGGAGGCCAGCATCCTCGTCGTTGAGCCGCTGGGCTCGCACAACCTCATTACCGCCAAAGTGGGCGATGAGTTCATCAAGGTCAACACCCGGGCCGAACTCATGCCCGAACCCGGCTCCAAACTCTGGCTCAAACCCATGCCCGACAAAGTGCGCTGGTTGAAATAGCGGACGCCATGTCTGAGAACACGATCCGCGAGGGCCTCGCGTTTCTGTATGGCCCCGAGGCCGGCGATAGGGCCTTCGCCGCCGTGCGGGACAAACTGGCCGCGTTTGGGCGCGCGGCCGCGGCCCGGCCGCGCGCCCAAACGCCCCTCTCCGAGCGCGACGCCATCTTGATCACTTACGGCGACATGCTGCGCGAGCCCGGAGTCGCGCCGTTGCGCACGCTGGCCGGCTTTGCCGACGCGCGCCTCGATGGCGTCGTCAGCGGCGTTCACGTTCTGCCCTTCTATCCCTACACCAGTGACGACGGCTTCAGCGTCGTCGACTACCGGGCGGTCAACCCGGATTTGGGCGGGTGGGAGGATGTGTCCGCGCTCGGCCGGCGCTTCAGCCTGATGTTCGACGCGGTCATCAACCACGTCAGCGCCAGCAGCCACTACTTCCAGGGCTTCCTGCGTGGCGATCCGGCCTGGCGCAATCTCGCCATCGTCATCGATGATCCGACCGACCCGCGCCTGGCTCTGGTCACCCGCCCGCGCACGTTGCCGCTGCTCACCCCGTTTCAGACCGTGGACGGCGTCAAGCAGGTGTGGACGACCTTCAGCGCCGACCAGATCGATCTGAACTACGGCTCGCCGGCGGTCCTGCTCGAAGTCCTGGACGTATTGCTGGAGTACGTCAGGCGCGGGGCGCGCCTGATCCGCCTGGACGCCATCGCCTTCATGTGGAAGACGCTTGGCACGCCGTGCGTGCATCTGCCCCAGACCCACCGCATCATCCAGATCCTGCGGGCAGCCCTGGACGAAGCCGCGCCGGGGACTGTCCTGATCACCGAGACCAACGTGCCGCATGCCGACAACGTCAGTTACTTTGGCGACGGGACGAATGAAGCGCAATTGGTCTATAACTTCGCTTTGCCGCCCCTGACCGTGGATGCCTTCCGCAGGGGCGATGCGCGCGCGCTGACAGGCTGGGCGCGGACGTTGCGCCTGCCATCAGGTCAGACGACCTTCTTCAACTTCCTGGCCTCGCATGATGGGATCGGGCTCAACCCGGCCCGGGGCATCCTGCCTGAGGCCGAGGTCCTGGCCCTGGCCGCGGGAACGCGTGCCCGTGGCGGTTTTGTCAGCGACAAGGCCATGCCCGACGGCAGCCGCAGCCCGTACGAGATGAACATCAACTTCATGGATGCCATCGCGCCGGATCCCTCGGCCTCCGGGCCGCCGCGGTTTGCCCAACGTATGATCGCCGCCCACGCCATCATGCTGGCGTTGCAGGGCGTGCCGGGACTGTACTTCCACAGCCTGTTCGGCTCGCGTGGGTGGACGGAGGGCGTTGAACTTCTGGGCTACAACCGGGCGGTCAACCGCGAGAAGCTCGCCCTGTCCGTGCTCGACGCCGAGCTCGCCGATCCGGCCAGTCTGCGCCGGCGGGTCTTCGGCGGGCTGAGCGCGTTGCTCCGCGCGCGGGCCGCCCACCCGGCTTTCGATCCGTTCAGCCCGCAAGAGGTCCTCGACCTCGGCCCGGCCGTCTTCGCGGTCAGGCGGGCCAGCCAGCGCGATCGGGTTACCTGTATTGTCAACGTGACCGACCAGGCCCAATCCGTGTCTGTTGATCTGGACAACGCAAGCGATATCGTCACCGGTCAGGCGATCGACGTGTCCGACGGCATCCTGCGCCTCGAACCCTATCAAGTCATCTGGGCCGCACACGCCCAAGCCTCACCATGATTTCCGAATCGCTTCTGGCCCGGGTCCGCGCAACGCTGCAAGGCAACGATACCGGGACTTTCATTAAACCCTCGCCCGGCCAGTATCCGCATCAGTGGAATTGGGACAGCGCCGTCATCGCCCTGGGGCTGAGCCACTTCGACCCCGCCCGGGCCTGGGCCGAGGTCGAGTCGCTGCTGGCCTCGCAATGGCGGGATGGGATGGTCCCCCACATCATCTACCACCACGGGCCGAGCGATTACTTCCCGCCGCCTGACTTCTGGCAGACCGCCGGGCTGGCCCGCGCGGGCGATATCCCCTCGAGCGCCTTCACCCAGCCGCCGATCCTGGCGAGCGTGGTCCGGATGCTGCTCGAGCGCCCGTCCACGTCTGGCCTGATCGACGACGCGACCCTGCGCCGGCACTACGAGCGGATGCTGGCCTGGCAGCGCTGGCTGCATGTCACCCGCTGTCCGGATGGGACAGGGCTGCCCTGCCTGATCCATCCGTGGGAGAGCGGGGCCGATAACTCGCCCCGTTGGGCGGCGATCCTGGATGGCATTACGCCGGTCGATCTGCCGCCCTTCAAGCGCCGCGACACGGTGCACGTCAAGGCCGATGAGCGCCCGCGCCCGGAGGACTACGCCCGCTTTGTCCACATCATCAACCTCGGCCGCCAATTGCGCTGGGAGCCCGCGGCGCTGCTGGCCCGCATGCCCTTCCTGGTTCAGGACATCATGTACATCGCCATCCTGCATCGGGCCGATGAGGACCTGGCCTGGCTGGGCGCGCGGCTGGGGGCTGACACGCGGGAGATCGAGGGTTGGCGGGCCGGCACAACGGCCATCTTCGACCAGCGCTTTTGGGACGAGAAGCGCGGGTTGTATTTTGACTATGACGCGCGGGCCGGCCACCGGATCGAGATTGCCTCCTATGCGCCGTTCACGACCCTGTTCGCCGGGCTGCCCACGACTGCCCAGGCCGCGCGCCTGGTGAACGAACACCTGCTCAACCCGGCCGAATTCGCCGCGGGTGGACCGCTCAAATTTGGCGTGCCGACCATCGCCGCCAACGAACCGCTGTTCGGGCCGCGCCGCTACTGGTGCGGGCCGGTGTGGGTGATCATCAACTGGCTGATCTGGCACGGGCTGCGCCGCTACGGCTACGCCGATCTGGCCGACACGCTCGCGGCCGACACGCTGGGTCTGGTCGAGGCGCAGGGTTTCCACGAGTACTACGACCCGCGCGATGGCTCGGCCTGCGGCGCCGCCGACTTCTCGTGGAGCGCGGCCCTGGCGCTGGAGATGGCGGCATAAGTCCAAACTCATTTCGGGAGAGATACGCCCCGGCGGAGCCGGGGCGTATCTCTCCCGAAATCAATCTGCAATCGCTGCGAGTGGCTGAGAGTCGCCGCGAAGCGCTAGGACCCAAGAACCACAAACAAAGCCACTTTCCGAGACGATATCCCCCGCCCCGGCGTACGCCGGGGCGGGGGATATCGTCTCGGAGAAATCTGCGGCACAATGCCCGCCATGCGCAACAACGAAACCCTCGCCAAGGTGAAGTCCGGCCAGCTCGCGCTCGGACTGTGGTTCAACTCAGGCAATCACGCCCTCGCCCGTTTGCTGGCCGCCCAGGGGCTGATGGACTGGCTTCTCGTCGACACCGAGCACTGCCCGACCGACCTGTCGACGGTGGCAGTGCTGTGCGCCGCCATCGCTGACGTGAGCGGCGGGCGGACCACCCCGCTGGTGCGCGTCGTCGACGGAACGATTCATCACATCAAGCAGGCCCTCGACGCCGGCGCGCAGGGCGTGATGTGCCCGCTGGTCGACACACCCGAGCAGGCCGCCCGCATCGTCGGCTACGCCAAATACCCGCCCCAGGGTGTGCGCGGTAACGGCGGGTTGATGCCCCACCTCGGCTTCGCGATGAACCGGGCCCAGTACACCGAGGCCGCCAATCGCGAGACCCTCGTCGCCGTGCAGATCGAGACGAAGCTGGCGGTCGAGAATGTTGATGCGATCGCGGCCGTGCCGGGCGTCGACGTGCTCTTCATCGGCCCAAACGACCTGCATATCTCGCTCGGCTACGGGCCAAGCTACTGGAGCGATGCGCCGCTCTTTCGAGCCGCGGCTGACAAGGTCGTCGCCGCGGCGGCCAGGCACGGCAAGGCGGCCGGGATCCTGATGGGCAACGCCACCCAGGCCAAGGCCCGCCGGGCCGACGGTTTCACCTTTATCGGGATGGGGGCGGACACCCTCACCCTCCTCAACGCCGTCGGCGCGGGCTACGCCGAAGTCACCGGCGCTGCCGCGCCGCCCGGCGGCTGGGGCACCCACCTGCGGATGGGTTAGCCGATCTCGGCCGTCATCCGAAGCAGCATGACTCCTGCAAAATCGCCTGACAGGATCCCCGAACGGTGCCATACGCGCCAATTGCCGGCGGTCTATGGTTGTTTGCAGGAGAACGGGAGAACGGGAGGGTAAATGCCTTCTCCCGTTCTCCTTGTGATTTCAGTTAATATGCCGTGCCTATGAACATCGACCAAAAATACCCCAGCGTCGCGGAGATGGAAGCGGCGGCCTATCGGCGCCTGCCGCCGTTTATGCGCGATTATCTGTTCGGCGCGCTGGGGGGCAACGTGAGCCGCCAGAAGAACCGCGACGACCTGAACGCGGTTGAGTTGATGCCGCGCTATCTGTCCGACGGCACTGCGCCTGACATTCGCGCCACCCTGTTTGGCCGCGCCTATGACGCGCCGTTTGGTGTCGCGCCGGTTGGTTTGTCCGGGTTGATCTGGCCGAGGGCTGAGCGCATTTTGGCGGCTGCGGCCAAACGCCATAACATCCCCTATGCGCTCAGCACGGTTGCCACGGCGAGCCTTGAAGACATCCGCGCCATCGCGGGCGAGCATGCCTGGTATCAGCTCTATACGCCCAAGCAGCCGGAAGTGGTCAAACATCTGCTCGGTCGATGCGAGGCTGTGGGCTACGACACGCTGTTGCTGACCGTGGATGTGCCGTATGAGACGCGCCGCGAGCAGGACATCCGCAGTGGATTGACGGTGCCCCCCGCGTTCAATGCCCGGACCGTGTGGCAGATGGTCACCCATCCCGAATGGGCCTTGCGCATGTTGGCCTCGGGTGTGCCGGAGTTTGTCAACATCAAGCCGTATTTTGAGATGGGCAGTTCGAAAAATATCGCCAAGTCCATCGCAGCCTCCACCCAGTTTGTGCGTCAGGGCATGGGCGGGCATATTCTGCCGCAGCGCTTTGCCCAGATTCGCGACTTGTGGAAAGGCAAGTTGTTGGTGAAAGGCGTGCTGGACGCGGACGAAGCCAAGCAGTATCTGGCGCTGGGCGCGGATGGCCTGGTCGTCTCCAATCACGGCGGGCGGCAGCTTGATGCCGCGCCCTCCACGGTCAAAGTACTCCCGAAAATCCGCGCCGCCGTCGGGCCGCAGGTGCCGATCATCGTGGACAGCGGCGTGCGCAACGGGCTCGACATTGCGCGCATGCTGGCGCTGGGCGCGGATTTCGTCATCATGGGCCGCGCCTTTCACTTTGCCGTCGCCGCGCTCGACAAGCAGGGCGGCGATCACGTGATGAAGGTCCTCAAGAGCGAGTTGCGCTGCGCGATGGGCCAGATCGGCTGCGCGACTTTGAAGGATTTGCCGGAGTTTTTGGCGAGTTAGCGGCGGCCGGTGAACTGGCAGGACCGGGCTGCGACCCTGGCGCGCTCAATGCCGCGGCCAGGGCCAGGACCGCGCCGATGGCCAGAATGCCCGGCGCGAGCAGGGGATTGGCGCCGCCCAACGCCCTTGCGGCGAGTTCGAGGCCGCCCAGGTCGGGATGGATCTCCAGGGCGAACGCGATGTTCTTCTCGACGTGTTCGAGCGTGCCGTAAGCGGCGCCCAGGCCAATCACGATTAACAGGGCGCGCACCATCCGCCCGGCGCGCATCGACGGCGCGCGCCAGATCACGGCCGCGCACAGCAGACCCAGCCCGCACAGCCCGTACGGGATCCACTGGGTCGGGGTCCGGGTGTGGTCCGACGCGATCAGCTCCACGGGCGTAACGAGGAATATCAACCCTGCCAGGCCGATGAGAAACCGGCGCAGCCTGGCCAACGCGCGATCCGGGGTGGCGTCTGAAACTGTCACGTTGGGCAAGACTCAGGGGGCGAGGTGGGCGCGGCCAAGCGCCAGCTCGGCGGCGCTCACCATCGGGGTCGCCCGGGCGATGAAGGCGTCGGCGTTGGCATACGGCCGGGCCGCAATCAGCGCGGCAGCCTCGGATGCGTCAAGGCCGGGGAACTGCTGGAGGGTGGCGGCGTCCGCCTTGTTGATGTCGATGGGCACATAGACGAATTTCTCGTACTCGGCCACCTGCTTGGCATCCACGTATTTGCCAATCTCGCGGCGGAATTGCGTGATCGACGTCCACGGCCGGTACTCGAGAAACTCGCGCAGCATGTTCGGGCCGAATCCGGGGATGCCCTTGAGGAAGTCGTTCTGGCTGGTGGTATTGAGGTTTAGTTTTTGCGCTGCTGTGGCCGTTGGCATGGCTGTTGCAGCAGGCGCCGGCGCGGCGGTCGGCGGCGCGCTCGCAGGTGCAGTGGCCGCGAGCGCCGGGGTAGCGCTGGGCGCGGCCGCCGTCGTGGGCGCGACCGCCGGCGCAGCAGTGGCCGGCGGTCGGGTGGATGTCGCCGCGGGCGCGGGTGTCGCCGCGGGTGCGCAGGCGGCCAGGCTGATGACTGCCAGGGCGGTCAGGGAGACTGCGGTGATGCGGATGGATGTCATGCGCCCGATGCTATCGTCCGATTGTGTGTGAAATGTTCAGATGGGCTGAAGAAATAGCCAGAATCGGCCGCGTACTTCGCCGCGACTGGCGTCTGCCTACTTCAACCCCAGGACGATCTTGATCAGGGCATTCATCTTGTCGCGGGTGACGGCCTCGGTGTAGCTGCCCAGGATGAGCGCTCGCACAACCCGCTCATTCACGGCCACGATCGCGTTAACGGCGAGACTCTTGCCGTTACCCGTATCGATCGCCATCCAGGCTTCATCCCCAATGCCGTCGACGGCAGTGTAGACGGGGCCATTTTCCACGGCCGCGTCGAGCATGGTTTGAACCATCGCGCGTCCGCCGGTGGTGAGGTCGACGATCACCAGCGCGTCATTGGAGATGAACTGGCATTGGGTACCGCCGAATTGCTCGCCGGGTTTCTGGGCTGGGGCCCCAATTGACTTTCCGAAAGTCGCGAGCATGAACGCCGCCGGCAGGGCGGCGCACGCGCCGATGGTCTTTGTGGGCACGGCTGTCGCCTTCACTGGAACGGCGGTCGGCACACGCGTCGGTGTGGGTGGGACGCGCGTAGGCGTGGGTGGGACAGGGGTGGGTGTGGGCGGGACAGGCGTGGGAGGTATTTTGGTCGCCGTCGCTGGAACAGCGGTGGTCGGAACTGCCGTTGGCAATTGTCGGGTCACGGTCGCTAGAACAGCGGTCGCTAGAACAGCGGTCGCTGGAACAGCGGTCGCTGGCGCTGCTGCCGTCGGCGCCAGAGTCGCCGGAATCGCGGTTACGAGAGCAAGCGTCACCGGAACCGGGGTTGGGGGAACGGCGGTCGGTTGCGCGGGCACAGGATCGGCGCAACCCGCGAGCAACGCGGTCAGAAGCGCGCCAATAAGTGCGGACGAATTCGGACGCCTGGGCGAATGAGGATTCATCATAATGAGTTGTGCTTGAGTATGACCCAGATCGCCCCATATCGTCTCTCAATTTGCGCCCAATGTGCCGTATCGGACCAAACCGATCAATCCCATCGGTTGGTTGACATGGCGCCGACCCGGGAATAGCATGTCATTAGGTTGATACGCCGCTACCTGCTACGCGAGACGCTCAGCATCCTCGGGATGGCCGTGGTTCTGTTCTGGCCGGCTGGAACGTTGGACTGGTGGCCGGCCTGGGGGGCGTTGGCGGTGTCGCTGGGCTGGCTCGCGGGGACGGGCTTTGTCATCATTCGGCTGCACCCGGATCTGCTGGCCGAGCGCTTGGAGCGGCGCACTGGCGCAAAACGATGGGACACCGCCATCGTCGGCCTGATAGGGCTCGTGACCTTGATCCGTTACATCGTGGCCGGGCTCGACCAGCGCTATGGATGGTCGAGCGGGTTCTCCCCGGCGGCGCGGCTCATCGCGCTGGCGGCGGGGGCCCTCGGGTATGGGCTGTTCGTCTGGGCGACGGCGGCCAATGCCTTCTTCTCCCAGGTCGTCCGGATCCAGACCGAGCGCGGCCACACCGTCGCGACCGGCGGACCGTACCGTTTTGTCCGCCATCCCGCCTATCTCGGGGTGATCGCCTACGAGGCGGCCGTGTCTGTGCTGTTGGGCTCCTGGCCCGCCCTCGCTCTCAGCGCGGTGAGCGTGGCCATGCTGGTCGCGCGGACGGCGCTGGAGGACCGCGCGTTGAGGGCGGAACTGCCCGGATACGCCGACTATGCCGTCCGGGTGCGCTCTCGCCTGCTCCCGGGGATCTGGTGAGAGCGGCGCCGGAACCGGAGGCGTGGGACAGTCAACGTCAGCGACTGCCCGGTTTACAACGTCTTCTCGTAGATCCGGTGTTTTTTGTAGATCGTAGCGCCCATCCGCAGCGCGTCATCGAGGGTGAGGACGGTCTCCTCGATCTGGACGATATCGGCGTGCTCGAAGCGCCCGTCGCTGATGGACCGGAACATCTCGGCGTACAGAATGGCATTGACGCCCAGCCCGCGATAGGGGGCCAGGATGCCGGCGCCCATCAGGTTCAGCCAGCGCGTGCGCTTGAACTCGCGCAGGATCCAGAGCCAGCCCAACGGAAAAAGACGGCCCTTGGCCCGCCGGATACCGTCGCTCAGGTCGGGAAAGCCAAACAGAAAGCCGGCGATGGCATCGCCTTTCATCACCAGCTTGATCAGGCGCGGCTCGCCAACTTGCATCAGCCGGTCGCCGATGACCTTGGCCTCGGCCTCGGTCACCGGGTTGAATTCCCAATTGCCCTCAAAGGCGTCGTTGTAGATCTGAACGATGCGGGGGATCCATTCGCGCAGCTCGGCTTTGTTGGCGAAAGTCTTGATCGAGAACCCGCGGCGGGCCTTCATCTTCTCGGCGATCTCGAACACCCGCTCGGGGAGCTTGGGCTGGCCGGGCAGATACAGCGACATGAAGTCGCGCTGGGTCGTGTAGCCCGCGCCTTCGATCAACGGGCCGTAGTAGGCGTGGTTATACGGGATGCCGATGGCGGGATGATGATCGAAGCCTTCGACCAGCACGCCCAGCCCGTCGCCCTGCAGAAAGCCCTTCGACCCCACGATTTTTGTCAACCCGCGCGATTTGGCCCAGGCCTCAACGGCGCCAAACAGGCCGCGGGCCGCCTCCGGGTCGTCTTCGCAATCAAACAGATAGAAGTTGGCGGTCTGGCTCTTCCAGTGCGCGTTGTAATGCCGGTTCTCCAGGGCGGCGATTTGCCCAACCTGCCGGCCATCGCGCTCGGCGACAAAGAACGCGGCCTCGCTGTGCGCGTAGAAGGGGTTCTTGCGCCGGTTGAGCATCAGCCGGGTGTCGTCGACGAGCGGCGGCACCCAGTACGGGTTGTCGCGATACAGCCGGAAGGGCAGGTCGATGAAACGGATGACGGCGCGCGGGTCGGTGGTGTCGAGTTCGAGTATTCGAAGGGTCATGGTGTTGGCGGACCGCCCAGCGCACCATAGGCCAGATGGGGGCGGGTGTCAAGTCGTGCCATGACTACCCCTGGTTTTCACCACAAAGACACAAAGGCACAAAGGAATCAAGATGGCTCCTTGGTGTCTTTGTGCCTTTGTGGTGAAAATCAGAGGTAATCAGATCGCGCCTTCAGCCACGCTCATCGTCACCAGCACGGTCCACCGAGATTGGGGTGACCTCCTCGGTCAGCGCGG
>Ga0209477_1000068_pt1 | contig 49258 bp, 46 predicted proteins | sample KloWWTupernatant_FD_187180 | JGI IMG/M metagenome (GOLD analysis project Ga0209477, IMG submission 187180) | Active sludge microbial communities from Klosterneuburg, Austria, studying microevolution and ecology of nitrifiers - Klosterneuburg... | ecosystem: Engineered > WWTP > Aerobic digester >...
CGATGCCGACGACCAGGTGTCGGCGCTGCTGGCGATGCGAAACAGCCTGCGGCAGCTCGAGGGCCGCGTGGCCGAGCTGCAGCTCAAGCTCTCGACGCTTCCGCCCCCTGTGCCCGCGCCCGCTCCTCCTCCGGCGGAGCCGAAGCGGGATCCCGCACCGGTGCCGCAACCGCCGCCGGCGCCCGAGGCTCCCAAGGCGGCCACGCCAACCAAGGCCACACCGGCGGCGAAGCCCGCCGTCACGCCGGCAGCAGCGCCGGGCGCCGCCGGGGACGGCGTTCCCGTGTGGCTCTGGGCCGTGCTGGCGCTCGTCGTCGCGGGCATCGCGGGCATCGCGTGGAAGCTCGCGTCCGGCCGCCGCAAGCCGGCCACTTCCGCCGCAGCGACCGCGACGCCGACGGCGCATTCCGACCTCGACGACGCCGCGGCGATGATGGAGACCGCGGCGCCCCCGGCGCCGGAGCACCGCGTGGTGGCGCAATCCGACACTCCCCTCTCCACGAACGTGCCCGGCGCGGACCCCGTGATGCTGCGCCGGCGCTACATCGAGGAGCGCTTCCCCGAGATCGCCAGCGGCACGATCGCGCCCGCCGATCCCGACTCCGTGGTGAAGGCCGCGCGCCTCTTCTACGAGGACGGGGCGCTCGCCCGCGCCGTGGAGCTGCTGCAGTTCGCCGTCGAGGAGAACCCGCGCACGCTCAAGCCCTGGCTCGCACTCTTCGAGATCTTCCGGCTGGAGGGCCTCGCGGGCGCGTTCGGCGAGCTGGCGGGGCGATTCCGCGTGCACCACGGCGCCTCCGACTACTGGCGCAAGGTGCAGTTCATCGGCCGCGAGCTCGAACCCGGCAACGCGCTCTACATCGAGGCGGCCGTCGATCACCTCGAGACGATCGGCCCGGCGGCCGCGAGAAACGTCGCGCCGGTCACGTTCGACCCGCTCGCGGAGAACTGGCTCAACGCGCCGATGGACTTCACCACGGACGCGCTGGCGGCGAACCTGCGCGCGGGGCTCCTCGGCGACGCCGGCATCGCCGAGACCGATCTCGTCGCCGACCCGATGCCGGCGCTCAAGAACGTCGAGATGTTCACCGTCGCCTGAGGCGAGAGCGTGCCCAACGACCCCAGCACCGCCTACCCCGTCGACATCGAGCGCGTGCTCGAGGTGCGCACCGTGCGCGAGCCCGCCGGGCGCGCGCTCTTCCTCGCCGCCATGCGCGAGCTGGGGCGCGACGCGCCGCCTTGGTCGCCCGACCGCCTGGAGCGACTCATCCGCGTCGAGGAGCACTTCCAGGCGCTGCTCCTCTACGACCAGCTCGAGTTCCTGCGCGGTCCGACGCCCGTGCCCGAGGCGGAGCGCGACTTCGCGCTCACGATGCAGCGCATCTGCCTGGAGGCCGCCAACGCCTTCCAGCGCTTCCTGCGCCATCGCGAGGAGTGGGCCGCGCCGGAGGTGGCCGAGCTTCGCTTCCGCGTCACGGGGCTCGCGCTCAACGCCGTCCACGGCTTCGTGAAGTGGGGCTGCTTCCTGTCGGAACCGGGCCGCAGCGTCCCGTGGAAGCAGCTGCACGCGCTCTATGCGCTCGCGGAAGCCGAGGGCTACTCGCAGGTTCCCTTCGTGCTGCACGCCTCGCAGCCGAGCTTCAAGCCCTCCGTGCAGTCGCTCTACCTGCGCACGCTCGTGCTGGACCTCGTGAACGCGGGCAACCTCACGCGCGTGCAGCTGGAGATCGCCGACGGCTGGTTCTCCTCGTGGTGCGGGGACTACAGCCTCGACACCGAGTTCTCCTCGCGCTCGCATCTCTTCTTCGTCGACCTCGCCTCCGACCGCGGCCTGCACCTCATGCGCCGCGACAGCCACGGCGACACCGTGCGTTACGTGCGCGCCGACGGCCTGAAGGCCCAGCTGGAGGAGGTGCAGGCGGGCCTTCGCCACGGCCGGCTCTACGCGGGCCACGGCGCCGGCGCCGTCTTCCCGGTCGAGGAGCACGTGGCGCTGCTCGCGATCGTCGAGAAGCTCTACCAGTCGATGCTCGCCGGCGCCGAGAACCGCATCGAGGAGCGCACGCGCTTCGAGGACCGCGAGGTCGACGTCGTGGTGGGGCTGGAGAAGGTGCTCGCGCGCATCCGCCGCGGCCCCGAGCCCGCGCCTGCCGCCGCCGCGACGCCCGGCCCCGCCGTGACGGAGATGGTGGAGATCAGCCCGTCGGGGCTTTCGCTCACCGCGGTCGAGACGGGTGCCGCGCCGGCCGTGGCGATGGATCCGGACCTGCAGACCTGGCGCGTGAAGGACCTGAGCTCGAAGGGCTACGGGCTGCTCGTGGACAAGGCCAGCGCCGACGGCGTGATGCTGAATGGCGTGATCGGCCTGCGCAACCAGGCGACGGGCGGCTGGATCGTCGGGAGCGTGGTGAGGAAGCTCGCCAACCGCGTCCGCGGCGAGATCCTCGCGGGCGTCGAGGTGCTCTCCTTCCGGCCCCTTCGCGTGGCGCTCGAGCCGGCCGAGGGCGGGCCCGCCGTGGAGGCGCTCTACCTCCCGGGCTATGACGGCCTGGGAAAGCTCGACTCCATCCTCGTGCGCACCGCCGACTTCTCCGCCACGACGGGCTACCGGCTCGTCGCCGGGGGCGCCACCTACCGCATCCGCCTCAACCGGATCGTCAAGAAGGGCGCCGACTGGGTCCGGGCGCGCTTCGAGATCGAGTCGCGGTCCTGAGGCCGGCGCGCTCGCGCCGCAGCGCCTTCGCGTCGGCGTGCGCCGGGCGGTAGACCTCCACGCGATCGCCGTCGCGAAGCGCCGTCCCGGCGGAACGAACCCGCCCCCAGATGCCCACGCGGCCGAGCGCGAGCCCGGGATGGCGCGCGGCCACGCCGGCCGCCTCCAGCGCGCGGGCGAGGCTCGCGCCGGCCTCGAGGTCGACGGCGGTGACCTCCTGGCGTTCCGGCAGCGCGACGACGACGGTGACACGCATCACGGCTGGCCGGCGGCGACCGGGGGCGGGGCCGGCATGGGCGCCGAGCGCGCCTCGCGCAGCCGCGCCGCGCGCTCGACGAAGCGCTCGACGATCGTCTCCATGATCTGGCCGAACACGGGGCCCATCACCGCCTCGAGCGCGCGGCTGGAGAAGGCGTAGTCGATCGAGAACTCGATCGCCGCGCCCTCCGCGCCCAGCGGGCGGATGTGCCAGTGCCCCGCGAGGCGCTCGAAGGGGCCGTCGGCGAGATCCAGGTGGATCCACTCGGGGGGCTCGTTGCGGTTCCTCGTCGCGACGTGGCTCTTCAGGCCGTGGAAGTCGATGTCGATGCGCGCATGTGTCTCGGCGCCGGTGCGTCCGAACACCGCGACGCCGCTGCACCAGGGCAGGAACTCGGGATAGGCCTCGACGCCGTCGACGAGGGCGAACATCGCCTCGGCGGGATGGTCGACGATGACCTTGCGCGTGATGGTCGGCATGGGACCGGCATTTTACGGCGCGCCCCCGGTAGAATGCGAACCTCGCGCCCCGCGTCGCCCCGGCGCGACCCGCGCGCCTTCCTCCCCTTCCCCGCAGACATGAGCATCGTCGAGAACCGCAAGGCCTTCCACGACTACTTCATCGAGGAGCGCTACGAGGCGGGCCTGGTGCTGGAGGGCTGGGAGGTGAAGGCGATCCGCGCCGGGCGCGCGCAGCTCAAGGAGGCCTACGTGATCGTCCGGGGCGCCGAGGCCTTCATCATCGGCATGCACGTGAGCGCGCTGCCCACGGCATCCACGCACGTCCGCCCCGACCCCACGCGCACGAGGAAGCTCCTGCTGCAGCGCGCCGAGCTCGCGAAGCTGATCGGCAAGGTCGAGCGCAGCGGCTACACGCTCGTTCCGCTCGACCTCCACTTCACCAGGGGCCGCGTCAAGGCGCAGATCGGCCTGGCCAAGGGCAAGAAGCAGCACGACAAGCGCGAGGCGGAAAAGGAGCGCGACTGGCAGCGGGAGAAGCAGCGGCTGCTGCGGCACCGCGCCTGAGCCGCCCCATTCCTGCGAACAGGTAACAGCCGTTTCATCCGGCGGTGGCCCAACAGCTGGCCGGCGCGGGCCTACCATGGCTAACCAGCGAAAAGACTGGCCACGGGATCGTGCCTTCCACGAGAGGCCGCGTCCCATCCGCATGCCAAAAGCCATGGAGGAGCCGAACATGCCGCAACGAAGAATCCTCATCCTGGGCGCGTCCTACGGGTCGCTTCTGGGCGTGAAGCTCGCCGCCGCGGGCCACGCCGTGACGCTCGTTTGCCTGCCCGCGGAGGCGACGCTGATCAACGAGCGGGGCGCGATCGTTCGCCTGCCCGTGAAGGGCCGCGACGGCCTGGTAGAGGTGAATTCGCGCGCCCTGCCCGGCACGCTCCGCGCCGCCGGGCCGGGCGAGGTCGACCCGCGCGCCTTCGACCTCGTCGCGCTCGCCATGCAGGAGCCGCAGTACCGCTCGCCCGGCGTGCGCGAGCTCCTCGAGGCCGTGGCGCGGGCGCGCGTGCCGTGCCTGTCGATCATGAACATGCCGCCGCTGCCGTACCTGCGGCGCCTGCCGGGCGTGGACGCCGGCGCCTGCGCCGACTGCTACACCGACGCCTCGGTCTGGGACGCGTTCGACCCGAAGCTGGTCACGCTCTGCAGCCCGGACCCGCAGGCGTTCCGGCCGCCGGAAGAGCCGGTGAACGTGCTGCAGGTGCGCCTGCCGACGAACTTCAAGGCGGCGCGCTTCGATTCGGAGACGCACACGGCGCTCCTGCGGGAGCTCGCCGCCGGCATCGAGGCCATCCGCTTCGACACCGGCGCGGGCGAGGTCGAGCTGCCGGTAAAGCTCAAGGTGCACGACTCCGTCTTCGTGCCGCTCGCCAAGTGGGCGATGCTCCTCGCCGGCAACTACCGCTGCGTGCAGGCCGACTCGGTGCGCCCGATCAAGGATGCCGTGCACGGCGACCCGGCGGCCTCGCGGTCCGTCTACGAGTGGGTCGCGAAGCTGTGCGTCGCGCTGGGCGCGGACCCCGCCGACCTCGTGCCGTACGAGAAGTACGCGAACGCCGCCCTTTCCCTGGGGAGCCCCTCCTCGGCCGCCCGGGCGCTGGCCGGGGGTGCGCAGTACATCGAGCGCGTCGACCGGCTGGTCCAAGCGATCGCCTCCCAGCGTGGCATGTCGAACGCCGCGGTCGACGAGACGGTGCGGCTCGTCGACGACTGGCTGGTGCGCAACCGCCGCAAGGGCTAGGCGCGCGGCGGGGCGCCTGTCGCGGGAAGCCTGTCCCGCGAGGCGAGGAGTTCCCGCAGTGCACCCTCCGCCCAGCCGTCGAGGAGCCGGGCCAGGGCGGCGGCGGCCGCCCCGGGGGTCGCAAGCCGGGGCTCGGGGGCACGCGGCGTCTCGCGCCTTTCCTCCACGCGCGCGAGCAGTGCCCCGCGGCGCGAATCGCGCATCTCGGCCACGAGAGTCGCCTCGGCGGCCCGTTCTGCCCAGGACCGGGCGATCGCGGGCTCGCCGCCCACCGCGGCGTTCAGGTAGAGGCCGGAGGCCCGCGCGGCGAGTTCGACCACCCCTTCCCCGGGCTCGCGCAAGACCTCGCACCCGGCGCGGCGGGCCGCGGCTTCCAGGGCGCGATCGAGGTCGGCCCGCGCGGCGTCGACGGTGCGCCGGGCGTCCTCGGCGGATACGCGCCGCGCCGCGCGGGAAGCGACAGCCCCCGATTCGCGAAGCCAGTCGGCGTGCATCGCGACCTCAGACGGCTTGAGGATCACCTTGCCGCAGGGCCCGGGGGTGGCGGCACGCCCGGCCAGCGGCAATGAAAGCGACGCGGCAGCCAGGACCGCCACCGCAACCTTTCTGTTCGGATTCTTCATGGGAACGGCCCTCCTTGCCTGCCGGGCGCACGGGCGCTGGCGCAAACGCCGCGCGGCAGGGCCGCGGGGCGGCGGGGCCGCTGGCGAAGGGTGGGGTGGCTGATGGGATTCGAACCCACGACAACCGGAATCACAATCCGGGACTCTACCACTGAGCTACAGCCACCATCGCCGGCGCGCGCGCTTGGCACGCACGCCGGTTGAAACTGGCACGCCCGACAGGATTCGAACCTGTTACCCCCGGCTTAGAAGGCCGGTGCTCTATCCGGATGAGCTACGGGCGCAAACCGGACCCGGTCGGGCGGGAAATCTGGTCGGGGTGGAGGGATTCGAACCCCCGACACCTTGCTCCCAAAGCAAGTGCGCTACCAGGCTGCGCTACACCCCGTCGGGTACATCCAAGGCGAGGCGCGATTATACGCGCCGCGCCGTGGACCCCACAACGCGCGGGTGCGCGGTCGCGGCGCCTTACTGCGCCGGCGCCCCGCCGTCGCCCGCGGGGGCGGGCTCCTCCCGGCGCGCCGGGGGGTCGAGCAGGGCCTTGCGCGACAGGCGCACGCGGCCCTTGTCGTCGGCCTCGAGCACCTTCACCTTCACGACCTGCCCTTCCTTGAGGTAGTCGGAGACGGCGTTCACGCGCTCGTGGGCGATCTGCGAGATGTGCAGCAGGCCGTCCTTGCCCGGCAGCAGCTGGACGATGGCGCCGAAGTCGAGCAGGCGGATCACCGGGCCCTCGTAGACGCGGCCCACCTCGACGTCGGCGGTGATGAGCTCGATGCGCTTCTTCGCCGCGTCACCGGCCTCCTGCGACAGGCAGGCGATGGAGACGGTGCCGTCGTCCTCGATGTCGATCGTGGTGCCGGTCTCTCGCGTGAGCGCCTGGATGACGCTGCCGCCCTTGCCGATCACGTCGCGGATCTTGTCGGGGTTGATCTTGATCTTGATCACGCGCGGCGCGTAGGTGGAGAGTTCGTGGCGCGGGCCGGGCACGGCGGACTTCATGAGGCCGAGGATGTGCATGCGGCCCTCGCGCGCCTGGTCGAGCGCGACCTTCATGATGTCCTTGGTGATGCCGTTGATCTTGATGTCCATCTGCAGCGCCGTGACGCCGCGGTCGGTGCCGGCCACCTTGAAGTCCATGTCGCCGAGGTGGTCCTCGTCGCCGAGGATGTCGGTGAGGACGGCGAAGCGGCTGCCCTCCTTGATGAGGCCCATCGCGATGCCCGCGACGTGGCTCTTGAGCGGCACGCCCGCGTCCATGAGCGCGAGGCAGCCGCCGCAGACGGAGGCCATCGAGGACGAGCCGTTCGACTCGGTGATCTCGGAGACCACGCGCAGCGTGTAGCTGAACTCCTCCTTGCTCGGCAGGACGGCGAGGAGCGCGCGCTTGGCGAGGCGGCCGTGGCCGATCTCGCGGCGCTTCGGCACGCCCACGCGGCCGGTCTCGCCGGTGGAGTACGGCGGGAAGTTGTAGTGCAGCATGAAGCGCTCGGTGTACTCGCCCTGCAGCGCGTCGATGATCTGCTCGTCCTGGCCCGTGCCGAGGGTCGCGGTGACGATCGCCTGCGTCTCGCCGCGGGTGAAGAGGACGGAGCCGTGCACGCGCGGCAGGAGCGTCGGGCGGATCGAGATCGGGCGCACCGTGCGCGTGTCGCGGCCGTCGATGCGCGGCTCGCCGTTGAGGATCTGGCCGCGGACGATCTTCGACTCCATGTCCTTGAGGATCCCGCGCACGACGTTGCCGTCGGCCGGGGGGTCGGCGTTCACGACGCAGGCGTCGAGGACGCGCTTCTTGATGTCGTCGAGCTTCTCCGAGCGGATGCCCTTCGACTTCACGCGGTAGGCCTCGTCGAGGTCCTTCTCGGCGATGGCGCGGACCTTCTCGACCAGCGCGGGGTCGGTCGCGGCGGGCGCCCAGTCCCAGTCGTCCTTGCCGCCCTCGTCGGCTAGCGCGTTGATCGCGTCGATCGCGGCCTGCATCTGCTCGTGGCCGTAGACCACGGCGCCCAGCATCACGTCCTCGGGCAGCTCGTTCGCCTCGGATTCCACCATCAGCACGGCCTGGGCGGTGCCGGCCACGACGAGGTTCAGCTGCGAGGTCTCGAGCTCCGTCTTGGTCGGGTTGAGGATGTACTCGCCGTCGAGGTAGCCCACGCGCGCGGCGCCGATGGGGCCGTCGAAGGGGATGCCGGCGAGCGTGACAGCCGCCGAGGCGCCGATCATCGCCGGGATGTCGGAGTCGACCTCGGGGTTGATCGAGAGCACCGTGGCCACCACCTGGACCTCGTTGTAGAAGCCCTCGGGGAACAGCGGGCGCAGCGGCCGGTCGATCAGGCGGCAGGTGAGGATCTCCTTCTCGGAGGGGCGGCCCTCGCGCTTGAAGAAGCCGCCGGGGATGCGGCCCGCGGCGTAGGTCTTCTCCTGGTAGTCGACGGTGAGCGGGAAGAAATCCTGGCCCGGCTTCACGTCCTTGCGCGCGGTGACCGCCACGAGCACCACGGTGTCGTCCATCGTCACGAGCACGGCGCCGTCGGCCTGGCGCGCGATCTCGCCCGTCTCCAGGGTCACCTGGTGGCGACCGAACGCGAAAGTCTTCTTGATTGGTTTCACGGTTTCAATCCTCTTGGAATGGGGAGCCGGGGCCCGGCGGGTGTGTCGTGCGCCCGGGCGCCCTGGCGAAAAAAAACCCCGCGATCGCCCTCACCGGGATCGTCGCGGGGTCGTCGTCCGGCGGGAGGCCTACTTGCGGATGCCGAGGCGCTCGATCGTCGACCGGTAGCGGTCGACGTCGGTGCGCTTGAGGTAGTCGAGGAGGCTGCGGCGCTGGCTCACCATGCGCAGGAGCCCGCGGCGCGAGTGGTGGTCCTTCACGTTCGCCTTGAAGTGGTCGGTGAGGCTGTTGATGTTCTCGGTGAGGAGCGCGATCTGCACTTCCGGCGAGCCGGTGTCGCCCTTGCCACGCTGGAACTCGGAAACGATGCGCGCCTTCTCGGCGGTGGTGACGGCCATCTGTCAAATCTCCTGGGCGATTCGCCCGCAAATGTCTGGGTCTCGGGTAAAGGCGGATTTTAGCAAGTTTCGGGCCCCAAACTCAAGCGAATCAGGGGCCTACCCGGGGCTCCGCCGCCACGACACCCGTGGCCATGAGGCGGGCCGGGGCCATCCGGCCGGCGGCCACGAGGCCGACCCCGATGAACTCGCGGGCCGGGCCGAAGAGCGCGCGCTCCCCGTCGCCCCACGCCGGGTCGGACGGCAGCTCCTGGCCATTGCGGATCGCCCACGCCTCCCGCTCGCCGAGGTCGGATCGGGGAAGGGTCCGGACCAGCACCTCCACCGGCAGCAGCCGGGCGCGGGCGGCCGCAATGCCCATCCCCACCAGCGCGTCCGGCGTGGCGGCCTCCTCTACACGGAAGCCGCCCGTTTCCGTGCGGCGCAGGGCCGTCAGGTACGCGCCGCACCCCAGCCTTTCGCCCAGGGACTCCGCCAGCGTGCGCACATAGGTGCCCTTCGAGCATTTCAGCGAAATTACGAGCCTTTCGCCACTGAATTCCAGTATTTCGATGAACTCCACGTGGATGGCGCGGGGGACCCTCTCGACTTCCAGCCCCTGGCGCGCCAGGTCATAGAGCCGTTGCCCCTGGACGCGCACGGCCGAATGCATGGGCGGCACCTGCAGCGAGTCGCCGAGCAATTCCCGCGAAACGGCGCCGATCTGCGCCAATCCGCGTGGAACAGGGCCGCCAGGCCGGATTTCGCCCTCCGTGTCGCCCGTCGTCGAAGTCGCTCCCAGCCGCAGGGTCGCTGTGTAGGTCTTGTCGGAGTCGAGGAGAAAGCGGGAGAACTTGGTGGCCTCGCCGAACACGAGCGGCAGCAGCCCCGTCGCGAAAGGGTCGAGCGTGCCGGTGTGGCCGCCCTTCCGGGACCCGAGGGCCCGCTTGCACAAGGCCAGCGCCCGCGTCGAAGTGATGCCCGCCGGCTTGTCGACGAGGAGAACACCGTCCGGCCCTTCCGGCACCGGCATTGCGCCTCAGCCAGCCTTGCGCCGGCGCCGCGGGGCGGGAGGCGGAGGCGGCGCCACCGCCTCGTCGATGAGCCGCGACAGGCGCACGCCGCGCTCGATGGATTCGTCGTAGGCGAAGTGAAGTTCGGGGACCACCCGCGTGGAGAGGCGGTGGGCGAGCCCGGAGCGAAGGAAGCCCGCCGCGCGCGCGAGGCCGTCGGCGCACGCCTGCGCGTCCTCGGGCGTCCCGAGGCTCGTGAACCACACCTTGGCGTGCGACTGGTCTCGTGTCACCTCGACGCCGGTGAGGGTCACCATGCGCACCCGAGGGTCGCGAAGTTCCTCGCGGATGAGCTCCGAGAGCTCCCGCTGGATCTGGTCCGCGATGCGCGCGAGCCGGGCGCTGCTCATCGGCGTGCCGCGGCCGTGCCCGCCTTCAGGCGAGCGTCCTCGCGACCTCGACGACCTCGAAGACCTCGACCTGGTCGCCGACCTGGACGTCGTTGAAGTTCCTGAGCGACAGGCCGCACTCGAAGCCGGACTTCACTTCCTTCACGTCGTCCTTGAAGCGCTTGAGCGAGTCGAGCTCGCCCGTGTGCACAACGACGCCGCCGCGGATGAGACGCACCTGCGAGCCGCGCTTCACGACGCCCTCGGTCACCATGCAGCCGGCGACCGTGCCGACCTTCGAGATCCTGAAGACGTTGCGCACCTCGACCATGCCGAGGACGGTCTCCTTGCGCTCCGGGGCCAGCATGCCCGTGATGGCGGCCTTCAGGTCGTCCACCGCGTCGTAGATGATGTTGTAGTAGCGGATGTCCACGCCCGAGTGCTCGGCCAGCTTCCTCGCCGCGGCGTCGGCGCGCGCGTTGAACCCGATAACGATCGCCTTGGAGGCGAGCGCGAGGTTCACGTCGCTCTCGGTGATCCCGCCGACGCCGGTGTGGATGATGTTCACCTTCACCTCGTCGGTGGAGAGCTTGGCGAGCGCGTGCGCGAGGCCCTCGTAGGAGCCCTGCACGTCCGCCTTGATGATGAGGGCGAACGACTTCGCCCCGCCCCCCTCGGCCATCTGCTCCAGCGCGCTCTCCAGCTTGGCGGCCTGCTGCTTGGCCAGCTTCACGTCGCGGAACTTGCCCTGCCGGAAAAGCGCGATCTCGCGCGCCTTGCGCTCGTCGTTGAGCACGAGCATGTCGTCGCCGGCGCGCGGAACCTCCTGCAGGCCCTGGATCTCGACCGGGATGGAGGGCCCGGCCTCGCCCACGGCCTTGCCGTCCTCGTCCGTCATTGCCCGCACGCGCCCGAATACGGCGCCGGCCAGCACGTTGTCGCCCTTCTTGAGCGTCCCGGACTTCACGAGCACCGTCGCGACCGGGCCGCGGCCCTTGTCGAGCCTCGCCTCGATGACCGTGCCGCGGGCGGGGGCGTTCACCACCGCGCGCAGCTCCAGCACCTCGGCCTGCAGCTGGATCGCCTCGAGCAGGCGGTCGATGCCCTGCCCCGACTTGGCGGAGACCTCGATGAATTGCGTGTCGCCGCCGAACTCCTCCGGCACGACGCCCTGCGCGAGCAGCTCCTGCTTGATGCGCTGCGGGTTGGCCTCGGGCTTGTCGATCTTGTTGACGGCCACCACCACCGGAACCTTGGCCGCCTTCGCGTGGTTGATCGCCTCGATCGTCTGGGGCATGACGCCGTCGTCGGCGGCGACCACGAGGATCACGAGGTCCGTGATCTGGCTGCCGCGCGCGCGCATGGCCGTGAACGCCTCGTGGCCCGGCGTGTCGAGGAAGGTGATCACGCCGCGCGGCGTCTTCACGTGGTAGGCGCCGATGTGCTGGGTGATGCCGCCCGCCTCGCCCACGGCGACCCGGGCCTTCCGGATCGAGTCGAGGAGCGAGGTCTTGCCGTGGTCGACGTGGCCCATCACCGTGACGACGGGCGGGCGCACCTCGCTCACCTGGCCGGCGTCGCCGGCCGCGGTTTCCGTGAGGAACGCCTCGGGGTCGTCGAGCTTCGCGAGCTTGGCGACGTGGCCCATCTCCTGCACGACGATCATCGCGGTCTCCTGGTCGAGGACCTGGTTGATCGTAACCATCGACCCCATCTTCATCATCGTCTTGATGACCTCGGCCGCCTTCACCGACATCTTGTGCGCGAGGTCGCCGACCGTGATCGTCTCGGGAACGAGCACCTCGATCACCTTGGGCTCCGCCGGCGCGCTGTAGCCGGCGCCGGCCTCCTCGTCGCGGTGGCGCGAGCCGCGCGCGCCCGCGCGCCAGCCGCCGCGCCCCGCGCCCGTGTCGCCGCGCGTCTTGATGCCGCGGCGGCGGGCCATCTCGTCGGCCCACGAGGAGGCAGGCTTCGCCGGCTTCTTCACGGCCTTCTTCTCTTCCGTCTTCACGGCCGGGCGGTGCAGCGTGCCCTCGCTCGTGGCGGGAGCCTTCGCAGGCGCGCCGGCCGCGGGCTCGGCGGGCGCCTCGGCCTTCACCTCGACGAGGACGGGCGCCTCGGCCTCGGTGGCCGGCTCCTCGCCCTTCTTGCGGATGACGCGCTTCTTCTTCGGCGCCTCGCCCTCCGGCGCGGCCGCCTCGGCAGCCGGCGCGGCGGCCGCCGCGGCGGCTTCCGCCTCGGCCTCTTCCTTCTTCGTCTTCGCCTTCTTCGTCTTCGACTGCGCGTCGGCGAGCTGGCGCGCCGCGAGCTCGGCCTGGCGCCGCGCTTCCTCCTCGCGCTTCCTCGCCTCCTCGGGGTCGATGATCGGCGCGGGCGCCGCGGCGGGCTTCTCGGGCTCGACGGCCTCGGGCTTGTCGACCTTCACGAAGGTGCGCTTCTTGCGGACCTCCACCTGGATGGTGCGCGCCTTGCCGGTGGCGTCCGCGCGCTTGATCTCGGTGGTCTGCTTGCGCGTGAGCGTGATCTTCTTCTTCTCTTCCTTGTTGCCGTGGACCTCGCGCAGGTAGTCGAGCAGGCGCGTCTTGTCCTGCTCCGTGACGGGATCCTCCCCCGCCTTCTTCATGACGCCGGCGGCCTTGAGCTGCTCGAGGAGCCGCGGCACCGTGAGCTTCAGCTCCTCGGCGAACTGGGCGACGTTGGACTTTGCCATGGCGTTTCCTTCCCGGGCGGCCTCAGGCCTGCGCCGGCTCCTTGAACCACGGCGCTCGCGCCGTCATGATCAGCTGGCTCGCGCGATCCGACTCCATCCCGGTGAGCTCGGTGAGCTCCTCGGTGGCCAGGTCGGCCAGCGCGTCCATCGTGGTGATGCCCTTCGAGGCGAGCAGGCGCGCGGTCTGCCCGTCCATGCCCTCCATGCCCTCGAGACTGCCGGCGGCGCTCTCGACCGTCTCCTCGCGCTGCAGTTCCTCGGTGAGGAGCGCGTCGCGCGCGCGCCGGCGCAGCTCGTTCACGGTCTCCTCGTCGAAGGCCTCGATCTCGAGCATCTCGTTGATCGGCACGTAGGCCACCTCGTCGAGCGAGGTGAAGCCCTCGGCCACGAGGATGTCGGCGACCTCCTCGTCGACGTCGAGCTTCTCCATGAAGAGCGCGCGCAGTTCCTGCGTCTCGGCGCCGGCCTTCTCCTGGCGCTGCTCGACCGTCATGATGTTCAGCTCCCACCCGGTGAGCTGGGAGGCGAGCTTCACGTTCTGGCCGAGCTTGCCGATGGCGATGGCCTGCTGGTCCTCCTCGACCACGACGTCCATCGCATGGCGCTCCTCGTCCACGACGATGGAGCTCACCTCGGCCGGCGCCAGCGCGTTGATCACGAACTGCGCCGGGTCGGCCGACCAGAGGATGATGTCCACGCGCTCGCCGGCGAGTTCCTGGGTGACGGCCTGAACGCGCGAGCCGCGCATGCCGACGCAGGTGCCCACGGGGTCGATGCGGGGGTCGTTGGACTTCACCGCGATCTTGGCGCGCAGGCCCGGGTCGCGGGCGGCCGCCTTGATCTCGAGGAGGCCCTCCTCGATCTCCGGCACCTCGAGCTCGAAGAGCTTCACGAGGAAGTCGGGCGCGATCCGCGAGAGGATCAGCTGCGGCCCGCGCGCCTGGCGGTCGATCTTGTCGATGTACGCCCGCACGCGGTCGCCCACGCGCAGGTTCTCCTTCGGGATGAGGTGGTCGCGCGGCAGCAGCGCCTCGACGCGGCCGGACTCCACGATCAGGTTGCCGCGCTCGGCCCGCTTGACGGTGCCGGTGACGAGCGACTCGCCGCGCTCGAGGAAGTCGTTGAGGATCTGCTCGCGCTCGGCGTCGCGGATCTTCTGCAGGATGACCTGCTTGGCGGCCTGGGCGCCGATGCGGCCGAAGGTCTCGGGCTCGAGCGGCTCCTCGAAGACGTCGCCCAGCTTCGCCTCGGCGTTCTCGGCGAGCGCGTCCGTGATCGCGACCTGGTGGGCGGGCTCCTCGTGCTCCTCGTCGGGAACCACCGTCCAGCGGCGGAACGCCTTGTACTCGCCCGTCTCGCGATCGATCTCCACGCGCACGTCGACCTCGTCCTTGAAGCGCTTCTTCGTGGCCGAGGCGAGCGCCATCTCGAGCGCGAGGAACACGACGTCCCTCGGCACGTTCTTCTCGCGCGACAGCGCGTCGACCAGCAACAGGATTTCCTTCGTCATCTCCAAATCTCCCGCCTCAGACGTCCGGCACCAGCCGGGCCCGGTCGATGTCGCCCATCGCGACCGACCAGCGCTTTCCCTCGAATTCGATCGTCACCATCCCGCCCTCGACGCCCGCGATGCGCCCCTCCAGGCGGCGCCGGCCCTCGCGCGGCAGCTTCAGGCGGACCGTCGCGTCCCGGCCCGCGAAGCGCTCGAAATCCGCCAGCCGCTTTAGCGGGCGGTCGAGCCCGGGCGACGACACCTCCAGCCGCTCGTAGTCGAAGCCCTCGACCTCGAAGACCCGCGTCAGGTGGTTGCTCACGGTGGCGCAGTCGTCCACGGTGATGCCCCCCGGCTTGTCGATGAAGACGCGCACCAGGCCGCTGCGGGACATCTCGAGGTCGACGAGCTCGTAGCCCAGCGACCCGAGGGTGGTTTCCAGCCAGCCTTCGTTGCCCGTTTTCGGTTCCACAAACAAAAAATGGGCGCTGCCGCCCATCCGTGCCTTCAAAGCCGGAGGATTATAACAGGTATCCCCCTTTCCCGGAATCCCGGCGCCCCCTTTGCGGGAGCGGGAACGCCCGCCGGGGACGATTCCCGGCGTTACGGCTCGTCACGCAATCTTGCGGGATGGGCCGTCCGCCATTAAGCTTCGCCGGTTCGCCCCCCGGCTCAGGCGTCCCTACCCGGGCCGCCCCGTCGGCCGGAACCCCGCGAGGGGCCGCGATACGTCACCCATTCGTCAGCCAAACCGGAGAAATGATGAAGAAAATCAGGAAGAAGCAGCTCGCGGGCGTCGTCGCCCAGGCCCTCGGCACCGGGGTCGCCCTGTCGATGTTCGCGGTGGGCGCCTTCGCCCAGCAGGCGCAGAAGGTCGAGAAGATCGAGGTCACCGGCTCCAACATCAAGCGCGTCGACACCGAGACCGTCGCCCCCGTCGAGATCATCACCCGGGAGCAGATCGAGCGCACCGGCCAACCGACGATCGCCGACGTGCTGCGCAACATCCCGGCCAACAGCGGTGGCAGCTTCAGCGAGAGCTTCACCAACAGCTTCGCTCCCGGCGCCTCCGGCATCTCGCTGCGCGGCCTCGGCCAGAAGACGACGCTGGTCCTCGTCAACGGCCGCCGCACGGCGGGCTACGGCTTCGCGCAGAACCTCCAGGACACCTTCGTCGACCTGAACTCGATCCCCAGCGCGGCCGTCGAGCGCGTCGAGGTCCTGAAGGACGGCGCCTCCGCCGTGTACGGCTCGGACGCCATCGCGGGCGTCGTGAACGTGATCCTGCGCAAGGACTACAAGGGCGTCCAGATCGGCGGCGGCGGCGGCCAGTTCGAGGGCAAGAACGACTACCGCTTCAACCTGACGGGCGGCTTCGGCGACCTCGCCAAGGACCGCTACACCGTCTTCGGCACGTTCGACTACTACAAGCGCGACCTCGTGATGCTCTCCGACACCGAGTTCGGCCACACGCGCGACATGCGCGGCTACGAGGGCGGGCGCAACTTCACCTCGCTCACGGGCGCGGGCACCTGGCGCCAGCTCACGGCGACCAACGGCCTCACCAGCAACCACCGCGCCATCTCCGAGTGCGCCAACGCCATCGACGGCCCGACGGCCGTCGCCATGGGCCTCATCGGCGCGCCGGCCGGCAACACGGCGTGGAACATCGCCGGCAACACCTTCTGCGCCAAGGACTTCAACGACCAGTTCACGGCGCTGCCGGAGACCGAGCGCATGGGCTTCCTCGGCCGCGCGACGCGCGAGTTCTCGGCGACCACCACCGGCTACGTCGAGCTGGGCCTTTCCCGCATCGACACGTTCCAGAAGTTCCAGTCCGCGTTCTTCGCCGGCACCGTCGGCCTCACGCCGACCGCGGCCGGCCTGCGCCCGTTCGGCTACAACATCAACTTCGCGCCGGGCGTGTCCGGGAACCCGTTCAACTCCAACGCCCGCTACCAGGGCGTGCTCAACGACATGGGCACGCGCGACACCGACATCCAGTCGGACACGATGCGCGGCCTCGCCGGCCTCACCTACACGATCGGCAAGTGGGACTTCGACAGCGCCATCGGCTACTCGAAGAACGAGGTGGAATCGATCGCGCTCAACCGGATCACGCTGTCGGGCACGAGCGCCGCGCTGGGCGTGACCTCGGCCACGCAGCCGCCGGTGCCGATCTCGACCTCGGTCACCTACAACCTCGACCGGCCCTCGACCAACTCGCAGGCGGTGCGCGACGGCATGCTGATCAACGCCCCGCGCAAGTCCGAGTCCGAGCTCACCTTCATCGACACCAAGGCCTCCACCGAGATCGGCCGCCTGCCCGGCGGCGCCATCGGGCTGGCCATCGGCGGCGAGTTCCGCCAGGAGAAGCTGAAGGATTCCCCCGACGCGCGCGCGCAGGCCGGCGAGATCCTCGGCCAGGGCATCACCGCGACCGACGGCGACCGCGACAACACCGCGATCTACGCCGAGCTGTCGCTGCCCTTCACGCAGATGATCGAGGGCCAGGTGGCCATCCGCCACGACCGCTACAGCGACTACGGCAACTCGACCACGCCGAAGGTCGGCGTGAAGGTGCGCCCGCACTCCACGCTGATGTTGCGCGCCAACTGGGGCAAGGGTTTCCGCGCCCCGACGCTGCCGGAGATCTCCCCCTCCGTCGCGACCTTCTTCACCGGCGTCATCGACCCCCTCACGGGCCAGGCCGTCAACATCTCCGGCGTGTTCGCGGGCAACCCCGACCTCGAGGCCGAGAAGTCCGAGAGCACGACCGTCGGCCTCGTCTGGGAGCCGACCCGCGACTTCAGCGTGGGCGTCAACTGGTACAAGCTCGAGTGGAAGAACATCGTGGGCAGCCCCTCCTTCCAGTCGATCGTGAACGCCGGCGGCGCGGGCGTGATCCGCGACCCGCTCACCAACGCGATCGTCACGGTGCTCAGCAACTACCGCAACCTCGCGCAGACGAAGACGAGCGGCGTGGACCTCGACGCGCGCTACTCCAAGGGCACGTCGGTCGGCAAGTTCACCGGCCGCATGAACTTCTCCTACATCGACTCCTTCGAGGAGGACGGCACGGAGACGGTCGGCACGAACGGCGGCACGAACACCATGCCGCGCACCCGCGGCACGTTCGCGCTCGACTGGGACCATGGCGCGCTCTCCACGACGGCGCAGGTGAACTACATCCACGGCTACTACCAGCAGCTGCTGCCGGCGTCCTACTACACGACGCAGGCCCCGCAGTACCAGAACGGCACCTACGGCGACCGCGTCCCGCACTACCGGACGCTCGACGTCTTCGCCCGCTACCAGGTCAACAAGAACCTGCGCGTCTTCGCGTCCCTCATCAACGCGGAGAACGTGAAGCCCCCGTACGACCCGGGCTTCAGCGGCACCTTCCTGTACGACTTCAGCATGTACAGCGTGCTGGGCCGCCAGGTGCGCGTGGGCTTCACCTACGAGATGTAATCGCCGTGCCGGGGCGGCGCCCCGGCCGGGCGGCACCCCGACCCGCAGGCACCCGCCTGCGGGTTTTTTTTCGCCCGCGCCCGCTTCTCCACCAGGGCCTCGTTGCGGAAATGCGACAAAAAACGAAAATTGTTGGATGTTTCACAAGACTGTGGCTATCATCCGGCGATCAATCGCGTCCGGACGGCTCTCGGGTCGGCCAATTCTTCATCCAAGCCCCTGAATCAAAATGGGAATTCACAAGAACGCGGGGAACGCGATGGTACCTGGCCGGCGGGTCGGGGCGTAACTGCCCCCGTAACCGACCGCGCGGGCCGGGATCGACCGAGTTGGATGGGACGTTTCGCATAAACCTTGTCAATTGAGGAGCCCTTGATGAGCAATAAGAAGCAGCCGGCCAAGTCCTTCAGGAGGAAGTCGTGCGTCGTCGCCACGGAGATCGCCATCTCCCTGATGGCCGCACCGCTAGCCTTCGCGCAAGCCCCCGCGGAGAAGGTCGAGAAGCTTGAAATCACCGGCACGCGCGTGCCGTCCCCCAACGTCGAGAGCGTGAGCCCCATCTCGGTGATCTCCGCCGAGGACATCAAGCTCGAAGGCGTGAGGAACGTCGAGAACCTGCTGAACAACCTGCCGCAGGTGTTCGCGGACCAGGGCGGCAACGTCTCCAACGGCGCCTCCGGCACCGCCACGGTGAACCTGCGCAACCTCGGCGCCGACCGCACCCTGGTGCTGGTCAACGGCCGGCGGCTCCCCGCGGGCTCCCCGCGCGGACCTGCCGCCGCCGACCTGAACTCCATCCCCGCCTCGCTCATCCGCCGCGTCGAGGTGCTGACGGGCGGCGCCTCCGCCGTCTACGGCTCGGACGCCGTCGCCGGCGTGGTGAACTTCATCATGAACGACAAGTTCCAGGGCGTTCAGGGCGAGATCAACTACGGCTTCTACAACCACGAGCAGGGCAGCTCGGTGTCGAGCATCGTGGCCGCGCGCGGCGTCGGCAACCCGGCCCAGTTCAAGGTCCCGGGCGACATCGACCGCGACGGCGAGGAGTCCGACTACAACATCACGGTCGGCAGCAACTTCGCCGACGGCCGCGGCAACGCGACCGTGTTCCTCGGCTACAAGAAGACGCGCGCCGTCCTCCAGTCCGAGCGCGACTACAGCGCCTGCGCGCTGGGGTCGAACGCGAACGGGTTCACCTGCGCGGGCTCGTCCACGAGCTTCCCGGGCCGCTTCATCGGCCTGTCGGATGGCTCGATCGACCACACGGTGGGCGCCGGCGGCAACCCCCGCCCCTTCACCTCGAACGACATCTACAACTACGGCCCGCTCAACTACTACCAGCGGCCGTCGGAGCGCTACACGGGCGCGGCCTTCGCGCACTACGACGTGAACGCGAGCACCCGCGTCTACACCGAGCTGACGATGCACGACGACCAGACCGTCGCGCAGATCGCGCCGTCGGGCCTGTTCGGCCTCATCACGACGGTGGGCTTCGACAACCCGCTGCTGTCCCAGGGCTGGCGCACGCTGATGGGCCTCAACGCCCCCGGCGACACGGCCGACATGTTCATCCTGCGTCGCAACGTCGAGGGTGGCGGCCGCCAGGACACGATCGGCCACTCGTCCTACCGTGGCGTGGTGGGCGTGAAGGGCGACTTCGCCAAGCACTGGAACTACGACGTGTTCGTGCAGCAGGGCCGGGTGAACTACTCGGAAGCCTACCTGAACGACTTCTCGATTACCCGAGCCGGTCGCGCGATGGACGTCACGACGGACGCCAACGGCAACGCGGTCTGCCGCTCGGCGCTGGACGGGACGGATCCGGCGTGCGTGCCGTACAACATCTGGGCTCCGGGTGGCGTGACCCCCGCGGCGCTCGCCTACCTGCAGACCCCGGGCGTGCAGAAGGGCTTCACCGAGCAGAAGGTCCAGGGCGCCTCGCTCTCGGCCGACCTCGGCAACTACGGCATCCAGTTGCCGGCCGCGAAGAACGGCGTGGCCGTGGCCTTCGGCGCCGAGCGCCGCGTCGAGAAGCTCGAGCTTCTGACCGATTCGGCCTTCACCTCGGGTGACCTGTTCGGCCAGGGTGGCCCGACGATCAGCCTGGGCGGCCAGTACACGGTGAAGGACCTCTTCGCCGAGGCACGCGTGCCGCTCGTCGAGGGCAAGGAGTTCATGGACCTCCTCGCCATCAACGGCAGCTACCGCTACTCCGACTACTCCACCGGCCAGTCCGCCGACTCCTACGGGATCGGCATCGACTGGGCCCCGGTGAAGCAGGCGCGGGTCCGCGCGAGCTACCAGCAGGCCGTGCGCGCCGCCAACGTGATCGAGCTGTTCCAGGCGCAGGGCGTGGGCCTGTACGACAACGACTCCGACCCGTGCGCGGGCCCCACGCCGGCCCGTTCGTTCGCCGATTGCGCCCGCACCGGCGTGACGTCCGCCCAGTACGGCACGATCATCGACAACCCGGCGGGGCAGTACAACGCCCTCTTCGGCGGCAACCCGAACCTGAAGCCCGAGACCGGCAAGACCTCCACGCTGGGCCTCGTGCTCACGCCGATGAAGGACATGAGCGTCACGGTCGACTACTTCAACATGAAGGTCGAGGACGTGATCGGCAACCTGAGCCCGGTGACGGTCCTGCAGCAGTGCCTCGACACGGGCGCGTTCTGCAACCTGATCACCCGCGACCAGCTGGGCACCCTCTGGGCCACCCCGCAGGCGCAGATCGTGGCCACGAACCAGAACCTGTCGAAGTACAAGACCTCGGGCATCGACCTCACGCTCGACTACAACCGCAAGCTCCCCGGGTACGGCGGCATCAACCTGAACTTCGTCGCCACCTACCTCAAGGAGTTCAAGATCGAGGAGTTCGCGGGCCTGGGCGAGTACGACTGCGCGGGCCTGTACGGCCCCGTGTGCGGCACGCCGCTGCCCGAGTGGCGCCACAAGCTGCGCGCGACCTGGGAGACCCCGTGGAACGTCGACGTGTCGCTCACCTGGCGCCACATCGACTCCGTGCTCCTCGACCGCACCAGCAGCAACCCGCTGCTCACCGGCAACGTGAACCCGGTCGACCGCGAGCTCGCGGCGCAGAACTACATCGACCTGGCCGCGTCCTGGGCCGTCACGAAGAACTTCACGCTGCGCGGCGGCATCAACAACCTCACGGACCGCGACCCGCCGCTCTCCGCGCAGGTCGGCGCCGGCTTCGGCAACGGCAACACCTACCCGCAGGTGTACGACGCGCTGGGCCGCCGGGTCTTCATGAGCGTCACCGCGAAGTTCTGATCCCCGCGAGGGGCTCGAAAAACGACGGCGAGCTTCGGCTCGCCGTTTTTTTTTCGTTCCGCCGCCGCTACGGGCGGTCGCAGACGAGGGCCCAGGCGCCCGGCTCGCCGGGGCCGGTGAGGAGCGCCTCGCAACGCCTCGTCGCGAGCCCCTTCGACGAAACAAGGGACGTGGCCTCCCGGACGCCCGCGTCGTCGAGCGCGACCGCAAGCATCGCCGCCATGCGGGCGCGGTAGGCCTCCACCTCGCCCTCCATCGCATCCACCCAGCGGGAGACCTCGCCGGGGTCGTGGGCAGCGAGCCGCCCGCGCAGGTGGGCGAGGTCCTCGTGAAGGCGCAGGACGGCACCGCCGGCCACGCCGGCGCCGGATTCCCGAAGGATCGCCTCGACCTGCGCCATGGCGGCCGCGAGGCGCTCGTCCGCACGGCGGAACTCTCCCCGGCTTCCGTGCCCTCTCGCCACGGCCGCCGCCCGGCGAAAGACCTCCCTTGCGGCCGGTAGCGCGCGCGAGGCCTGCAGTCGCAGCATGGCGGCCAGGCTCGCCTCGCATTCCCGATGGATGGCGCCGCCCCGCAGGTGCAGGACGGCCGCGAGCCGCCCGCCCGATGCCACCAGCCGCGCGGCCTCGCCCACGGCTGCCACGCCGCCGTATTCGATCCCGAACTGGCTCGCGACGAGGGCGAACGCGCCGTCCGGGAAAGGCAGCCGGCGCGAGTCGGCCACGACAACGCAGCCCCCGGCAAACCGCGAGCGGTACGACATCGCGGCCGTGGCCGCGCCGTCGGCCCCCACCAGGGACGGAAGGGGGAGTCCCGCATCGCGGCAAAGGTCCGACACCACGCCCGACACGGCTCCGTTGCCGCAGGCCAGGTCGAGGACGCGGCCCCGCGCCAGGCGATCGCCCAGCGATTCGCGCCAGAACCGTCGCAAGGCGCCTTCCTGTGCGCCTCCCGCCGCGTGCGCGGCCGACTCGCCGGTCACGCGCCAGAATTCGCCCCAGGCGTCGCGGGCGCCTCCGCCGCCCGGCCCCGTGCCCACGGCTAGATTTCCCAGGCCGGCTGGTCGGCGCCGCTCGCGTCGACCGCCTCGAAGAGGGCGGTGACCATCGCGCGCTCCTCCGCGCTGAGCTCGGGGCGCCAGATCTCGAAGAGGAGGATCACGCGCGTGCTGGCGCTCCCGTTCCAGGCCTCGTGCTCGATGGTGTCGTCGAACGCCCAGGCCCCGCCCTCCCGCCACTCGCGCGTCTCGTTGCCGACGCGGAAGCGGCAGTTGCCCGGCACGATGAGCGGCAGGTGGCAGATGAGACGCGTGTTGACGAGCCCGCAATGGGGCGGGATGCGCGCCCCCGCCTTGAGCTGGGAGAAGAGGATCGAGGGCGAGCGGTTCGCGATCCGCGGGATGGGCGCCTCCGAGAGCGCCGCCAGGGTGGCCGGGCAGCGCGCGGCCGCCTCCGGCACGACCTCCCCGTTCTTCCAGAGGTAGTACGCGCTCCAGTCGGGGTTGTCGAGGAGGCCGTCCTGCGCCTTGCGCGGCCGCCGCGGGTCGCCCTGCACGTAGGGCCGGAAAACTGAGGCGTCCTTCATCACCTCCCGCAGTTCCTCGCGGATGGCGCCGGTGGCCGCCTCCAGCCGGTCCATCCACGGAAACGAGGCGCGCTCGAAGAACTGCACCTGCGGCAGGCCCGGGAAGTAGTAGTAGCGCGGCTGCTGGAAGTACGGCCTGCGGTGGCCGAAGAGGATGTCGAGCGACTCGCGGAACCGCGCCCCCTGGCGGCCTTCGGAGAGGCCGGTGCCGGCGATCCGCAGGCGCACGCCCTCCTCGATCGCGCCGGCGAACCGCTCGCAGGCCGCCTGGGCCCGCGCGAGATCGGGGCGCAGGTCGGCCGAGACCTCGCCCGCGGCGCGCGCCTGGCTCACCGCCGCCAGGTAGAAGGACGATGCGGCCCGCCGGTCGCCCAGGAAATCGAGGATGTCGCCCTTGAAGATGAGCGCGCGCAGGTTCCGGGGCTCGTGGGCAAGGGCACGGTCCACCGCCGCGAGCGCTCCCTCCCCGTCCCCCAGCGCGCGGCAGGCGAGGGCAAGGCCGAGGCAGGCCGAGGCATCGTCGGCAGCCGCAGCGACCAGGGACTCGAACGCCGCGCGCGCCACCGCCGCGTTCCCTTCGCGAAGCGACTGCATCGCCTGCCTCGCCGTCGTGCGCGCGTCCTGCGCCCCCCTGCCAGCCATTCGTTACCCCTTCTTTTCAACCGCTGGAAATTAAAAGCATTGTCGACTAAAATGCCGGATTTCCGAAACCGTCTCTTCCCCGGCCAGTGCGCGGGAAGGGGTGGATTCCCGTGTGTTGCGAAGTCGGCACGCGGCCTGCAAAACGGGCGGCCGCAGGGGCCGCCGCGACCGAGTGGCGCCTACGCGCGCCGAAGGGGTGGAGGATGGTGGCATGAAGAACTACAGGGAGACCCAGCGCAGCCCGGCCAAGCACCTGCCGAGCATCGTGATGGTCGGCCTCTTGCACGTGCTCGTGGGCTACGCCCTCGTGTCCGGTCTCGCCCGGAAGGTGGTCGATGTCATCAAGGCCCCGATCGAGACCAAGATCATCGAGGAGATCAAGAAGCCCATCGAGGACACGCCGCCGCCGCCGCCGCCGAAGCTCGCGGCGCCGCCCCCGCCCTTCATTCCCCCGCCAGAAGTGAACATCCAGGTGCCCGTGCAGGCGCAGCAGGCGCCCACGATCACCACCGTCACCACCCAGAAGCCGCCGCCCGGGCCGCCGCCGAAGGCCGCCCCGGCGCCGCAGGCCCCGCCCGCGCCTCCCGGCCCGGTGGTGCGCAAGAACGTGAAGCCGGTGGGCGAAATCGTCCGCCCGGTGTTCCCGCGACAGGCGATCCGCGACGGAATCCAGTCCGGCAACGTGGTCGCGCACCTCGTGATCCGCCCGGACGGTACCGTGCAGGAAGTGCGGATCATCCGCGCCCGGCCCCCGCGCATCTTCGATCGCGAGGTCGTGCGCGCGCTCTCGCAATGGCGCTTCGCCCCCGAGCCGGTCGGCTTCATCGGCGAGGTGGACATCGACTTCAAGCTCGAGGACTGACGCCCCGTCGGCTCCCCCTTTCACCGCATCACGACACCCGGAAATCTGGAGGAAACCCACATGCACCTGATCCGCCGACTGCCCGCGCTGCTCGCGGCCATCATCCTCGCCTGCGCGCCGGCAGCGCCGCTGGTGTTCTCCACGGCGGCCCACGCCCAGGCACCCGCGGCCGACGCCGCCAAGCCCGCCGAGGCGGCGCCTGCCACCCCGCCCGCCGACGCGCCGAAGCCGCCGCCCGCCGCCGCACCCGAGAAGGAGACGATCGAGAACCCCTACGGCCTCGAGGCCCTCTGGAAGCAGGGCGACTTCGTCTCCAAGGGCACGCTGATCATCCTCGTGATCATGTCGATGGGCTCCTGGTACATCATGTTCGTGAAGGTCTACGAGCAGTACAAGCTCTTCCGCGAAGCCGCCAAGGTGAAGGCCTCCTTCTGGTCCTCCGGCTCCGTCGCCGAGGGCGCGGCCGCGATGAAGGAGGGCAGCCCCTTCAAGTTCATCGCCGAATCGGCGCTCGAGGCCTCCAAGCACCACGAGGGCAAGCTCCTCGAGACGGTCGACTTCAACGAGTGGGTCACGATGGGCATCCAGCGCGCCGTCGAGAACGTCGGCAGCCGCCTGCAGGACGGCCTCGCGTTCCTCGCGACGGTCGGCTCCACGGCCCCGTTCGTCGGCCTCTTCGGCACGGTGTGGGGCATCTACCACGCGCTCACCGCGATCGGCATCGCCGGCCAGGCCTCGATCGACAAGGTCGCCGGCCCCGTGGGCGAGGCGCTCATCATGACGGCCTTCGGCCTGGCGGTCGCGGTGCCGGCGGTGCTCGCCTACAACTGGCTCGTGCGCCGCAACAAGGTGGCGATGGAGCACCTGCGCGGCTACGCGGCCGACCTGCACCTCGTCCTCGTGGCCGGCGCCGCGAAGAAGGCGAAGGCGTAGCGCCATGGCGATGTCCGCCGGCCCCGCCGAGGAGGGCGACCAGGAGGTGATGGCCGCGATCAACACCACGCCGCTCGTCGACGTGATGCTGGTGCTGCTCATCATCTTCCTGATCACCATCCCGGTGGTCATCCAGCAGGTCCCGATGGAGCTGCCGAAGGAGCGCAACGTCCCGACGCAGACCAAGCCCGAGAACATCACGATCTCCATCAACAAGGACGGCGACGTCTTCTGGGGGATGGAGTACGTGCCCAACTCGAAGGCGCTCTTCGAGAAGCTGAAGACGGTGGCGGTGATGAACCCGCAGCCCGAGGTGCACGTGCGCGCCGACGAGGACGCCCGCTACGAGTTCGTGGGCCGCGTCGTGGCGACCTGCCAGCGGGCCGCGATCCTCAAGATCGGCTTCATCACCGAGCCCCCCGCCCGCACGCTGTAGCGCGGGCAAGCGAGAAAAGGAACGATCCATGGGTATGCAAGTCGGCTCCGGAGGCAGCGGCGATCCCGACGTGATGGTCGACATCAACACCACGCCGCTCATCGACGTGATGCTGGTGCTGCTCATCATGCTGATCATCACGATCCCGATCCAGACGCACGCCGTGAAGCTCAACATGCCGGTGGGCAACCCGCCGCCGCCGACGGTCCCGCCCGAGGTGATCCTCGTCGAGGTCGACTTCGACGGCACGGTCATCTGGAACGGCGACACGGTGGCCGACCGGCCCACGCTCGACGCGAAGTTCATCAACGCGGCGGCGCAGCCCGTGCAGCCGGAGTTCCACCTGCGGCCGAACAAGATCGTGAGCTACAAGCACGTCGCGGCCGTGATGGCCTCGGCGCAGAGCCACGGCATCACGAAGATCGGCCTCGTCGGGGCCGAGCAGTTCGTCGACTGACGAAACCGGCGCCGGGGCCGCGCGGTCCAACGCGCGGCCCCGGCCATTTCCGGAACCAGGAGAACCGCAGATGATCGGCCTGAACACCCTTCGCACCGGCGCGCTCGCCGCCGCCCTCCTCCTCGTCCCCGCCGCCTCCGCGCTCGCGCAGAACACGGTCCGGCCGGAGGTCGGCAAGCCCCTGCAGGCGGCGGACAGCCTGTTCAAGGCGAAGAAGTACCGCGAGGCGCTGGCCAAGGTGGCCGAGGCGGACGGCGCCTCCGGGAAGACCCCCTACGAGACCTACGTGATCACGCGCACCCGCGGCAGCATCGCGGCCGCGGCCGGCGAGCACGCGGCCGCGGCGCGCGACTTCGAGGCGGTGATCGCCACGAATCGCAACACGGGCGCGGAGCAGCTGAAGCTGATCCAGGCGGTCGCGGGCCTGCACTACCACGCGAGGGACTACGCCAAGAGCGCGAGCTGGGCGTCCCGCTACCAGAGGGAAGGCGGCACGGACCCCGCCATGCAGACGCTCGTCGTCCAGTCCCACTTCCTCCTGAACGACTGCCCCGCGGTCGCGAAGGCCGTGGGGACGGGAAACGGGCGCCGGCCCTCGGAGCAGGAGCTGCAGATGCTCGCCAACTGCTACAACAAGCAGAAGGATTCCACGGGCTACGTCGCCGCGATCGAGCGGCTCGTCACCCTGTACCCGAAGAAGGAGTACTGGACGGACCTCCTCAACCGCGTGCAGAAGAAGACCGGTTTCTCCGACCGCCTCTCGCTGGACGTCTTCCGCCTGAAGCTCGCCACCGGCAACATCACGACCGCGGGCGACTACCTCGAGATGGCGCAGCTCGCCATCCAGGCGGGCTTCCCCGCGGAGGCGAAGGCCGTCGTCGACAAGGGCTACGAGGCGAAGGTCCTCGGCAACGGCAAGGACGCCGAGCGCCACCAGCGCCTGCGCGACCTCGTCGCGAAGCGGCTGGCCGAGGCGGCCCAGGCGCGCGCGCAGGCCGAGAAGGACGCGATGGCCGACAAGGCCGGCGACGCCCTCGTGGCGATCGGCTACAGCTACGTGTCCGAGGGGGCGCCGCAGAAGGGCCTCGCGATCATGGAGCAGGGCATCAAGAAGGGCGGGCTCAAGCGCCCGGACGACGCGAAGCTCCTCCTGGGCATCGCCCAACTGCAGGGGGGCGCGAAGTCGCGCGGGCTGCAGACGCTGCAGGGCGTGCACGGCAAGGACGGCACCGCGGACCTCGCGCGCCTGTGGATTCTCCTCGGGCAGCGCGGCTAGCCCCCGCCATCCGGCACGCGACGCTGGCCGACCTGCCGGCCATCGTCGCGATCTACAACGACTCGATCCCGGGCCGGCTCGCGACGGCCGACACCGCGCCCGTGAGCGTCGACTCGCGGCGGGAGTGGTTCGCGGCCTTCGACCCGGCGTCGCGCCCGGTCTGGGTCGCCGAGCACGAAGGGGCGGTGTGCGCGTGGCTGGGCCTTCGCTCCTTCTACGGTCGCCCGGCCTACCACCGCACCGTCGAGGCCGCCGTCTACGTGGCGCCGGCGCACCAGCGCCGCGGCATCGCGCGCCGGCTCCTCGCCCACGCGCTCGCCGCCGCGCCGGCGCTCGGCATCGCCACCCTGCTCGCCTTCGTCTTCGGTCACAATGGGGCGAGCCTCGCCCTGTTCCGCGAGGCCGGCTTCGCCGACTGGGGGCGGCTTCCCCGCGTGGCGGAGCTCGACGGCGTCGAACGCGACGTCGTGATCCTCGGCCGGAGAATCGTCGACCCGTGAAGGCCTACCTCGACCTGATGCGCCACGTGCTCGAGCACGGCGCGAAGAAGACCGACCGCACCGGCACCGGCACGCTCAGCGTGTTCGGCCACCAGATGCGCTTCGACCTCGCGCGGGGCTTCCCGCTCGTGACCACCAAGAAGGTGCACGTGAAGAGCGTGATCCACGAGTTGCTGTGGTTCCTGCAGGGCTCGACGAACGTCGCCTACCTGCGCGAGAACGGGATCACCATCTGGGACGAGTGGGCCGACGAGCGCGGCGAGCTCGGCCCCGTCTACGGGCACCAGTGGCGCTCGTGGCCCGCGCCCGGCGGCGGCGCCATCGACCAGGTGGCCGAGGTCGTCGCGCAGATCCGCGCGAACCCGGATTCGCGCCGCCTCATCGTCTCGGCGTGGAATCCGGCCGACATCCCGCGCATGGCGCTCGCCCCGTGCCACGCGCTCTTCCAGTTCTACGTGTGCCACGGCCGCCTGTCCTGCCAGCTCTACCAGCGCAGCGCCGACATCTTCCTCGGCGTGCCGTTCAACATCGCCTCCTACGCGCTCCTCACGATGATGGTGGCGCAGGTCACGGGCCTCGAGCCCGGCGAGTTCGTCCACACCTTCGGCGACGCGCACCTTTACCTCAACCACCTAGACCAGGCCCGCGAGCAGCTCGCGCGCGAGCCGCGCCCGCTTCCCGTGATGCGGCTCGACCCGGCGGTAAAGGACCTGTTCTCGTTCCGCTTCGCGGACTTCACGCTGGAAGGCTACGACCCGCACCCGCTGATCCGGGCGCCCATCGCGGTGTGAGGGCGCGCGGGTGACGATCCGGTCGCTCATCGTCGCGCGCGCCCGGAACGGCGTCATCGGTCGCGACAACGCGATGCCGTGGCACCTGCCCGCGGACCTCGCGCACTTCAAGCGCACGACCGTGGGCCACCCCGTGATCATGGGCCGCCGCACCTGGGAGTCCATCGGCCGGGCGCTCCCGGGGCGGCGAAACCTCGTCGTGAGCCGCTCGCCCGGCTTCGTCGCCCCGGGCGCCGAGGTCGTGGGCTCGCTGGCCGAGGCATGGCGGGCGGTGGCGGGCGAGGCCGAGGCCTTCGTGATCGGCGGCGCGCAGCTCTACGCCGAGGCGCTCGCCTCGGCCGACCGCATCTACCTGACCGAGGTGGAAGGCGAGCCGGCCGGCGACACCTTCTTCCCCGCCCTCGACGCCCGCGGCTGGCGCGAGACCCCGCTCGGGGAGCACCCCGCCGACGGGCGCAATCCCCACGCCGTCCGCTTCCTGCTCCTGGAGCGTGTCCGCACGGCGGCGGGCGGTTGACCCGGCGCAACCGGGCCGCGCAGCCCTCGCCTAGACTGTCACGGTGACCGACATCCGCGCGAACACGGCCCCGCGTTGCGCCCATTGCGGCGCGCCCGCCCCGACCCCGGTCGAGCGGGTGGCGCCCGACGGGTCCCGCCTGGCGTTCTGTTGCGCCGGCTGCGCCGGGATGCGCGACCTGTCCGCCGCAAGCGCCGCCGCGGCCCCGCCGCGGCCCGCGGAGGGAACCGCCGTCCCCGCGCCGGCCGAGACGATCTTCGACGTCGAGGGCGTGAGCTGCGCGGCTTGCGTCACGCGCGTGGAGTCCGCGCTCGCGCGCCTGCCCGGCGTCGCCGAGTCGAGCTTGAACCTCGCCTCGCGCCGCGTGCGCATCCGCCACGACGCCGCCGTGCCCCGCGAGACGCTCGCGGCGGTGATCGCGCGGGCCGGCTACCGCGCCCGCCTCCCGGGGCGCGACCCGAAGGCGCTTCGCCGCGCCGAGGAGCGGCGCGCGCTCTGGCGCCTGTCGGTCGCCGGGTTCGCGATGATGCAGATCATGATGCTCGCCTGGCCCTCGTACGTGGACCAGGACGGCTCGCTTCCCTGGGACCTCGAGCGCCTGCTCAACATCGCCAGCCTCGTGATCACGGTGCCGGTGCTGCTCTTCTCCTCGGGCCCCATCTTCCGCGCCGCCTGGCACGGGATCGCGGCGCGCGCGCCCGGCATGGACCTGCCGGTGGCGCTCGGCATCGCGGTGAGCTTCGTCGCGAGCCTCTGGGGGACCTGGGCCGGTGGCGAGGTCTACTACGACTCCATCACGATGTTCGTGTTCTTCATCCTGACCGGCCGGTACTTCGAGGCGCGGGCGCTCTCGGGCACGGTCGACGCCGCCGACTCCCTCGCCCAGCTCCTGCCGCGGCGCGCCTGGAAGCTCGCGGGCGCCGAGCGCGTCGAGACGGATCCGGCGGCGCTCGCCCCGGGCGACGTGGTCGCTATCCCGGCGGGCGAGGCGGCGCCGGCGGACGCCGTGGTCGAGGAAGGCGCCACGGAGTTCGACGAGTCGCTCCTCACCGGCGAGACCTATCCCGTCCAGAAGCGCCCGGGCGACCGCGTGCTGGCCGGCGCGATCAACCTCTCCTCGCCGGTGCACGCGCGGGTCGAGCGCGCGCCGGGCGAGGCCATGCTGGACGTGATCCGCCGCCAGATGGAGAGCGCCGCCTCGAGGAAACCGCGCTGGGCGATCCTCGCCGACCGCATCGCCACGCACTTCGTCGTGGCGATCGTGGCGCTCGCGGCGGTGGGCGCCGTCGCCTGGTGGTTCATCGACCCCTCGAAGGCGCTGTGGGTGGCCGTGGCCACTCTCGTGGTGACCTGCCCCTGCGCCCTTTCGCTCGCCACGCCCGTGGCGCTCACCGCGTGCGTGAACGCCCTGTCGCGCCACGGCGTGCTGGTGACGAGCGGGCGGGCCATCGAGGCGCTCGCCTCCGCCACCCACCTCGCCTTCGACAAGACGGGCACGCTCACGACGGGCCGCATGCACCTGCGGGCGGTCGAGGCGCTCGGCAGCCTCGACCGCGAGTCGTGCCTCGCGATGGCGGCCGCGCTGGAGTCCGCCCTCTCCCACCCCATCGCCCACGCGCTGGTGAAGTCGCGCCCCGCGGGCCGCCCGGCCCCTGCCGCGAGCGACATCCGCGCCGTGGCCGGCGCGGGCGTGGAGGCCACGGTCGCCGCGCGGCGCGTGCGCGTGGGCTCGCCCGCTTTCTGCGCGGCCATCGCGGGCACGCCCTTCGCCGGGCCCGTGGACTCGAGCGAGCCCCTCGCGGCGATGGCGGCCGAGGGGGAGTGGCTGGCCGCGTTCCGCTTCGAGGACGCGCTGCGGCCGGAGTCGCGCGAGCTGGTGTCCCGCGCGAGGGCGGCGGGCTGCGAGGTCGTGCTGCTCTCGGGTGACCGCGCTCCCGTCGTGGACCGGGTGGCGGCCGAACTGGGCATCTCCACCGCCATCGCGGGCGCAAGCCCGGAGGAGAAGGCGCACCGCGTGGAAGCGATGGCAGCGGGGGGGGCGGTGGTCGCCATGATCGGCGACGGCATCAACGACGCCCCGGTGCTCGCCCGCGCGCAGGTCTCGATCGCGCTCGCGAGCGGGGCGGCGCTGGCCCAGTCCCAGGCCGACCTCGTCGTGGCCAACCCGTCCCTGCTGGCGATCGGCGAGGCGATCGAGCTGGCCCGCCGCACGCGGCGCATCATCCGCCAGAACATCGGCTGGTCGATCGCCTACAACGCCTTCACCCTGCCGCTCGCCCTCGGGGGCTTTCTCACGCCGTGGCTCGCGAGCCTCGGGATGTCGCTCTCGTCGCTTCTCGTGGTGGCCAACGCCCTGCGCCTGCTGACGCGCCGCCCCGACCCCGCCGCGGCGCCCGTCCGCGGCGAGACCGTCGCGGCCGCCGGCTGATCCCCGATGGACATCCTCTACCTCCTGATCCCCGTGAGCGTCGTCATCGTGTTCCTGGTCGGGCTGGTCTTCTTCTGGGCCATCGCCAGCGGCCAGTTCGACGGGCTGGACCGGGAGGGCGAATCGGTTGTGGAAGACCGCGATTCGGAGTCACAATATAAGAAATGACTTATTGACCAGGATCAAGCCCGCGGCGGCACCCCCGGCTATAGTCGCCGGGGGAGTCGCGAAAGCGAATCCGCGTGCCTGTTTACGCCAGTCCCAGGGGGGTATCGATGAACGAAACGCAATATAACTACAAGGTGGTGCGGCAGTTCGCGGTCGTGACCGTGATCTGGGGCATCGTCGGGATGCTGGTCGGGGTCGTGATCGCCGCGCAGCTCGCGTGGCCGGCGCTCAACTTCGACATCCCGTGGCTCACCTACGGCCGGCTGCGGCCGCTGCACACGAACGCGGTGATCTTCGCCTTCGGCGGGAGCGCCCTCTTCGCGACTTCCTACTACTGCGTGCAGCGCACCTCGCACGCGCGCCTCTTCGGCGGCCCCCTCGTCGGCTTCACCTTCTGGGGCTGGCAGGTCGTGATCCTCCTCGCGGCCATCACGCTGCCCCTGGGCTACACCTCGGCCAAGGAATACGCCGAGCTCGAGTGGCCCATCGACATCCTCATCGCCCTGGTATGGGTCGCCTACGCGATCGTGTTCTTCGGCACGATCGCGCAGCGCAAGGTGAAGCACATCTACGTCGCCAACTGGTTCTTCGGCGCGTTCATCCTGACGGTGGCCATCCTGCACATCGTCAACAGCGCGGCCATCCCCGCCGGCCCCCTCAAGTCCTACTCGGCGTACGCCGGCGTGCAGGACGCGATGGTGCAGTGGTGGTACGGCCACAACGCCGTGGGTTTCTTCCTCACCGCGGGCTTCCTCGGAATGATGTACTACTTCATCCCGAAGCAGGCCGGCCGCCCGGTCTACTCCTACCGCCTGTCGATCGTGCACTTCTGGGCCCTCATCTTCACCTACATGTGGGCGGGCCCGCACCACCTGCACTACACCGCGCTGCCGGACTGGGCGCAGTCGATCGGGATGATCTTCTCGCTCATCCTGCTCGCCCCCTCCTGGGGCGGCATGATCAACGGGATCATGACGCTCTCGGGCGCGTGGCACAAGCTGCGCACCGACCCGATCCTCAAGTTCCTCATCGTCTCGCTCTCGTTCTACGGCATGTCGACGTTCGAGGGCCCGATGATGTCCATCAAGACCGTGAACGCGCTCTCCCACTACACCGACTGGACCGTGGGCCACGTGCACTCGGGCGCGCTCGGCTGGGTGGCGATGATCTCCATCGGCAGCCTCTACTACCTCATCCCGCGCCTTTTCGGCCGCACGGAGATGTACTCCACGCGCGCCATCACCCTGCACTTCTGGATCACCACGATCGGCATCGTCCTCTACATCGCCTCGATGTGGATCGCGGGCGTGATGCAGGGGCTCATGTGGCGCGCCGTGAACGAGGACGGAACCCTCACCTACACGTTCGTCGAGAGCGTGAAGGCGACCTACCCGTACTACGTGATCCGGCTCGCCGGCGGCCTGCTGGTGCTCTCCGGCATGTTCGTGATGGCCTGGAACATGTTCAAGACGATCGGCGCCGGCAAGGCGGTCGAAGGCGCCATCCCGCCCGTGGCCGCCGGCTCGGGCCTCGACGCCCCGGCCCACGCCTAGGAGACCCGCATGAAGCTCTCCCATGACATCATCGAGCAGAAGACCGGCCTCCTCGCCCTCCTCGTCGTACTCGTCGTGAGCGTCGGCGGGCTGGTGGAGATCGTGCCGCTGTACTTCCAGCGCTCGACCACCGAGCCCGTCTCGGGCCTGAAGCCGTACGACGCGCTGCGGCTCGCCGGGCGCGACATCTACATCCGCGAGGGCTGCTACAACTGCCACTCGCAGATGATCCGGCCCTTCCGCGCCGAGGTGGAGCGCTACGGCCACTACTCCGTGGCCGGCGAGTTCGTCTACGACCGCCCGTTCCAGTGGGGCAGCAAGCGCACCGGCCCGGACCTCGCGCGCGTGGGCGGCCGCTACAGCGACGACTGGCACCGCACGCACCTGCGCAACCCGCGCGACGTGGTGCCGGAGTCCAACATGCCCAACTACCCGTGGCTCGCGAAGACGCCCGTCGACGGCGATTCGCTGCCGACGAGGATGCGGGCGCTCGCGACCCTCGGCGTTCCCTATTCCGACGCCGAGATCGCCTCCTCCACCAAGGACGTCGCCGGCAAGACCGAGGAGGACGCGCTCGTCGCGTACCTCCAGGAGCTCGGCACCGTCATCAAGTCGCGCAGGTAGCCGCCATGGACATCAACACCCTCCGCGCCGGCGTCACCGTCGCCGCCCTGATCACCTTCCTCGGCATCGTCGCGTGGGCCTGGTCCTCGCGCCGCCGCGCCGACTTCGAAGCCGCGGCCCGCCTGCCCCTCGACGAGGACGAGGCCGCCACCGCCCGGGAGAAAGCGCAATGAGCGACTTCGTCAACGGCTTCTGGAGCCTCTACGTCGCGGGGATCACCCTGATCTCGATCGTCGCCTGCGCGGTCCTCCTCACCATGCAGCACAAGAAGCGCCCCGCGGGCCAGGCGGTCGGCACGACCGGCCACCAGTGGGACGAGGACCTCGCGGAGTACAACAACCCGCTGCCGAAGTGGTGGATGTGGCTCTTCTGGATCACGATCGTCTTCGGGCTCGTGTACCTCGCGCTGTATCCCGGCCTGGGCACCTTCAAGGGCGTCCTCGGGTGGACCTCCACGGGCCAGTACGCCGACGAGCAGAAGGCGGCGGACGCGAAGTTCGGCCCGGTGTTCCAGAAGTACGCCGCCATGGAGATCGAGGCGATCGCGAAGGACCCGCAGGCGAAAGCGATGGGCGAGCGCATGTTCCTCACCTACTGCTCGCAGTGCCACGGGTCGGACGCGCGCGGCGCCAGGGGCTACCCCAACCTCGCCGACAACGACTGGCTCTGGGGCGGCGAGCCCCAGGCCATCCTGACGACGATCCTGGACGGCCGCAACGGCATGATGCCGCCGATGGGGGCCGCGGTCGGCGGCGCCGAGGGCGTGAAGGAGGTGGCCAACTACGTACTCTCCCTCTCGGGCGCGCAGCACGACGCGAAGCTCGCGGAAGCCGGCAAGGCGAAGTTCGCCGCCTGCGCGGCCTGCCACGGGCCGGAGGCCAAGGGCAACCCCGCACTCGGCGCCCCGAACCTCACGGACAAGACCTGGCTGCACGGCGGGAGCCTCGCCACGATCTCGGAGACGATCGACAAGGGCCGCTCCAACCTGATGCCGGCGCACAAGGACTTCCTCGGACCCGAGCGCTCGCGCCTCATCGCCGCCTACGTCTGGGGCCTCTCCCAGCCGTCCGGGGCGAAGTGACGCAGCCCGCGCCGGACGCCCCCGCGGGGCCGGCCAAGGCCGCGCCCCTGCGGGCGGTCGCCTCGGCGGCCGCCCGCGAGGAAGTCGAGCGCGGCCTCTTCGAAGTCCGCAGGAAGGTCTACCCGCGCGCCGTCACCGGATGGTTCGCCACGCTGCGGTGGGCCGCCGTGTGGCTCACGCAGGTCATCTTCTACGGGCTGCCGTGGCTCGCCTGGAACGACCGCCAGGCCGTGCTCTTCGACCTCGGCGCGCGCAAGTTCTACATCTTCGGGCTGGTCTTCTGGCCGCAGGACTTCATCTACCTCACGCTGCTGCTGGTGACCAGCGCCGTGGCCCTGTTCCTCTTCACCGCCATCGCGGGGCGCCTGTGGTGCGGCTACGCGTGCCCGCAGACGGTCTACACCGAGATCTTCCTGTGGATCGAGCGCCTCTTCGAGGGCGACCGCAACGCCCGCACCAAGCTCGACGCCGCGCCCGTCGACGGGCGCAAGTTCGCGATCAAGGCCGGCAAGCACGCCGCCTGGGTGGCCTTCGCCTTCTGGACGGGCTTCACCTTCGTGGGCTACTTCACGCCCATCAAGGAACTCGGCGGCGCCGTGCTCTCCTTCTCCCTCGGCCCGTGGGAGACCTTCTGGATCTTCTTCTACGGCTTCGCCACCTACGGCAACGCCGGGTGGATGCGCGAGCAGGTCTGCAAGTACATGTGCCCCTACGCGCGGTTCCAGGGCGCGATGTTCGACCAGGACACCCTCATCATCGCCTACGACCGCGGGCGGGGCGACCCGCGGGGTGCGCGCGGCAAGAAGGCGGACCCGAAGTCGCTGGGCCTCGGCGACTGCGTCGACTGCGGCATCTGCGTGCAGGTCTGCCCCACCGGCATCGACATCCGCGACGGCCTGCAGTACGAGTGCATCGGCTGCGCGGCGTGCATCGACGGGTGCGACCAGGTGATGGAGAAGATGGGCTACCCCAAGGGCCTCATCCGCTACTCCACCGAGCACGCGATGCAGGAGCACAGCGGGCTCGGCGGGATCGTGCGGCGCGTCCTGCGCCCGCGCACCCTCGTGTACGCCGCCATCCTCGCGGCCGTCGTGGGCGCGGGCGCGACGGCGCTGTGGATGCGCGTGCCGCTGAAGGTCGACGTGATCCGCGACCGCGGCGCGCTCGTGCGCGAGGTGGAGGACGGCGAGCTCGAGAACGTCTACCGCCTGCAGGTGATGAACGCCACCGAGTCGCCCCACCGCTACCGCATCGCCGTGGAGGGCATTCCGGGGATCCGCGTGGCCTCGGAGCCGGTGGTCGAGATGGCGGCCGCCTCGACGCGGGCCTTCCCGGTGCGCATCCGCGTGCCCGGGGCCGAGGCGAAGGGCGGCTCGCAGCGCATCGTGATCACCGTGACCGCCGAGGACGCCTCCGGCCTCCAGGTGCGCGAGCACGCGGCGTTCCTGGCGCCGCGGCGGGGCAGCTGAGCAATGACCGCCGTCGACCCTTCCGCGGGCGGGCCGCGCCGGCCCTGGTACCGGGAGCCCTGGCCGTGGATCCTCATGGCCGGCCCGGGTCTGGTCGTGGTTGCCGCGATCGCCACCGCCGTGATCGCCTTCCGCGGCGCCGACGGGCTGGTCGCGGACGACTACTACAAGCAGGGGCTGGGCATCAACCGGCAGATCGCGCGCGACCAGGCCGCCACGGCGCTCGGCATCGCGGGCGAGCTGCGGGTCGCCCCGGGCAACGTGCGCGTCACGCTTCGCGCGAAGGCGCCGCTGCCGGACCGCCTGACGGTGCGATTCACGCACCCCTCGCGGTCCTCGGAGGACCGCGTGCTGCACCCGGCGCGCACCGGCGAGGGAACGTGGGAGGCGCCGGTCGCGGACCTCCGCCCCGGCCGGTGGCTCGCCATCGTCGAGACGCCGCAGTGGCGCGTCTCCGCCCGGATGGACACAAGAGCCGCGGATGCGGCGGAGCTCTCCCCCGGCGCGCGCTAGCGCCGGGAGGAAGGGCCGTACACAGGGAGAATCGACATGCTCACGCAACGCATCGCCTGGATACTGTGGCCCGCGTTCCTCGTGGCCTGCGGGATGGAAGTGCTGTTCTTCACGCTGTTCGACCCGGAGGACCTCCACTTCCTGGGCGCCCCGCTCGAGGCGAGCCGGATGGCCATCTACTCCGTGGGCTTCTTCGCCTTCTGGTCGATGGGCGCGGCCTCGAGCTTCCTCACCTGCTTCCTGCAGCGCTCGCCCTGGGAGGTGAACCGCTGCCCGCTGACCGCCACCGAGCGCCCCGAGGGTTGCCCCAAGCGCGAGGGGCCGTGCTGCTAGGCCCCTAGAGGACCTTCACCACGTCCACGAGGCTCGGGTCGTCCTCGACCGGGAAGGCCTCGAAGCCCAGCCGGTCCATGAGCTCCAGCATCGAGTCGTTGGAGGCGAGCACGAGCCCGCGCAGCCGCTCGATCCCGGCGAAGCGGGCGTGCGTCATGAGCCGGCCCATGAGCTTCGAGGCGAGCCCCTTCCTCTGCGCGCGGTCGGCGATGACGATCGCGAACTCCGCGCTCACCGGGTTGGGGTCGCGGACGTAGCGCGCCACCCCGATGATGGACTCGCCGTCGCCCTCGCGGCGCGTGGCGATGAGGGCCATCTCGCGGTCGTAGTCGATCTGCGTGAAGCGCGCGACCATCTCCGGCGTCACGTGCCGCACGATCGAGAGGAACCGCAGGTAGCGCGACTCGTCGGAGAGCTCGGTGATGAACTCCGTCTCCCGCTCGGCGTCCTCGGGGCGGATGGGCCGGATGGTCACCTCCGTGCCGTCGCGCAGGCGCTCGATCGCCTCCAGCGCCTCGGGATACGGGTGGATCGCCAGATGCGAGTAGCGGCTGTCGAGGTGCCGGCGCTCGGGCGCGATCACCACGCGCGCGTCCAGGGCGACGGCACCCATCGGGTCGAGGAGCAGCGGGTTGATGTCCATCTCGGCCACCCACGGCAGGGCGCAGACGAGGTCCGAGACGCGCAGCAGCACGTCGATCAGCGCCTCGCGGTTGGCGGCCGGGACGTTCCGGTACGCCCCGAGCAGCCGCGCGGCGCGCGTGCGGTCGATGAGGTCCCCGGCAAGGCGCACGTTGAGGGGCGGCAGGCCCACGGCGTTGTCGCGCAGCAGCTCCACCGCCACTCCCCCCGAGCCGAAGCTGATGGCGGGCCCGAAGGCCGGGTCCGTCGTCACGCCGATCATCAGCTCGCGCCCGTCGCGCCGCGCGACCATCGACTGGACGAGCACGCCCGTGACCTTCGCCTCCGGCCGCATGCGGTGCACGGTCGCGAGGATGTCGTCGAACTGGTAGCCCGCGTCCCTCGCGTCCCGGATGTCCAGGCGCACGCCGTTCACGTCGGACTTGTGCGTGATGTCCGGCGAGAGGACCTTCATCACCACCGGGTAGCCGATCGTCTCGGCGGCCCGCACCGCCTCCTCGTGGGTCGTCGCGATCACGAACGGCGGCACCGGCACGCCGAACGCGGCGAGCAGGCTCTTCGCCTCCACCTCGTTCAGGAGCGTCCGCCCCTCGTCGACCGCGACGCGGAAGATCTCCTCGGCGCGCCCGATGTCGTGCTCGGCGGTCGTGGACCGCGGCGGCGGCGATTCCAGCAGCAGCCTCTGGTTCTTCACGTGCGTCGCCAGCGCGGCGAAGGCCTGCACCGCGACCTCTCCCGCCCGGTATGAGGGAATGCCCGCCTCCGCCACGCGGTGGCGCGTGTCGACCACGCTGTACTCGCCCAGCCACGCGGTGAGGAAGGGCTTGCCGCTCTCCTTGGCGACGGGCAGGATGCCGTCGGCCACGCTCTCGGCGCTCGCGATCCCCGTCGGGCAGAAGGCGGTGAGGACTGCATCCACGTTCGGGTCGTCCGCGACGATGCGCGCGGCGCCCCCGAAGCGCTCCCCGTCGGCGTCGCCGATCACGTCCACCGGATTGGCGCGCGACCAGTGCTTCGGGAGGATCGCGTCCAGCTTCGCGATGGTCTCGGGCGCGAGCTTCGCGAGCTGCACGTTCTCCGAGCTGCAGGCGTCGGCCGCCAGCACTCCCGGCCCCCCGCCGTTGGTGACGATCGCGAGCCGGTCGCCGCGCGGCTTCCTTCGCGAGGAGAGCGCCCGCGCGGCGGCGAACAGGTCCTGCGCGCTGTGCACGCGAACCACGCCGCAGCGGGCGAGCACGGCGTCGAACACGGCGTCGTTGCCCACGAGGGCCCCGGTGTGTGAGCGCGCGGCCTGCGACCCCGACGCGTAGCGCCCCGCCTTCAGCACGATCACGGGCTTGGCGCGCGCGATGGCGCGCAGGCTGCTGATGAAGGTCCGGCCGTCGTGGATGCCCTCGATGTACAGCAGCACGCTCTCCGTCTTCGGGTCGAAGAGCAGGTAGTCCAGCACGTCGCCGAAATCGACGTCGGCCGCGCCCCCGAGGGAGACGACGCTCGACAGGCCCACCTTCGTGCTCGCGGCCCAGTCGACCAGGGCCGTGCAGATGGCGCCCGACTGCGACACGAGGGCGATGCTGCCGGCGTCGCACGCCGTGCGGCAGAAGGACGCGTTCAGCCCGATGCTCGGGCGCAGCATCCCGATGCAGTTGGGCCCGAGGATGCGCACGTCCGCCTCGCGCGCCACCTCGACCACGCGCGCTTCCAGCGCCCTGCCCGCCTCGCCCGTCTCGCTGAACCCGGCCGAAAGGACGATGGCCGCCGGGATTCCCGCGCGCCCGGCCTGCGCGATGATCTCCGGCACGGCCGGCGCCGGCGCCGCGATGACCGCGAGATCCACCGCGGCCGGCAGCGCCGCAAGCGAGGCGTGGCACGCGTCCTCGCCGATGCGGTCGTAGCGCGGGTTCACGAGGTGAACGGGCCCGCGGAAAGCGCCCTTCTTCAGGTTCGCGAGGACGACCTGGCCGAGCGAACCCTTGCGATCGCTCGCGCCGACGAGCGCGACCGACGCGGGAGACAGCAGCGGGTGCAGCGGATGGACGAGCTTCGAGATGCCGGGCGCGGCAGGCACCGCCGCCGCGTCTGGTATCCGGAAGCGGCTGGCCGCGAGGCGGTTCCTCAGCTTGGTGCTCACGCGCCCCCGGTCAGCCGGCGAAGAGCGCCGGCCCTCCCCTCTTCTCCAGCGCCTCCTGGCACCGCACGCAGCGCGTGGCGGCGGGATGCGCCTCGAGGCGGGCGAAGCCGATCGCCTCGCCGCAGTCCTCGCACAGCCCGTACTCGCCGCCCGCGAGGCGCCGCTCGGCGGCGACGATCGCCAGCAGCGCCGCGCGCACCTGCCCCGCGCCGGCCACGTCGCGCTCGAACTCGGCTTCCGCGAGCGCGCCGTCCCCCGTGAGGCCGGCGTCGCGGAAGAGTTCCGCGTCCTCCTCGCTCATCTCGCCCGAGGCTCGCCGCACGCCGGCCGTCGCCTCGCGCTTCAGGCGCGCGAGCTCCCCCGCGAGGCGCTCCACCTGCCGCGCGTCGAGGCCGTTCATGGCGGCCGGGGCGCCCATCACCGCACCACGAGCACGGGCACGGTGGCGATGGCGAGGACCTTCTGCGTCTCGCTGCCGAGCAGCAGCGCCTCGAAGCCCCGCCGGCCGTGGGAGGCCATCACGATGAGGTCGGCCTTGTTCTTCTTCGCCGCGGCGAGGATCTGGTCCGCCGGCGAGTCGCCGAAGAGGTGAAGCGACTGCGCCTCGGCGCCCTCCTTGCGGGCCGTCTCGACGTCCTTCTCGAAGACCTTCTCGGCGGCCGCCTTGCAGTCGCGCTTGTAGTCCTTCTCGGACGGCCAGTCGATCATCACCCCATCGGGGTAGTAGGGCGTGCGGTAATCGGGCGTCACGTGGACGAGCGTGAGCGTGGCACCCGAGCCTGCCGCGAGCGCGGCGGCGGTCCTGACGGCGTGGGTGGAGCGCTTCGATCCGTCCGTGGCGCAGAGGATGCGTTTGAACATGGCGTTCTCCTCTGGTTGGTGGCGGGGAGAGCCGACTCCCCGGATCCATGCTACCCCCGGGTCACCCCTCGCGCTTGACCGGGATCAAGCGGGAAATCGCGCGCCGGCCGCGGCCTTCAGGCCGCGCCCTGCGCCTGCGCCATGACGCGCTTCAGGCCTCCGATGTCGAGGATGCGCACGTGCTTCTGGTGCACCTCGATCAGCTGGTCCTCCTGGAAGCGCGAAAAGAGGCGGCTCACCGTCTCGAGCTTCATGCCGAGGTAGCTGCCGATCTCGTCGCGCGTCATGCGCAGCACGAACTCGGAGGCCGAGAAGCCGCGGGCCGTGAGGCGCTGGGAGAGGTTCACCAGGAAGGCGGCCAGGCGCTCCTCGGCGCGCATCGAGCCCAGCAGCATCATCACGCCCTGGTCGCGCACGATCTCGCGCGAGAGCACCTTGTGGAAGTGGCGCTGCAGGGGCTCGAACTCGCGCGACAGGTCCTCGACGCGGGCGAAGGGCATCACGCAGACCTCGCTGTCCTCGAGCGCGGTGAGGGTGCAGGTGTGGCGGTCGCCGCCGATGCCGTCCATGCCGAGGAGTTCGCCCGCCATGTAGAACCCGGTGACCTGCTCGCGGCCGTCGCCGCTGGTGAGCGTGCTCTTGAAGAAGCCGTAGCGCACGGCGTACAGGGCCGAGAAGGGCTCGCCGCCGTAGAAGAGGCTGTCGCCGCGGCGGATCTTGCGCCGCGTGGAGACGAGGTTGTCGAGCGTCTCCAGCTCGTCGGCGGAGAGCCCCACCGGAAGGCAGAGCTCCCGCAGGTTGCACTGGGAACAGGCGGTCCGGAGGCGGGTGAGCGTGGCGAGGGCGGGCTCGGTCATAATGGCGCATTGTAGACGCCACCAAAGCGCCCGGCGAGCCTTGATCGTCGTCAAGCCTCCTGCGCGCCATTGACGGAAGATGCGCCCCATGCTCACAGCCGCGACCCCGACCACCCCCGCCCCCCGCCCCGAGTCCCTCCCGGCCCAGATCGACCTGGACCTCGTGCAGCGGTTCGACAAGCTGGGGCCCCGGTACACCAGCTACCCGACAGCAGACCGGTTCGTCGAGGCCTTCGACGCGCAGTCCTTCGAGCAGGCCATGCGCACCCGCCTCATCGGGGCAGTGCGCCAGCCGCTTTCGCTCTACGTCCACCTGCCCTTCTGCAACACGATCTGCTTCTACTGCGGGTGCAACAAGGTAGTCACGCGGGACAAGTCCCGCGCGGCGCGCTACATCCACTACCTCGGCAAGGAGATCGCCATGCAGGCGGCGCTCGCCGGGGACGACCGCCGCGTGCGCCAGATGCACTGGGGCGGCGGCACGCCGACCTTCCTCTCGGAGCACGAACTGCGCGTGGTCTGGGAGCTGCTGCGCTCCCACTTCGAGTTCACGCCGGACGGCGAGTACGCGATCGAGATAGACCCCCGCTCCTGCCCGCCCGAGACGATCCGGCTGCTCGCGGAGCTCGGGTTCAACCGCGCGAGCTTCGGCGTTCAGGACTTCGACCCCGCCGTGCAGCGCGCGGTGAACCGCATCCAGCCCTACGAGATGACGCGCGACGTGATCGAGACCTCGCGCGCGTGCGGCTTCAGGTCCCTCAACGTCGACCTCATCTACGGGCTGCCCAAGCAGAGCGTCTCGAGCTTCACCGACACCGTCGAGCGCGTGCTGGAGCTGCGCCCCGACCGCATCGCGCTCTACTCCTACGCCCACCTGCCGCAGCGCTTCAAGCCGCAGCGGCGCATCCTCGACGTGGACCTGCCCAGCGCCGCCGAGAAGCTCGGCATCCTCGCGCGCGCGATCGACCTCTTCAACCGCGCCGGCTACGTCTACATCGGCATGGACCACTTCGCGCTGCCCGACGACGAGCTCGCCCGCGCGCAGCGCTCCGGCACCCTCACGCGCAACTTCCAGGGCTACACCGTGGGCCCGGACGGCGACATGCTCTCCTTCGGGGTGTCGGCCATCGCCAAGGTCGGCCCCACCTACAGCCAGAACGCGCGCGAGCTGCCGGCCTACTACGACTCGCTCGAGCAGGGCCGCCTGCCGATCATCCGCGGGCTGGAGCTCTCCGCCGACGACCTGCTTCGCCGCTCGGTCATCGTGGCGCTCATGTGCCAGTTCTGCGTTTCCTTCGAGTCCGTGGAGGCCGCCCACCTCGTGAAGTTCGAGGAGTACTTCGCCTTCGAGCTCGAGGCGCTTCGCGAGTTCGAGGAGCTCGGCCTCGTCGAGCGCGAGCCCGGCTGGATCGCGGTCACCCCGAAGGGCCGCTTCTTCGTCCGCGCGATCTCGGCCGTCTTCGACAAGTACCTGCGCGCCGACAAGGCGCGCGTGGCGTACTCGCGCATCATCTGAGCCCGCCCCGGCCGGGACGCCCCCGGTGATCGGCCCCCTCGCCCTCAGCGCCGCCACGGTCGCCTTCTTCGGGACGGCCCACTGCGCGGCCATGTGCGGCGGCTTCGTGGCGACGGCGGCGGGCGACGCCGCGCGCCGTCCGCTCGCCGCGGCGGCCCTGCACGGGGGAAGACTCCTTTCCTACGCCACCGCCGGCGCGATCGCGGGCGCCATCGGCGCGACGCCGGCCATGCTGGTGGGTTCCGCGCGCTTCCACGCCGTCCTGTTCTCGCTTGCGGCCCTCGTGCTCCTGGTCACGGGGCTTCGCCTGGCCGGCCTGCGCCTCGTCCGCCCCCCCGGCGCGATGCTGGTCGAGCCCCTGTGGCGCCGGGCGAGCGCCGCGGCACGACGGATCGGCCCGCCGGACACCTGGGCCAAGCGCCTCGGGCTGGGCGTCCTGTGGGGGTGGGCGCCCTGCGCGCTGGTCTACTCGGCCCTGCCGATGGCGCTGGTGTCGGGGTCGGCCTCCCGGGGTGCCCTCGTGATGCTCGCCTTCGGGGCCGGGACGCTCCCGGCCCTGCTCGGCGCCGGCTGGCTGATGGGACGCGGCGCGGCCCTGCTGCCCGGAGCCGCCGCACGGCGCGTGACCGGGTGGGCCATCGTCGTGCTCGCGATCGCGGGCATCGCCCAGGCGCTGGGCGTGGCCGATACCCCCCTCGGCGCCTTCTGCGTGACGCCCGCTCCCTGAGCTACTTCGCCTCGTCGTGGCCGTCGTCGATGCGGGCGGCGACGGTCTCCGCCACGCGCCCCTGCTCGTCGATCATCACCGAGTAGTCGACGAGATACCCCCAGGTGTCGCGCACCCGGTAGTCCCACGCCACCTGCCGCTTGTTGGGGAAGTCCATCGTGCGCCACGGCGGGCCGATGAGGCGCAGGACCTCCTCCTTCGTCACGCCCGGCGCGACGCGGCTGCGGCTGTCGTCGGTGAGGCCGTTCTCGAGGCGCGCGAGCCGCCCGTCGGGCGCGATGCGGGCCATCCAGGTATGCGTGCCCCCCGGGCCGCCGGGGTAGGCGAGGCTGCGCGTGCCCCCGGCACCGTCGAGCGAAAGCGCCGGCTCGCCCAGCACGCGGCGCACGTCGGCTTCGGTAGACCGGCCCGGCTCGAGCCCGTGCACGCCGATGGCCACGCATCCGGCGAGGATCGCCGCCGCAGCGGCCACGCCGCCGATTCCCGAAAGTCCCATGACGCCGCCTCCTTCGCGCGGGTTGCTTGCGTCTATGATGCTCCCATGCGGCGGCGGTTCCACGCGGCACCCGCGCCGGCACCCTTCCATCACGAACGTACATCCCCCCATGAGCGACGCACTCAACTACCTCGTCAAGGCCCGCCCCGAGGCGATCGGCCCCTACCTCGCCTTCCTGAAGGAAGCCGGCCGCCACCTCGATCCCAAGACCCGCAACCTCATCTCGGTCATCACCAAGGTCCACTCCCAGACGCGCAACGGGTTCCGGCAGTACCTGGGCCGCGCGCTGCGCGAGGGCGCCACGCCCGACGAGGTGCTCGACGCGCTCCTCATGGCCTTCCCCGCCCTCGGGCTCGCCAGGATCATCTGGGCCGTCGACATCATCCTGGAGATGGACATCCCCGGCTTCGACCCGGCGCGGCTCGGCGGCAAGGCGAAGCCGGAGTGGCACGACGTGGCCGCGCTGGCCGAGCTGCCCGCCGAGGGCGTGAAGCGCCTCGAGGCGGGCGACCGCGGACTCTTCGTCTACCGCACGGCCGCGGAGATCCGCGTCTACGACAGCCGTTGCCCCCACCAGGTGACCAACATCCCGGAACTCGCCGTGAAGGGCCTCACGCTCACCTGCCCGAAGCACGAGTGGGCCTTCGACCTGGCCACCGGCGACTGCATCGCCAAGGGCACGAGCCCCCTCAACCGCCTCGAGCACCGCGTCACGGGCGGCCGGCTCGAGGTGCTCTGGTAGGGGCGACCCATGAAGATCTGCATCGTTTCCGACAGCCACGATCGCGCCGACCCGCTCGCACGTGCCGTGCACGCGGCGAAGGCGCTCGGCGCCGAGTCCGTCATCCACTGCGGCGACCTCATCGGCGCCCAGACCGTGAAGCCGGCGCTGGCGGCCGGCCTGCCCGTGCACGCCATCCACGGCAACAACCTGGGCGACGCGCAGGCGATGCATTACCAGTCGCGCATGAGCGGCGGCCTGCTCCAGTATCACGGGGCGGAGGCCCGGCTCGAGCTCGGCGGCAGGCGCCTCATCGTGACCCACTACGACCACCACGGCTACGCGCTCGCCTGCACGGGCGAATGGGACCTCGTCTGCTGCGGCCACTCGCACCGCGCGGAGGCCCGCCCGGTGCCCGACGTGAAGGGGGGCGCCACCTGGCTCGTCAATCCGGGCACGGTGGCGGGCCTGGCCGCCCCGGCCACGTGGGTGCTGGCGGACCTCGCGGCGATGCGCTTCGAGGTCCATACGCTGGATCTATAGCCGCATAACGGTATTCTTTTCCGCTGCACCGAAAGGGATCCTAGAATGCACCTTTTGGGGCGATCGATCGCCTCGCTCGGCTAGGGAGGGCCAAGATGTTCACCAGCAATGCCTTTGCGGCGGTCTCGGGAAGCCTGCCCGCCGGCTTCATGCAGTGGTTCGTGGGGCTGATGATCCTGGCGGTCATCCTCGGCACGCTCCTGGACGTGATCCACAAGGGCAGCGCGACGTACTTCTTCGCCAACTGGCGCAAGACCAAGGAAAAGGGCGCCCCGGTCGACGTCGCCTCGATCGCGGTCAAGACCGTCGTCGTGGATGTCCTCGCCTCGGGCGAGTTCTGCAACCAGCGGCGCCGCGTCGCCCACCTGCTGACCATGTACGGGTTCGTCATCTACCTCGTGACGACCCTCCTGATGGTCTACGCCTACCCGACGGCCGCCACGCCCACGCCGGCCCTGGTGGCGCAGCTCTGGTGGCTCGGCGGCCTGATGGCGCTGGCCGGGGGCTACTGGTTCTGGTTCTTCATCCGCGTCGACGTCGCGGCCGAAGGCGGCACGCCGCTTCGCGTGATGCGCGCCGACCTCTTCATCCTCTCGCTGCTGGCCAGCGTGACGCTCGGCCTCGCCTGGGCCTGGCTGCAGGCGGGCGGGAGCGCGGCCTCCGGCGTCGTCTTCGGCCTGTACCTCGCGGCCACCGCGGTGCTGTTCGGCGGGGTGTACTGGTCCAAGTTCGCGCACATGTTCTTCAAGCCCGCGGCGGCCTTCGAGAAGCGGGTCGCCGAGGCCAACGGCACGAACATGAACCTGCCGACGCAGACCCGCGACGACCCCGCGCAGCGGGAGCGGCACTCGATGGAGCTGCTGAAGGACGCCCCGATGGACATGGGGCTCGGCATCAAGCGCGAAGCGCCGCGCCACTACTAGAAACCACCCGCCCGGATCCCGGCGGAACGAAACCTACGGAGCCAGCCTATGCCTACCTTCGTGTACATGACGAGGTGCGACGGATGCGGACACTGCGTCGACATCTGCCCCTCGGACATCATGCACATCGACAAGACCTACCGGCGCGCCTACAACATCGAGCCGAACATGTGCTGGGAGTGCTACTCCTGCGTGAAGGCCTGCCCGCAGCACGCGATCGACGTGCGCGGCTACGCCGACTTCGCCCCGCTGGGCCACAGCGTCCGGGTCCACCGCGACGAGCAGAAGGGCACGATCGCGTGGCGCATCAAGTTCCGCAACGGCACCGAGAAGAACTTCCTGTCGCCGATCACCACGAAGCCCTGGGGGCAGGCGATCCCCAAGCTCGCGGAAGTTCCCGGCCCCAGCAAGGAAATGCGCGCGGGCGAGCTGCTTTACAACGAACCGAAGTACATCCGGCTGGATGAAGGCGGCCTGCGTTCGCTCAAGGACGCGGGCCTCACGTTGAGGAAAGGCGTGTCCTACTAATCATGGCCTACGAAACGATCATCGAAGACGGCATCGACATCCTTGTCGTCGGCGCGGGGCTCGGCGGCACGGGCGCCGCCTGGGAGGCGAGATTCTGGGGGCAGGACAAGAAGATCGTCATCGCCGAGAAGGCCAACATCGACCGCTCCGGCGCGGTCGCCCAGGGCCTGTACGCGATCAACTGCTACATGGGCACGCGCTGGGGCGAGAACAACCCCGAGGACCACGTCCGCTACGCCCGCATCGACCTGATGGGCATGGTGCGGGAGGACCTGCTGTTCGACATGGCCCGCCACGTCGACTCCGCGGTGCACCAGTTCGAGGAGTGGGGCCTGCCGATCATGAAGGACCCGAAGACCGGGCGCTACCTGCGCGAGGGGCGCTGGCAGATCATGATCCACGGCGAGTCCTACAAGCCCATCGTGGCCGAGGCCGCCAAGAAGTCGGCCGACAAGGTCTTCAACCGCATCTGCGTCACCCACCTGCTGATGGACGAGAGCCGGGAGAACCGGGTCGCCGGTGCCGTCGGCTTCAACGTCCGCACGGGCAACTACCACGTCTTCAAGGCCAAGGCCGTGATCTGCGGGGCGGGCGGCGCCTCCAACATCTTCAAGCCGCGCTCCGTGGGCGAGGGTTCCGGCCGCACCTGGTACGCGCCCTGGTCCTCCGGGTCCGCCTACGGCCTGCTGATCAACGCCGGCGCCAAGATGACGCAGATGGAGAACCGCATCGTGCTGGCGCGGTTCAAGGACGGCTACGGCCCCGTCGGCGCCTACTTCCTGCACCTCAAGACCTACACGCAGAACTGCCTGGGGGAGGAATACGAGTCCAAGTGGTTCCCCGAGCTGCAGAAGATGGTCGGCAAGGAATACCTCGATCCCGAGGCTTCGCACCTGACGCACCGGCCGATCCCGACCTGCCTGCGCAACCACGCGCTGATCAGCGAGGTCAACGCCGGCCGCGGCCCCATCCACATGATCACCATGCGCGCCTTCCAGGACCCGCACCTGGAGGAGGTCGGCTGGGAGAACTTCCTCGGCATGACCGTCGGCCAGGCGGTGCTGTGGGCCGCCACCGACGTCGACCCCAAGAACGAGAACCCCGAGCTCACCACCTCCGAGCCCTACGTCATGGGCTCGCACGCGACCGGCTCCGGCGCCTGGTGCTCCGGCCCCGAGGACCTCTCCCCGCCCGAGTACTTCTGGGGCTACAACCGCATGACGACGGTCGAGGGCCTGTTCGGCGCCGGCGACGCGGTCGGCGGCACGCCGCACGCCTTCTCGTCGGGGTCGTTCACCGAAGGGCGGCTGGCCGCGAAGGCCGCCTGCAAGTACATCGACGACGGGAAGGCCGAGGGCATCGTCGTGACCGACGCGCAGATCAACCGCCGCAAGGAGGAGATCTACAAGCCCCTGGAGCACTACAGGGTCTACCGCAACGAGATCGTGGCGGGCGACGTCAATCCGCACTACATCAACCCCAAGCAGGGCCTGGACCGCCTGCAGAAGCTGATGGACGAGTATTGCGGCGGGGTGACCGTCAACTACATGACCAACGAGAAGCTCCTGCACATCGGCCTCAAGAAGATGCGGATCCTGGAGGAGGACCTCGAGAGCCTGGCCGCCAAGGACACCCACGAGCTGCTGCGCGCCTGGGAACTGAAGCACCGTCACCGCGCCGCCGAGTGCGTCACGCACCACACGCTGTTCCGCAAGGAGACCCGCTGGCCGGGGTACTACTACCGCGGCGACGCGATGAAGGTGGACGACGAGAACTGGCACGTGCTGACGGTCTCGCGTCGCGACCCGAAGACCGGCGAATACACCATGGAGAAGGCGCCTTGCTATCACCTGGTAGCGGACGAGGCGTAGCGGGCTCCCCGGTCCCCATGGGGCCGGTCGCTTCCGCTGGCGCAGAGCCGCACATGAACAT